>Ga0247727_10015538_pt1 | contig 12468 bp, 16 predicted proteins | sample WisWelCaveWW1625_FD_202498 | JGI IMG/M metagenome (GOLD analysis project Ga0247727, IMG submission 202498) | Biofilm microbial communities from Wishing Well Cave, Virginia, United States - WW16-25 | ecosystem: Environmental > Aquatic > Deep subsurface > Groundwater > Cave microbial mat | place... | reverse complement strand
TCGGCTTCGAGCCGAGGCTCGAGCCGGCGGAGCAGGGCCTCACGGTGCTGATGGAGAACTGCCCGTTCGGGGAGATCGCCGAGGAGAGCCGGAGCACCGTGTGCCAGGTGCACCTCGGCCTCATGCAGGGCGCCCTCGCGAAGCTCGGGGCAGGAGTCGAAGCCGACTCGCTCGAGCCGTTCGCCGCGCCGGGCGTGTGCGTCGCGCATCTCGAGCGCGTCGCCGCGCACACGTAGCCGTCCGGCCTGCGTGATAGGCGTAACGCTCCCCTGCCGAGGCTGCTATCCTCGACGCATGCCCAACCTCGGCATCTGGGAGATTCTCCTCCTTCTCCTCGTCCTCCTCCTCGTCTTCGGCCCGAAGCGGCTGCCCGAGATGGGCCGTTCGCTCGGACGCGGCATGCGCGAGTTCAAGGACTCGGTCACCGGCAAGACGGTGGACGACGACGACGACGAGCTGCAGAAGGTCGAGCTCACGCCCACCACCGCCACCGCCAGCACGCAGCCCGACACCGAGCGCGTCTCCACCAGCTAGGGCGTAGCGGTGCCTCGGCTGCCGCGTCGCATCGGTCACGGCGACCGTGTCACGCTGTCCGAGCATCTCGACGAGCTCCGGACGCGCCTCATCATCGGGCTGGCGTCGCTCGCTGTCGCGTTCGGCGTCACCTACGGCTTCCGGCAAACGATCATCGGCTGGCTCAGCCGGCCGCTCGACGGGCGAAAGCCGATCACATTCGGCGTCGCCGAGCCCTTCATGACCTCGCTGACGGTCGCCTTCTACGCGGCGATTGCCCTCACCCTCCCGATCCTCTTCTGGCAGCTCTGGCTGTTCCTCGCCCCTGCGATGGAGGAGCACAAGCAGCGGAGCGTCGCCCGCATGGTGGTGTTGGCGACCCTCCTCCTCGGTAGCGGGATGGCCTTCGCCTACTTCGTCGTCCTTCCCTCGACGATCCCGTTCCTGCTCGGTTACGACAACGAGATCTACAACATCCAGGTCCGGGCGCGGGACTACTACACCTTCGCGTCCTTCGTCATTATCGGCGTCGGCTGCCTCTTCGAGCTGCCGGTCTTCCTGCTCGGCCTCGTCCGCCTCGGCGTCCTCACCTCCGCGAAGCTCCGCAAGAACCGCCGCATCGGCATCGTCATCCTCGTCGCCGTCTCGGTCATGCTTCCCGGCGTCGACCCGGTGACGACGATGCTGCAGACCATCCCGCTCCTCGTCCTCTTCGAGGCGTCCATCTGGGCCGCGGTCATCCTCGAGAAACGCTGGGCCGCGCAGGGGCAGCGCTGGGCCGAGCAGTGGGACGAGGCTGAGCCGCTGACCACGGCCGAATAGTGGAGATCTACTCGGCCGACTGGGTCCTCCCCGTGGAGGGAGGCCCGATCGAGCGTGGGGCGGTCGCGGTCGAGGATGGGCGCATCGTCGCAGTCGGTCCCGCGAGCGAGATTGGGTCCGGGCACTCGTTTGAGAACGCCGTCGTCTTCCCCGGCCTTGTGAACGCGCACTCGCATCTCGAGTACGCGGTGTACGCGGGCTTCGGCGACGGGCTCGCTTTCGGCCCCTGGCTCGCGACTCACATCGAGCGCAAGGCACGGATCGGCTGGGAGGAGTTCGTCGCCATCGCCCGGCTCGGCGCCGCGGAATGCCTCGGTTCAGGAATCACGACAGTCGGCGACGCGAGCTTCAGCGGCGCTGCGGCGCCCGCCTGCGACGACCTGGGCCTGCGGGCGATCGTCTACCTCGAGGTCTTCGGCCAGGATCCGGACGGCGCGCGCGAGCACGTCGCAACGCTGCGCGAGCGCATCGAGCCCTCGCTCTCGGAGCGCGTGCGGCTCGGCGTGTCGCCGCACGCGCCCTATTCGGCCTCGGCGGACGTCTACCGCGCGACGTACGAACTCGGCCTGCCCGTCGTCACGCACGTCTCGGAGTCGGACGACGAGCTCGACTACATGCTCCGCGGCGACGGCCCGATCGCCGGCGTGACCGGCGTCGAGCACCCTCGGGCGACGTCCGTCCGCCACCTGGCAGCCGAAGGGCTCCTCGGTGGACACGTGGTCGCGGCCCACTGCGTCAAGGTGGACGACGAGGAGATCGAGCTTCTCGCGGCCCACGACGTGGCGGTCGCGCACTGCCCGCGGTCGAACGCGATCCTCGGCTGCGGCGTCGCCCCGCTCCGTGAACTGCGGACGGCCGGCCTGCGAGTCGGGCTTGGCACCGACAGCCCGGCTTCCACGCCGTCGTTCGACATGTTCGAGGAGATGAGAGCCACCGTCTGCGCCGCCCGCGCCCGCGCCGGCCGGCCGGATGCCCTGTCCGCGGCCGAGGCCCTCGAACTCGCTACTCTAGGCGGGGCGCGCGCGCTCGGGCTCGACGGTGAGGTCGGGTCGCTCGTCCCCGGCAAGCGGGCCGACCTCGCGGTCGTCTCGCTCGCCGGCTCGCCGTACCTGCCCTGGGAGGACCCGACCGTCGCAGTCGTCTTCGGCGGATCTCCCGAGCGGGTCCAGCTCAGCCTCGTCGACGGCGAGGCGCGCTACGAGAAGGGAGGGTTCGGATGGCTCGAGGTTCGCAGCACCGCAGCAAGCGCCCGCGACCGCCTGCTGGGCAGGCCCCGCGAAGCCGCCAGAGCTCCAGTAGCGCAGAAGACCTGATGTTCTTTCCCAAGCTTCGCCGCAAGGCGAAGCCGATCTTCATTCTGCTCGCGCTCGTCTTCGGGCTCAGCTTCGTCGCCCTCGGCGTCGGCACCGGCGTGAGCGGCACAAGCCTCGGCGACGTCCTCAACGACGTCTTCAACACCGGCGGCTCGGGCCCGTCGCTCGATGACGCGGAGAAGAAGGCCGCAGAGAACCCGAAGGATCGCGAGGCCTTGATCGAGCTCGCCGACGCCTACCAGGCCGAGGACCGTACGGCCGACGCGATCGCAGCGCTCGAGCGCTACACGGGGCTCGAGCCGAAGGATCTGGACGTGCTCAAGCGGCTGGCCGGCCTCTACACGATCCAGGCTCAGGAGGTGCAGCAGCGCGTTTCGATCATCCAGGCCGGCAGCCAGCGTCAGCTCTTCGGCCAGATCTTCGGCCCGTCGCTGGACACCGAGCTCGGCCGGGCGCTCGGGAACGACCCGATCGCTGGAGCGATCCGCCAGCAGGCGAGCGAACGCCTCGCGCGCGCAAACAACGAGTTCGTGGCAGCCTACCGACGCGTAGCAGGCGTGTACCAGGAGCTCACCCTGCTCGAGCCCGAGGAGCCGAGCAACTTCCTCCAGCTCGGCCAGGCATCGCAGATCGCGGGGGACAACGAGTCCGCGATCGCCGCCTACGAGACCTTCCTCGAGCTCTCCCCCGACGACGCGCTCGCGCCGAGCGTCCAGGCGCAACTCGAGGTCCTCGACCCGACGCCGCCGAACGTGACGACGGGCGACAGCGAAGGCGAGACGGCCGGAGCCACCGCGGGCGAGACCGCGCCCCCGGCCGACACGGGTGCAGCCGCGTCTACCGCGGGCACCGGTTAAGGTCGACCGGTGCTCCGCCGCGTTGTCCCGGCTCTCTTTGCCGTGCTCGCCCTGATCGTCGCTGGGTGCGGCGGAGAGAGTACGACGGGGCGCGGGGGGGCGGACGTCGCCAAGGGCAAGGAGCTCTTCGTGTCCGGCTGTGGCTCGTGCCATGTTCTCGCCGACGCAGGGACGCAGGGGAAGGTCGGACCGAACCTCGACGACGCCTTCGGCTTCGGCCGCGAGCAGTGCTTCGACGACTCGAGCTTCTTCAGCGTCGCTCTCGCGCAGATCGCCATCCCGTCACGCGACGGAGCGATGCCTGCCGATATCTACGACGGGCAGGACGCGGTCGACGTGGCGGCGTACGTCGCGGGCGCCGCCGGCATCGACCGGCCGTGCCCGACGGCGAACGAGTAGCGCGCCCCGGGGCTCAGCCGGCGGCGAGCTCGTGCTCGACGTCGACGACGACGTGCAGGATCGGAACGTCGTAGCGCTCGCGGGCGAGCGCGACGACGTTCCGCTCGAGCCAGTTCGAGCGGCCGGGCGGGTGCGTCGAGATGATCACCTCATCGGCGGCGAAGGCGCGCAGGCCGTCCTGGATGGCTTGCAGGGGGTCCGAGTCGCCGACCTCGCCACGTGCCGCGACGCCGTCCTGCTCGAGCGCCGCAAGCGACTTCTCGAGACGATCTTGGGCCGCCGCCCTCGCGCGGTCGTCGTCCGAGGCCCAGTGCTTGAGAGGCGAGTTGAGCGCAGGGCAGACGACGAGCACGTCGGCCTCGTGGTCGCGGGCGCGGTGGAGGATCTCATTCCGTAGCGCCCGGCCGGCGACGGTCTCGTTCGCAACGACGAGGATCCGCTTCGGCCCTGGGTGCGGCCGGCGCTCCCAGACCGCGGGCGCATGCTCCTTCGGATCGCTCTTCATGTAGATCCCCACCCAGACGCCGAGGCCGAGTGCGAGGAAGACCGCCAGGGCGGTCCAGCCGTTCGCGAGCCAGCCGGCGAGCGCCACGGCCCCGAAGACGGCGCACATGACGAGGACGAAGCTGAAAGCCTCTGCTTCGCTGCGAATCGGGTTTCTCAGAGCGCTTCCGCCTCCGGTGGAGCCGCTACTAGCGGGATGGCACGCGACCGGTCAGACATGCTCGCAGCCAACGCTCCTTTATAGCGCTCCGGCGCAGCCGGCGCGCTAGAGAACGTAGACGGTCACGTAGACCACGATCCACATGACGTCGACGAAGTGCCAGTAGATCCCGGGGATCTCGACGCCGAGGTGATCGTGCGCCTTCGGGCCGTAGTGGCCCCGGACGGAGCGAACGAGCGCGTACGCCAGCAGGTTGAGCCCGACGAAGACGTGCGCCCCGTGCAGGCCGGTCAGGCCGAAGAAGGTCGAGGAGAAGGCGAGGTCCTGCGGCGCGAAGCCGATGCGCGTGTACTCGCGCGCCTGGATGAGGAGAAACGTCAGCCCGAGGAGGAAGGTGAGCGTGAGCCCGGCGATGAGCCCCTGGCGGTTGTTCCGCTTGATCGACTGGAGCGCCCAGTGCATGGAGAAGCTCGAGGTCACGAGGATGATCGTGTTCAGGAGCGCCAGGAAGACCGGCAGGTGATACGGCTCGGGCGGCCAGGCGTCACCCGCCTGGGCGCCCACGACGACGCGGGCGAAGAAGTAGGCCGTGAAGAACGAGCCGAAGAGCATGATCTCCGAGCCGATGAAGAGGTAGATGCCGAGGAGCCGCGCGTCCACGCGTGAGCTCTGGTTCGCCACGGGTGGGTGGTCGCCGTGGGCGTGCTCGGTGTGCGCGACCGCCGCCATCAGCCCGCCACCGTCTCGAGCTCGCCGGGGGTGCGCGGCGGCTCGGTCAATGTCCCACCTTCTCGGGCTCGTGAACCTCCGCGCGCGAGCCGTTGAAGACCGCGTGCCGCGCCCCGCGAACGCCGTACTCGTACGGGCTGCCGACGACCTGGGGGATCTCGTCGAAGTTGAAGATCGGTGGTGGCGACGACACCTGCCACTCGAGCGTGAGCGCGCGCCACGGGTTCGCGGGCGCGATCGGCCCGCTGCGCCAGCTCGCGATCATGTTGTAGAGAAAGATCAGCGTCGAGGCGCCGAGCGCGAACGACGCGATCGACATGACCATGTTCCAGTCGCCGAAAACGGGGTCGTAGTCAGACACGCGCCGCGGCATCCCGCGCAGGCCGACCCAGTGCATGGGGAAGAACGTCACGTTGAAGGCGACGAACGTCGTCCAGAAGTGGAGCTTCCCGAGGCGCTCGTTGTACATCCGGCCGGTCATCTTCGGGAACCAGTGGTAGACGCCGGCGAAGATCGTGAAGACGGAGCCTCCGAAGAGGACGTAGTGGATGTGCGCGACGATGTAGTACGTGTCGCTCGCGTGCTGGTCGATCGGCACCGCTCCGAGGAAGATGCCCGAGAGCCCGCCGATGACGAACATCGAGATGAACCCGACGGCCCAGAGCATGGGTGTCTTGAAGTGGATGCGCCCCTCCCAGAGCGTGGCGAGCCAGCTGAACACCTTGATCCCCGTCGGTACGGCGATGAGGAGGGTCGTCGCCATCATCGGGATGCGAAGCCAGGGCCCCATGCCGGCGACGAACATGTGGTGCGCCCAGACAGAGAAGCCGAGGACGAGGATGGCCATGAGCGAGAGCGCCATCAGGCGATAGCCGAAGATCGGCTTCCGGGCGAAGACGGCCAGCACCTCGGAGATGATCCCGAAGCCGGGCAGCATCATGATGTAGACGGCCGGGTGGGAGTAGAACCAGAAGATGTGCTGGTATCCGACCGCGTACCCACCCTGGTTGAAGTCGAAGAAGTTCGTGTGGAGGACGCGGTCGAACATGATGAAGAACTGCGAGCCGGCCACGAACGGCGTCGCCACGACGACGAGGGTCGAGGTGGCGAAGTTGGCCCAGACGAGGAGCGGCATGCGCCAGAAGGTCATGCCCGGCGCACGCATGGTGATGATCGTGACCAGGAAGTTGAGCGCGGTCATGATCGAGGACGCGCCCGCCCACTGGACGCCCATCTGGAAGAAGAGGTTCCCGTCCGGCTGCTCGACCGCGAGCGGCACGTAGTTCGTCCAGCCGGCCGCGAAGGCGCCGCCGTCGGGCACGAGGTACGCCGACAGGAACATCAGGCCGGCGACTGGCAGGAGCCAGTAGGAGAGGGCGTTCAGGCGCGGGAAGGCCATGTCGGGCGCGCCGATCATGAGCGGGATGACGAAGTTCCCGAGCCCCGCGAAGGCCGGGATGACGAAGAGGAAGATCATGAGCGTCGCGTGCTCGGAGAACAGCCCGTTGAACTGGTTGTTGTCCACGAACTGCATCCCGGGCCGCGCGAGCTCCGCGCGCATGAAGACCGCGAGCAGGCCGGCGATGACGAAGAAGGCGAACGTGGTGACGACGTACTGGACGCCGATCACCTTGTGGTCGGTGTTGATGCGGAAGTAGTCCTTCCAGGAGCGGGCGCCGTGACCCGAGTGGTCCTCCGGTCGCGTCGGCCGTCCCGAGATCCAGTAGAACCAGTAGTCGAAGCCGCCGATCGCGATCAGGAACGCGAGCGGGACGATCACCGTCCAGGCGACGATGAGCACCGGGAACTCCCAGTACGGATGGAGACCCATCGCGGCACGCGCGCCGTAGACCAAGCCTGTCGCGAGGCCGAAGGCGAGCGGCGCCACCCACGAGACGCGCAGCCAGCCGGCGGCGGTCAGCCTCCGAAGCCCGCGAGGCTTGCCCGGCGGCGCGTGGTGGGCCGCCTCGGGCTCGTGGTGCTCGTGAAGCTCGATCACTTACCCACCGCCTGTCGCTTGTAGCAGGTACTCGACGAGACCGTCGATCTGTGCCTCCGAGAGCGTATCGCCGTAGTTCTTCGGCATCAGGCCCGACTGGTATCCCTCCGCGATCTCGGCGTCGGGATCGAGGATCGCCGCCTTGACGAACGCCGCGTCCTTCCCCTGGAGCGACTCGTCGAGGCTCGGGCCCACGGCGCCGGTCGCGCTGGCGTCGGCGAGCGCGTGGCAGCTTGCGCAGCCTGCGCTCGCGAAGAGCTCCTTGCCCTGCCCGCCACCGCCTCCGCCCTCGCGCGCTTCCTTCTGCTCCTTCACCCACTGGTCGAAGCCGGCCTGGTCGAGCACACGCGCGCGTGAGCGCATGACCGCGTGACCGAGCCCGCAGAGCTCGGTGCAGATGACCGGAAACGTCCCGAGCTTCGTCGGCGTGATCAACAGCCTCGTGAAGATCCCGGGCACGGTGTCCTGCTTCAGGCGCCACTCCGGCACCCAGAAGGCGTGGATGACATCCTTCGCCGTCATCTTCAGCTCCACTTGCTGGCCGACCGGAAGGACGAGCTCGCCGGTCGTGATCTCCTCGTCCGGGTAGTGGAAGCTCCAGGCGAACTGCTCGGCCGTCACCTCGACCAGACGCCGGCCGGGATCGGCCTGCTCGTTTTGCACGAGGACGACGCCGCTGTAGACGGAGATCGCCGTCACGAGCGCGGTCGGAATCGCCGTCCAGAAGATCTCGAGGCCCGTGTGGCCGTGGATCGGGCTCCCGTCCTCCTCGTCGTCCGGTCGCGCGCGGAACTTGAAGACGGAGTACACGGTCACGCCCACGACGATGCCGAAGATGACGATGCAGATGATCGTCGCGAGCCAGTAGACGTTGTCGATCGTCCCGGCTTCCTCGGCAGCCGCGTCAGGGAGCCAGGGGATGAAGTACGCGACGGCAGCCGTGACAAGGCCCGCTAGGACCCCGATGGAGAGCATCTGAATGATCGAGCGTCTGCGCATCTATCCGCGAAAAGCGCGGAGCGCTTTTCGCGGAGGGATGTTAGTCGCCTCGCTCCGCTGGCGAGTAGGAACCTGACGGCGGTGGAAGCAGCGGTCGTTGCTCGTGCCAGCTCGTCACCTGCTGGAACGCGTGAGCCGCCTGCAGGACGGTCGCCTCCTCGAACGGCCTCCCGACCAGTGCGAGCCCTACCGGCAGCCCTCGCACGAACCCACAGGGGACACTGACGGCGGGGACGCCCGCGAGGCTCCAGGGCGAGTTGAAGCGGATGAAGCTGAGTCGGTACGGAACCTCGACGCCGTCGATGGTTACCGTGTCCTCGCCGATGCGCGGCGGCGCGACCGGCATCTGCGGGCAGGCGAGAAGATCGACGTCCCGCAAAACCTCCGCCAGCCCAGCACGGAAGACGCGGCGGGCCCGCATGCCGGTGACGTAGGTCGTCGGCGGCAGGAAGAGGCCCGCGAGGAGGCGCGTGCGCACGTCGGCGCCGTAGTCCTCGAGACGCGTTCTCAGCCACGGCAGGTGAGCCGCCGCCGCCTCCGGGAGCATCATCGCCTGCTGGATCGCCCCCGCCTCCTCGAGAAGTGGGATCTCCACCTCCTCGACGGCGGCGCCGGCGCCGGCAAGCTCCCTGACAGCCTCCCGAGCGACGGCGGCGACGTCCGGGTCGATCCCGCCTTCGAAGAGCGCTCCCACGACGCCCACGCGCAGTCCCGCGGCATCGCCGGCGAGGCCACGCGTCGAGGCCGCGCCGGGCGCGAGGGCATCGAGCAGGAGCGCGCAGTCCTCAGCGCTGCGTGCGATCGGGCCGACCGTGTCGAAGCTCCACGCGACTGGAACCACGCCCCGGTTCGAGACGCGGCCCGTCGAGGGCCGGAGTCCCGTCACGCCGCAGAAGCTCGCCGGAATCCGGATCGACCCCCCGGTGTCCGTGCCGAGCGCTCCGGGGACGAGGCCGGCAGCGACAGCCGCGCCGCTGCCGCCGCTCGAGCCGCCGCAGATCCGCTCCGTGTCCCAGGGGTTGCGGGCCGGCCCGAAATGCGGGCTCGTCGTCGTCGCTCCGAACGCGAACTCGTGCGTGTTGAGTTTCCCGACGACGACGGCGCCGGCGCGGCGCAACGCCGCCACCGCGTCCGCGTCGCGCGCCGCGACGTTGTCCGCGAGGATGGCCGACGCGGCCGTCGTTCGCGCGCCGGCCACGTCGATGACGTCCTTGATGCCGACCGGGACGCCGTGGAGCGGTCCGCGGGCGTCGGTGCGCTCCAGGGCTTCGGCCTCCGCGAGCGCCTCCTCCGCGCGCACCGAGATGAAGGCGTTCAGGGCCGGGTCGAGCTCCTCGATGCGCACGAGACACCCCGAGACGGCCTCGCGTGGCGAGAGCTCGCGGGCGCGAAGGGAGCGGACGAGCGCGGCGAGCGTCACGGCTCGACCTCCGGGGGTATGAGCGCCTCGAGGTCACGAAGCTGCGCCAAGAGCACGCGAAGGAACCCTGCCGCCGCCTCGAGGTCCTCGTCGGACGGCTCGACGCCCTGCTGCGCGGCGAGCCCGCGCAGGAGTTCGAGAGAGGGAGCGCCGCTCCGCACGACCGCGAGCCTAGTGGATCGACCACCACCGCAGTACACTTGGGCCGCGGCGCCGATCTACGAGTACTCCTGCAAGGACTGCGCGGAGCGCTTCGAGGAGCTCGTCTCGGCCTCGGCGCCAGAGAAGGTCGCGTGCCTGAGTTGCAGCTCGAGCCGGGTCGAGCGCGTCTACTCGACCTTCGCGACCGAGTGGAAGCCGAGCAACGTGAACTGGCACTGCCTGCCGTCTCGCACCGGCTGGTAGCCGGGCGCGTTGCCCGAATCGGGAATTCCCTTCGGGCGCCGCACGGTCTAGACTGCGCCTAGTTCACGACGAGGGAACCTGTTGCGGCTGGGGAGGAGTCATGCCCGCCGAAGAGGACGAGTTCAACCTGCTCGAGGCGCTCAGGCCTGTCAAGAGCGAGCTTCGCTGCGTGTCCTGCGGGTACGGCGTCGTCGCGCCCGAGGCGCCCCAATCGTGCCCGATGTGCCAGTCGACCGAATGGGAGCCGGTGCTCTGGCGGCCGTTCTCGCACCGGCCCGACTTTCCGTCGGAGACACGGCGCGACAGCACGCGCCGCTCCGCCTAGTAGCAGGCTCCTGATTTGATCACGCGGCCGCTCTCTGTCGCGGCGCCGAGGGGGTCCGGTGAGCCCGGCGACCGGTGCGCGCCGGTGAAGGCCGTAGAGTGCAAGGATCGGTTCGGAAGATCTTCGTTCTAGACTGTGGCGCCTGCGGCCACTCGGGAGCTGCTCCTGTCCGAGAGCACGAACTCTCTGTTCTGGATTGCAATAGGCGTCGGCGGCGCAGCCGCCCTGCTCCTGGGAGCAGCCATCGTCCTGCTCGCACGGACGCGCGAATGGGTGTCGTCCCGTCGCCCCGGAAAGGAGAGCGGCCGCTCCGCGTCGCCGACGGACGCATCCGGGACAGCGCTCGAGCGTCTTCGCGACGCGAGCGAGCGCGGCAAGGGCCTCGCCACGCTTTCGACGACGCTCGAGCTCGATGAGGTGATCTCCCGGGTGCTCGCGCTCGCCGTCTCGTCGGAGGCGGCGGACGCCGCGGCGCTCGTCCTCTTACGAGACGGCTCCGCCCCCCTCGTCGCGACGACGGGGCTCTCGCCGGAGGACGCGGCGATCCAACCGTTCCCCGAGCTTCGGGAGCCTCATCCCGCCCGGGCGCTCACGATCGAGTACCACTACCGGGACGACGAGAACAAGCCGCCGCGTACCAGCATGCGCAAGGGAATCGTCGTCCCCGTGGAGAGCAGATGGCACGAGGCGAGCGGGACGCTCATCGTCTTCTGGCGCGACGACCGACCCGACCCCTCCGAGACCGAGCTCGAGGATCTCGAGGAGCTCGCGGAGCGGGCCGCGCTCGCGATCGAGAATGCCCTGCGCTTCCGCGAAGCCTGCGACCTTGCCTACGCCGACGCCCTGACCGGGCTGCGGAACCACCGGTTCTTCCACGAGACCCTCGAGCGGGAGACGATTCGCGCGCAAAGGTACAAGCGACGTCTCACGCTGATCGTCTTCGACATCGACGACTTCAAGGTCGTGAACGACCGGATCGGCCACCTCTCCGGCGACGAGGTCCTCGCCGAGATCGCCAGCCGCATCCGCTCCGCCCTCCGGGCCGCCGACATCGCCTGCCGCGTGGGGGGCGACGAGTTCGCGGTCATCCTCCCCGAGGCAGGGGTTTCCGACGCTGAGCAGCTCTACCGGAGGCTCCAGGGTGCCGTGAGAGCGCGGCCGTTCGGAACCGCCGGCGACCTCGCTCTCTCAGCAGGGATCGCCGAGCTACGCGAGCAGGAGGACGCTCGGAACCTTTTCTCGCGGGCCGACTCTGCTCTCTATCACGCCAAAGACGCCGGCAAGGCCCAGGCCTACACGGAGGAGAGCGCGAACGGCTAGGACGGCCTGCTGTGGGTCGGCAACGCTGCCGGCCGATCCGCTAGGGCCCGTGGGCTCCCGGCGGGGCCGTCACAGGACTCTGCGAAAGCTCGGCCGCTCGCCTTCGGCCTCATCGGTCCCCTGGGCGGCCGATGACCGATCGATCAGCTCGTTGACCTTTCCCTGCATCGCCACGAGCTCCTGGAGCTCCGCGACCGTGAGGCCGAGATCGTCGAGCAGGCGGGCGGTGAGGGAGAGCCAGTCGGCCATGAGCGCGCGCGCGTCACTCAGCTTCGCCGGCGGCTCCGCCTCGTGACGCCGCGAGAGCTCTTCGTCGTGCTCCATCAGACGACGGCGCGTATGTGCGCCACCGGGACCCGCCCGGCCTCGCCGATCGCGGGCCCGAGCTCGCGCGGCGGTTGCGTCTGAACGAGATCGCGTGCCTGCTGGGCGCAGTCAATCCGGTCGAATGATCCCGGCAGACCAGGTACGACGATCTGGAAGACGAGTGGGTCGAACTCCTTGCCGCAGACCTCGCAACGCGAGATCGCGACGAGACTCATGCCGGGCTCCGAGCTCTCTGTCTCCCCGGGCGCGATCACAGGAGGATGAGGACGATCGCCAGGAAGGCCAATGCGATCACGAGGCCCGCGATGGAGGCGCCCCGGATGAGTGGAAGGTCGGGCGGGTCGGCGACGCGGACGACGACGACGGCGTCTCCACG
>Ga0247727_10015537_pt1 | contig 12468 bp, 4 predicted proteins | sample WisWelCaveWW1625_FD_202498 | JGI IMG/M metagenome (GOLD analysis project Ga0247727, IMG submission 202498) | Biofilm microbial communities from Wishing Well Cave, Virginia, United States - WW16-25 | ecosystem: Environmental > Aquatic > Deep subsurface > Groundwater > Cave microbial mat | place... | reverse complement strand
CGCGCGCTCGCGCAAATGCTTCAACACGATGTCGTCAGCATTCATCTGCCGCAAGCCGAAGCCGGCGCGCTCGCGTTTCTCAGCCGCGTCGTCGCGCGCAAGCCGACGGTGCTGACCTATCATTGCGATTTGCAATTGCCGCCCGGCTTGATCAACCGCGTCCTGGATCGGCTGGTCTTTGCGACGAATCATATCGGTGCGCGGTTCGCGCATCGCATCGTCGCGTACACACGCGATTACGCGGTTCACTCGCCGCTCCTTTCAAAATTTCTCGCCAAGATACGCGTCATATATCCGCCGGTCGAGTTGCCCGCGCCCGACCCGCGCGCGGTGGCGGCGTATCATGAACGCTTTGGTTTGAACGGGCACGCGGTCGTGGGCTTTGCGGCGCGCTTTGCGGAAGAAAAAGGCATTCAATATTTGATGCAAGCCGTGCCGCTGATTTTGCAAAAAAATCCACGCGTGAAATTTTTGCTTGCCGGCGAGAATCAAAAGGTGATTGGCGAAAATGTTTGGGCGCGCCTAGAGCCGCAAATCGAAAAATTCCGCGCGCAGGTTCACGTGGTCGGCACGGTGCCCAGCGCGGAAATGGGGAATTTTTTCGGCGCGTGCGATGTGCTGACGGTACCGAGCATCAATTCGACCGAATCATTTGGACTCGTGCAAGTCGAAGCGATGTTGAGCGGCTGTCCGGTCGTCGCGTCGAATCTGCCGGGCGTGCGCGAGCCGGTGCGCGTGACCGGGATGGGCGAGATCGTGCCGATTCGGGACGCGCCCGCGCTCGCGGCGGCAATTCTCAAAGTGCTTGAGGACAAAAAAAAATACGCGCGCCCGCGCGCGGAAATCGCGCAGACCTTCGCCATCGAGCGGACGCTCGATGAGTACGAAAAATTGTTTGAGGAATTGATGAATGGGTAGTAGCCCAGCCGCGCTGGGCGGTTTGAAGACGGGCAGCGCGGCTGCCCTGCTAGCCGAATAAATGGAACACACACGCAACCCCGCCACTCGTAAACCGATTGAACTCAGCCGCGCGCTTTCGATTTTCTGCGCGCTCGGCGCGATCGGCTTTGCCGCGCTCGGACAATTTCTCTTTCTCAATCTCAAAGCGAATATCCCCGCGCTGATTTTCTATCTCGCCGCGCTGATGCTATGGCTTTTGCTTGCCGCGACCAGCGGAACATTTTTTGGCGCGCCGCGCGCGATGGCGGAACTGCCTGCCGCGCGCCCGCGGCACGTCTCGCGTTCGCTCGCGTTTGCAAACATTGCGCTCGCGCTGATCACGTTCCTCGCGATGGGCGACAACGAATTCAATTCCGACAATGTTTTGTTCTGGGCTTTGAGCGTCGCGCTTTTCTTTTACACTTTTTGGGAGCCGGAAAAATCGCTCGCAGAATGGCGCGCCAAATTCCAATCTCTCTTCGCCAATCTCAAAGCTCTTCCAACCAAACAATTTTCAATTCCATGGCGCGCGCTCCTCTTGCTCGCCATTATCGCGCTCGGCGCGTTCTTTTATTTTTATCGCCTCGACCAAACGCCGGCGGAAATGACTGGCGATCATGCGGAAAAATTGCTTGATGTGAACGACATCGTCGCGCAGGGCATGCGTCCGATATTTTTTCACCGCAACACCGGGCGCGAGCCGTTCCAATTTTACGCGACCGCCGCGTATGCCGATTGGGCAGACCGCCCGGTCAATTACCTCACGCTGAAAACCATAACGGCGTTGCTCGGCTTGCTCGTCGTGCCGCTGACGTTTTTTCTCGCGCGCGAACTCTTTGACGACAAGATCGCGTTGATCGCCGCCGCGCTCGTCGCGGTGAGCCATTGGCCCGTCATCATCGCGCGCGTCGGCTTGCGCTTTCCGCTCACCCCGTTTTTCGTCGCGCCGACATTATTTTTTCTTTTCCGCGCGCTCAAAACCAAACGGCGCAACGACTTTCTGATGCTCGGCTTTTTTCTCGGCGCGGGGCTCTTCGGCTATAACGCGTTTCGCATCGTGCCGCTCCTCGTCGCCGCCTATTTTATTTTGTGGTTGGTGTTGGAACGCAACGTGCGCGCGGACGAACTCAAACGCTATGCGACGAACGCTTTGCTCGCCGTGCTAATGTCCGTCCTCGTCTTGATGCCGCTCGTGCGCTATATGAGCGAGCATCCCGATCAAGTTTGGTTCCGCGTCGCGACGCGCGTCAATCCGACCGGCGCGACGGCAAACGCCGCGCTCGTTTTTCTCGACAATCTCAAGAACGCCGCGCTCGCGTTCAACGTCACGAGCGATAACGCGTGGCCCAACGGCATCGCGTTCGATCCCGCGCTTGATTTCATTTTGGGCGGGCTGTTCGTGCTGGGCGTCGCGGCATCACTTTATCGCGCGGTGCGGCATCGCGAAATGATGTACGCGCATCTGCTCATTTGCATTTTGATTTTGCTGTTGCCGTCCGCGCTCGCGCTCGCGTTCCCGATCGAGAATCCCGGCTTTGCGCGCATCGGCGGCACGATTCCGTTGGTATTCATCGTCGCGGCGCTGCCGCTCGCGTTTCTCTCGCGCGCGATCAGCGGCGCGGGCGAATCGGCGCGCGCGCAATTCGCGGCGGTCGTCGTCATCGGCGCGCTGGTGCTCGGCATCGCGCGCGTGAATTATCAGAAATATTTTGTGGATTACGACAAACAATATCGCGCGGCGGCGTGGAACGCGTCGGAGGTCGCGGCGGTCGTGCGCGCGTTCGCGCAGAGCGTCGGCGATGACGCGCACGCGTGGATTTTGCTGTATCCGCATTGGTTGGACACGCGCAACGTCGCGATCGAGCTGGGCAATTTCGGCTGGGTGAATCAAACGCTGATGAGCGCGCGCGACGCCGAGCCGCACACGCGCGACGGCGCGAATAAAATCTATATCTTGAACGTGAACGACAACGAAAATCTGCAAATCTTGCAAGACTTGTTCCCGAATGGGCAGTTGCGTGTGTACAAGTCCAAAACGCCGAATCACGATTTCAATATTTGGTATGTGCCCGGCACGCATCCGCCGGCGGAATTTTTGGGAACGTCGAATAAATGATTGACTCCACCCCAACCCTCTTCGACGAAAATTATCAATACTTTCAGCAAATCGCGCGCGCGGGAAAATTCAGTGTGCCGTGGTGGTCTGCGCGCTTTTACGCGCAGATGACACGGCGATACGCGCCGCGCGCGGCATCGCGCCGCGTGCTGGATGTCGGCTGCGCGTTCGGCGGGGTGTTGAAAAACCTCGAGCGTGATTTTGAAACGCACGGCATAGACATTTCCGAATACGCAATTCGCGTCGCGCGCGCAAATCTGCCGCGCGCGCATTTGCGCGTCAGCGATGCGTCCACCCTGCACGATTATCCGCGCGAGCATTTTCACGCGATTGTATCCAAGCATGTGTTCGAGCATCTCGCGCAACCGGGCGAGACGCTGAAAGATTGCGCGCGCGCGCTGACGCGCGGCGGCGTTTTGATTTTCGGCACGCCGAACGCGGACAATCCGCTGAAAAAATTAAAGGGCGCGCAGTGGATTGGCATCAAAGACGCGTCGCACATTTCCGTTCTACCGCCGGCAGAATGGCTCGCGCTGACGCGCGCGGCGGGCTTGAAAATCGCGCACGCGTTTTCGGACGGCTTTTGGGATGTGCCGTACCTGCCGCGCGTGCCGGCATTATTGCAATTGCCACTCTTCGCGATTCCGGCGGCGTTGCAAGTTTTGGTCGGTGTTCCGTTTTTGCCGGTGAAATGGGGCGAGAGTTTGATTGTGGTCGCGCGGAAAGAATAAATTCTAGAATCGTAGTTCTAAATTCGTAATGCACTCACCCGAATTCGCGGATCGAAATCCGAACATGGCTTTATCCCCGGAAACATTCTCGACTGAAAATTCTAGCCGTCGCGATCTTTTCGTCACCCTCGCGCTCACGGCGATTTTAATTTTCGGCGCGGCGATGCGGCTCGTCGGCGTGAATTGGGACGCGGATCAGCATCTGCATCCCGACGAACGTTTTTTGACGATGGTCGAGTCCGCGCTCGCCCTGCCCGGCGCGAAAAATGTCGGCTCGACCGCGCCGGCGCTCTGCGCGAAATGGGGCGGCTATTTCGATACGCCCTGCTCGCCGCTTTCGCCATACAATCACAACTTTGGTTTTTTTGTGTACGGTACGTTTCCAATTTTTTTGACGCGCATCGTCGGCGATATGCTCTCGCTGACCGGTTATGGTGAAATTCATCTGGTCGGCCGCGTGCTTTCGGCATTGTTTGACTGGTTTTGCATCATCCTCATTTTCTTTATCGGACGCCGAATGTACGGCACGCGCGCCGCGCTGCTCGGCGCGTTTTTCCTCTCCGCGTCCGCGCTCGACATTCAGCAATCGCATTTTTTCACGGTGGACACATTCACAAACGTTCCGATTCTGCTCGCGTTCTGGTTCGCGCTCGACATTACGGAGGGCAAGGGCGCGCGCGCGTTCGCGCTCGCGGGCGCAATGTTCGGACTCGCGCTTGCGGGACGCATCAACATCGTGCCATTCGCGGCGGTGCTGATCGCGGCGGCGGCATTGCGCGCGTATTTGGACGCGGAACGGGCGCGTAAAGAACACGCAAGCCGCGCCGAACGCGAATTTCTAGAAAATGGCATCGCGCGGCAGGTTCGCGAAATGTATGGAATGCGCGAAACGCGCGAAACTCTCGTCACTCGCCACTCGTCACTCGCCACGTATTCCCGCGCTTTCGCCGGGCTCGTCGCGTGCGCGCTCATCGCGCTCGTTGTTTTCCGCATCTTGCAACCGTACGCCGCGAATGGTCCCAACTTTTTTTCGCCGCGCGTGCCGCGTGTGGATTTGAGCAAAGGCGCGCTCGTCGCCGGGCTGGAGGTCGCGCTTTTTTGGGCGGGCGGCGTGAATCCGCAATTTGCCGACAATATGAATTCGATCGGGGATTTCATCAGCGGCAAAGTGGATTTTCCGCCGAATCATCAATGGACGGATCGTCCCGCGTACATTTTTCCGTTTGAAAATATTGTGCTATGGGGTTTGGGCTTGCCGCTCGGACTCGCGGCATGGGCGGGCTTTGCGTTCGCGACGGGCGAATTGATTTTCAAAAAACGCTGGGAACATTTGCTCATCGTTTTGTGGATCGGCATTACGTTCGCGTACACCGGACAACAATTCGCGAAAACGATTCGCTATTTTTTGCAGTTGTATCCGTTTTTGTGTTTGCTCGCCGGATATTTGTTGGTAAAACTTTGGGATAGGGTCTATGTCACGCCTGCCCTTGCGAGCGGTGCAAGGGTTGCGAGCACTTCGGCTTCGCTCAGTGTAAACTCCGCGAAGCAATCCCCGAGTTCCAATTTGGAGACACCTGCACTCCCGAAGGGGTACGGTGCAAGTGTTGCTTCGTCGCAGAGACCGCTCCTCGCAATGACAAATCGTACTCTGCTCGCTCGCGTGGGCGTTGCTCTCCTCGCGCTCATCGTCATCGGCTATACACTTTTCTGGTCGCTTGCGTTCACTTCGATTTACACGCGGCCCGTTTCGCGCGTCACAGCATCGCGCTGGATTTTTGAAAATGTGCCGCACGGTTCGGTGATCGCGAACGAACATTGGGACGATCCGTTGCCTCTGCGCATTGACGGCAAAGACCCGTTCGGCGGAATGTATCGCGGCTTGAAATCGTCGAGCGATGGGCTGATGCAATGGTACGCGGAAGACACATTCGAAAAGCGCGCGCAAGCAATCCAATGGCTCGACGAAGCCGATTACATCGTGCTGTCGAGCAATCGGCTCTACAAAACGATTCCGCGTTTGCCGATGCGTTATCCGCTGACGACGAAATATTACGAATGGCTTTTCGACGGCGCGCTCGGCTTCGAGAATGCCGCGACGATTACCTCGCGCCCGCAACTGTTCGGCATTGAAATCGCCGACGACGACGCGGAAGAATCGTTCACGGTGTACGATCATCCCAAAGTTTTGATTTTCAAAAAGACGCCGCGCTATTCGTCTGAAAATACGCGCGCGCTTTTCAACAGCGTCAATCTCGCCGAGGTCTATCGCTTTCAGCCCGTTCAAGCAACGCAGGCAAAGACCGCGCTCTTGCTCACCGAAAGCGCTGGGGACGCGCAACGCGCCGGCGGCACGTGGCGCGATATTTTTGATCCGGATGATGTCGTCAATCGCATTCCGGTTCTCGTCTGGGTCGCGCTCGTCACATTGCTCGGCTGGCTCGCGTTTCCGCTTGCGTTCGTCGCGTTCCGCGCGCTCGCGGATCGCGGCTACATTTTCGCCAAAGCGCTCGGCATTCTCATTCCGGCATTTCTCGCGTGGATCTTTGCCAGCGTCCATCTCTTGCCATTCTCGCGCGCGAGTATTTTGGTCGCGATCGTGTTGCTGGCGGGGGTAAGCGCGTTCGTGGCGTGGCGCGCGCGGCGCGATCTGCTCGCGTTTTTCCGCGCGCGCGCCGCGACGCTCGTCGCGCAAGAAATATTTTTCCTTGTGTTCTTTGTTTCATTTTTACTTATCCGTTTCGGCAATCCGGATTTGTGGCATCCGAATTTCGGCGGTGAAAAGCCGATGGATTTTGCGTACCTCAACGCGGTCATCAAGTCCTCGTGGTTTCCGCCGTACGATCCGTGGTTCGCCGGCGGCTTTATCAATTATTATTATTACGGTTTCGTCCTCACCGCCACGCTGATCAAATTTTCCGGCATCGTCCCCGAAGTCGCATACAATCTCGCGATTCCGCTTTATTTCGCGCTGACGGGGATGGGCGCGTTCAGCGTGGTGTTCAATCTCGTCGCGAAGGTTTCTCCAACTATCACCCCGAGCACGTTCACGGAGTTTATCCTGAGCAAAGCGAACGGACTCAGTGTAAACTCCGCGAAGCAATCCCCAAATTCCAACACGGAGATTGCTTCGGCGCAAAAACCGCGCCTCGCAATGACGATCAAGCCGTATGCTTTTGCTCTGCTCGGCGCGCTGTTCGTCGTTGTCATCGGCAATCTCGGCGAATTGTTGCTGATTCTCGAAGCATTTCTCCGGAGTGGCGGCGGCAACCTTCGCGACAACGCCGCGCGCATCGCGGCGAGCATTTTTTCCGGAATCGTGCGCGTCTTTACCGAAGGCGCGCCATTGGATGTGCCGACCGGCAATTGGTATTGGACGGCGACGCGCGTGATTCCCGACACGATCAACGAATTTCCATTTTTCACTTTTCTCTACGCCGATTTGCACGCGCATTTGATGGCGTTGCCGTACACGCTGGTCGCGCTCGGCTTTGCCGTGAATTTTGTTTTGCGCGAACGCGATGACGCCGCGCGCTTGCCGTTTCTCGCGCGCCTGCCGGTGTCGCCTGCCGACGTTGTCGAAATCACGCTCGCCGCGCTCGTCGTCGGCGCGTTGCGCCCGCTCAATACGTGGGATTATCCCACGTATCTCGCGGTGCTCGCGTGCGCGCTCGGGATTGGCGAGTACGCGCGGCGCGGCTGTTTCGATCGGCAAGGATTATTTTCAATCGCGTGGCGATTCGGCGCGATTTTCATTCTCAGCAACGCGTTCTACTTGCCTTTCATCCGCAATTATGCGACCGCGTACACCAGCGTCGAATTGTGGCAAGCAGGTCGTACGGCGGTGCCGGAATATTTGGTTGTGCATGGCATTTTTCTTTTCGCGCTCGCCGCGTTTCTGGTCGCGCAGGTTTTCGATACGCCGGCGCGGCGCGGCGCGTTCCGTTTTTTGCGGCTGTTGCTGAAAAAACGCGCACGGCTGAATCGTTTCGGCAATTTGCATCGCGTCATTGTCGGCTTGCCGTCACTGACGCAAGACCTCGCGCTGATTTTTTTCGCCAGCATCGTCATCTTGGAAATATTGTTGATCGTGCTTGGCTTTGGCGTTTTCGCGCTCGTGCTTCCGCTCGGCATGCTCGCGGCGGTTTTGCTTTTGCGCGCGGACCTCGCGCCGGCGCGGCGTTTGGTCGCGTTGCTGATCGGCGCGGCGCTCGCGATGACGCTGATGGTCGAGGTCATAACGCTGCGCGGCGACATCGGGCGAATGAATACCGTGTTCAAATTTTATTTGCAAGTGTGGGTGCTGTTTGGCGTGTGCGCGGCGGCGGGGCTCGGGTTGGTGACGACGGATGACGGACGACGGACGATGGCGGCAAACCGCCCTCCGTCCTCCGTCCTCCGTCCTCGGTTTTTGTGGTGGTCATTTTTCGCGCTGCTGGTTTTCATCGGCATGTTGTATCCGATTTTCGCGACGCGCGCTAAAGTGAACGATCGGTTTGTCGCGGGCGATACACCGGGCTTGAACGGAATGGATTATATGCGCGGCGCGGTCTATTATGATCAAAACAAAGAATTGATTTTGGAATTCGACCGCCAAGCGATTGAATGGGTGCGCGAAAATATTGCGGGTTCGCCGGTGATTCTCGAAGGCAACGCGCCGCTGTATCATTGGGGCTCGCGCATCGGAATTTACACCGGCTTGCCCGGCATTATCGGTTGGGACTGGCATCAAAAGCAACAACGTTCGATCGTGGACGGCGCGCTTATTGATCAGCGTATCGCAAACGTGCGGCAGATTTACAACTCGCGCGATGGGGGGCAGGCGGTAGAGTTGCTAAAGCGGTACAAGGTCGCGTATATTGTCGTCGGCGATTTAGAGCGCGCGTTTTACACGCCGGACGGTCTTGCGAAATTTGATACGATGGCGCAAAGCGGGCTGTTGGAATTGGTGTATCAGAACGAGCGGGTGAAAATTTATCGCGTGAAGGGGTGAGACCTCACCCCAGCCCTCTCCTAAAGGGGAGGGCTGGGGGTTAGGTCGGAGGTTCGCTGTGGATCCTTTTTGGGGACCAATTGTCCAAGAAGTTCTAAAACAATTTGGCAAGAATCTCCTCGAGAACGTTGGTAAAGTTTTCGCCAACCTGTGGAATAAACGCGACGAAAAACTAATTCCACCGGAAGCGACACCCTTCAACACGCCGCCGATGCTGCCGCTTTCGCTTACGCCGCTCGTCGGGCGCGAGGCGGATTTTGCCGGCGTGCTTGGCGCGCTGAGCAACAATCGCTTGGTGACGATCACGGGTCTGGGCGGCGTTGGCAAGACCGCGCTCGCGCAAACGATTGCGCGCTGGGCGTGGGAAGAGGAGCGCGCGAAAAATAAAACGCTGCGCGGTCCGCGCGGCGTGCCGTACGTCGCGCTGGATGCGCTGACGGACGGACGCGAACTGGCAGATTTCGTTCGCCGCAAGCTTTTGCCGGATAGCGTACCGCCGGCTGAAGCCGACGAGAACGCGCGGCGCGATTTCGCCGTGCGCGTGCTCGCCGATGCGTTGAACGCGCAGGCGCGGCTGTTGGTGCTGGATAATTTCGAGAGCGCGTTGAACGATGATGAAGGCGCGGCGCGCGCGTTGGATTTCGTTCGCGCACTCGTCGCGAGTTTGAATGAATCGGTGCGCGTGCTGGTGACGAGCCGCCGCGCGCTCGCTTTGATTTCGCTCGAAGCCGAATATCCGTTAGAGCCGCTCGAAGAAAAATTTGGAATAAAATTATTTTACGAGCGCGCGGGCGATGCGGTGAGCGCGAACGACCGCGCGACGATTGCCGAGATTTGTCGGCTGGAAGATTATTTGCCGCTGGGCATCGAACTCGCGGGGGCGGCGATTCAACAAAGACGTCGTCCGCTCAAAGAAATGCTTGAGGCACTGCGCGTGACGCCGCTCGACATCGAGATTGCGGACGCGCTCGGTTATCCCGAACGTCAGCGCGGACTCGCGGCGACATTGCGCTATTCGTACGCGCATCTGCCGAGCGATGCGGCGCGGCGGCTCTTGTGCGCGTTCAGTGTTTTTCGCGGCGGAGCAGATCGCGACGCGGTAAAGTACGTGGATGGAACCGACGCGTGGGAAAAAGCATTAGGTGATTTAGTGAGTTGGAAATTGCTCAATGTGGATACGACGCGCGAGCAATGGCGCTATGCGATGCTGGCGACGACGGAAGCGTTTGCGAAATTGCAAATGAAAAACGCGGGCGCGGGTTTGGGACTGGACGAAAAAGATTTATCAAGACGACACGCGGAATTTTTCGTGACCGTCGCGGCGCGCTTTGACGAAACGCCGATGGAGCGCTGGCGCGAACTGGAAGGAGAACTGGAGAACATCAAGGCGGGCGCGGATTTTGCCGTGCGCGAACTAGAAGCGCGCGAGGGCGCGGTGGTGGACGAATTGCTGACGCGGGTTGATGCACTGCCGAGCGATGCAAAAGACGTGAGACTCGCGGGCGCGTATGCACTCGCGTTGAAGGAATTTGTCTTTCGGCGGCGTCCGTTTGAAGGACGCGAATGGCTCGGAGCTGGTCTAATTGCTTTCCACCGTGCGGGTGAAAGTAAAATCGAAGGGTTGATGTGCAATGAACTTGGCTTGTGGTTCAAGACTCGTGGAGAATTAGAATCCGCGCTCAAGTTGTATGACAAGAGCGTCGTGTTGAAAGAAGCGCTGGGCGAGAAAGCGGGACTGGCGACGACCTACAATAATATCGCGAGCATTCATTATGCGCGCGGCGTTTATGCGCAAGCGCTGACGTGGTATGAGAAGAGCGTCGCGTTGTATGAAGCGGTGGGCGACAAATCGGGACTCGCGACGACCTACAACAATATCGGATTGATTCACGATGCGCGCGGCGACTATGCGGAAGCGCTGACGTGGTATGCGAAGAGCGTCGCGTTGGAAGAAGAGTTGGGTAACAAAGCGGGACTCGCGGCGACCTACAACAATATCGGCGAGATTAATCGCGCGCGCGGCGATTATGGTGAAGCGCTGACGTGGTATGAGAAGAGCGTCGCGTTGGATGAAGAGTTGGGCGACAAAGCGGGACTCGCGGCGATCTACAACAATATCGGCGAGATTAATCGCGCGCGCGGCGATTATGGTGAAGCGCTGACGTGGTATGAGAAGAGCGTCGCGTTGGATGAAGAGTTGGGCGACAAAGCCGGACTCGCGACGACCTACAACAATATCGGCGAGATTCATCGCGCGCGCGGCGACTATGCCGAAGCGCTCGCGTGGTATGAGAAGAGCGTCGCGTTGAACGAAGTGTTGAGCAACAAAGCGGCACTCGCGGCAACCTACAACAATATCGGATTGATTCACTTTGCAGAGGGACGATACTCGGATGCGCCCATGTGGTTGACAAAATCATTAGACATCGTGAAGCAAATCGGAAATCGAGTAGGAGTTGCTCAAGGTTCATTCAACGCGGCGATACTGTCGTTGGTAATGAACAACCGCACGCAAGCAAAATCATACGCGCAAGAAAGTCTGCGACTGTACGAAGAATTGAAATTGGAAAAGAAAGCGGCAGAAGTGAGAGCATGGATCAATGAGAATGGGCTGGAGTAAATCGGAACGATGTTAGAAACTTTTTCCTGGTACGTTCTAATCCAACTCATCGGACTCGCGGCATTGCCGGTCGCGTTCCGTTTTTTTCGCAACTTGCCGGATCGCGGCTACACATTCATCAAGCCGCTCGGTTTGCTGCTCATCGCGTACCCGTACTGGCTATTCGGCACGCTCGGCTTTTTGCTCAACACGCGCGGCACCGCGATTTTTGTCGCGCTCAGCGTTGCCGCGTTGAGTTGGCTGGTATTGGGAAGAAAACAGAAATCAGACCCTTCGGCTTCGCTCAGGGCAGGTTCTCGACAACAGATGGCAGAGAGCGAATCGCAGATGGCAGATAGCAAATTGCAAATAGCAGATGGCGAATGGCAAATAGCAGATAGCAAAGAAATAGCCAAGCCAAAAGCAAAAACGCGCCGGCAAAAAATTGCTCAAGTCAGCGCGCCGGAATCATTGACGGCTGCATCACGCTCTCATCTCCACGCTCCACAAACCACGCGTTCTCCTATCGAGTGGTTGAAAGAAAACAAATCTCTCGTCCTCGCCACTGAACTTGTCTTCACGCTCGCGTTTTTCGCGTGGACATTTTTCCGCGCGTACAATCCGGAAATCACCGCGACCGAAAAGCCAATGGAGTTTGCGTTCCTCAACGGCATTTTACAAAGCGACCACTTTCCTCCGCTCGACCCGTGGCTTGCCGGCTACAGCATCAGTTATTATTATTTCGGCTACGTGATGGTCGCGTTGCTGACAATGCTGACCAACGTCGCGCCGAGCATCGCGTTCAATCTCGCGATTGCGCTGCTCTTTGCGCTCAGCGCGGCGGGCGCGTACGGGCTGGCGCATAATCTAATTCGGATTTCGGATTTCGGATTTCGGAAAAGCCAATCTCCAATCTCCAATCTCCAATCTCCATATCTCTTTTTCCCTATCTTCGCGCCCGTCTTTCTCGTCCTCATTGGCAATCTCGAAGGCTTCTTTGAAGCATTGCACGCGCGCGGATGGTTGCCGGCGAGTTTCTTGCAGTGGCTCGACGTGAAAAATCTGGCGAGCGCGCCGACCGGCAATTCGTTCG
>Ga0247727_10015536_pt1 | contig 12469 bp, 9 predicted proteins | sample WisWelCaveWW1625_FD_202498 | JGI IMG/M metagenome (GOLD analysis project Ga0247727, IMG submission 202498) | Biofilm microbial communities from Wishing Well Cave, Virginia, United States - WW16-25 | ecosystem: Environmental > Aquatic > Deep subsurface > Groundwater > Cave microbial mat | place... | reverse complement strand
CCTCCTTTCGATCGGACGATTGCATCCAACCGAGAGAATCGCAGGTCACCGTTGAGCTGTCTACCCCACAAAAGAGACAATCGCACAAGTGATCTGTTTTCAATGACTTATAAGATCCTACCTATGAACCACCGCATGCACCTGCCGGCGGGCGGCAGGCTCGGGGAGGGCTTCGCCTTCCCGCTCGCCCGCCGCAGGTGATGCGGAGCGTCAAGGGGCCTATACAACTGAGGTGAAATGTGCGCCGACCAAGCAAGACGCTAGTCCATCTCGTTGGTCTCTTGGCTGTGCTCCGAAGCGGCCAACCGGTTGCAGGCGCCGGCGCGCGGGTCGGGATGTCCTGAGCCGTCGCGTCGGGAGTGCGCTCTTCGCGCCTGATGCAGAGCGTTGGCCGGCAAGGAGATGTGTCATGCATCCTTGGAGAGGGTTGAACCGAAGGATCAATCTCCCACTCGTGATCCCTGCGCTCGCAGCGGTGCTCCTGACCGTTGCTGCCGGGTGTGCGGGCTCTGATCAACCGATCGCAACGTCGTCCGGGCTCGTCTACACCGTGGTCACGCAGGGATCCGGGCCCACCGCGCTTGCGGGCCAGCATGTGCTCATCCATGAGACGACGACATTTGCGGATGGGAGGGTTCAATACAGTACACGCACCGATGGACAGCCACGAGGTTCTTGCTTGGGGGTCAGCAGGTTATCGACGACGTAGACGAAGGGGTGACGGGGATGAGAATTGGCGAGCGACGGAAGCTGATCGTACCGCCGGCACTGAGCAGGCGGAGTACGTATCCGGACGGGCTCTCGCCTGAAGACACGCTCTATTATGATGTTGAGTTGATCGGGATCGAGCTGCAGTAGAAAAGGAAGGTCATGGCGATCCGGGTCGTACAACTCGGCACACCTCGGACTCCCGGTGAGGGGTTGCGCCTGGGCACAGTTCGGCGCCCGCCGCGGGGAGTGCCCAGGACCGAATACGCCTCACGTGATTTCTATGACGTCTGGCTGCCGGAGCTAGCCCCATCCGAGGATCTCCTCAAGGTCGCGCTCCGGGCTCGGGATGGTCGTGGATGGCAGAGTTTCGTCAAGCGCTACCGGGCCGAGATGAAGCGTCCTTCTGCCGCACGGCTCCTCGGTCTCCTGGCTGGCTTTTCACGGCAGGCAGCCTTTTCCGTGGGATGCTACTGCGCGGACGAGGCCCGGTGCCACCGCTCGATCCTGAAGGTGCTGCTGGGAGAGCACGGAGCGTGCCTTGAATAAGACGCTGAAAATCCGCTGCAGCCGCCGCCGGGCGTCGGATGGGGAGCTGAAGTGACGAGGGCATTCGCCCGCCGCAGGTGACGCCGAGCGGACATCCTTGACTGCACGAGTCGGCCGATGTTGACATGGGGTAGGTCCTGTGAGAGGCATGCTCGCTGTGGCTCCAAATGAGCAGTCACGCCCGATTCAGACGGTCCTGATCGCGGGCCTGACAGCAGGGGCTCTCGACATCACGGCCGCGTGCGGTTTCTATGGTCTACGTGGCGTGAGCCCGATCCGGATTCTCCAATCCGTCGCCAGCGGCCTGCTGGGTTCTGCTGCGTTCACAGGCGGAGTTCCGGTAGTTGTTCTTGGTGCCTTTCTGCACTTCTTCATCGCCCTGGTCGCGGCCGCCGTCTTCTACCTGGTCAGTCGGCGCCTGACTTTTCTCGTGCGACAGCCGGTGGTGTCGGGGATGTGGTATGGCGTCGCCGTGTACCTGTTCATGAATCATGTTGTCCTGCCGCTTTCAGCTGTCGCGAAGCGGCCGTTTGATCTGGGCACGGCGCTCATCATGGTGGTCATTCACATCGTGTGCGTCGGATTACCGATCGCATTGATCATACGACGCTCCTCGGAGCAACCGAAGGCGGGGGCATGAGACAGCCGCGGCTGAGCGGGAGCCGGACAAGGCCGGACCCTCTGCGAACCGGTGACTCATACGACGCACGCGTGGCGCAGACCTTGGCAGAGATGGGGATCCCTGCATCGTTCGGCGTGGACAGGCACATGCCGTCCTATGCCGAGGCCAAGGAGCTCGTGTCAGTCGGCATGGACATCTATGGACGAGACCGGCAGCTCACGCCACATGCCGCCGGTCGGTGGACCGAACTCCGGGCCGCAGCGCATCAGGCTGGCATCAAGTTGTCGCTCATCTCCGCTTTCAGGAGCCTGGAGTATCAACGGCAGATTTTCGAGCGGAAGATCAGAGCCGGTGAATCGATCGAGCGCATTTTGAAAGTGAACACGCCTCCGGGCTACAGCGAGCACCACACCGGCAGAGCCGTCGACCTCACGACGCCAGGCTGCCCGCCGCTTGCCGAGGAATTCGAGACATTCACTGCATTCGACTGGCTCGTCCGACACGCGCGTCGTTTCGGCTTTTCCCTGACTTATCCGCGTGAGAATCGGTTTGGAATAGCCTATGAGCCTGGCACTGGTCCGTCCAAGAATAGGCCGGCCAACTACAGCATGAACCCGCCGGCTGGCGGCAGGAACCCAAGAAAGCCGATCGACATAGGTATTCGGCGTATCCTTGCTTTCTGCCGGCTGCCAGTGTCACGTGCAACGAGTACCGGACGGGCTGGGAGATTTGGAACCCTCGCCATGGTGCTGAGTCCCCTGGGGCGTCAATCGCGTGCATGAGCCTCCCGCCGCCGCGGACGGAGGCCGCGTCCTCGTCGACCGGCTCAGGACGGAGGCAGAACATGCCTGAGAACCCCGGATTCGGCGATCCCGGGAGCGAGCCAGACCGTCGCCACCTTCGGAGGACCTCTCTGGGGGTTCTCGCCGGAGGCGGCCTGTTCGTGGCCATCATGCTCCTGCTCGCCGGGACCGCCGTCGCGTTCGGCTGGATTCGCGGCGGCGAGGGCGGTCAGGTAGATCTTGGGCCCTGGCTGACACTCGAGATCCTCGGGGGATCCGCGGCGAGCGTGCTTGCCGGCGCGGCGAGCCGGCGCGTCGCCGGCCGCTATCGCGCCCCTGCCGTGCTGGCCGCCCTGATCTTCACCGTCGGGCTTCTCGAGGCCACCGAGATCCTCCGTTCCGCCGCGGCCGGCGTCACGGAGACACAGACCTGGCTGGTGCTTCTGGCGCCGATCGTGGCGGGGGCGGGAGTGCTGTTGGGGGGATGGCGCCCTGCGGGCCGCTCCGGACGCTCCTCGACAAGGCAGCGCAGGATTTGCATGTCCGAGGGGCTGCGTTATGGCGCTCCGGTACTGGTGCTCGCGGGCGCGGCCGCGTTGTCCCTGTTCGCCCTGCCGGATCTCCAGGACGGGGGCGATTCGCGGATCGTGGCCTCCGCGGTCGCGCTCGATCTGACCGTCGCCGTGCCGGGACTGGTGTTCTTCCTGCTCGTGCGCACGAGGCGCGCCCCGTGGATCGCCGTCGTCCCGGCGTTCGTCGTCGGATACGCGGTAGCGGTCGCAACACTGCCCGATCAGCACCAAGGCATCCTCGAGAAGATTCGGCTGGCGGCCGTGCCCGCGGAGCTAATCCTCGTCACCTATCTCGTGTGGCTCACCCGAAAGGCGCTGGCGAGCGCGCCCCGCGGCGCCGGAGACGTCGCGACACGGTTCCGTGCGTTGGCGCGTCGCGTCCTGGGCAGCCGCATCCCCGCGGACATCCTCACCACGGAGATGATGATCCTGCATTACGCGTTCCGCTGGCGCACGCGGCCTGCGAAGAGCGCGGACTCGTTCACGGTGCACCGGCGGGCCGGCTACCTTGCCGTCCTGATCGGCCTGGCGATGGTGCTGGTCGCCGAGACCATCGCGCTCCACCTTCTCGTCAGCCAGTGGAGCCGGGCCGGCGCGTGGATCCTGACGGGGTTGAGCCTCTATGCGCTCATCTGGATCACGGGTGATTATCGCGCCATCGTGGCGCGCCCGATGCTCATGGCTCCGACCCACCTTTCGATGCGCCTCGGAATTCGGTGGGAAGCCGACTTCCCGATCGACCAGATCTCCCAGTCCAGCCTGTTGGAACCGCATCGGGAGACGCGGACCCGTGACATTCTCGTGGCGGCCCTGTTGGGCCAGCCGAACCTGAAGGTGAGGCTCAAGGAGCCCGTCGAGGTGATCGGGATGTACGGTCTGCGAAGAACTGTCGGTGAGCTGTGGCTGCGAGTCGACGACGCCGAGACCCTGTGCGAGGGGCTGCGCCATTTGCTGGATCCTCGCCGACCGGGCTGACGGTCACCATTCCGACATGGAATGCGCTTGAAGGAGGCGTGCGTGAATCGCCATCTTGCCGGTGGAGTCGTGATTCTTGCCAGCCTGCTCTTCTGCCGCGGGGGGACGGCCGCGGAACCGCAGGACTCATCCGTGGCGCTGCTGTCCTGGCTCGCCGGCTGCTGGGAGAGCGCGCGGGGCGACCGGCGCGTCGAGGAGCAATGGATGGCGCCCCGCGGCGGGACGATGCTCGGGATGAGCCGCACGGTGACCGGCACCAGGACGAGCGAATTCGAGTTCATGCACATCCGGGAACAGGAGGGGCGGCTGGTCTTCACGGCACGGCCCTCGGGGCAGGGGGAGGCGTCGTTCCCATCCATCGAGCTCACGACATCGAAGGTCGTGTTCGAGAACGCGGCCCACGACTTTCCACAGCGCATCATTTATCGGCTCGACGGAGACGGCTCGCTGGCCGCCCGGATCGAGGGCGTGCAGGGCGGCGAGGCGCGGGGTGTCGATTTCCCGATGCGTCCAGCGAAATGTCCCGAAGGCGGGATCCGCTGAAGCCCGCGGACCGTGGCCGCCAGCCGGTGACGGCCGCGCCTCAGGGGCCGCGGGTCACCAGGACGTAGTCGTTCTCGCCCGGCTTCTCCCAGGGAAGCGTCGGATGACGGTAGCGGCGCGCCTCCTGGACCGGGAACGGCAGGAGCGGGGCCACCTCGGCCAGCGCCGGGGCACGCATCAGCGCGAACGGCCGCGGACCCGGCGCATCCCCTCCCGCCGCGAGGTGGCTCCCCAGTCCTTCCAGATCGCGCAGATTGGGAAACGTGCGGCCGGAGTAGAAGAGAAATCCGCCGACCGTCCCCTCCTTGAACTGATAGAAGGCGATCCGGTCGCCCTCCGCCTCCATCTGCCGCAGCTCGTCGCCGGCGGCGCGGGCGCTGGTCCCGCCGTTCACAACAGCGGGCACGACGGACACGAACAGGGCGAGCTCGAGCACGCCGGTCAGGCCCGCGACCGAAAGCGCGACCGCCGGGGAGTCCTGCCGGCGCATCGCGAGATACGCCGCGATGCCGGGGACGAGGAGCAGCGTCCCGACGACGATCGGCGTCGTCAGGTCCGACGGCCGCGCCAGCCGCAATGCGGCCAGGACCACCGCCGCCAGGACGATGCCGCCGGCCAGGAGAATTCCGCTCGCCGCCCGCCGCGCGCGGGAAGCGCCTCTCTCCGACAGCCACCAGGCGACAAGGATCGCGGCCGCCGGAAAGATCGGCAGGAGGTAGATGCCGCGCTTGGTGCTGGCGATCGACAGGACGACGAGCGGCCAACCGAACCAGAGGAGCAGATCGCGCGGCGGTCCGGGGCGCCGCGCCGCCGCGATCAGCGCGAACGGCAGGACCAGCGACCAGGGGGCGAAATCGGTCAGCAACGTCGGCAGGTAGTACCAGAATGGGTTGTCGTGGCCCTTCGCGGCGCCGCCCGTGAAGCGCAGGACGTTGTTGACCAGGACGAACTCGCGCACGGCCCCGTCCCCCAGCCGATCGCGCAGATTGAGCACCCAGAACCCGACCGGCAGGAGGGCCGCGATGGCGCCCGGCACGAGGCCGTGCCGCCAGATCCCTCGCCAGTCCCGCCGCGCGCCAATCCAGGAGGCGGCGACCAGGGCCGGCACGCCGGCGCCGACGATCCCCTTGAACAGCACCGCGGCGCCGGCGGCAAGGTAGCCGATCGCCAGCCAGAGGATCCGGCCGGGGCCGCCGATCACGATGCCCCGGTAGAGCGCGGCGCAGGACAGGAGGACCGCGAGGGTGAGCGGCATGTCGATCATGCTGCGGCGGGCGATCCAGAGGAATTCGAAGGACGTCAGCAGGATCAGCGCCGCGAGCTGTGCTGTGCCGGCGCCGATCATCCGGCGCGCCAGCCAGTACGTCAGCAGGACGCAGGCCAGGCCGCAGAGGGCCGGAACGACCCGCGCCGCCGCCTCTCCCGGTCCGCCCGCCACCTGGTAGGCGGCGATCACCATCCAGTAGAACAGCGGAGGCTTCTCCAGGAACGGCTCGCCGTTGAGTCGCGGGACGAGCAGGTCGCCGCCTTCCCACATCTCGCGCGCCATCTCGGCCTCGCGCGGTTCGTCGGGGCTGTACAGATCGGCGCGGCCGAGGGCGGTGAACAGGAGGACCGCTGCGACGGCGAGAAGCAGGATCGGCTGGGTCCTCTGCGCGGTCATTCGGCCTCCCGTCGCCTTTCCAGGATGCGGATGCCGAAAGCGTCCGCCTTGAGGGGATCGGCCCCGAACCGCGCCACGGTGGCGTAACGGGACTCGATCCAGCCGACGACGCGGCGGCCGTAGCGCACATCGGCACCGAAGCGGCCGACACCGAACTCCTCGGTCTTCTTGTGCACGAGCGCCACGTAGTCGGGCGGGCTCTGTTCCAGGCTCTCGAGGAGGCCGTCCTCGCCGAAGCGGATCACCTCCCCCATGGTGAAATTGACGTAAGGCGTCGTCGTCCGGCGGCGCGCCTGGTAGTTGAGCATGATCCCCTCGGGCAGCCCGACCAGCGTCGCGCCGGCCGGCGTGCGCTGCTCGATCCACTTCAATGCTTCCGCCGTGACCGCGCCCGCCTCCTGCACGGATGGGCCAAAGGTGATGATCGAGTCGCCGCCGCGGCCTACCGGCAAATCCTTCAAAGCGTAAATCGCGCGCGACCAGCGCAGGTGAAAGACGACCGCGGCGAGGATGACGGCGACCGACAGCGCCCGGAAAACCACGCCCGGGGAGCCGCGCGCCCGCAGCGCCAGCGGCGCCCAGAAAAGACAGGCCGCGGCAAGCGCCAGGGCCGCCGGCATCGCCAAGTAGAAACCGTAGTGGAAGAGGTGCACGTTGAGCGCGATCTTCGCCACCAGCCCCAGCCCGAAGACGGACAGCAGGAGCATCGGGACGCGCGCCGCGGAAGCCTGCGACTTCTCCGCAAGGATGCGCCCCCGGACCACAAGGAAAAGGAAGACCGCTGTCAGGATCGCCGCGGCCACGGGCAGGGCCCGCGGCAGCTCGATCCACGGCACGAAGCCCGGAGCCAGAACAAGGGCGATGAAGAGCGCCAGGCCGAGCCCCGCGGCCCAGGGGGCGGGGCGGCGCGCCAGCCGCCCCACGATCGCGTCGATCACCGCCGCCGCGGCGACGAACGCCCCGACCCACGCGCTCATGCGCAGCATCAAGAGGAGGTTCGCCCGGAGGTGGTCCAGGCCGAGGACTCCCCGGTAGAACCGATTGCCGGCCAGATCGCCCGACAGCGACGCGAACCCGGCCGCGGCGGCGCGGGCCGCTTCGCCGGCCGGCAGGTACGTCAGGAAATAGACCAGGAACGCGGCGCACGGCAGGGCCGCGCCCGCCAGGAAGAGGCCCACTCCGCCCCGCTTGCGGTCGCCCGGATGGGGCGGAAAAAACACCAGAGGGAGAGCGACGATCGCGGTCGCGGCCGCCGCCACCGCCACATCCACCTTGGTGGCGAGGACCATTCCGAGGCTGAGGCCGGCCAGGACGGCGTCGCGCCGCCGCCCACCCGCAGCGAGCCAGCGGCACAGAAAGAGCAGCATGGCGGCCGCCAGCGCCGTGCCGTGCGTCGCCTCGTGCGTATATGGGCAGACGAAGTTATAGTTTCCGACCATCACGTATTGTGCCGTGGCGAAAAGCGCCAGGAACAGCAGGGCGCAGAGGAACGCCGTGGCCCGGTCGGAGGCGAGCCGGATCAGGCGGCGCAGCGCCACGGTCAGCGCCGCGAGTATCGCCAGGTTGGCGGCCAGCAGGACCGACAGCGAGGCGCCGAACAGGCGGAACAGGAGGGCGTTCAGGTGCTGCGAGAGCGGTCCGTGGAGGAACAGGATGTCGCGGTGCAGGAGATCGCCTTCCGACAGCCGCCAGGGGATGTAGAGCTGCTGCCCGAAATCGACCAGCAGGTCCGGCCAGCGGCGCCAGCCCATGGCGGCGAGGGCGATGAACTGGATCCCGAGCGCGGCAAGGTCGAGAGGGATGCGGCGCGCCGGGCGCCCGGCTTCACGCGGCTGCATGCGGGGGTCGGGGACGCCTCCTGCGACGGGGCCGGCGGTGCGCCGGCGGGCCTATTCTAGAGAAGTGCGCCGGGGGGCGCCATGCGGGGCGCCGGAGCGCCGCCGCGCGGGAGAGACGATGCTGATCGGGCTGGACATCGGGTCGAGCAGCGCGAAGGCGATCCTGGTCGACCCGCGCGGGCGAGTGCGGCGCTCGGCGCGGGTGCGCTTCCCGACGCGCCGCGGGGCGGACGGCCGCGTCGAGCACGACGCGACGGCCCTGCTGCGCGCCTCGATCGGCGCCCTCGAGGAGGCCGCGGCCGGGCTGGCGCCGCGCGAAGTCGCCTCCCTCGGCATCGCGACCCAGCGCTCGACGTTTCTCTTCTGGGACCGCGACAGCGGGCGTGCCGTCACCCCGGCCTACTCCTGGCAGGACCTGCGGGCCGCCGCGTTGTGCCGCCGGCTGCCCCGGCACCGCAAGGGGCTGGCGCCGGGCGATCGGGAACTGAACCAGGCGGTCGTGGAGCGCACCGGGCTCCGCGTGAGCGCGCACTACGCGGCCCCGAAGCTGGCCTGGGCGCTCCGGCACGTGCCGGGGCTGCGGCGGCGGGTCGCCGATGGGCGCGTCCTGTGGGGAACGCTTGGCACCTGGCTCGCCTGGCACCTGACGCGGGGAGGTCTCTACGCGGTCGATCATGCCAACGCGCAGCGGACGCTCCTCCTCCATCTCGCCAGCCTGTCGTGGGACCCGGCCCTGTTCGAACTGTTCGGCCTCCTCGACCTGATCGACGCGCCGGCGCTCCCCGCCCTGGTCCCGACACGGATGGAGTCGGACGCGGAGACGCGCGTGGGCGATCGCACTCTCCTCCTGCGCGCCATGACCGGGGACCAGCAGGCGGCCCTCCAGGGGCTGCTCTGCCGGCGCGCCGGGGACATCGCGATCAACTACGGCTCCGGCGCCTTCGTCCTGATGGAGGTCGGACCGGCGCCGGTCCATGTGCCGGGCCTGTTGACAACGCTGGTGAGCTCGCGGCACCTGCGCCCGGGTGAGCCGGATCGCCCGGGCGGCTGCGCCGCCTCGTTCGCGGTCGAAGGGACGGTGAACGCCGCCGCCACCGCCCTCGACTGGGTGGGGCGGCGCCTGCGGCGGCACTGGCGGGTGGCGGATCTCGATGCGGCCCTGGGCCCGTATGACCCCGCCACCTGCCGGGGTGTCCATTTCCTGCCGGCGGTCTCCGGTGTGGGGGCGCCGCGCTGGGACGAGCGCGCCCGGCCGCGGTTCTCCGGCCGCGTGGAAGGGGCCTCACCGCGCGATCTTCTGCGGGCGGCGGTGGAATCGATCGCCCAGCGCTGCGCCGAGATCGCGGCGGCCGCGGAGGGACACGACCGGGGCGCCACGGCGAAAACGCGCGGGGCCGTCCGGGTCTCCGGCGGGCTGACACGCTGCCGCTATCTCTTGCAGGCGCAGTCCGATCTGCTACAGCGCCCGGTCGCCGTGGCCGTTTCGCGCGATGCGACGGCGCTCGGCGCGGCGCTCATGGCGTTGGCCGACGGCGGGACCTGGCCGGCGGCGAGCGCGGGCGCCCGGCGCGAGACGGAGGAGGTGGTCGAGCCGCTGGCGGACGCCGCGCGGGCGGCGTCCTTGCGCCGGGCCTGGGCGAGCGCCGTTTACGGCCCGCCCGGCGAGGCTTCCGCCGCCTCCCGCAGGCGGCGCAGGACGAATCCGCGATCCAGGAAGGCCAGGAACCAGCCGGCCCGGGGCCCCTTCCTCGTACCGAGAAAGGCGAGGTAGATCGCCTCGAACGCCGCGGTCGTCTGGGCCATCCCGACCTCCTTGGCGAGGTCGTAGACCAGGGCGTGGATCTCCTCGCCGGTCATGTCCGGCCTGAGGACGCCGGCGAGCCGCCCGAGGAAGGCGCGTTGCCCAGCGTCGAGCGACCGCGCGGTTCCGGGCAGCGCCTTCTGCACCGAGAACCTGACATCCTCCGGCGCGAACTCCTCGAGCCAGCGGACGGCATAGCCTGCCCTCCCCTTCACGGCGTCCGGGTCCGGCACGGGATAGCCGTTGCGGCGCAGGATGACGATCACCTGGTCGAGGTCGAAATCGGCCATCTGCACGACGTTGACCAGGTGACGGAACGGCACTCCGATCGGCCGGAATCGATCCCCGCACGAAAGCTGCAGGGCGCGCGGGTCGCGCGCCTCGGAGGCCGCGTCATCGAACTCGTCGATGAGGGACAGCATCGGCACGCCGGGGTCGAAGGCGATGGAGCGCATCGGGCGGGTCTTCACCACGAGGTACCGCAGCACCTCGGGCGGCAGCACCTCGAGCATGCGGTGCACCGAGAGGACGTTCCCCTTGCTCTTCTTCAGCTCCCCTTTCCCCCGGAAGGAGATCCACTCGTAGGTCACGGGAAAGGGCGGCTCGGCGCCGAACACCTCGCGGCAGATGCGCGCGCCGGTGTCATACGAGCCGCCGCGGGTGGCGTGGTCCTTGCCGAACGGCTCAATGGTCGCGGGGATGCTGGCCCAGCGCGCCGGCCAGTCGGCGCGCCAGGTGAGCTTGCCCCCGCCGCGCATCGAGACCGCCCCCGACCGCCCGCAGGCGCACTCGTAGTCGACCGTCTCGGCGGTCTTCGAAAAACCGCGCACCAGCGTCCCGGTCATCCGGCCGCAGCCTTCGCAGATCGGGTTGAACGGGCTCCACTCCGGTTCCACCTGCCGGCCGGTGCAATCCTCCAGGATGCGGGCGATCCGATCGCGTCCCTCGAGCGCCTGGACGATCTGCGGCACCAGCATTCCCGACTTGTACATCCGATCGGCGTGGTAGACCTTCACCTCGATCCCGATCGTCCGGAGCGACTCCAGGAACGGCTCGAGGAAGTGCTCGGCGTAGCTCGGGTGCGTCCCGCACGGGCAGGGGATCTCCGACAGCGGGCAGCCGACGAACGGCTCGTAGACCGTCCTGTCGAGGAACGGGTAGACCTTGCGCAGGGGGTCGAAGTTGTCGGCCACGTAGTCGAAGGCGACGTCGGCGCCGCGCTCCTTGAGGGCCCGGTACACGCAGTCGGCGGTGATCACCTCGCGCAGGTTGCCGATGTGGATCTCGCCCGAGGGAGAGATGCCGGTCGAGATCTCGTGTGGACCCGGTCTCTCCTTCAGGATCTGCTCGGCGATCTCATCCGCCCAGTGCGACTCGCGCACGTGAGGATTCATAGGGAGCCGCCATCATACCGGAGGACTACCGGGATCCGCGTCCGGGATCATTGCGTGCTCCCCGGCAGGAAACGGCGGCGTCCCGCCATCCGGGCGGCATACTCGGGGAGGCGCAGCAAGGCCTCCTCCTCCGTCCTGACGCGGGCCCTCAGGATCACCAGAAACGCCGCGCCGAAGACGAGCGCCGTCATCCAGCTCCCCCCGAGGAGCGGCAGCGCGGTCATCTCCCCCATGACCGCCACGTAGTTCGGATGCCGCATCAGGCGGTAGGGGCCGGTGCCGACGACGACCGGCCGCACCGGGATGAAGACCCGCATCGTGAACTGGCCGGCCAGGTGGCGGATCGCCCAGAGCTTGAGCCCTTTGGAGGCGGCGAACAGCACCGCCATCGCGATCACCCATCCTTGCGCCGGGTGCCGGAGGCCGACGGCGTGCTCGAGGAACGCGGCCACGAAGTGCAGGGAGTAGACCGGCACCATCCAGAGGAAGACCGCCGGGGCGATCTCGCAGGCCCCATCCGCCCGCAGCCGCCGCTCGTTTCGGAGCGCGCAAACCCGCTCCAGGATAGCGAGCAGGATCGCGAACGCGACGCAGACGGCGTACGCCATGGATGACGGTGTCATGCCCGGAGAAGGCGGGCCACGAAGCGAGGCCGCAGCAGCTCTCCGGCCGCGGCCATATCCCCGGTGACGCGCGCCAGAAGGTCCGCCAGCCTCTGGTCGCGCGCCAGCTTGCCCGCCGTCCAGTCGGTCAGACGCGGGCTCAGGAGTATCGCCTGCAGCAGCCGGTCGAGCCGCAGCCGGCCGTCGAAGGCGGCGCGCCGGCGCGCCTCGTAAGGCCTGAGGTCCGTCGCTCTCAGATCATCGCGCCGCAGGGATTCCCCCAGCGTCTCGGCAGCCATCTCGCCCCCACGGAGCGCCATGTGGATCCCTTCACCCGTGAACGGGTCGAAGAAGCCGGCCGCGTCGCCCACCAGAAGGGCGCCGTCGGTGACGACACCCTCCGCCTTGCAGGCGATCGGC
>Ga0247727_10015535_pt1 | contig 12470 bp, 12 predicted proteins | sample WisWelCaveWW1625_FD_202498 | JGI IMG/M metagenome (GOLD analysis project Ga0247727, IMG submission 202498) | Biofilm microbial communities from Wishing Well Cave, Virginia, United States - WW16-25 | ecosystem: Environmental > Aquatic > Deep subsurface > Groundwater > Cave microbial mat | place... | reverse complement strand
GGAGCGCATGCAGCCAGTCGATCAGCTCGGACGTGGACGGCTTCTTGGCGAGACTCGGACGCGATCGCACCTCGTAGAATTTCTTCATGGCCGCGTCGACGGTCTTCTTCTCCAGATCGGGAAAATGCACCTTCACGATCTTCCGCATCATCTCTTCTTGAGGGAATTCGATGAAGTGAAAAACGCAGCGACGGAGGAACGCATCCGGCAACTCCTTCTCGGAGTTGGACGTGATGACGACCATCGGCCGCTGCCGGGCGGCGATCTCTTCCTTCGTTTCGGGAATATAAAAACGCATCTCGTCCAACTCGGCCAAGAGGTCGTTCGGAAACTCCAGGTCCGCCTTGTCGATCTCGTCGATCAACAGCACCACGGGCTCCGCGGCCGTGAAGGCTTCCCCCAGTTTCCCCGGCCTGATGTAATGCTTGATGTTGCCGACGTCCCCGCCCCCGAACCGGCTGTCGTTCAGACGCTGGACCGTGTCGTAGACGTAGAGGCCCTCCACCGCCTTGGTGGTCGACTTGACGTTCCAGCGCAGCAGCGGGCGGCCGATCGCTTTGGCGATGGAGGCCGCCAGCAGTGTCTTGCCGGTGCCCGGCTCCCCCTTCAAAAGGAGAGGGCGGCCGATGGCAAGAGCCACGTTCACGACCTCTTGGAGCTCGTCGGAGGCGACGTAATCGTCCGACCCGCGATAGGAAGCGTTTTGTTTCATGGTTCTCCCACCGTACTGAAACCCTGGGCCTGCCGCAACTCCCCCGTGAACCGCTGAAAGCGCCGGAGATCTTCGGCGTTCGGCATCTCGCGCAACGCGATCTCCCAATTTTCCGCCTGCGGAAGGCCGGTGTCCTTGCCGTTGAACGCGGCCGTCGTGCAGCGCACCTCAATGACGAATTCCTCGTGCGGAAAGATCCCGTCGGTCAGCATCGCCCCGCCTTGGATCGTCTCCTGAATCGGCCGATCCGCTCCGGCCGGACCAAAGAGACGGGCGGTCACCGGCCCCGGGATGCGGCGGACGAAGTCGCGCGCCAGGTAAAAGGAGTAGTCACGAACGACCAGGGCGGCGTCCCGAAAGCTCCGCGCCTCGGAGCAGGCGTCGATCCGGCATTGGAGCATCGACCGCTCCAAAGGATTTAAGAATTCGCAAGTGGCGAAGCCTCCGGCCAGATGGTTCAGAAAGGCTTGAGGCATCAGCGGCTGCATGGAAAGGATCTATCGTCATCTCTCCGCCTCGGTTGCGGGAAGATTCTGGAAGATCAGTTCATGTCTCCGTAACCTATGGGACACCAGGCTTACAGGTGTCCCATTCCGCGACCATTGGACGAAGAGGACAAGGGGATTTTCAGGGCATTGAATTTCAAATAAATCATGAGGCGTTGGACGGCGTGGCGCCCCGCTTTCTGGACGCCGCCGCGGCGTTGTTAGAATCGGTCCGATCCGTCTTTGTAGATGGTCTGTTCGATTGGAATTCCAGAGGGGAGTCTCGGCCGCTCTTGCAGGTCGACTACCATCCGACGCACACACTCGGGCCGGCGATGCTGAACGTTTCCTTCGTGCGCGTTCCGGGCTTGCCAGCCTTTCCGGAGAGGTTCGTCGCTCTCTTTCGAAGGATTGAAGGCGAAGTGAGACGTCAAATCCTTCAACATGGAGGCGGAAAGGATCTCTTCGTTCCGCGGGCGTTCATCGAAAGTCTGTCTTATTCTTAACAATCAGGTCAAAAATCCTTCCGCGATGAGGTTCAGGGCGTCATTGTGATTCGCGATTATTTGTTTTCGGAAAGCGGAGTTTCTGAGGCGGATTAGGCCTGATATTCTACCTGAGAGTCCGAATGACCCGATCCGCGTCCTTTTTCTTGATGACCCTCAAAACGGTCACCGTCGCCTGTTTGAAGATATAGAAAACGCGGTAGCTGTCTTTGGCCGTATCGACGCGAAGCCGAAAAAGGGGATAGGAAACGCCTTGGATCCGCTTCTTTTGAGGAGGCTTTGGGAAGGGATTGGCGGAGAGGACGGAGGCGGTTTCATCGATGATCCTCACCGCCTCTTGAGGATCGCGGAGCTTCTCGAGATCCGTTTCCGCTCTGGAATAATACTCGACCTGGAAGGGCATTAGTGCGCCCGGCGATGAAATTTGGCCCTCAATTTCGCCGAGGGGGTATTCTTTCGTCTCTCCGAGAGCGTAAGAGCTTTTTCGACCTCTTTCTCCAGGTTCAGGTGCTGGGCCAGGATGAAATCCTCGAGGTCCTCTTCATTCATGGAGACGAGGGCCCGGACCGGCCTGCCGTGCTTTGTGATGATGACCGGTTCCTTGAGATCCAGGTACTTTGAGGGACGCTGACTGAGGTCACGAACGCTGGCAAATCTCATGGAAAAACCTCCTGTACTATTAATTGTACTAACAATCTCAGATTCCGGGCGTGCTGTCAACGGCGGCCGCACAAGCGTTTTTGCAGCCCCTTTTTGCCTTTTTCTCGCAACATTCCCCAGGTCCGACCGAAGAGGTTTTTGAGCCCCTCGTCCGATTTCTATCCCGAGGAACGTCCGTCACAGGAGGTTCCTCGTGATTTCATCTGTCACATTTCCTTTAGGCATCGCGTCTGGTGTCTCGGTATCCTTGCAAAGCGTCATCGAGTTGGCGAAGCATGCCGTCGGGTTGAGCAATGCTCACAACGGCTACGACGACCGGGAAGATCTGGCGGAAGGCTTCGTCAACTGGGAACAGAGGCTGCACGATCATTTTCGTATCCTACCCGATCAGTATGTGACGGCGACCGAGCAGTTGGTCACCTGCTACGGCATCGCTCATCGCAAAAGCGTGGATATTGAAAGGGCCAGAAAGTTTATTGGAGGGTTGCAGACGTTCCATGAGCCGAACCAGCGGTCTCTGGCCGAAAAGATCCTGGGGGCGATTCGTCAAGTGGATTGGAAACCGTGAAGCCTCTCATCGAGGCCCTTCGCGATCCGGAACCACGAGTCCGCGGAGCGGCGGCTAACGGACTCGTCGGTATGGCGGAATCGCATCGAAACGAGGAGATTCGCCAAAAGGCACTCTACCCGGCCCTCATCGCCCTTAAGGATCAAAATGTGGACGTTCGTGATGCGGCCGCCTGTATTCTGAGGTCTTTCGAGCATGTCGAAGGCCTTCTCATGGCCCTTGCGGACTTAGACTTTGGAGTGGTGCGAGAATTTCTGGCGATCTGGACCTATCGGATAAGGTTCTCTCAGGCAAGGTTCCCTCGGGAATACGAGCCCGAGGACGCTGTGATCCTTGGCTCGGAGATTCTTGCCTTGATCGCTCGGGAAGCTTATCTTCACACAAACCTCTAATGACAACCTCACGAAAGGAGACGTCTATGTTGAAAGGTAATCTGCGGTGGGCCGGTCTGATTTTTCCGGTGTTCCTCCTGATGGCCTCCAGTTTCAGCGGAACCTCGGGTTGCGGCGGCGGCAGCGGCCGAGCACCGGTGGTCGTCGTGGTCGGACGGATGCTGGTGCGCCTGAGTCAGCTCGTCGACTTCAGCCTGGCGTCTCCCGACGCCGGGATCTGCACGGAAACCGGAACCCGACAAGTGACCGGAACCTTCGACCCCCCGGACGCGATCTCCACCTCTTTCGACCTGGGGATGGCCTTCAACAATTGCAGCGACGAGACGGGGAGCTCGTTCAGCGGCGAAATCGACGTGCAAGGCACACGCTCCCCGACCACCACGGTTATCATTACGGACTACGATTTCCGGGGGACGGCGGGGAACGATGATTTGGTCACGTCCGTCGAGGACCTTGACTCAACCGATTCCGACGAAGGGGATCGATGCGTCATCGACGTGTCGGACCTCACGGTCACGGACAACGGTATTGTGTGTCTGATGAATGGCTCTCTCACCGCAAACTGCATGCGAGGCGGCTCCGGCTCGATCGTCCACTGCAACCTGGTCTCTTTCGAGTGCCGTGATATCTCCGAAGCGCCGTTCGGCCTGGATAACGAGGGTACCTGCACGTGCGAAGGAGCTTGCAGTTGATCAGCAACGTACCCGCAAGGGAGGACTCATTTTATGGATAGATTTTTCCTCATCCTCGTCCCGTTCGCAGCGCTGTCGCTTGTCCTGTCGGCATGCAAAGGTGAAGAAACATCGGGTCAAGAAACCGAAACTCCGACGACAACTCAACCCGAACAACCCCTTGTTCCGGAAGAACCCGCTCCCGGGGATGGAAGGACGGAAATACTTATTCCGCCCGTTGAGAGCGCGCGACAACTCCAGGAATACCTTTTGGAGTCTGTTTTGGGCGCCGTGGTTGTTCCAGAAGGGCTTCAAACGAATGGGACAAGCCGCTTCACGAGGGATCCTGTTTTTTGGTTCGACGACACGGGGCGCGGAACGCTCGGCGAAAGGGATGCCCGGATTTTGTTGTCGGCCGCGGTTCCTATCCTCACAAACAATCTCTATTCAGCGAAATTTCGAGAAGAGACTCAGCATCCGTTGGACCCTTGTTCGGTGATAACCGTGACATTCGCTTCCCCTCGCGGCGAGGCTTATTATGACGGCGCGGATTGTCATGATATCTCAGCGCAGTATCAAAGAGAACGCGTAGGAAGTCCCATTACCGGTGGTCACTTTTTGCTCTCGTCCTCCTTGAAAACGGTGGGGATACCTGAAAGCAACGACCCCGAGATCTGGACTTTCCGGCACGAGCTGGGGCACGTTTTTGGTCTGGACCATGCCTTCCAGGGATCTCACGTCATGGCCTACGGTTCCCCGGGGAACCGAGGATCGGATTATACCGATGTGGAAAGAGAGGCGTTTTCCATCCTCTATTCCTATCCGTCGGGCACTTCTCTCAATACGCTCATGGCCGACGGAAAGATCGCGCCGGGCAGTTTGTCTCCGCCTCCTCATATTGACGACGTGATGAGATGGAACGAGACGACCCAATTTTGGGAGACGGCTCGCGGCAGCACCTACGAAGATTTTTCGGCACGACCGGGCCAATACATTCTGCTCTATGGTTCTCGGATGACTCTCGCTTTTATGACGGAAAGGGCTACCACGCTCAGGCCCGCAGGTTATGCGCCGCCCGAGGTCTACTTTGAAAGTATCCGCGTCGTCGCCGATGTGAGCGAAACCTATCAGGAGCAAACCTCTCCTTTGAATAGTTTTCAAGGGAATCCGGCGAGATACTTGAAAGTTCAAGTGCCGCTCAATGCGCCATCCGGTAGAGTCTTCGTGCGCGTACGTGGTCTGGAAAGTAATCCTGTTTACTTGCAAGTCATCCGTTAAGGAAAGCAGTGACATCTATGATCCGAATATCGCCCTTGCTCGGTTTCGTCACAAGTCTCTCGCAGGTCCAAGGCGCCGCGAATCAGATCGAGGTCCTCCAAAACTGTAAGCGGGATTTCCCGTCGGCCAATCCACGCTTCATGCAAATCCTCAAAGAGACCGAACGAAGCACCAGCGAGGCGAAGCAACCTCTGGACCCGAAGTCTCTCCAATACTTTCATGCGCAATTAATGAGCGCGGACCCCAGAGAAGCGGCCGATGCGTCGAAAGTCCTATCGGCGCCCGGAGGTCTTTCGGGCGATTCCCTCAGGGCTCTGGCGGACCGCGGAGACTTCATTCTTTACTCCGGGATCATTGCCTTTGACTGGGTCGATCTGGTCGGCGGCGATCTGCTCCTAAAAAGTTCAAACCCCTCCAATCCGATCGTCCAAGGGCTATTGGTTTTTCATCGTTTTGCCGACGAATCTTTTTCCTTCGCGGATGGTTCGAGATGGCCTCGGTTTTCCAGCGAAATGGCAACGGTATTTAGGAAAGTCCATCAGGGGATTTCCTATCAGGCCCAAATGACTGGGAATCCAACTGAGGCCCTTTCTCAGATGATGTTCAGCAACCAGGATCGACCGACGATCGGGACCATCATCCGATTCCTGCGTCATGCCTGGGGGAAAAAACAAGAAACCCTCGCCGACGTCCTTGAAATGTCGGCATCTTCCATCTGCCGTCTCGAGCTCGGTAACGTCACAACGCGACACTTTCCCATTGTCTCTTCCTCGCTTGACAAGCTGTTTGAGCTTCCGAAAGGGACCTTGGCCAAGGTCTTCGCCCGATGTTCCGGCCAAAAAACAAAAGAAGCTGACCGGTCTCGAACGGGGCCGCGACCCGGATCAGTATCGCCATAATCCAACAGATGGATTAAACTTCTGGGTACGTTATGGGCCATCTCGATCCACGCCCGATCCGTTTCAACGATCGATGGAACGCGACCTCCGCCAGGAAGATCGACCGGGGAGATTCCGTGGAGCTGATGGTGGGCGATGAGCAGCGAAGCTTTCGGGTCGATGAGTTTGTCACCGACGCCCGCTTCTCCTCGTTCGGCAACTGGGAGCGAAGATTGTTCCTCGTTCAGAAGGCGGCGGAGGAGCGGTACGGCAGAAGCCTTCCCGTCGCCAACAACCTTTCCCACTTTCTTGAGGCGTATCGAAGAAGGTAGCTACTGACCGGTCCCATAGAAGACCACTCCCTTCCCCATATAATTCTGGATCGTTCCCGGCTGGCCGCAGGCGTTGATCGGAAAGACATTCATGGTAAAGGGGTAAAACTGGTTCTTGATCAACGAGTACGGCAATGAGATGGAGGCCGACGTCCCTGAAGCGGTGAACTGCTGGAAAGGGAAGTAAGATGTTACCCAGACTTGATATTTCTCAGCCCCCTGGACCGGATTCCAATGGATCATCACCCCTCCGGGAGCGGTGACGACGCAGTTCGTCGGATACCAGGGATGATAATTACAGGGTGAAATACTGGTTACTTGAGTTTCGCCGAGATCGGTGCAACTTGATTTCTTCTTTTCTTCCTCCTCCTGTTTCTTTTTCTCCTCCTCCGCCTTCCGCTCTTCCTCCTCCCTCTTCTCCTGCATTTCCTGGTTATAGGCATCTCCTTTTGCTTTATCTATAGCCGACGGAGCAACATTGATCGTCGCCTTATCGGAAAATTTCGGGTCCTTCGACCCGTCCATCATAAGCGTGTAGACCTCGATATCGTAGGGGGCGTTCGTTATTCTTAAATCGACGGCCAGTTTCTGGGGGCCGCCGGACTTGTGGGCCACGGGGCCATCAAACGGAACAGGCAGGAATTTCTCGTGGTAATTAGCGGCATATCGATGCCTGACGGTGACCCAATAACCCTTTGGCGCATGCCCGCACTCCCATTGGAACGTCCAAAAGCCGGGGCCCGGCACTTCGACTGATTTAAAAGTCTTTGCCGGATTGCCATAGGGAATCCAAATATTCGGTTTGTCGGGCTTGAGACCGTAGCAGTTCATGGAAGAGGGCGACCCTTCGCTCCCTTCCCGCAAGGCCCGCACCTCGCCGCAAAATCCGCGCAAATTGTAGGGAGAGTTGAAGGTCGTAGCCCTCTTATCGCCAGGGAAGGTCGGCGTCTGGTTCGCGGTGAACGGTCCCACCACCTCATCAATGGCGACATTCCCAAAAATATTCGAACTGCCCATGTCTTCGAGGACGCGGATCCGGTACTTTTCAGCCTTAGGGACCGCCTTCCATTTGAATTCCACCGACCCGCCGTATTCGATCAGGTCGCCGCTCTTGGGTGAAATCCATTCGGGTGGCGTATCGGCCAAGGTTTTGAAAGGACGCCCCTTGGAAAATGCCGCCTTCTGGGCGGTGCCCTCTTCCCCATAAAGAGGAGGCCCGACTGCCTGGGCGCACCAATAATAAGAGCCCGCCTCTTTCTTTTTGACTTCGATGGTTTTGGTCGTCCCTTGGACGTTCGGCCAGCTGTCTATTGAGTCGCCGCATAGGCCGGATGCAGCAAGCTTACTAGAGAGTTGAACGTTGTAACCCACCGCCCCGCTGACCGGCCACCATGCGAGGCCGATCTTGTTTGGAAAGAGCTCCTCGTTCTCCTTCGGGGACTTGGGCTTTACAACGTTGTCCACCGTCTCGGTCGATATCCCGTCGGGGCCTCCGACACAGTCTCCCAAAATCGGGTTTCCCCAGGAATCATTCGGCCCGACCGCCTGAAGCCAAATGTGGTATTTCTTTCCGGGCTCCAGATTCACCGGCTGCTTAATTTGCTCCTTCGGAAGCCGGTAGGTCTTGCCCTGACCCGGCTGGTGACTTGTATCGGGCTGGCCGAAGGCGGGGGTATACGTTCTGACGGAACCCCCAGACGGCTTGTACCCCGGCTGGCATTCCGCAAAATACGACCCGTCAGCGACGCGGAGGGTATAGCCAACAACACCTGGAAGCGCCTCGCCCCAAGCGACCTCGAGCGGCCATGGGGAAACGCGGCTCCCGGGTATCGGGGAGGTCAACGTCGGCGCCATCAATCCGGTCATGAAGAACTGGGTGTTACCGCATGACTCTATGGCCCTTCCGACTTTCACGAGAGCCTGAGGGCAGACGCGCCAGTAATAGACCGTATTAGGCTTCAGGTCGAATTTCACAGAAGGCATCTCATTGCGCTTCCCGGGCGGGAGCCTGCCTTGCGGCGCCGCAACCTGAAGGCTCTGTCCCTCTTTTAGGAATTTCGGGTCCTCGGAGACCTGGACCTCCCACAGATCCTCATTCGGGAGGCGCCCAAACTTGAGCGCGGCGGGCCAAAACCGATCGACCGTCGCCCCGTTCGGCGGGTCGTAGGCCCGCGCATCGTAACCCTCGCCCAATCCGATGGACTCGAGGGCGTTGATGACCGAGGCGATCTTCGGCTCGTCGTTCGGGAAGAGGTCCCACGCGGCCTCGATGGCGGCGATCCGGAAATCCGAAAAGTCCGACGTCGGCCCGAGCTTCTTGGTCAGTATCCGATAGGCGAGCTTGGCGGCGTTTTCGCGGCCGATTCCCTCGACTTGATACGCCCCCTTCGTAGGATCCTCGTCGACATACCCCTCTGCCCCTTCGGCAAGGTTGTAAAACCAAAAGCCGACGATGGAGCCGCTCTGATGGGTGCCGCAGTTAGGGATGCGAACCATCGCCCCGGTCGCCGGATCCGTTTTGAAGCAGGAGGGGTCGTCCTCTTTAACATAATTCCTGCCCATATAGGCCTCGGGGTATCCGTGAGCGATCGGACCGAACAGCCATCTCATTCCCCCAGGGATGGAATCTTCTCCAAAGATCCAGTTGCCCTGGTCCCCTTTGACATAGAATTCGATGAGCGTCCCGAAGACGTCGGCCAACCCCTCATCGATGGCGTCTCTCTCATAACCTTGAACCTGGCCGGCCGCATAATTGCTGACCCCGTGCGTCCATTCATGGCCGACGATGTCGAGGCTCACCTGCGGCTGCCATTTGACTCCTGTCTTCGGATCCTGCCTCTGAGCGCCATTAAAGCCGAAATGCTTCCTCCCCCGATCGTAAAAGGAGGATACCGTGTTGAACGTCAGGGGATCGTTGAACACGTAGGCATGGATGGCTTCTTCGCCTCGTCCATCCAGCCCCTTCCACCCAAAAATCTCAAAATACTCCGCCGCCTTCTGCGCCGCCCAAAAGACGGCCACACCGACGTTCTTTTCATTCTCGTTCGTAAAGATCGTGTTGCTGTCCGCATATGGCTCGTCCTTCGTCCATCCCTGGTTAGAATCGGTCAAGACGCGCAGTTTCGTCGAGAGAATGACCGGCTTCTCGGAGGAAAGGCTGTATCGGGCGCCGCTTCCTTCACCGGAATCGCTGCCGATAAATTTCTGTAGACCATTAAAAGACGTGTACCCCTGGAGCTCGGCATCGGCCTCCGCCAATCGACTGTCGACCTGAACCGCCTCGCCGGTCTTGGGGTCGATCGCGACGGAAAAACTCCCGTAAGGCTTTTGGGTCAAGACGGCGGGGAATCGCCAGACAAGCCGGTAGCCCTTTTGCGGCGGCTTCGCCTGAGGATCCCGAATGATGGTCAGTTCCCCCTTCGGCTTCGGTTCCTTGTCGTCCGCCTCCCAGGCGAATTTTTCGATCCCCTTGGCGGCGAGATCTGCCATCACATAGTCCAGCGCCTCGTCCGAGGTCTTGATCTGGACGGTCCGGTCGACCTTTTTGAGGTCTTCGTCCTTGACGATCCTCCCGATCGCGTTCGCGACGGCCCCGTTCTTTTCCTGAAAAATGTAATAGCCGTCCTCAACCGGATACCCCTTGAAGAATTGCCCCAGACGGCTGTGTTGGAACGAGGGTAGCTGGGTGTCGGCAACCGGCTCCTTCGTCAGCATCCGCATCTCATGACCGCTCGCGAGCCCCAGCTCCACGCCGTACCGCCGGAAAAACTCCTCTCTGGGCGGCTGAAACTCCGACTTGATCGTGACCGCCCTCGTCTCCGTGCCGATAAAGCCCCGACGCTTCGATTCCTTTTCGAGAAGAGAGACTGCCTCGTCGATATTCATCGCGGTAAAGGAAGAGATCTGCCTCATCCCCCCGCCACCGCCGGAGGGCGGCGCGATTCGGAGAGGGATGAGCTTGGTCTGAATCACATTCCACGAGGAAGAGGCCCTCGGACCGGCGGTCATCGACGGCGAGACCACAAGAAGGCTCGCGAGAACAAACAACACGGGAACGGTGCGTACTCTGGATCGCATGGCAGACCCCCATGAATCAGAGAAGCAATTACGATGCCGTTGCTTTCTAATGGAATATTACATTATTTCAGTGGGTTATGAAATGCTCGTGGTCTCATAATGATAATAATTATCATTATGATATGGAACCAGGGGGTCCGAACATTTTCCGCAACTTCTTTTCGGGGCCGACGATGACGCGGGACGTTATCTATGACAACATCCTCGATCCCACCTATTTGCGCGCAGCTTCAAGCCGGTATGGCCTCATCCGGAATCGCGAGCCTCCAAAGCACCAACGCCTCTCTCGTTTTGGGCTTCCTGACCGCGGCCCAGGAGAACGCTTCGATCCGCGAGGTCTCCGAGTCCCTCGGAAGACTGGAGCCGGCCCTCGATGCGGTCGGCGCTTCTAGGGCGGCCACCATCACGCGCCGGTTGATGCGCTCCCAGGAAACCCCCAATCAAGCCGATTGGTTGAACGCCGCCCATGACCACATCGGCACGATCATCAACGACGGCATTCCGGCACGCGAATCGAAGGGTCAGAAAAAAGGCATGACCTTGGTCGAGCTGTTGGCGGAAAGCCCGGAGGCCATGGACCATTTGATGGGGGATTCCACGAGGGATTCCGAGCTTCATGACGACTTTGCCAGCCGTGCCCGGCAGCTTTGGCGGCTGCTCGACGAAAACCAATCGCCGAGAGTCCGGACGATGGACGCCAGCTATAAGAACGCGGTCCTTTTCATCCTCGAGATGGAGCCCCATATCCCGGAAATGCTCGCCCTGGACGACACCCTCAACTTTCTCTCGGCGGGTGTTTGGGAGATTTCCGCGGCCGTCTACGGACAAATGGAGGCGGCTGACCTGGTCTATGACCGACTTCGGATCGCTCTTTCGCGCCTGTACCGCGCGGGCATTGAAGACAAATTCGAGGAAGGCATCGGCCGCGCCTACGAGCAGGCGGACAAGCTTCAAGGACGCATCCAAGAGATCGACCTGGCGGCCCCCGTGTCCGTCCCTCCTCCGTCATTTGAGGGTGAGGAAGAGCCGGCGGAAACACCCGAGGATCTAGAGGTTCTCCCATCCGAGCGCGCCAGACTTGAACGCGATCGTTCCCGTGTGACGTTGGGAGAGCTTCTCGCCACAAAACCCGGCGCGCCCCTGGCGAAAATCCGAAGCCTCCTCAGACCGGCGACGCGCCCATCGGAGGATATTGCCGACGACAACCTCGCGGCCCGCACCGTGCAAAGCCTCATCGATTCGCTTGATATCCTCTTGGAGTCCTTGAGGGACGGCTAGGCCTGATGCAAAGGCGGCGGCGCGATGGACGTATCGTGAGTTTGAAACGACGGTGGAATGATCGAAGTGTCGTGAGGATACGTCCCATCTTCCAGGGCCAAAAGGGCGGCCTCTTCGTCAGACTCGAATCCGATCACGTAAAGTTCGACGGAAGCCCGAAGCGAGAGCACCCCTGAATCGCGGCGCATGCGGGAATCGAAATAGTGCGCAATCCCCGCCTCGTTATCGAGACCGTAAAAGGTTTCGGTCCTCAACGCGTGATGGATACGCATCACGTAATCGTCTTGAAGACGCCGCAACGCCTGATTCAGGTGTTGGGCGTGACCGACCGGACGAATGTGGGCGCGGGATTGTCTCACCTGCCTCGCCCAAAGGGCCGCCAGGTCGTCCGCCTCGGTGCGCGCCATGTTTAATTCCGCCAGCTCATCGATCACGATCTCGGCCAACCGGCTTTCTTCAAGCCAGCTCGGCCGGACCTGTTCGATGTAGCCGCGGAAGGAGCCGTCCTGAGCGAGATGAGCGCTCAAACCGCGCGGCGCCCTCTCCGAACGCGGATATCCGAGCTCGATGCCCAGCTGCGAGAGAAGCTTTTGCTCGAACGCCGTGAACATCTCCACGTATCGAGACGCGGCG
>Ga0247727_10015534_pt1 | contig 12471 bp, 14 predicted proteins | sample WisWelCaveWW1625_FD_202498 | JGI IMG/M metagenome (GOLD analysis project Ga0247727, IMG submission 202498) | Biofilm microbial communities from Wishing Well Cave, Virginia, United States - WW16-25 | ecosystem: Environmental > Aquatic > Deep subsurface > Groundwater > Cave microbial mat | place... | reverse complement strand
ACCGCGTTGCGGCCGGTCTCGAACGCGCGGCGGGCCGCGTCGGCGGGCGAGAGGTCGCGGTGGAAGGCGAAATCGAGCAGCATCGCGAGGTTCACGCCCGTGACCAGCCCGACGTTCGGGTGCGAGCGCGCGTAGGCGGTGGCGCTGAAGGCGCACGAGCCGCCGGGCAGGTCGACGAACACCACGGCGGCGCGCCCCGCGACGGCCACCTCGAGCGCGCGCGTGAGCGCGGCCTTGTCGCAGCCGTCGTTCGAGACGGCGATCAGCCCGTGATCGTCTCCCGCGATGGCGCCGACCGCAGTGACGAACGCGGCCGCGACGTCGGCGTGGGCGAACACGATGCCGACGAGCCGCTCACTCATAGTCCTCCTCGAGGTACTCGCGCGTGGCCCGCAGCGGGTCGGGGCCCTGGGCCTTGCGCTGCATCCGCGCGATGAGCCGCTCGTTGAACTGCTTGGCGGAGTCCACGCCGCTGTAGCGCAACAGGTGCCGCATCGCGACGACCTCCGCGACCACGGTGATGTTCTTGCCGGGATTGAGCGGCACCAGGACCTTGGGCACCTGCACGCCGAGGATGTCGACCTCCTGCCCCGCCAGGCCGGTGCGCTCGTACGTCGCGGCGCTGGTCCAGTCCTCGAGCTGCACCACCACCTCGATGCGCTTCTGCTGGCGCACCGCGCGGATGCCGAACAGCGCGGCGATGTCGATCAGGCCGATGCCGCGGATCTCCATGAAGTGCTGGTGGCCCTCGGCCCCGCGCCCGATCAGCACGTCCTGGCCGAGCCGGGTCACGCGGACCACGTCGTCGGCCACGAGACGGTGGCCGCGCTCGACGAGATCCAGCACGCACTCGCTCTTGCCGATGCCCGAGCGCCCCTGGAACAGCAGGCCGACCCCGTACACGTCGGCGAGGCTGCCGTGCAGCGCGATGGCCGGGGCGAAGACCTCTTCGAGGAACGGCTTGAGGCGGCTGTAGAACTCGTTGGTCTTGAGCGGTGTGCGCAGGACCGGCACCTTCTTCGCCTCCGCGATCGCGAGCAGCTCGGGCGGCACGTCCTGGCCCTTGGTGACCACGAGGCACGGCAGCTCGAAGGCGAACAGCAGGTCCAGCGAGATCTTCCGCGCGTCGGCGTCGAGCGCGAACAGGTAGCTGATCTCGGTCTCGCCGAGCACGAAGACGCGCTCACCGACGAAGCGCGCGGTGTAGCCGGAGAGCACGAGGCCCGGGCTGGAGGCTTCGCCGCGCGGGACCTCGCGGTCGAGCCCCGCCGCGCCGGCCAGGAGCTCGAGCCCGAGCCGCTCGCGGCGCTGCTCGAAGAGGTCGCGGACCTTCAGCGGGCCGCCACCTTCCGCGCCCGGTGCTTGGGGGCCTCGACGTGCTTGTCGAGCTGGCGGCGCAGCTTCGCGGAGGCCCGGTCGAACGCGGTGCGGGGAGCGGGCGCTTCGGCGCGGGCCACGTGCACCGCGCCGCGCGCCGCCTTGAGCACGATCTCGGCGGTGGCCCGCTGGTGCTCCTGCCCGAACGTGATCTGTGCGCTGGTCGGCCGCACGGCCAGCCGCGCCAGCCGCGTCACCACGAGCGTGGCGCGCGTCTTGAGGGCGTCGGGAATGGCGATCTGCCGCGCGGTGATCGTCGTCAGCATCAGTGCCGCTCCTGGCCGCGCGGCCACCCGGCCGCCACGGCGTCGAGGTGGGACAACGTGTCGGACGCGGTACGCGCCCAGCTGAACGTTTCGGCGAACGCCCGGGCGCCCGCGCCCAGGCGGTCGCGCAGGCCCGCATCGCCCGCGAGGCGGCCGAGCGCCGCCGTCCACGCACCGACGTCGCCGGTGGGGACGAGGAATCCCGTCACGCCGTCCCGCACCGATTCCCGCAACGCCGAGTTGTCGGCCGCCACGGCCGGCGTGCCGCACGCCGCCGCTTCGATGTTGGTGATACCCCACCCTTCCTTCAAGGACGGCAGCACCACCGCCCACGCCCGCCGGTACAGCTCGACCTTCTTCTCCTCGCTCACGTACCCAAGGAAGTGCACGCCGTCCGCCACGCCGGCCTCGCGCGCGATCCGCTCGAGCCGTGGCCGGTCGTCCCCGGTCCCGGCGACCCACAGGTGCACGCCGCCCCATGTGCCCGCCGCCAGCACGCCGAGGGCGCGGATCGCGGTCTCGACCTGTTTATAGCGCTTGAGGCGGCCGACGTACAAGAAGGTCGGGTCGGGTTCCCTCGGCACGGCGGGGTCGGGATGGAAGCGCTCCGTGTCTACCCCGGGCAGGATCACGCGGATCCGGTCGGGCGCAAACCCGCGGGCCACCAGGTCCCGTTTCGTGCTCTCGCTGATCGCCTGCACGGCCGCGCGCGCGTAGACGCGGGGCATCGGCCGCTCGGCGAGCCAGACCACGGCGCCCAGGGCTGCTCCCAGCTCGGCGATGGCGGTCGTCCCGAACAGATGCGGCACCAGCAGCACGAACGGTCCGCCCCACACGCCGGGCAGGTTGAGGGGCACCTTGTTGACGTCCTCGACCACCACGTCCGGCGCGAGCTCGGCCGCCAGCGCGCGGAACGCGCGGCGCCCGGCGAGCGCGAACCCGTAGCGCGAGCTCACCCGGTGCACGCGGAGGCCATCCACCACGTCGCGGCTCGGCGCGCCGGCGTAGCCGCTGCACAGGAGGTGCACCTCGTGGCCCCCCCCCGCGGCGACGCGTCCGAAGGTCTCGTGCAGGTGCACTTCGGCGCCGCCGGCCTGCGGGTTGGTGCGGTCCTGCCAGTTGACGAGGAGAATCCTCACAGCCGGCCGAGGTCCCGCGCGATGCGGTCCAGCACACCGTTGACGAACGCCGGCGACTTGTCGCCGCCGAACCAGCGGGCCAGTCGGACGGCCTCGTCGATGACGACCTTGGGCGGGGTCGCACCCTCCTCCAGCTCGGCGACCGCGAGCCGCAGCACGTTGCGGTCGATGACGCCGAGGCGGTCGAGCCGCCACCGCTCGGCCGCACTCACAATGCACGCGTCGATCGCGGCCACGCGCGCCACGGCCGCGCCCGCGAGCACGAGGGCCCGTTCTTCCACCCGCGGCCCGGCGCCCGCGCACGCGACGACCCGGCCCCAGGCCGCCTCGCGCTCCGCCACGCTCCCCCCCCCCCCGGCCGGGGCGGTCACGTCCCAGCCGTAGAGGAGCTGCAGTGCGAGCTTGCGCGCCCGCGTCTCAGGCTTGCGGGCCGCCATCGCGCGCGGTGAGGGTCAGGGCCACCTCGAGCGCCGCCGCCATGGCGTCGGTGCCCTTGTTGCCGGCCGCGCCCCCGGCCCGCGCGATCGCCTGGTCGAGCGTGTCGCAGGTCAGCACGCCGAAGCCGACCGGCACGCCGTACTCCACCTGCAGCGCCATCAGCCCGCGCGCCGCCTCGCCCGCGATGACGTCGAAGTGCGGCGTCTCGCCACGCACGACGGCGCCCAGGGCGCACAGCGCGGCGTAGCCGCCGCCCGCCAGCAGCGCCCGGGCGAGGACGGGCAGCTCCCACGCGCCGGCAACCCAGAACACGTCCACCCGCGCGTCGTCCACCCCGCGTTCCGCGAGGCAGGCGCGCGCTCCCGCCAGCAGGCGGGTGGTGACGGTCTCGTTGAAGCGGCTGACGACGATCCCCACCCGCCCGGCGAGCCTAGGCGTCGTTGGGGGCATCGGTGCCGGCGAACAGGTGGCCGAGCTTGTCGCGCTTGACGTCGAGATAGGCGGCGTTCGCGTCGGTGCGTGGCGGCACGATCGGGACCCGCTCGGCGATGGTGAGGCCGTAGCCGTCGAGCCCAACGAGTTTCATGGGGTTGTTCGTCAGGACGCGGATCGCGCGGAGTCCCTGGTCCAGCAGGATCTGCGCCCCGATCCCGTAGTTGCGCAGGTCGGGCTCGAAACCGAGCTGCCGGTTGGCCTCGACCGTGTCGTGCCCCTGATCCTGGAGCTGGTAGGCGCGCAGCTTGTTGAGCAGGCCGATGCCGCGGCCTTCCTGGTCCAGATAGACCACCACGCCACGTCCTTCGGCCGCGATCATCTCCATCGCGTTGTGCAGCTGCCAGCCGCAATCGCAGCGCGCCGAGTGGAACACATCGCCGGTCAGGCATCGCGAATGCATGCGCACCAGCACGCCTTCGCGTCCCGCGACCTCGCCGTACACCAGCGCCACGTGCTCCGCCTCGTCCACGTCGTTGCGGTAGCCGATGATGTTCCACTCGCCGCAGAACGTCGGCAGCCGCGCCGCGGCGACCCGGTGCACCAGCCGCTCATGCTTCAGCCGGTGCGCGACGATCTGCGCCACCGTGATCAGCGCGAGCCCGTGCTCCCGCGCGAACAGCTCCAGCTGGGGCCGCCGCGCCATTGAGCCGTCGGGGTTCAGGATTTCGCAGATCACGCCCGCCGGCTGCAGCCCGGCCAGCCGCGCCAGGTCCACGCTCGCCTCGGTGTGCCCGACCCGCTGCAGCACGCCGCCGGGCCGGGCTTGGAGCGGGAACACGTGCCCGGGCCGGCGCAGATCGCTCGGCACGCTGGCGGGGTCGATGGCCACCCGGATCGTGGTCGCCCGATCCGCCGCGCTGATGCCGGTCGTTACGCCGAACCGCGCGGCCGCGTCGACGCTGATGGTGAACGCAGTCTCGTGCGTCTCGGTATTCTGCTCGACCATCTGCGTGAGGCCGAGCGCGCGGCAGCGCTCCGGCGTGAGTGTCAGGCACACCAGCCCCCGCCCGTACGCCGCCATGAAGTTGATCAGCGCCGGCGTGATGGTCTCGGCCGCGCACACCAGGTCGCCCTCGCTTTCGCGGCCCTCGTCGTCGGCCACGATCACGAGCTTGCCGTTCCGGATGGCGTCGACCGCCTGTTCGACCGTGCCGAAGGGCATCTAGCGCGTCCTGCGCCCCCCCTTGGGGGGGGGGGCGCGGTGAGGCGTGAGCAGCCGGTCCACGTATTTCCCGATCATATCCGCCTCTAAATGTACGCGCCGTCCCACCCGCGCGCTTCCAAGTGTCGTGTGGGCACGGGTATGCGGGATCAGCGCCACCCGGACCACCCCCCGACGCGGCAGGTCGTCCACGGTCAGGCTGACCCCGTCCAGCGTGATGGATCCGTGCAACACTGTGGCCCGTGCGACGGCAGCCGGCACCCGGACGTCCACCAGGTGCGCGTCGCCTTCGTGGTGCACCGCGACGATCTGGCCGACCCCGTCCACGTGCCCGCTGACCAGGTGCCCGCCGAGCCGGTCGGCGGGACGCAGGGCCCGCTCCAGGTTTACGCGGCGTCCCGGGGCCCACGCGCCGATGGTCGTGCGCTCGCGCGTCGTGGCCATCGCCTCGACCGTGAATGCCCCGCGTGCTTTCCGGGCCACGGTCAGGCACACGCCGTCCACGGCGACCGACTCGCCGACGGCGAGGCCGCGGTACGGCGCGGCGATCGTGATCGCGAGCGCGCGCGGCGTCCGGCGCACTGCCTGCACCGTGCCGACGGCAGTGACGAGGCCGGTGAACACCTAGGGCGTCGCTGTCACAACACGGAGGCCTCGTCCGACGATCACGGCCGGCCCCGGCGCTTGGCCGTGTTGATCATCTCCTCCGTCAAGGAGGGGCCGTGGACCTGTTGGCGGAGGGAGTCGAGGATCGCCAGACGCTCCGCGGGGCTCAGCGCACGGGTGCCCACCGCCCGCTCGAGCGCGACCAGAACTTCGCTGTTGAGACTGCGGCGATTGGCCTCGGCGCGGCGTTTGAGCGCGCGGTAGAGCGTTTCGGGGATGCCTTTGAGCGTGATGGTTTTCATGGCAGACACCGTTTTGGTTCCACCGTGGAACCTACGGGTTTGGCGGCGGTGGGGCAACCCTCAGGCGCCAATGATCTCCAACAGTCCATCAATCACCTGCGCAAGCTCCTCGGGTGTCGCTCGACCGAGGGGCTTCCCAATGCGCTCGGCGGCGAGGGTGCGAATCTGGCTGATCTTCACCCACGAGCGCTTCGGCAGGTCGGGGCGCGCAAGCTCGAGGGTGAGGGGGAACCCGGCGCGCTGGGGTTGGCTCGTGAGCGCCACGGCGATGACGGTACCCGAACGCTCGTTGAACACGTCATGGCTGAGGATGAGCACGGGCCGCAGCCCGGCCTGTTCCCGCCCACGAACGGGGTTGAGGTCCGCCCAGCGAACCTCGCCTCTCAGTAGTCGGGCCACGCCGCCAGCTCGCTCCGAATGCCCTCCTCGGCCAGGGCGCGCTCGTGCCGCCGATCGAGCCGCGCACACTCCCGGGCGAGGCGCGTCCGGTCAAGACGGGCCAACTTCTCCGCCAAGGCGGTCTCGATCGCCTGGCTGCGATTGGGGAACTGCGCTTGCCGCACCAGCGTGTCCAAGCGCCCCACCAGCGCGGCGTCGAGCGTGACCGCAACCTTCGTTTTGGGCATGGGGCCTCCTGGTATGATGATATGTCATACCGGCAGGCGCGTCAAGACCACCGCTGGTCAGGGCGATCATCAGCGCCTAACGCATGTTGAGAGCACGCCCCTTGCTGCTACCATGGAGGTGTCGATGCCCCATGGACCTCAGCAAGGAGCGGCTCTCATGAAAGGCACGTGCAAGTATGTGGCGTTGGACGTGCATCAGGCAACCACGATGGCGTCGGTGCGGGAGGAGGGCGGGCGGGTGATCGCGCGGGTCGTGCTGCCCACGGAGGAGGCGGCGCTGGTCGAGTTCTTCCGCGGCATGCGGGGCGCGATCCAGGTGGCGCTGGAGGAGGGCACCCAGGCGCAGTGGTTGTACGACCTGCTCGAGCCGCTGGTCGATCGGGTGGTGGTGTGCGATCGGCGGGGGCAACCCCGGCATGGCAACAAGGGCGACCAGGTGGATGCCGACGAGCTCTCGGAGCTGCGGCGGCGTGGCGGGCTGCGGGCGGTGTATCACGGAAGCGCGCACCGCGCGGCGCTCAGGGAGTTGACGCGGGGCTACCAGGACCTGGTGGAAGACGCGACGCGGGTGATGCTGCGGCTCAAGGCGCTGTACCGGGCGCGCGGGATCAGGACACCCGGCAAGCGGGTCTATGATCCGAAAGCTCGGGAGCAGTGGCTGGCGCGGCTCGAGGAGCGTGGAGTCCGGTTTCGGGCCGAGGCTCTGTATGCCGAGCTGGAGGTGCTGGGCTCGCTGCGGCCCCGGGCGAAGGCTGCGATGCTGGCCGAGGCCGGGCGGGACCCGGCGTGGTCGCTGTTGCGCAGCATCCCGTTTGTGGGGCCGGTGCGGGTGGCGCAGCTGCTGGCCGGGATGCAGACCCCCTGGCGGTTTCGGACCAAGCGCAACCTGTGGGCCTATGCTGGGCTGGCGGTCGTGACGCGCTCGAGTGCCGACTACGCGATCGTCGGCGGCCGGCCGGTGCGCCGAGGCCGCGCGCCGCTGACCCGCGGGCTCAATCGCAATCACAACCGCGTGCTCAAGGACGTCTTCAAGGGCGCAGCTGTACGAGGGCATGATCGCCCGGGGGATGCGGGAGGAGCTGGCCCGCGTCACGCTGGCCCGCAAGCTCGCCGCCGTCACGCTGCGACTGTGGAAGAGAGGAGAACGCTTTGATCCGACCAAGCTGACGTCGCAAGCGCGTTAGGGCCCGGACCTCGCGAGGCGCCGGCGCGGGGGCATCGCTCCCGGCCGCGGCTCCAGGATCCGGGACGAGGGTGCGGGGGGCAGTCTCGAGCTGTTCGTTGGCCCGGCCAGCAGTCCGCCGAGGCACTCGCCTAACTCCAGGCCCCCCCGCAGAACCCGAAGAAGCGTCAGGCCGGCTGCGTGCCGAGTCTCAGATAGAACCGTGGTTCGCCTCGTGCGACCCCAGCGCTTGCCAGACGTCCAGTCGGATCGGGAGCCTTGGTGAGGTGACGATGCGGAAGGAGAAGACTGCCACTCGGTCCCCGCGGCGCCACCAGGCCGTGCCCGCCAAGCAGTCGGGGCTGATTGTCCCGGGCGAGAACGCTCAGCAATCAGCGACGGTGAGGTCCGCCCTTGTCAACCGCTCTCATAGAACGAATAGCGTTAAGCTGCCGGCGCACGGCCAAGCAGCCAGAAGTGAACCGGAACACGGGTGCGCCGGTCAGCTTCAACGCGCAGTTAGGCGCTGCGCTTCCTTGGTCGGCGCTGGCGACGAAGAACGGGCGCGAGTGCGCGCAATGCCTCATTGACCGAGGCGGAGTCTGGGAAGACATCCATGACCGCTGGGTCAAGGACGATGATGTTTGTGCCCTGGCGATAGCGCGCGGCAGTGACCCCCCGAACGGCTCCGGAGAAGTCATACTCGGCCCGCATGGTGTCGCGGTCCGGATCGAGTGGGCGGCTGGGACTACGCTTCGGCTTCTTCATAGCGGCGGCGCTCGCGTCGAGAGGCGAGTCTGGCTGAGATGATCCGGGTTCGTGGCTCCCGGTCTGCGAAAGCTACAACCAATAGGCGCTGAGTGTCAGATCGGCCTAGAACCAGATACCGCTGCTCCCCCTCGGAGTGGCTGGGGTCTGGCCAAAGCAGCGACAAGGGATCGCCGAACGCAGTAGTCGCCTCCTCGAAGGATACGCCGTGCTTGCGGAGGTTGACTGCGGCCTTGGTAGGGTCCCATTCGAACTGATAAGCCATAGCCAGAATGTAACATCGTAGCTGACTGCGCAGCGCCTAACAAGTGCGGTTAACCTGCGAGCCGGCGCCTTGGCCGCGCTGGCCCCGAGGACAAGACTAAGAGCCGGATTGGTCGCGCGCCAGCGCGGCCAGCCGGCTCGACAGGTTCAACCGCTTGTATGTCTTCGCCTGACTATTCTATGTCAGCTTCACCGCCGCGCGATAGCCCGATCAACCCGAGGTCTTCGAGACCGGTAACTAGCCTGGGCGCCGCGCGGTCCTCGACACGAGCCCGGACGGTTGAGCGGGACTCATCCCGGATGACGCAAGGGCGGGCCGCTTCGAGATTCACGCCGCAGGGGGTGGACGATGACGGACACGGCCGTGGTGGTCGGGATCGACGTGGCCAAGGCGACGCTCGATGTGGCGGTGACGCCCAGCGGTGAGGGCTGGAGCGTGGCCAATGACGCGGACGGCTTACGCGGACTGGTCGCGCGCGTGAAGGGGGCCGCGCCGGTGCTGGTGGTCCTGGAAGCCACCGGCGGGTACGAACGCGCCCTGGTGGCGGCGTTGGCGGCGGCCCGCCTCCCCCTGGTGATCGCCAATCCGCGCCAAGTCCGCGCCTTCGCGCGGGCCGTCGGCCAGCTCGCGAAGACCGATCGGCTCGATGCCGCCATCCTGGCCCGGTTCGGCCAGCAGGTGCGCCCGACGCCGCGGCCGCTCCCCGACGAGACGGTGCAGGTGCTCGACGCCCTGCTGGCCCGCCGGCGCCAGCTGATCGAGATGCTCACCGCGGAGAAGAACCGCTTGGGGATTGCCCCGGCGCCCCTGCACCGCGGGCTGCGGCAGCACATTCGCTGGCTCGAGCGGCAGCTCGCGGCGCTCGACGACGACCTCGACGGCCAGATCCAAGCCAGTCCGGTCTGGCGCGCCAAGGACAACCTGCTGCAGAGCGTGCCCGGCGTCGGCCCGGTGCGCAGCCGGACGCTGCTGGGCGAGTTGCCGGAGCTGGGCACGCTGAGCCGCCGGCAGATAGCCGCCCTTGTGGGCGTGGCGCCGATGGCGCGCGACAGCGGCACCGCGCGGGGCATTCGCCGAGTGGCGGGCGGGCGGGCGCCGGTCCGGACGGCCCTGTACATGGCCGCCGTCACCGCGGCGCACCACAACGCCGCGATCCGCCCCTTCTACCAGCGGCTCCGCGCGGCGGGCAAGCCGCCGATGGTGGCGCTGATGGCCTGCATGCGGAAGCTGCTGACGGTGCTCAATGCGATGATGCGGCACAACACGGCCTGGCAGCACCAACTAGCGGTCAGTCACGACACGGTTGCTAGTTAGGCGCCGCCGCGACGGTCGAGTGGCGGGTGCACCGAGAAAAGCGCCATGGCGCTCGGTGCCAAGCAACGCGGTGCGTCATCGTGTTACAACAAAGGTGAACTGCCGCACCGTCCCCGTAATCTGATTGCCGCTACACGTACCAATCCAGACTGAGCGCTGCCGCCGATCAGAGTCGATCGCGACGAAGATCGAACCGGCCATTGTGGCGAGGAAGAGTCTCGGCACGGGGTCGAAACTGTCCACGCTCATGATCTCGATGTACCTCTCGTCAATCAGCATGACGGTGAACGTGCCCCAGTTGAAGCGCGCACCATTGTTGTAACTGGTCCAGTGCAGGACCGCGCCCGGGGCTACGAGGTCGGCACACTGCCCAGCCGCGGTAGAGGGTGCTGCCACGCCTACCAGGGCGGTGGCGGCGGCGAGCGTCAATGCGCGTACTCGAAGCATGGCAATGCCCTCCGACTTGTCCGTGGGACGATGCGTGCGGCGGCGTCTAACGGATCGCGCATAAGCTGCAGCGCGCCATCCGGGACCCGCAAGGCGCCCCGATGGGCTCACACCCGACGGAGCGCACGGAAGGGTGGCGCGCTGACAGCTTCATGCGCTGGTTAGGCCGCACACTTGCGATGCCGGAGCTTAGAGGCCGGCTGACAGTGCCGCCGCGCGGTGTGCAAGCTCGATTAAGACCGTTGCGTGGCGAAGACCAGTGAAGCGAACATCCAAGTCTGGATCGCGGTCGTGGAGAAAGTGTGCGTTGCCAAACAGGGAGACTCGAGCGCCACGGCAGTGCTCGTAGACGAGCCAATCGGTCTCTGGGCCATAGAGTGCGACAACGCGCCGAGTGGTAATGACGTAGCGGATGTGACGCTGCCTGGAATGTGCGAACCACTCGCCAATGGCTTGGACGAACGCAACGACGACGCCGGGCTCGTGTAGCTCGCTCGCCCCGGAAAGGGAATCACGGGCCCTCCGGAACGCGTGGCTGAAACGCGCGAACGCCGCACCGAAACCGGTGGGCGCCCCCGACCAGACTATAGTCTCACCGGCCCACAGTTCGGGGAGTGGCGAGGGGGTGTGCGACGCGGCCATGCCTGTGTGCGGCCTAACTACGTCTTAACAGTAGTAGCGTGGAGCGGCGTGGCCAATTCGCTTCATAACTCGGCCCTGGCCGCGCTATACAGCGCGCGCTCGCTGCATAAACCGATAACAAGAGCATGTGACTCTCGCCTCAGATCCTACCGCTCCACCACCACACCCGCCAGCCCCAGCCGTGTAGTGAAACGGCAACACGAAGAGCGAATGACGCGAATCCTCGCCCCTACGGCCGGTCCAGTACGGTCAGCGCATCGGCCCCGAGCGTGCTGCGCCCCACCACCCGCCACCGGTCGGTGTGCTCGAGCTCCGCGCCGGCCAGCGCGCCGAACGCGGGGACGCCATCGGCGCCCAGCACCAGCGGCGACGTGATGAGATACAGCCGGTCCACGAGACCCGCCGCCACGAGGCGGCCCGCGAGCGAGCCTCCGCCCTCGACGAGCAGGCTGGTCACGCCACGCCGGCGCAGGACCCGCATGGCGCCGGCCAGTTCCGCGGCCGTGTCCACATGCACGCCTGCCGCGCGGAGCGCGCGCACGCTCGCAGCGGGTGCCTTCGGACCGACGAGAACGAGGGTCGGGGTCTCGGCCGCCGTGCGCCGCAGCACGGACTGGGTCGGCAGCTCGGCCCGCCCGTCGAACACCACGCGGAGCGGCGCGGCGAGCGGCGTCACCGAGCCGCGCACGGTGAGCCGGGGATCGTCGGCGCGCACGGTGCCGAGCCCGACCCCGATCGCGTCGAAGCCCGCGCGGAGCCAGTGCACCCACGCCTGCGCCTCCTCGCCGGAGATCCAGCGCGAGCGTCCCCGCGCGTCGGCGATCCGGCCGTCGAGCGACATGGCGAGCTTCACCGCGACGAACGGTCGGCCGGAGCCTTCGTGGCGATGGAAGAAGCCGGCGTTCTGCGCCCGCACGTCGTCGCCGAACACGTCGCCCTCGACCGCGACCCCGGCCGCGAGCAGCGCTTCCGCTCCGCCGCTGGCCTCGGGGTCCACGTCGGGAGCGCCGTACACGACGCGCTCGACGCCGGCCGCGACGATCGCGTCCACGCAGGGCGGCGTCTTGCCGTGGTGGCGGCACGGCTCGAGCGTCACGACGAGCGTCGCGCCGCGGGCCTCGCGGCCCGCCGCCTGGAGCGCTTGCGCCTCGGCGTGCGGGCCGCCGAACGCGGCGTGCCAGCCCTCGGCGACGGCGCGGCCGTCCTTGAGCACGACCGCCCCCACGAGCGGATTGGCGCCCACCCGGCCCCAGCCGCGCCAGGCCAGCGCGAACGCGCGCCGCATCGCCTCCGCGTGGTCGAGCTTCAGGGCGCGTCCTCCCACCGCACCGTGCCGGACCCGACGGCCGTTCCACCGATGTCCCACGTCTCGACGCCGGCCGCGGTCGCCGCCCGCCGCACCGCGTCCACGTCGGCGGCGGCGCACACGGCGATCATGCCCACGCCGAGGTTGAACACGTGC
>Ga0247727_10015533_pt1 | contig 12471 bp, 11 predicted proteins | sample WisWelCaveWW1625_FD_202498 | JGI IMG/M metagenome (GOLD analysis project Ga0247727, IMG submission 202498) | Biofilm microbial communities from Wishing Well Cave, Virginia, United States - WW16-25 | ecosystem: Environmental > Aquatic > Deep subsurface > Groundwater > Cave microbial mat | place... | reverse complement strand
AATGGATTCAAGACATTTCTGCTCGCTGACAAGCGCAACAAATAGGATGCGAACATATACTCCCCATTCTTCAGTAGAAAAATTCCAGTTCTTCCCACATGTTCAAAGCTATTCGTCCTGTTAAATAACACATCTCCGTAGTTCAACTTGTATTTATTGAAATCGCTCGCGCTTATTTTAGTCCTTTTCATTTTGTCGTTGTCGATGGCGACCCCATCAATAATTTCGTTCATGCGAAAAGTTTTATAGCCCAAATCGCAATCTGTGGACTTAAACGAACTACCATATTGGATTTCGCAAACATTTCCAATTGGGACTTTTTTCCATTGGCGTCTATCTAGCTTTATCATACTTCTATGCCAACATCTTTGAGGCTTTTGTAAAGAGCATCCAAAGAAGCATTCAGATTCTTTTGCTGAGTTCTAATTGCGGTTATGAGTTCATCAGTTTCATGTTCAGTCTCGTCTTGAGACCGATGGACATATAATTGAATATTCAAATTGCCGTTGTTGTTCAGAACATCATTGTTGTCGACAATTTTGGAAAAATTATCAATAGCTTTGTACTTCCAATATGTTTCACTAATCTTCTTAATATGCTGCGGTTCAAGCCAAGCGTTACTGCGCTCAAGGCGCAATTCTTCTTTGGCGTCAATGAAGATGATTTTACCTTTACGCTCTTTGGGCTTTTTCATGCGGCACACCAGCAGGCAACTTTCCATGCTGCTGTTGTAAAACAAATTTTTGCCCAAACCAATCACGGCGTCTACATAATCGCCTTCAATCATCTTTTTGCGTATCTCGCTTTCGGCGTCTCGGAACAAAACGCCGTGCGGCCACAACACCACGCTTCTGCCGGTGTTGGGTTTGAGGCTGCTCATGATGTGCTGCTGAAAAGCATAGTCGGCGCAGCCTTGCGGCGGCGTGCCCCAAATGTTTCTGCCAAAAGGGTCTTTCATCCACTTGGCTTGATTCCAGCGTTTGACGCTGTATGGCGGGTTTGCCATAATCACGTCAAACTTTTTCAGCTCGTCATTTTCTAAAATTTGCGGATTGTCAAGCGTATCGCCCTGCACGATCAAAAACTCATCGACATTGTGCATGAACATATTGATGCGGGCAATGGCAGAAGTGATAAGATTTAATTCCTGCCCGTAGAGTTTCAACGTACGATATTCCTTGCCCTGCTCTTTCACATGCAATGCGCTGTTGAGCAAGATGCCGCCGCTGCCACAAGTGGGGTCGTACACACTTTCGCTCGGCTGTGGATCGGTAATCATCGTCATCAACTTGACCACCGTGCGGTTGGTGTAAAACTCGGCAGCGGTGTGCCCGCTATCATCGGCAAATTTTTTAATCAGGTATTCATAGCCCTCGCCCATAATGTCGTGCGGCACTTCGGCGACGCTGAGGCTGATTTTAGAGAAATGCTCGATCAGGTCAAGCAATTTCTCATCGCTCAAACGGCGTTTATTCGTCCATTGCGCATCGCCGAAGACATCATGGAGCATCTCAAAATTGGCTTTTTCAATGCCATTGATGGCTTTTTGCAAAGCTTCGCCCACGTTCACCGTTTTCTTGCGAACATCTTTCCAATGGCAACCTTTGGGTATCTGAAAACGATGATTTTCCCTGAACTCGGCATAATCCAGATCGTTTTCACTTTCTGCCAGCGCCAATTGATATTCTTCGTCCCACAAATCGCTGATGCGTTTGAAGAACAGCAAAGGGAAAATGTATTGCTTGAAATCGGCGGCGTCAATCATTCCCCGCAGAATGTTTGCCGCGCCCCACAGGTAATCTTCAAGTTCTTTGGTTTTCATCATTCAGAAAATTGTAGGCGATGGAGCCACTGTATTGCCTTTCCTAACAGAGAGTTTTCTGTTTTTACCCCTACCATTGGCCGCCGCAACTGCATCGACCAGCTCAATCTGAAGCCGTTTTCCCAATGCCATTGCTGCACGTTCCAATGTTTGCAAGGTCACGGATTCATTCACCGGATCGAGCAAACGTTCGATGGCGGAACGGCTTGTTTGCATCCGCTTTGCCATGGCAGCTTTAGACATTTTGCTTGACTCCATCAATTGCGCAATTTGAAAAGCAATAACACGCTTGACGGCGACGGCTTCAGCTTCAGCAAGCAAGCCTTCTTCTTTCAGAAAATCATCAAAATTGCTGCCCAGATATTTTTTATTCATGCATCAACTCCTTAAAGTCACCATTCGTTTTTTGGCGAGATTCAAATCCTCTACCGGTGTTTTTTGAGATTTTTTGATAAAGCCGTGCAACAGCACCATAACGTTTTTTTCAACCGTGAAAAGCACGCGCGCAATGCGATGGTCTAATTTTGAGCGAACTTCCCACAACCCAACGTCCAATTTTCGAACTAAAGGCATCCCCAACGGCCAACCCAACTGTACAGTCTTGATGTCTTCCCCAAGAATCTTTCTGTCGTTATGCGGCAGGCTTTTCAACCATTCACGCACGGGTTCATTTCCCGAAGCGGTTTTATAAAATACGACTTGTAAGCGAAATTCGACGCTCATAAAGCAATGTACCACTTTTGGTACTCTTTGTCAAGTTCATTCTCAATTGCTGCGTGGGAAATTGCTGCGCAGGCCAACTTTTGATGACTGGAACCACATCATTCAATCACGGCCAGCCCTACGCTGCGGCGCCATTCGTTTAAAAATGCCCGCCACTTCTTGGCGCGATCGAGCGTCGGCATGATTTCGCCCTCCGGCACCAAATATTTCAAATCGTCGGGGCGATTTTTCTCCGCCCATTTTTTGAGTTCTTCAAATCGATCCGCCGTCTTGCCTGCGCTCAAGACGAGAATGCCGGTGATCTTTTCGTCCGCATCAAAGTAATACGTAAGATTGACCGGCGCTGGCCCGCGCTCGATGAGACGATAAAAATCGTTGATCTCCATCAGCCGAATGGTGACTTGATTGCTGTCAACCTTGTAGCTCTCCACTTGCGAGCTGCCTTTGAAATATTCATCCCAATCCGACCACGGGCCTTTGCCGGCGGGTTTGATGGGAATACCCGGGCCTTCTTTTTTCTCATACCAGCGCGCCGCGCCTTTGGCCAACAATGCTTGCACCCGCGCCGTGTCGTGATCGGCATTGGCCTGGCGATAGGCTTTTACTTTTTCGATGAGGGGATGGTCTTCGCTTTTTTCCTGCGACAAGATATTGGAGGCGCAAAGGAGTAGTATGGCAGGCTGAATAAAGCAGATAATTTTTCTTTTGAAATAATTCATAAGATCTCCTGGCGTTTCATCCGATCATTGATTAAGCCTTCGGCGTTCGCAAAAATGCCAGCACAAACAAAATTCCTAAAATCAGATCGATGGCCGCAAAACCCATAGCGAGCGAAACAACGCGCTGCTGAGAATATAAAAACAATATGGCAAATTTCATCGTTGTCTCCACCAGTTTAGCCGCTTTTGCAAGGTCAGTTTTCAGGCTGCCCTTCCGCCGGCCGCACGGCCATGCCGGGCTGCAGTTGCAAAATGCCGGAGGTGATCAACGTGTCGCCGGCTTGCACGCCGTGGGTGATTTCCACGAATTCATCCGTGCGGTTGCCGATTTCCACGCTTTGCGACGCGGCTATGCCGTTTTTATACAAGAAAACGCGATGGCCTTTCAGCTCGGGAATGAGCGCAAACGCCGGCGCCATCAGCCTTTCCTGTTCTCTCAATACGACTTCGACGTTGGCAAAAGCGCCGGGGATCAAAGCGCCGTCCGGGTTCGGGCTGAGCGCGCGGAGGTGCAGCGTGCGCGTTGCGGGATCGATCTTCGCTTCAACCGCGTAAATGTTGCCGCTAAATCTTCGCGCGGCGCCTTCCACGGTAAACGTGATTTTGTCGCCCTTTTTCACGGCGCGCGCGTACTTTTCGGGAATGGTAAAATCGACTTTGACGGGGTTGAGGTCTTGCAGCGTGGTGATGCGCGTCGCCGGAGAAAGGTAGCTGCCTTCGCTGACGTAGCGCAAGCCGATGACACCCTCGAACGGCGCGCGAATCTCGGTTTTGCCGATCTGCGCCTGGATCAGTTGCGCCTCGGCTTTGACGATATTCAATTGATTGATGGCAATGTCGTATTCTTCCTGGCTGGCCAGTTTCTTGTCGAACAATTGGCGCTTGCGTTCCGCTTCCTGCTCGGCGATGGCCTGGCGATACTGCGCGCGCGAAAGCTGTGCTTGCAGCTCGGCGTCGTTGATCTTCAGCAGCGCCTCGCCTTTATTGATCCGTCCGCCTTCCGTGAAATAAATTTTCTCGACTTTGCCGGAAATTTCGCTGCGGATTTCCACTTCTTCATTCGACAGAATCGTGCCGACGGTCGCCACCTTGTCGCCGACATTTTCGGATTGAATGACTTGCATTCGAACCGGCATTCGCGGATCGCGCGAGGCGCCGGCAACGTTGTTGCTTTGAGGCGATTTTGAATTTCCGCGCAACGAACCTATTTTAGGCAGCGCGAGCGCCGCGACAGCGACGACGGCGCCCACAATCAGCCAAACACTTTTTGCCTTGCTGCTCATACTCCAGTCTCCAAACCACATTGGGTTTCGTTTGTTCATGCAATTTACCAAAAAGTATACTCGTTAAGGCTAAGAATGTAATGCAACATTTATATTGCACTCATTGTTTCTTCTCAACATAAATTACGTGCCTTGCACTGCAAAACCAAACCTTAACGAGTATATCTCCAAAATCCGACAAATAAAAGACGCCGTTTCGGCGCCCTCGTTGCAAGAATATCTACTGCTGCTATTTATTATAAAAGTCAAGCGGCAAAAAAGTTGTTGCACTTTTCGGATTCTAAAAGCATATTAAAAAAACTGAAAGAAAATGCCAAACCACCATGAAGACATTTTCGATGAGGAGGACTGGAACCCCCTCGAGGAAGGCCGGCCGCTGATGGCCAGGGAAGGGGCGTTGACGCCCGCGCCGTGGCCGTGCGCCCGCTGCGGCCAGGGGAACGAAACGCTGATCGACCTCTCCTCCGGTTACAACCAGGAATATGTCGAAGACTGCGCCGTGTGCTGCCAGCCCAATTTGATCACGGTGAACATCGATCCGGAAAGCATGATCATCATGCTCGCCAACGTGCTGGAGGACGAATAAAAAAGCCACGGCTGCAGGCGGCCAACTATTTGATGATGAGGACGCGCTGCGTCAACTTCCAATTGGTGCCGCTCATTCGCAATAGGTAAATGCCGGATGAGAGGGCATTCGTTTTCAGGGTGAAGTTTTGTTGCGCGCGTGTTGGCGCCGCCTGGGTTTGCACCAATCGCCCTTGCAGATCGTACAATTGCATCACGACATTTGACGCCGGCCGGTTCAGGGCTGCGGTCAGCAACTGCCCACTTTGGATCGGATTGGGATGGACGCGCATTGAAAACGTTTCCGGCGACGGCGCAGTTACATGCGGCTGCTGAACACCGGTGAATTGACCCGAGAAATATTGTTCGGCCCGCCGGAATGCGTTGACACTAATTTTTCTGCCGATCAAACGTCCCGGGATGTCATCGACCGGCGGATGGATGCCGCCCCAGATGCGCGAGAGGCTGCACTGGTCGGCAGCGTCCCGATAAGTTGCCCATTGCATTGTCACGTCGACGCTGGGGCCATCCTCGAAAACCAAAAACTCGTTTTTCTTCGCTTTGAATTCTCCCAGACCGCCGGGAAAAAATTCGTCGCCGGTGAGGAGAGTCACGACTTCGGCAGCCGTGCGAGAATAGGTGGAATGGCCGGAGACATATCCCGCAAATGGCGGCGTGACAAACGTGGGCCGCTGATAAGGCCACCATTTCTCAGCCAGAACCCAACCCACGCCCGCCACATCGGTTTTGGGATTGATGATGTAATCATGGCCGCGCCACGTGTATAACTTGATCTTGCCAATATTTTTGCCATTCGCTCCGGCCAGCGGGTCACCGGCCTGAACCAGTTCGATATAACCCGGAATTAAGGGAATGCCGGTTGGCGAATATCTCGGGAGATTCGGGTCCGTACTCTGTCCGCGAGCAGCCATCCAGCGGATCGCCGAAATGGGACGAATCGTGTCGTACCAACCTTTGATGCCCCATGCCGCAATCGCCGCATCGTGCACGGCTCCGCCCAGAGCCAGGTAAGTTTTGATATTCCACTCGAGCTCATCAAGAATCGGCCCCTGCCCGCTAAAGCGTTTTTGAAAGGCCGGATGATCGCTGACATAATTTAAAATCGTAAACCAGTGGCCGGGCGGAGTTTCAGAAGTGGGGCCGTCGGCCCAAAACTCGGCGAGAACCCGGGTGTAGTCGCCGCGCGGAACCATCTGCGGCTTGTAAGGCTGGCCGGTGCGCGGATTGATGGCGTGTCCTTTACCAGCATCACCGCCGCCAAAGAGATTGTAGAAATTTCGCAATCCCGTCAACGTTTGCGGAAGTTCCGAAGCGTTGCCGATTGACGCCGGTGAAATGTCCCACAGCACGCCGTCGGTTGGGTCAAGGTGAGATTGCCAGATTGGAACCAGGGTGTAGGTCCATTTGTACGCTTCGGATTGCTCGCTCTTCGTGTTCAAGGTGTCGAGGTAGGGCATGGGACCGGGATCATGATAGACCCAATAATCGTAACCATCGCGCGTATAAATTTTGCGATCCGCAGCGGTGAGGGCAAATGGCGTGACGCGGCCCCACTCCGGGCCGATAAATTTCGGCGTAGTTCCGGGGATGACATTTCCGGCCTGGTCGATGAAGACCTCGAGCGTCAATGGTTGCCAACGGTTTGGATCGATAAGCGTCGGGTTGCCGGGCAATAAGGTAATCAAAGGTGGATTGAGCGGCTTGTAGTGTTGGTACGCAAAGTTGTTCAACTCGTTGGCGCCGTCTTGTAAACCAAAATTGATGATCTGCTGCCCAATATAATTGCCCAATGCCGCCGCCGAGCCGGTGGAATAATCCAATGACGTCGTCGCGATATTATAGCCTAATTTGGTCAGCAGCGAATCAAATTGCGCCAGCAACTGCCTGGCCCCGGGAGAATTTTTGAAGCGATGTTTGAGCAAACGGTACATCGCGTAACTGATGGTCTCGTTGCGCGCCGCCTGCACATTCGCCGGCGTTTTGATGCCGTTGAACGCGCAGGAGAAACCACCCAAAGATTTGCCCAATAAACAAGTCGTGGCGACCTGGTCGTAAGCCGCCCAGCCATCATACATCGCCAGCGAGGCGTGGAAGAGATTGCGAGCGTGAATGGGAGGGCGGGCAAAATCATGCCGAATGGCTTCCAGCATCACCTCGTTCCACTGGCGGGCGACGGAGTGCTGCGCTTCAGCGGAGGTTGAGAAGTTAAAAATCAAGGCGGCTGGCAGTGCGAATAAGAATTTTCTGTTCATGAGATTTTTCTAAAAAAAATTACGCTGAAAAGTTGTTTGACTTTGTCATCGATGAAATCCACTTTCACTCTGGCTAGATTGCACGATTTGATCACACGTGGAATGCCGCTGCCGCGGCCGGTGTAGCTGAAATCTCTGTCTTTTTCGAGGAAGGAAAGAATGGTCGGATTGCGCTCCACGTGAACGCCAAATTTGATGTTTTCTTCGGTAATCGTATTGGGCAAATTACCGGGGCTGTGAATCTCCAAACGATCATCGAACAGGTAAATTTGTATGGGCGCGCTGATGTAATAGTTGCGATGGACGATGGCGTTGGCGATGGTTTCCGCAAAGGCCTCTTCAGGTATCTCCAGAACGCCTGGGGCATTGAAGTTCTTCGTGGTTTGTCTCCGCCGCAGGTTTCTTTTAATGAAAATCTTTGCTTCTTTGAATTGCTCGATCAATTTTCCATGAATGTCTTGCTTGTCGATAAATTCTCGAACGGTGAGGTCATTTCCCGCAAAATGCGTGGCTTTGATCGCAAACTGCGGCCGCAATCTTTCCGGATTTTTTCCAAACAACAAAAGACCGGCGAGGGTTAGTTTGTCATTCTTGAATAGCTTTAGATTGGTGAGCAACTGTTCCAGGGGGGTTCCCAGTTTTTCGATTTTCTCTTTATAATACTTCTGGTAACGGCGCTGGAAAAAACTCTTGTCAAAGTCGGCAATCCCGGCATCGATCTCTAATTCATCGGCAAAATGCAGCCCCGAGGTTTGCGCCAATCTCAACACCTCTTCGATGGGCGCTCTTCTTTTATCCGCGCCACTCTTGACCCAGACGTCGACCCGATTGACGGCATACGGCTTGTTGCTGCCACGGGGAACGTGGATGATCATGAGGCGTTTGTCGTCACATACCAAAATTTCTGTTTTCACATAGATCGATTTATCGCTTTTGTTCGTCGTGGCATTGGAAGTCCACTGGTTAAGCCGGTGAATGTCTTCCTGGCTCAGGCCCGTCAATTTGCCTTTATCCGAAACGCCGATGATGATCTTCCCGCCATCGGTATTGGCAAAGGCGCTAATTTCCACTGCCAGGTTGTCGATACTGGTGAAGTTTTCTTTAAACAGATGCGCTGAATCTTCACCGCGATTCAAAATGTCAAGCAATTCAGTACAGTCCATCGCTGATCCCACTTTTGATTATTGTAGCTCATCCAGCAAAGCTATGCCTCAAACCGGCGAACAAGAAATTCGCTCACACGTGCGGCTGCTGATCTCCACTTCAGGCAATAAGATATGCTTCAAAACATAATGCCTGTTCAGCAAAAAGTCAAGCCAAATTGCAAGGGGCTCCGGAATGACATCGCCTCCACCCGCAACTGAGGCGCGACAACCTTGCGCCTTACGTCCTTCGCCCGGCGCTTTGCGCTTTTTATTGAATTGCTCAAAAAAAATTTCCGCAAAGCTTCACACTGGCTGTAAATTTAAATTGTAAGTTTCACCATAATTAATTGGTGATTTTCAGGATTTCTTCTCCGGGCTGTGTTTTACTTTTCCACCTCTGTTTTAAAAATCTCCGTCACGAATTGACACGACCCCTCCATGGAAGGTTGAGTGGTTTCTCAATAGCTCGCAACTTTCTGCTCGCAATACTTTTGATTGGCTATTGTGAAGGTTTACGTCGACGGCATGTTGAAGCACACCGGCACGAGCTGGGAAGATTTCTTCCGCCAGAACCAACCGCCCGGCACGCGGACGGTGGATGGCGTTCTCTTCCGTACGGGAGGCACACCAGGGGTTAACGATGCTCCTGCCACCCTGGGTAAAGGTTTTCTCATCGACAACCTCAGAGTCTTTTCCGGTGCTGTGCCAAAATTTTTTGTTCTCCTCGCCGACGAGGATATCCAAATTAACGGCCAGGTCAATTCCGACGGCGACATTCACGCCAACAACGATATTTTCTTCAACGAAGGCAACAAGAGCCAGCATACCGGCAATCTCACGGCGGTGGACGACATCATCATCAAGAAGAAAAACAAAATCATCGGCACGGCGGCCGGCGACGAGGTGGATAACGACGGCACGATCACCGGCGCCATCACCGAAAACGCCAACGTCGCTGAAGTTCCGCTGCCGACGATTGCCGATTTTGATGCCGGTGATGATGACGTCGAGGTTGATGAAGATAAAACCAAAACCTTGGTCCCCGGCGACTACAGCGAAGTCAAGGTGGAAAAAGGCGGCAAGTTAAAGTTAAGCTCCGGCACGTACAACTTAGAGTCTCTGGAGCTGGGCGAGAAATCGGTGCTGTCCATCGACCTCACCTCCGGCCTGCCGATTGTCATCAATGTGGATGAGAAGTTGGAATTTGGCAAGAAAGTAACCATGAAGCTTACCCCGTCCACGGCCTCGACAAGCCTGATTACGTTCAACATCGACGATGATGTCGTTGTGATCGGCGAAGGGTCGAAAGTTTTCGGCAGTTTCATCGCGCCGGAAGCGACCGTGGAAATCGGCAGGAAAGCGCGTTTCAAGGGGGCGGTGTGTGCGGAAAACATCATCGTGCAAAAGGGCGCGCGCTTCGTGCATCACAGCTCTACGGCGAAATTCCACAACGCGGACGAGCCGCAACCAAAAAGATTAACAGGAGAAAACAGAGCAAACAGAGAAGGCAATGATTGGGAAATTCTCTTTAGCTTTTTAATCTCTGTTTACTCTGTTTTCTCCGTGTTAAAAAATCTTTGCTTTTTTTGCACACATTTTACTTGTTAGAGACTAAGGAGTCTGAAGTCGAGGAGTCCGAGGTCACGCAGTCCGAAGTCATTGCGGATTACGTTTTAGAGCAGAATTATCCTAATCCGTTCAATCCGAGCACGAAGATCAGCTTTGCCTTGGCGGAAGCGGGCACGGTGAAATTGCAGATTTACGATTTGCTCGGCAATATGGTGAGAACGTTGGTGAATGAGCATCGCAACGCCGGACGTTACGACGTGATCTGGAACGGCCGCAACCGCGCCGGTGAAACGGTTGCCGGCGGCGTTTATCTCTATCGGTTGACGATTGAAAGAAATGGTGAAACGCCGATGGTGATAACGAAAAAGATGACGGTTTTGAAGTGAGGCTTGATGCTATATATACTCATACTCGTACTCGTTACTCATACTCGCTTTTAAAACTCTAAACAGGCGAGAAAGAGTAGGAGGAAGAGTAAGAGTAGAAACTGCAACGCCACTTGCTCGGACGATGAGCAAGTGGCGTTTTCGTTTAAGGTGCAGTTAAGACGTTACTCGCTATCTTTCATCGCCGCCGACATCACCGCCACCACCTTGCCTGGCATGATCGTCGAGACGTTATGTTTTGCCAGTGTCTCGTTGAGTTTCGGCACGGCGGTTTCGACGAAGGCGTTGAACGCCGTCAGTTTGTCGGTGAACTCGTTTTGCAGCTCGCGGAAATAGTCCTGCTGATAAATCGTCGGCGCGGCATTATTGCGGTCGATGCCGCCGAGCAAATTGCCGAGCCGTTCGATGAGCGCCGGGCCGAGCATGTACGTCGGCACGTCCGCCGGGCGCGCGAGTTTTTTCGACAACTCGTCAACCTGTTTGAGATTTTCCGTCATCGTTTTCGTCAACTCCGCGGGCGCGTTGGGCATCGCCTCTTTCACGCGCTTTTGAATGCCTTCCAATTGTTCCTTTGTGCCATCCAGCCATTTCAGCGCTTCGTTCGTTGAGGTTTGCATATCGCGCAGCGCCATCGCGTGATTGGCTTGCAACTGCAAATCCGCGAGCGGCACGTTCAACAAAGGATCGAGGCGAACTTCAATCGGTTTCTCCAATGTTTTATCGCCGACCGAGAGGCGCGCGGTGTAGCGACCGGGCAATACTTGCGGGCCGCTGCCGCCGCCGAAAAATCGCGCCCGTTCGCGCTCTTCTTCCGTCGGTTGGCGACGCGGCTTGGCGGGATCGTGGCGCAGATTCCACGCGGTGCGGTTCAAGCCTTTATTCTTGGGAATCTCTTTCATCTCGCGAATGACCTTGCCGCCGGCGTCGAGAATTTCCATTTTCACCGTCGCTTTATCGTCGGGTTTGTCTTTGAGATAATACGTGACCAACGCGCCGTATTCCGTATTCGGCCCGACAAACGGTTTGTTGCCGCCGCCAAAACCGCCGGCCGTGGCATAGCGCAACGCCGAACGCACGTCGAACATGTGCATCGCGAGGTTCGTCAACTCCGGCGACATTTGCTGAATCGGCGTCGCGTCGTCGAAAATCATAATGCTGCGGCCATGCGTGGCGAGAATCAAATCGTTCTCGCGCGGATGCACGAGAATTTCGTGGACGGCGACCGTCGGCAGATTTTTCAAATTGAGCGCTACCCAATTGCCGCCGCCATTATACGACGCAAACACGCCAAGCTCGGTGCCCGCGTAAATCAAATTCGTGTTCTTCAGATCTTCGCGCACGACGTGGACGTACGCTTTCTCCGGCAGATTGCCGGAAATATTTTTCCACGTTTTGCCGGCATCGCTCGTTTTAAAAACATGCGGACGAAAATCGTCGAACATGTGGCGATCAAACGACGCATACGCCACATCGGCGCTGGTGCGCGACGCTTCGACATGCGAGACCGGGGAGAAGGCCGGCGCGCCGATATTCTTGGTGAGATTCGTCCACGTCTTGCCGCCATCCGTGGTCATTTGCAAATTGCCGTCATCGGTGCCGATCCAGATGATGTTAGCGTTGAGCGGCGATTCGCTGAGACTGATGATAGTGCAATGATATTCCGCGGTCGTGTTTTCCGTCCACACCGGGCCGCCGGCGTCTTTCTGTTTTTCGGGATCGTTGGTGGTGAGATCGGGGCTGATGATGTCCCAGGTTTTGCCGAAGTCTTTTGATTTGAGAACGAACTGCGAGCCGCTATAAACCGTGTTGTTATCGAACGCCGACAACACCAGCGGCGTATTCCAATTGAAGCGATGTTTCAAGTGACCCACCGGGCCGCCGTCATTGCGTCGCGGCTGAATGACCGCGATTTGCTGTTCCGCAAGGCGCATGTCCGTGCGGACAACGTTGCCGCCTTGCGATTCGGTGAGATAAAGCTCGGGATCAT
>Ga0247727_10015532_pt1 | contig 12472 bp, 8 predicted proteins | sample WisWelCaveWW1625_FD_202498 | JGI IMG/M metagenome (GOLD analysis project Ga0247727, IMG submission 202498) | Biofilm microbial communities from Wishing Well Cave, Virginia, United States - WW16-25 | ecosystem: Environmental > Aquatic > Deep subsurface > Groundwater > Cave microbial mat | place... | reverse complement strand
CCGTGGTCAAGGACGGCAAGTCCTTCATCATTCCGTCGCGCGAGGGCTACAGCACCATCCCCTCGGTGGTCGCGCTCAACGACAAGGGCAAGGTGTTCGTCGGCCACGCCGCCAAGGGACAGCTCCTCATCAACCCGCGCAACACCGTCTACGGCATGAAGCGGCTCGTCGGCCGCCAGTTCAATTCGCCGGTGGTGAGCGATCTGGTCGGCCGCTTCAGCTACGAGATCGTCGGCGGCCCCCGCGGAGAGGCCGCGGTGAGGCTGGGCGACAAGGTCTACTCGCTGCAGAAGGTCTCCTCGATGGTGCTGGCCGAGGTGAAGGATCTGGCCGAGCGCTGGCTGGGCGAAAAGGTCTCGCGCGCCGTCATCACCGTGCCGGCCTACTACAACGACAACCAGCGCCAGGCGGTGCGCGCGGCGGGCGCGCTGGCGGGCCTGGAAGTCGAGCGCATCCTCAGCGAGCCCACCGCGGCCGCCATCTCCTTCGCGCACGGCCGCAGGCTGCAGCAACTGGTGATGGTCTACGACCTGGGCGGCGGCACGTTCGACACCTCGGTGCTCGAGCTGCACGGCTCGGTCTACGAGGTCATCTCCACCGGCGGCGACACGTTTTTGGGCGGAGCCGACCTCGACAAGGCGCTGACCGCCGAGCTCGTGGAGCGCTTCCGGAAGAAGAACGGCGTCGAGTTCACCGGCGACCGCGTCGCCTACCAGCGGGTGGCCGACGCCGCCGAGCGGGCCAAGGTGGCGCTCTCCGAACGGCTCACCGCCGAGATCAGCGTCCCCTTCGTGCAGAAGATGAAGCACCAGGCCTACGACGTCTCCGAGGTCGTCTCGCGCAGCGAGTTGGAGAAGCTCACCGCCGCCCTCATCGACCGCACCCTGCGGGTCTGCGACGACGTGCTGACGAACTGCGGCCTCAAGCCGGCCGACATCAACGAGGTCCTCTTGGTGGGCGGGCAGAGCCGCATGCCCATGGTCCGCGAGAAGGTGAGGGCGTTCTTCGGCAAGGAGCCGTCGAAGGCGGTCCACCCGGACGAGGCGGTGGCGCTGGGCGCGGCGCTGCTCGCCGACTCGATCCAGACCGGCGAGATCGGCGGCATCGTGCTGGTGGACGTCTTGCCGATGAGCATCGGCATCGGCCTGCCCGGCGGCCGCTTCAAGAAGATCGTCGAGCGCAACACGGCCCTGCCGCACAAGAAGACGCACTCGGTGTGGACGTCGCGGAACCAGCAGCGGATGCTGGAGATCGCCATCTTCCAGGGCGAAAACGAGCGGGCGCAGGACAACGAGTACCTGGGCACGCTGGTGGTGGCCGACCTGCCGCCGGGCGACAAGGGCGACGTGGTGTTCGACCTGCTCTTCACCGTCACCCCCGAGTCGCTCCTCAGCGTCACCGCCGAGGAGCGCGGGACCGCGCGCTCGGTCACCGCCACGTTCAGCACGCAGGACACGCCCGAGACCTTGCGCCACCGGCTGGCCATCGACGGGCGGAGTGAGGATCGGGGCGGGCTGATCGGGTGGGTCAAGCGACTGCTGGGCGCCGGGGGAAAGTAGCTGCCGGCCCCGCGGCTATCCGCCGAGCCCGAACGCGCGCAGGGCGAGGGAGACCGCCCAGCCGATCAGCGCCTGCAACAGACCGACGCCGAAGGCCTGCAAGGGCCCCAGGCCGTACGCCGTCATGAACACCGCGAACCAGAGCACGATGCCGATGAGGAACGGCACCAGCAGGATCTTCGCCAGGATGTTCATGAAGACGAGGCTGATGAGCGTCACCACCAAGGTGACCGAGAGCGCGCGGCCCAGCGTATTCGCCGGGTTGCCCTTGTTCACCACACCCACCGCCGCCATGGTGACGCCGGCCGCGATCAGCCACTGCACGATCCCCGCCACGATAGGGCCCATGGCCTGATGTTAGCCGGGGATTCGCGATCGCGCATCGATCCGGTTATGGATCCAAGGATGAAGGCCAACGACATCCCCCTGACCGACGAGCTGTTGCTCGCGCTCCCCAAGACCGACCTGCACTGCCACCTCGACGGATCGCTCCGCCTCAAGACCATGCTGGAGCTGGCGGACAAGCAGGGGCTGCGGCTCCCCGCCGACAGCGAGGAGGGGCTGGCCAAGGCGATGAAGCTGGGCCAGCAGCACGGCAGCCTGGAGGACTACCTCAAGGGCTTCGACACCACGCTCTCGGTGATGCAGACCGAGGATTCGCTCTACCGCACCGCCTACGAGCTGGCGCAGGACGCCGCCGCCGAGAACGTGCGCGTGCTGGAAGTGCGCTACGCGCCGGTGCTCCACCAGCAGAAGGACCTCAAGGTGACGGCGGTGGTGGAAGCGGTGATCGAGGGGCTGCGCGCCGCCGCGCGCGACTTCGGCATCAACACCGGCGTGCTGGTCTGCGGCATCCGCAACATGAGCCCCGAGGTGTCGCTGCGCCTGGCCGAGCTGTCCGTCGCCTACAAGAACAAGGGCGTCCTCGGATTCGACCTGGCCGGCGCCGAGCACGGCAACCCCGCCAAGGACCACCAGGACGCCTTCCAGCTCATCCTCAACAACAACGTCAATTGCACGGTGCACGCGGGCGAGGCCTACGGGCCGCCTTCGATCGCGCAGGCGCTCCATTATTGCGGCGCGCACCGCATCGGCCACGGCGTGCGGCTGCGCGAGGACGGCGATCTGCTGAATTACGTCAACGACCACCGCATTCCCATCGAGTGCTGCCCGTCGTCGAACGTGCAGACCGGCGCGGTCCAGGACTTCGCCAGCCACCCGTTCAAGTTCTATCTGGACTTCGGAATCCGCGTCACCGTCAATACCGACAATCGGTTGATCACCGAGACCACCGTGACCAAGGAGCTGAGCCTCTTGGTGCGCCAGTTCAGCCTCACGCTCGAGGACGTAAAGAACATCCTCATCGCCGGGTTCAAGAGCGCGTTCATGCCGTTCCACGATCGCGCGCAGCTCGTGCGGCGGGTGCAGAAGGAGATCGCGGAGACGGTGGCGCGCTTCGCGGCCAGGCAGCAGCAAGGGGCGCAGCAGCAGCCGCCGGGGACGCCGCCCAAGGTGGCCCGCGCCTGAGGCGGCGCCGCCGCGGGGCGAGCTATTGCACGATGGCGCAGATTGCGTAGGCGGTCACCGTCAGGCTGAGGTTGCCACCTCCGGATGCGGCGTTGGTGGCGCTCACGCTCCACGCCGTCGTGCCGCCAGGGGCGGAACTGAAGACCTGCATGAAAGCTCGATTTGCGCCACTGCCACCGGGAACGGTCGTGACGTATCCGCCCCCGATGACCATTCGTCCAGGGGGACAGATTGCCGTCGCTGTTCCTGTGGTCAGCTTGGTCAGGGTCAGAGGCGTCCCGGTCATGTATTGCAGTCCGGAGATACCCGGGTCGCCTTGCGGGCCCGTCGCACCCGCGATCCCCTGAGGCCCTTGGGGTCCGGAGGGGCCTTGTGGTCCCGGGGGGCCCTGCGGTCCCGGCGGTCCGGAACATGGGGGCGTGAAGGCCTCGACGGCATCCAGGGCGGTGACGTTGGCAGTCCCTCCCACGGCGTAGAGGACTCCGTTGATTACGGCGCTACCCATTCCGGCGCGGGCAGTAGGTATCGACGTCCTCGATGTCCAAGTGTTGGTAACCGTGTCGTACGCCACCGTCGTCGCGTCAAGGATGCCGGTCTGGGTGAGGTACCCTCCGGCAACATACAAGACCTGGCCGATCGCCCCGACTGCCGGGCCCGCTACACGCGCCGTGGGCATTGGGGCCCTGGTGGTCCAAATGTTGGTCAATGGATCGAACGACTCGACAGTAGCGAGATCGGTACCGCCTACCAGCGAGCCACCTATCGAGTAGATGACTCCGTTCACGACCCCGCCGCTGAACTGGTAACGCGCGGTCGGCATCGGGGCTTTGGTGGTCCAGGTATCGGTGAGCGGATCGTAAGCCTCGACTGTGGAAAGTACGTGCGGCCCGCCATTGAAGCTGAGGCCGCCGATCGCATGGATGACGCCATCGACGACACCGGCGATGAATGCGCCCCGGGCCGTCGGCATCGAGGCTTTGGTGGTCCAGGTATCGTTCGCCGCATCGTAGGCCTCGACCGTGGCGAGTTCCTGGCTGTCGCTGCAACGGAAGCCCCCCATGACGTAGAAGATGCCGCCCACGACACCGGCGCTTGGCTGGTGCCTGGCTGTCGGCATGGAGGTCTTCGTTGTCCAGGAGTTCGTCGCCGGGTTGTAGGCTTCGAGCGTGGCGACGCAATTCGTGGTGGCAGCCCCTTCGAAGCCGCCAGCGGCGTAAAGGATGTCGCTCACCACCGCGACGGCCGCTGTCGACCGCGCCGTGGGCATGGGAGCCTTGGTCGCCCAAGTGCCGCCCTCGGCAATCGCTGAGCCGCTGATGATCACGGTGGCTGTCAAGAGCTTGAGAACGACGGTCATGATCCTGGAGTTGGCTGTGCTCCTCATCGGCACTGTCCTTTCCGTGATCGCAGGCGATTTGCGAGAACAACTGTCACGAGTCCGGCGCAAAGACCCAGACTTTAGTGACTACGTTATTCTGCACGGGTCCAGAACGGAAGGGGCGGCCTTCCTTCGTTCTACCGGGGCGACGTTGACACCTTTCCGGAACGAGGATCCGGACGGGCGTATCAGCCTTGGTAGATGCGCGTGAGATCGTCGCGCCGCCAGTCGAGGAATGCCTGCCGCTTCACCTTGAAGGTCGGCGTCAGGATGTGCGCGTGGTCCTGCGGCGCGCCGGCGATGGCGAAGAGTCGTTTCGGTTTCTCGTGCTCCGAGAAGGCCGACAGGCGATCGCGGACCACCGACAACAGTGCGTCCTCCACCGAGGTGCCCAGGCGTTGCAGTTCGGTGAGCGGGACGAACACCCCGACGCAGAGGAAGGCGCACCCGTCGCCGCAGAGGATGGCGCCGTGGATGGGCGGCCCCGAGCACATGGCCAGCTCGATGGGCTCGGGCGAGACCTTCTTCCCCGTCGAGAGCACGAAGAGGTTCTTCTTGCGGCCCACGATCCGCAGCCGGCCCTCCGCGTCCCACTCCCCCAGGTCGCCGGTGCGGAAGTAGCCCTCGGGCGTGTAGCAGCCCTGCTCGTCCCACTTCTCGAGGTAGCCGGTCATCAGCATCGGCCCGCGGATGCAGATCTCGCCGTCGTCGTCGAGCGCGATCTCCACGTCCTCCGAGGGGCGGCCCACGCTGCCGGAAACGCGGCGATCGGAGATCCGGTTCCCGGCGATGAACGCGGAAGTCTCGCTCATCCCGTAGATCTCGACGTAGCCGATGCCCAGCGACTCGAAGAAGCGGAAGAGCGAGGGCGGCGTGGGCGCGGCGCCGGCGAAGAGCGCGCGCAGCCGGCCGCCGAGCTTCGCCCGCAGCTTCTTCCCCACCAGCGCGTCGGAGAGCCGGCAGAGCAGGCCGTCGAGCGCGGAGGTGCTGCCGTCGCAGCGCACGCGCGCGGCCGCCTCCAGCGCGGCGCCCACCAGCTTCCGCACCGGCCCGGGCTTCTGCGCGAGCTGCTCCTCGAACGACGCCGCGATGCGCTCGTAGATGAGGGGCACCGAGAGCACGTAGGTGGGCCCGAGCTCGAACCCGCGCTGGATGTCGTCGCGGCGCGCGACGTGGATGAGCCCGTGGCCCACGCCCAGCGCGGTATGGAAGAGCGCCTGGCCCGCGATGTGCGCGTAGGGCAGGAACATGAGCGCATCGTCTTCGGGCGTGGCGGCGGTGAGGGCCCAGCCGGCCTCGACGGCGCGCAAGAAGCCGCCCTGCGCCACCCGCACGCCCTTGTTGCGCCCGGTGGTGCCGCTGGTGAAGAGGAGGAGGAAGGGATCCTGGGGCGTGACCGCGCGGGCCAGATCGTCGAGGTCCAGCCCGGGCGCGCGCAGCGCCTCCTCGATGGTCACCGATTCGATCGACGCCTCGAGCTTCTGCGGCGCCACCACGCAGCGCAGCCCTTCGGCGGCGGGCGCGATCTTGGCCCACTGCGCCGGCCCCGACACGAACGCCACGCGCGCCCCGGCCCGCCGGGCAGCGTCCTGCGCGGGCAGGGGGTCGAGGTTGGCGAACAGCGCCACCGGCTCGGCCCGCAGCGCCTGCGCGGCGATGGCGAAGACCTGCCAGTCGGGCGAGTTCTCGGAAAGCAGGAGCACGCGCTCCCCCGGCCCGACGCCGCGGGAGCGGAGGAACCCGGCCGCCGCGCGGACGCGCGCCGCGAAGCCTGCGAAGGTGATCTCCTCCGGCGCGTGCTGCGGTGCGGCCGGATCCACCACGCGCAGGAACCGGCGCTGGGGAAATCGAGCCGCGCTGTTCGCCAGCAGCGCGGGAACACTGCGGCCCTCGAAGCGCCGCACGACGAAGCCACGCGCCACGGAAGCCTGCATGGCGTCCCCCCAGGAAACGACGGTAAGCGAAGGCAGGCCTGCCGTTCAAGACCCGATCGTTGGGGAGGCGGGCCGGCCCTGCCGCGGGTGCCTTGCCTTTGCGGCTGCGGCCTCCTAGCGTCGCGGCATGCCGGAAAAATGCCTGGCCATGATCCTCGCCGGCGGCGAGGGCAAGCGCCTCGCGCCGCTGACCAACGAGCGCGCCAAGCCCGCCGTGCCCTTCGGCGGCCGCTACCGCATCATCGACTTCGTCCTCTCCAACTTCGCCAACTCGGGCGTGCTGCGGCAGAAGATCCTCACCCAGTACAAGTCGGATTCGCTCAACAAGCACATCAGCCGCGGCTGGCACCTGAGCCACATGCTGGGCCAGTTCGTCGAGAGCGTGCCGGCGCAGATGCGCACCGGGCCCGAGTGGTACAAGGGCTCGGCCGACGCCATCTACCAGAACCTGAACCTGGTCACCGACGAGGAGCCCGATTACGTCTTCGTCTTCGGCGCCGATCACGTCTACCGCATGGACGTGCGCCCCATGCTCCGCTTCCACGTCGAACAGGAGGCCGACTGCACCGTCGCCGCCATCCCCATGCCGGTCGAGCAGGGCTCGCAGTTCGGCATCATCACCGCCGACGAATCGGGGCGGCTGGTCGATTTCCAGGAGAAGCCGCACGACCCCCGGCCGATGATCGGCGACCCGACGAAGTGCCTGGTCTCGATGGGCAACTACCTCTTCACCACCGAGGCGCTGGTGCGGGAGATCGTGCAGGACGCGGAGAGTGAATCGGCGCACGACTTCGGCAAGTCGATCATCAGCGAGATGTACAAGCGCTCCAAGGTCTGCGTGTACGACTTCGCGACCAACGACGTGCCGGGGCAAGGGCCGCGAGAGATCGGCTACTGGCGCGACGTCGGCGATCTGGAGACGTATTACGACGCCAACATGGACCTGGTCGGCGTCGATCCCCAACTCTCCCTCTACAACGAAGAGTGGCCCATCTACACCGCGCCCGGCCACACCACCGCGCCCGCCAAGTTCGTCTTCAACAACGCCGAGGAGAAACGCGTCGGCCACGCCACCGACTCGCTGGTCTCGGAGGGCTGCATCATCTCCGGCGGGGCCGTCAACCGCTCGGTGCTCTCGCCCATGGTGCGCGTCAACTCGTATTGCGACATCACCGATTCGATCCTCTTCGAACGCGTCAACGTCGGGCGCCACGCGCGCATCCGCCGCGCCATCATCGACAAGAACGTCGACATCCCCGCCGGCGTGCAGATCGGCTTCGACCCCGAGGAGGATCGGCGGCGCTTCCACGTCACCAAGAGCGGGATCGTGGTGGTGCCCAAGGGGATGAGGCTGAAAGAATGAGCCCGCCTCGCGTCGTCTTCCTCTGGCACCTGCACCAGCCGGAATACCGCGACCCGGCCACCGGCCAGCCGCTCTTGCCCTGGGTGCGGCTGCACGCGACGCGCGCGTATTCCGACATGGCCGCGGCGCTCGAGCGCCATCCCCGCGTCAAGGGCGTGGCCAACTGGGCGCCGTCGCTCTTGCTCCAGCTCGAAGCCTGTGCCGCGGGCGCCACCGTCGATCTGGACGAGCAGATCGCCGCAAAGCCGGTGCGCGATCTAACCCCGGCCGAGCGCGCCCACGTCCTGCGCCAGTGCTTCTCGGTCGACTGGGAGCTGTGGGTGAAGCCGGTCCCGCGCTACCTCGAGCTGTTGAACAAGCGTGGCCTGGAGCTGAAGCGGGTCGATCTCGACGCCGTCCAGGCGCGGTTCGACGAGCAGGAGCTGCGCGACGTGCAGGTGCACTTCCTCCTCGCGTGGATGGGCTTCGCCGCGCGGCGCGAGGAGCCGTTCATCGCCGACCTGATCGCGCGTGAGCGCAACTATTCGGAAGCGGAGAAGCTGGAGGTGCTGGCGGCGCAGAGGCGCATCGCGGCGCGCGTCCTGCCCCGCTGGCGCGCGCTGGCGGAGAGGGGACAGGTCGAGATCGCCTGTTCGCCGCTCTATCACCCCATCCTCCCCTTGCTGATCGACAGCGACTGCGCGCGCCGGGCGATGCCCCAGGCACAGCTGCCGCCGCGCTTCCAGCACCCCGAGGACGCGCGCGAGCAGGTGCGGCGCGGGCTGGACGTGGCCGAGCGCATCTTCGGGCACAGGCCGGTCGGGATGTGGCCCTCGGAAGGGTCGGTCTCTCCGGAGGTGGTGGAGCTGCTCGGCGAGTGCGGCGTCGAGTGGTGCGCGACCGACCAGGGCATCCTCGCCAACAGCCAGGTGGAGGGGGCGCTCCCCGCGCAGCCGCACCACGCCCCGGTGCGGGCCGGCAAGGTGTCGATGCTCTTCCGCGACCGCGACCTGTCGGACGGCGTCGGCTTCCGCTACGGGCGCGGCGAGGCGGCGGCGGGCGCCGGCGATCTGGTCGCGCGGCTGTCCGCGGGGGGGCCGCTCGTCACCCTGGCGCTCGACGGGGAGAACCCCTGGGAGCACTACCCGCGCTCCGGCGAGGCGTTCCTCGACGAGCTGTATTCGCGCCTGGAGAAGCCGGGCGCCCCCGAGAGCGTGCTGCCGCGCGACGAGCTGCGCCAGCGGCCGCCCGCGGCGCGCATCGCCCGGCTCCATTCCGGGAGCTGGATCGACGCCAACTACCGCATCTGGATCGGGCACGCCGAGGACAACGCCGCCTGGACGCTTTTGGGTGAAGCGCGGCGCGCGCTGGAGACGTTCGCTGGCGATCGCGAGCCCGCGCTCTCGGCCTTGCTGGTCGCCGAGGGCTCGGACTGGTTCTGGTGGTACGGCGACGACTTCACCACCGAAAACGCGCCCGAGTTCGACGCGCTCTTCCGCCGCTGGGTGGCGGCCGCCTGGCGCCACATGAAGCTGCCGCCACCCGAAAGCCTCTCACGGCCGATCATCCCGGCGCGGAAGGACAAGGTCCACTTCGCCGCGCTGGTGGTGCAGCCGCGCCGGCTCATCCAGCCCGTCATCGACGGCCACCACCTCGGCTACTACGAGTGGGCCGGCGCCGGCCTCTACCGCCCGCCCCGGCAGGGCGTCTCCATGTACCGCGGCGAGGCGCCGTTCGCGCAGCTCCTCTGGGGGTTCTCGCGCGAGCGGTTCTTCTTCCGGCTCGATCCGGGCGGCGCCACCGAGCTGCGGGGGATGGTGCACGTGCACCTGAACGCGCGCGGCCGCGAGGGCACCGTCTCGTTCCGGCTCGAGCCCGGGGGCGCACAGGCGCCCGCCACCGACGAGCGCGGCCGGCGCTGTGGACTGGGCCAGAGCGGTGCTATCGTGGAGGCCGCGCTGGACCTGGCTGCGCTGGGTCTTTCGCCGGGGGACGAGATCGGGTTCTGGGTGCGCGTCCTGCGCGACGACGTGGAGGTGGACCGCCTCCCCCGCTACGGGGAGCTGACCTCGGCGGTGCCCGACCAGGGGTTCGAGCCGCGCAATTGGCAGGTGTGACGGAGCCAGCGGTGGAAACCAAGATCACGCGGTTCCAAGCGCTGCTCGAACAGGACGTCGCCCACGAGGCGGCCTGCCTGGTCCAGATCTACGGGCCCACCATCGGCAAGAAGTTCATCCTCGCCGGCGAGGAGACCACCATCGGCCGCGGCGAGGGCTGCGAGATCGTGCTCGAGCTGGACAACGTCTCGCGCCGCCACTGCACCGTGATCCACAAGCGCGAAGGGACCTCGCTCAAGGACCTGGGCTCGACCAACGGCACCTACCTCAACAACAAGGAAGTGCGCGAGGAGACCCCGCTCCGCACCGGCGACCTGATCAAGGTGGGCTCGTCGATCTTCAAGTTCCTCGAGGGCGGCGAGCTGGGGTCGATCGAAGCCCAGTATCACGAGGAGATCTATCGCCTCACCATCATCGACGGCCTCACCCAGGTCCACAACAAGCGCTACCTGCTCGAGTTCCTCGACCGCGAGATGGCGCGCTGCAACCGGCACGAGCGGCCGCTCAGCGTGCTCCTCTTCGATCTCGATCACTTCAAGAACGTCAACGACACCTACGGGCACCTGGCCGGCGACTACGTGTTGCGCGAGATGGCGGCGGCCTTGAAGCCGCGCATCCGCCGCGAGGAGTGCTTCGCCCGCTACGGAGGCGAGGAGTTCGCGCTGGTGTTGCCCGAGTCCAACCTCGAGACCGCGCTCTTCGTGGGCGAGAAGCTGCGCAAGCTGGTCGAGGAGCACGAGTTCGTCTTCGAGCAGAAGCGCATGCCGGTGACGTTCTCCGGCGGCGTCGCGGAGATGAAGAAGGAGCACGACAATCCGCTGGCTTTCTTGAAGACCGCCGACGAGCAGCTCTACGCGGCGAAGAAGGCGGGGAGGAATCGGGTGCAGGGGTGAGCCGTCATGTTAGCCTCGCCCCTCCATGCCCCAGCTCCGCAAAGACCCCATCACGGGCCGCTGGGTGATCATCGCCCCGGAGCGCGCCGACCGGCCCCACGCCATCGTGCGCATGCGGCCGGAGGAGAACGGCGAGCCCTGCCCTTTCTGCCCGGGCAACGAATCGATGACGCCGCCGGAGCTGCTCGTGCACCGGCCCATCGGCGGCGCGGCCAACGGCCCGGGCTGGACGCTGCGGGTGGTGCCCAACAAGTTCCCCGCCCTGCGCGTCGAGAGCCAGATGTTCCGCCGCGGGCAGGGGCCCTACGATCTCTTGGCGGGGATCGGCGCGCACGAGGTGATCATCGAGACCGCGGAGCACGCGCGGCAGCTCCACGAGCAGGGCGCGGCGCAGATCCACCACGTGCTCGCCGCCTTCCAGTCGCGCATGCTCGACCTGGTCCGCGACGAGCGGTTGCGGCATATCGTGTTCTTCAAGAACTCCGGACCGGCGGCGGGCGCCACGCTCCCGCACCCGCACAGCCAGTTGGTGGCGCTTCCGATGGTGCCGGGCGAGACGCGGCTCGAGATGGACGCCGCCGCGCGCCACTTCGCCGAGAAGGAGCGCTGCATCTTCTGCGACGTCATCGATCACGAGATGCACCAGCGCGAGCGGGTGGTGCTGGAGACCGAGTCATTCGTCGCGCTCTCTCCCTGGGCGGCGCGGACGCCCTTCGAGCTGGCGCTCTTGCCCAAGGAGCACCGCTCCCAGTTCGAGGCCGCCGGCTCGCACGAGCTGTCGGGGCTGGCCGAGGCGCTGCGGCTGGTGTTGCGCAAGCTCGACCGCGCCCTGGAGCGGCCGGCCGTCAACCTCTGGCTGCACACGCTGCCGCTGCGCGAGCCGCGCAGCCCCTCGTATCACTGGCACCTCGAGATCAAGCCCGTGATCTCGCTCCAGGGCGGGTTCGAGTGGGCCAGCGGCTTCACCATCAATCCCACGCCGCCGGAGGAGGCCGCGGCCTTCCTGCGCCAGACGGAGGTCCCGGCGTGAGGATCCTCTTCGTCGCTTCCGAGGCCACGCCCTTCGTCAAGACGGGCGGCCTGGGCGACGTCATCGGCGCCCTTCCGCGGGCGCTGGCCGCGCGCGGGCACGAGCTATTGGTCGTGCTCCCCCGCTACGGGCAGATGCACGTCGGCGGCCTCCCTCTGCGCGACACCGGCCGCCGCGTCGAGGTGGCGTTCCCGGGTGGGTCGGTCTTCGCCTCGGTGCACGTCTGCGCGCCGGCGGAGCGTCTCCGCTACCTCTTCCTCTCCCATCCGTTCTACGAGCGGGCCGAGCTGTACGGCGCGGACGGCACCGACTACCGCGACAACCACAAGCGCTTCGCGCTCCTTTGCGTCGGCGCGCTGGAGGCGGCGCGGCAGCAGGGCTTCGCGCCCGACGCGGTCCACGCCCACGACTGGCAGGGGGCGCTGGCGCCGCTGGCGCTCAAGCGAGGGTGGGGGGGAAGGCCGCCTCCGATCCGCGCCCGCAGCGTCTTCACCATCCACAACATCGCCTACCAGGGGCTGTTCCCCAGGGAAGCGATGACGGAGCTGGGGCTGCCCGCCGATCTCTTCAACCTCTTCGAGCTGGAGTTCTACGGACAGCTCTGCCTGATCAAGGCGGGCCTGGTCTTCGCCGACAAGCTGACCACGGTGAGCCCGACGTACGCCAGGGAGATCACCGTCAGCTCCGAGACG
>Ga0247727_10015531_pt1 | contig 12472 bp, 10 predicted proteins | sample WisWelCaveWW1625_FD_202498 | JGI IMG/M metagenome (GOLD analysis project Ga0247727, IMG submission 202498) | Biofilm microbial communities from Wishing Well Cave, Virginia, United States - WW16-25 | ecosystem: Environmental > Aquatic > Deep subsurface > Groundwater > Cave microbial mat | place... | reverse complement strand
CATTGCACGGGATATTGGGAAGACGATGAATTTATCGAGACAGCAGATCAACTGGAAGTATGGGCGGTTCACGACGGTATTGTTGTTAGATCAGATGGAAATCCGTTGAATGCCGAATCTGTGATCAAGGTTCGCGGCCGCTATCGCGATTTCGCATTGCTTGAAACACCTTCATTGGGCGTACTCACGCGCTCAAGCCGCGTGGCAACAAACGTCTATGAAACCCTGACAGCCGCGCGCGGCAAACCGGTGCTGTTCTTCCCTGCGCGCTTTGACCTGCACGAAGTACAGGCGGCAGATGGATACTCCTACAATCTTGCCATTCAGCGCTTCAACATGGATTTCTCGCACCAGATCGGGTCCTTCGTCTCGACCGACGCGCAAGGTGACTGGTGGGGCGGCGCGGGCGGCGGAACGGTTGCCCACGCGGCAATCGCATCCTTCCTCGGCGATACCGCGGAAGTGATGATGCAGTTCTCGCGCGTTCTTTCTCCAAGGATTCCTCGCATCGCTCTTGTGGATTTCAACAATGATTCGGTGGGCGACACGCTGCGCGTGATGGAAGCGATGTTTATGAAGTATCGCGAATTGTGCGACCTGAGCGACGAAGCTGAAGCCGCGAAATATGTTTTATATGGCGTTCGTTTGGATACAAGCGGAAATTTACGCGATGTATCTGTTGAACCGTTGGGCGACCCAGCCCTTGACCTCGGTGTGAATCCACGGCTGGTGTTCAATGTCCGCCAGGCGTTGGATTCGGCTTGGGAAAGCTGGAGCATACCCGAAGTCTGGAAGGAGGCGGCGCGCGAGTATTGCCGCAATGTGAAGATCGTTGTCTCGGGCGGGTTCAACCCGGAGAAGATCCGCAAGTTCGAAAGGCTGGGAGTCCCGGCGGATATTTACGCGGTCGGTTCGTGGCTGTTCAACAACAATAGTGGTACCGTGACCGACTTCACTTCAGATGTGGTGCGCGTGAAGGTGCACGGCGATTGGATTGACATGGCAAAGGTGGGGCGGCGCCCGCTGGCGAATCCGAATTTGGAAAGGGTGTGGTAGTATTCTGGGAAGATTCTTTTCGTAACCGAAATCTATTTTGCGCCGTCTTGAATTTATACCGCATTCATAACAATATGGAGTTCGCATGACAATCTCGCGCCGCGATTTTCTCAAAGCATCCGGGCTGGTTGCCGCTTGGACTGCGCTGGCAGCATGTTCACCAGTCCAGGAAAGCACGCCCAATCCCACGCAAACTCTCGCTCCCTTGCCGGATCCCACACAACCTTCCATCCCCTCACCAACACCCGTTCCTGATAGCGAAAGACTCATCCTCCACACCTTGCGTCGAATGACGTTTGGTCCGACGCCTGAAATGTTCGATAAAGCCAGGAGGTTCGGCTTGGATGCGTTCATCGAAGATCAACTCTCCCCCGAATCAATTCCCGACCCTGGAATTGGTTCACTGCTCCAGCCTTTTTCCACGCTGAATATGACGGTTGCCGAGCGGCTTCAGCTCGAACGAAAGAGCCAATCTGAAAAAGAGTTGATCGAAGCGACGATCCTGCGCCAGTGGCACAGCCGGCGCCAGGTCTTCGAGATGATGGTGGAATTCTGGGGAAATCACTTCTGCATCTACATCGGCAAGAATTTGTGCCAGGTAATGAAGACGGACGACGATCAGAATGTTATCCGCCCACATGCCCTTGGAAAATTCAGAGACCTTCTGCATGGCTCCGCCAAAAGCCCTGCCATGTTGATATTTCTCGATCAGGCGGAAAGCCTCGGCGAATCGCCAAACGAAAACTACGCCCGCGAACTTCTCGAACTGCATACGGTGGGCGTCGAATCAGGTTATTCGCATCATGATGTGGCTGAACTGGCGCGCGTGCTCACGGGTTGGACGGTGTCAGGCGCGCGCAATCGCAAAATGGAACCCGGCATATACTTTTTCAATCCCGATATCCACGACAATGGCGAAAAACATGTCATGGATCTGATGATCTCACCCGGCGGCGAAGAGGAAGGCTTGACCATTCTGGATATGCTCGCGAGACATCACAGCACTGCCCAGTTCGTCAGCAAAAAACTTGCCAGGCGATTTGTTTCCGATCAACCCGACCCCGCGCTTGTGGACGCGTTAGCGCAGGTCTTTATCCAGTCTGACGGCGATACGCGTCAAATCCTGCGCGCCTTGTTGAATTCCGAATCCTTCAAAACCTCCGCAGGGCAGAAATTCAAAAAGCCGCTGGACTTCTTCATCTCCGCCTTGCGAGTGACAAACACAACCACGGACGGGAATTCACGAAAACTGTTGGAGCATTTGCGCCAACTTGGGCAGCTCCCCTTTTCATGGCAACTGCCGGATGGATACCCGGATACGGCGGATTACTGGGCTACGACCAGCGGCTTGCTTGACCGGTGGAATTTTGGATTCCTGCTTGTGTCGAATGTAATCAGGGGCGCAGAGGTGAATCTCAATACATTGACCAAAGACGCCGCCTCCGCGGAGGACGTGGTGGATGTGTTGAGCCTCCGCTTTCTCGGCGAACGATTGCCGGATGGTGCAAGGTCCATTTTGGTTGACCTGGCTTCCTCAAATAACTTGGATGTAATCCTCCCATCCGTGGCTGGGCTGATCCTTGGGTCACCGCACTTTCAGGTAAGATAATTATCTTATTGTTGTATTAATGAAAAGGAAAACTCATGGACACAAAAATTTCGCGAAGAGATTTTCTAAAACTCGCAGGCAGTTTCGCGGTTGCCCCCGCCCTGCCCGCATGGATGCCACGCATGGCTTTTGCTCCGCAGGGAGTTGAGCCGCCCGGCGATATTCTCGTTGTGGTATTCCAACGCGGCGGCATGGATGGGATCAGCGCCGTCATCCCGCATGGAGACGGCGATTACTATCATCATCGTCGCAGACTCGCCATCCCGGAACCCGAAGATGGAAGTGATCAAACCGGCATTGACCTGGATGGTTTTTTTGGCTTGCACCCATCTCTGCGCCCGCTCAAGGACTTGTGGGATGAAAAGACGCTGGCAATCGTCCATGCGGTTGGCTCGCCTGACCCAACCCATTCCCACTTCGACGCAATGGATTACATGGAACGCGGCACACCCGGCGAAAAAGCCATCCCTACAGGCTGGATCGGTCGTCACCTGCAAACAGCATCCTGGCAGAATGATTCACCGTTCCGCGCCATTGGCATGGGAGGCGTGATGCAAGCCGCCCTGCGCGGACCCATCCCAATCACCACGCTCAAATCCATTGCGGATTTTCATCTGCAGGGCGGCACGACGCAGTTGGAGGAACTTAGGGCGCGGCTCTCGTCCCTTTATGACCTGGGGTCGCCGCTCGATCATCATGCAGTGGAGACATTCAACGCGGTGGATCTTCTCGCCAAAATTGACGTGAACAATTACACGCCATCGGCAAATGCGGCGTATCCCGAAACCGAATTTGGAATGGCAATGAAACAGGTGGCCCAAATTGCCAAGGCGGAGATCGGTCTTGAGGTCGCCTGTGTTGACATCGGCGGGTGGGATACTCACAACCAGCAAGGACAATTGGACGGCGAACTGCCGACCCTGCTCCAGGAACTCTCATCGGGCCTGGCTTCCCTGTATCACGACCTTGGTGACAGGGCAAAGCGCGTGACGATCGTGACCATGTCTGAGTTTGGGCGGCGCGTCTACGAAAACGGCTCGAGCGGCACCGATCATGGCCACGGCAACTGCATGTTCGTCCTCGGCGGAGGCGTGAACGGCGGCAAGGTCCACGGTCAATGGCCCGGGCTGGCGCCCGATCAACTATTCGGGCCCGGCGACCTGCCCATCACAACGGATTATCGCGATGTGTTGGGCGAAGTCGTTGAAAAACGACTCAAAAACCCGGGTATCAGCGAAATCTTCCCGAATTACACGGACTGGAAAAGTCTAGGCATTGTGCAGGGATAATTGATGGGAATCAATTTGTTCCTCATCAATCCCCTGCATTGCCTAGGAGCGAAGGCGACATTAATAAGTCAACAACAACCTGTCAGATACTCTTTCCCCTTCGAGAGTTTTCCCATTCATTTGAAATCTTTTCAGCATCGAATGCCCAATATCAATAAGCATTTCTCTCTGGAAAAGTCCATCAGGCAACGGTAAATCACAGATTAGGTTTCCAGATCGTTTTGTGCCGTCAATGCTTAATGCAACAAATACCCCTCTCTCTTTACATTTTTCGATTACACTTAATAAGTGTTCTAAACTGAACGACTGTGCCCCGTATAAAATCGCCTGACTATGGCTATAAGGCGGGTCACAATAAATTAGGTCGTCTGGTTTTGCCAGACTCATCGCTTCTTCGTAATTTAGGTGCAAAAAAGTTGTCCCATAAATACGTTTGTGCCATATATCTACTCGACGAGAAAAACTGGTAGGTGAAATAGGATTGTGTATCCCACAAGGCGTGGACATATAACCATCTGCTTTACGAAATCGCACCACGCCGCCATAGCATGATCTTGTCAGGAAAAGCAAATCCGCCCCGTTCGGATTGGAGTTGTAGGATGCTTTGATTTCTTCGTAAACAGCAACTTTATTTCCCTGCGTCATTCTTTCCCAGCGTTCCTCATACCATTTCTTTATTGTGTCTGGCGATTTTTTTAGAGTTTGCCAAATCTCCATTAGTGGTGCAAAAGTGTCGGAAGCAATGGCGGTTTTTGGAATCAATGTACCAAGAACGCCACCGCTCCCAAGGAAAGGCTCAAAATATGTGCCAAACTCAATGGGAAAATAGGAAATAATTTCGTGAGCCATGCGTTGTTTACTGCCAACCCATTTTAAGAGGGCAGTACTAAATGGCTGAACTTCACGCTTTTTATTTGCCTGTGTCTCAAACAGATAAAGCTGAGCAGTGTCTTTAATGCTTTTCATGACCTTTACTATACCATCTTTCAAACAGAATAATATCCTGTTTTAGGATATTTGTCAATTGGGTAATTCCGTGAAGATTCCAAACGAAATCCGTCACCGCGAAAAGTTATTGATGTTGTTCAAAGAAATGAGACAAAAACGCGGCATACGACAGGTTGAGCTAGCAGAACAACTTGGCGTGCCGCAATCTTTTGTTAGCAAGTATGAGTCGGGAGAACGTCAATTAGATATATTGGAATTGCGGCGGATTTGCCAGGTTTTAGGAATTCCTTTTGACGCCTTCATCCGACAGTTGGAGGAAAAGCTTAATGAAACCAAATAGCTCATTTTTGGATCTGCCCAAGAATTTCTGGGCCAGTGTTCGTCTGATTAGCCAAGAAGTAGGTTATACAGAAAAATCCACAAGACAGATAAAGATCCCTGCTATAGATGAAATTCGTTCCAAACTTGAAAAGTTTGATATAGATTTTGCACGCTTACAAGTTCAACAAACTGCAAAAGGATACTTTGGGCAATTGCTTCAAGATTATTTTGCGTATCGCGCAGACGTCATAAATGTATATGTTGAGCCGCGCTTGATGAATGTAACGGAAGCAAAGAAAATTTTCAAGCAGTTTTACAAGAGTTTGCAGCCTTCCTGCCCAATTCCCATGAACAAGCAAAAAGGGAAAATGAAACAACCAGCCTTTTTGACAGGATTGGTAAATATGCTTGTTGAAGCAAATGCAAATGGATTGCCTTGTGACTATGATCCTCATCAATTGACCATTGTTGCAAAAGATGGTTTGCCTGTGCGAACGTTGGCCCGACGCGTTGACGGCGCTTTTCCAAGTAGTGTAAACCCCATAGCGATTTGGGAAATCAAGGAATATTATTACACAACGACCTTTGGAAGCCGCGTTGCGGATGGTATTTATGAGTCTTTGTTGGATGGATTAGAACTTGAGGAGCTTCGGGAGCACGAAAGAATGGACATAAAACATTATTTAATCGTTGACGCACACGATACATGGCGGAAACAGGGAAAATCGTACTTGTGTCGAATCATTGATATGCTGCATATGGGCTATATTGATGAAGCTTTGTTTGGACGTGAAGTGATTGAAAGGTTGCCTGACCTTGTCCATGAATGGGTGCGAATTTATCAATCTCAATCAAGGCAGTGACACCCTCTCCACTTTGAACGGCGTCCCTTCAACTGCTTCTTCATCAAACTCCCGCGCCGCGAGGTGACCCGCGAACACCGCCTGCGCGATGATATTCGGTGCTTCAGCATCACCGATGATTCGCAAGGATTGAATTGCATCGCGCTGAGCGGAGTGGCGCCTTTCGCGCCACGCAGACGAAGCGCGGAGTGCCTGATACAAAGAATCATTCGGCATTCTATCACTCACCAACACAACCCCATCACGCGGCAACTCAACTTCTTCCCCGGATATAGTATTCGACAAACGAACCGAGACCTCTTTAATTTCACTCAACACAGTCTGCGGATATAACTTCACGCCGAGTCTCATCAACTTGTGTTGAATTCTTTCCTGCTCCAGAGTGAATTGCGACCAGTACGAAACAAGCGGCGCTGGCGTGACCAGTGAAACCTTGCATCCCTGTTCCGCAAGTAACTCAGCCAACACACCGCCCATATAGTAATGATCGTCATCATAAGTTACAAAATTCTGGAGTGCAGGAGCTCGTGTGCCCGACGGGGTATGCTCCTGCATTTTCGACAGCACCCGCAGGGCAAGTGAGCTGTCGGACTCCAGAGTTAAATCCATCAAATCATCAGGACTAAATACATTCGCCGAATCAAATCCTTGAATCGGCTTCCACAATGTGCGACCCACGCCATCGCGCCGCCACGTCGCGCCCGTGGCAAGGATAATATTCTGCGCGCCCGATTCGAGAATCTCCTCCGCCGTCATCGGGCTGGATGGATACATCGCAACATTCTTCATCTTCCTGATCTGAGTCAATCTCCAATCCATCACACGCCGCCATTCATTCAACCCTGGCAAAGCGGATTCGCGTAACACGCGCCCGCCGAGTTCTTTGCGCGCTTCGAGTAGAGTCACTTCATAGCCGCGCTGACCCAACGCCCGCGCGGCTTCCAGCCCCGCAGGTCCCGCGCCAACGATCATCACTTCCTTGTCGCTCTTCTTTGGCGCAATGATTTCAGGATGCCAGCCGCGCCGCCATTCCTCCCCCATCGTGGGATTCTGCGTACAGCGGATTGGCACAAAGCGCGTATCACCCGTCACACAGATGTTGCATCCGATACACTCGCGAATATCATCCACGCGCCCTTCTTTAATTTTGTTTGGAAGAAACGGGTCAGCAATCGAAGGTCTAGCCGCGCCAATCATGTCCATCAGGCCGCGCTTGATGGCAGAGACCATTGAATCAGGCGACGTGTATCGCCCAACACCCACAACAGGTTTCGTCGTCAACTTCTTGACGAACGAAATATACTTCTCCTGATGTCCTTCTTTTCCAAAGCGCGATGTGATCGAATCATTGTTCCAGCCGCTCACATTGACATCCCACAAGTCGGGCAACTCTGCGAGCATCGCAACCACATCATAACCTTCGCCTTGATGTGTGAGTCCATCTTCGCCAAGCAATTCATCTACCGCGAAGCGCACAGCCACCGCGCAGGTATCGCCAACGGCGTCTTTCGTTTCTTCAATCAGTTCTCGAAAAAAACGGACGCGGTTTTCCAGCGAGCCGCCATATTCATCCGTGCGGTCGTTATAGCGCTTCAAAATAAATTGGATCGCGGCAGTCATTCCATGACCCGCATAACAATAAATAATATCGAAGCCCGCGCGCTTGGCTCGCAATGCGGCGTCGCGATGCCATTTACGCACATTACGAATATCTTCCTTATCCATGCGGCGGGTCTGCACGGGGTCATAACCTGAGCCGCCGACTGTCCCCATCGAACGCGGCGCAAGCGACGGCGCGCGCGAATATAAATTCGGCGCGTCGATTCCATTGTAGGAAAGTTCAATCCCCGCCAGCGCGCCATGCCGATGCACCGCCTCCGTCATCAACTTCAAAGTGGGAATATCGCCATCGTCCCAAATGCGCCCCTCGAAATATGGCGAGAGGTCGCTCGTGTGATGGATCTCCGTCTCCTCGGTGCACACCACGCCCCAACCACCCTCGGCTTTCATGCCGCGCATCGCCGCCGATCCCTGCGGCATCCGATGACCAAATCCGTTGCAGTGCGGGACTTGATAAAAACGGTTCGGAGCCACAATCGGACCAATCCGAACCGTTTCAAATAAAATGTCATATGGATTATTCATAAAATCTCCTCTCGCGCTGAGCGGAGAGAGCGACACTTGCACCGGCACGCAAGTGCAGGTGTAGCGAAAGAAGTCGAAGCGCATGTATATCATATTCATCGCCCTTCCGCTTCGGCTTGCACTCAGCGTCCGCTCAGGACAAATTACTTAATATCTTCGGGATGACTTCCAGCATCTCGCTTCTCACCTGACGAAAGACCTGTATCTGTTCCTCATCATTTCCCTCCGCTTTGGCAGGATCCACAAAACTGTGATGGACGCGTTTCCCTGCTCTCCCAGGCCACACGGGACATTCCTCCGCCGCAGAGTCGCAAACTGTCACAACAAGATCGAAATCTTTTGTATGCAACTCATCAATTTGCTTGGATTGACCCGAATGTCTAATGCCAATTTCTGCCAAGGCTTGAATCGCTTTTGGATGAACATACCCCGCGGGCTTTGTTCCCGCTGAATATGCCTGCCACTTCGGGTAACGCGCATTGACAACGGCTTCTGCCATTTGCGATCTACATGAGTTGCCAGTGCAGAGAAAGAGGACAGTTTTCATAACGAGATATCATCGCGCTGAGCGGAGCGTAGCGCAGTCGAAGCGCATGCATCAGAATACATAGGCTTATTGCAATACCAGCACTTCGTCTGCGTTCGGACGATGGAACTGTCCTCACTCCGCTCAGCGCGAAGGACAATTACCCAAATCTCCCCGTGATGTAATCCTCAGTCCGTTTTTCTTTCGGCGTTGTGAAGAGCGCCTTGCCCTCGTTATATTCAACGAGTTCACCTTGCAAAAAGAAAGCGGCGTAGTCGGCGGTGCGACCTGCTTGTTGCACGGAATGAGGCACAAGGATGATCGTATATTCCTTCTTCAGTTCCACCAGCGCGGCTTCCACCTTGCCTGTTGAGATCGGGTCCAGCCCGGATGTGGGTTCATCGAGCAAAATGATTTCAGGCTGCAGTGCGAGAGAACGCGCCAGGCACAGCCGTTGTTGCTGTCCGCCTGAGAGGGCGATGGCGGGATCATCCAATCGGTCTTTGACCTCGTCCCATAACGCAGCCAGTTTCAGGCTTCGGTCCACCGCTTCATCCAGTTTCGACCTGCGCGTCTCGCCCGCGAGTTCCAATCCGTAGGTCAGGTTCTCACGGATGCTCATCGGCAAAACAACGGGACGCGCAAAGACCATTCCAACTTTTCGGCGCAACGCGATCACATCTGTTTTGGGGTCGAGGACATTCTCGCCGTCAATGAGGATGCGCCCCGCGCTGGCTCTGACTTCGGTCAGATCGTTGAGGCGATTCAAACATCGCAACAAAGTGGACTTGCCGCCTCCTGCTGGACCGAAGAGGACTGTCACCGCTTTTTCGCGGATTCCCAGGCTGACATCGCGAAGCGACTCAGTTCCATCAGAATACTGGAGCGAGAGATTTTCGATGACGATCTTATCTACCATTGTCGTTTCGCCCTCGCCCTTGAACGAATGATTGTTGCTATCAGATTCATCGTCAGCACAAACGCCAATAGAACGAGCGCTGTGCCATATTGAATTTGGATCGGCATTTCAGGGACTTGCGTCGAGATCACGAAAAGATGATATGGCAACGCCATCGTCGCGTCGAAAGGCGAGCCTGGGAGACGGGGCAGGAAGAATGCCGCGCCAGTGAACAGGATGGGAGCGGTCTCACCTGCGGCGCGTTCGAGACCGAGAATAACTCCTGTGAGAATGCCAGGCAATGCCTCTTTCAATACGATGCGACGGATCGTCTGCCAACGTGTGGCGCCAAGGGAAATACTCACGGTGCGAAATGCCTGGGGAACTGCGCGGAGTGATTCTTCTGCTGTGCTGATGATGACAGGCAAAGTCATAATCGAAAGCGTGAGGGATGCCGCCAGAATGGATGTGCCGAATTTCAAAAAGAGGACGAACAGACCCAGCCCGAATAATCCATACACAACAGATGGGATGCCCGCAAGATTGATGATCGCGATTCGGATCGTGCGCGTGAGCGGCGTATCTGCCGCGTATTCAGAAAGATAAATGGCGGCGGCAATCCCAAGCGGAACGGAGAAGATCGCCGTGCCAATTGTGAGATACAACGTGCCGATGATCGCAGGGAGAATCCCGCCCGCGCGCATCCCGTCATGCGGAAAGCCTGAGAGGAATTCAAGTGAGACTGCAGGAAAGCCTTGCGCAAGGATATAAATTACAGTGGCAACGATTGGGATCACAGTTGCAACAGCCATTAATGTAATGGCGGTGAATCCGAGTCGCTGTGTGAAGTGGCGGTTGAGGGTGAACGTGCGTTTCATTTTATGTTTCCGTAGGGGCGGCGTAGGGGCGGAGCGACGCTCCGCCCCTACAAATGTTATGACAAAATCCGCTCCGCCCGTTTCTTGGCGCGGAAGACAACCGACGATGCCGCGATGTTTACGCCCAATGAGATCAGGAATAAAACCATGCCGATAAAGAACAGCACATGATAATGTGTGCTTCCGCCCGCGACCTCGCCCATCTCAGCCGCGATGGTCGCGGTCATTGTGCGGACGGGGGAGAAGAGACTGCCAAGTTTGACTGCAAGCACGGGCGCGTTGCCTGTCACCATCATCACGGTCATGGTTTCACCGATCGCGCGTCCGACGCCGAGCATGATGGCGGTGAGAACGCCTGAGCGCGCGGCGGGTAAGGTCACGCGCCAGATGGTTTGCCAGCGCGTCGCGCCCAACGCCCACGCGCCTTCGCGATAGGCGCGCGGCACGGCATCCAGCGCATCTTCCGCAACCGAGACGACCGTTGGTACCGCGATCCCGCCCAAGAGGAGGGAACCTGTAAAAGCGGTCAGACCAGTTGGAAGGTCCAGAAAGACGCGTAAGAAAGGTGAGAGAACGAGAATCCCAAGGAATCCCAAAACGACCGAGGGGAGTCCGCCGAGTAATTCCACGAGAGGTTTGAGAATCTCGCGCATCCAGCGGGGGGCGATCTCAGAGATGTAAATCGCCGTGCCAATCCCGAATGGAACGGCGATCAGCGCCGCGCCGAGTGTGACGATGAGCGAGCCAGTGATGAGCGGCAGGATGCCGAAATGATCCTCGATGGGATACCAGCGAATGTTCAGGAGCGATGATGCTTCGACTTCGCCCAGTGTGGGGAGACCTTCGCGCAGCAGGAAGAAAAAGATCAGCGCGACAAAAACGATGGCTGAATAGCCCGATGTTTGAATGAGACGGGTGATGATGAACTCACGCCAGTTTAGCGATTTTTCCATAATTCTCCTTGCCCTCACCCTTCCCTCTCCCTAAGGGAGAGGGGCAGGGGTGAGGGAAGCAGGCACAAACCCAAGTTCGGCAACAATCTGCTGCGCTTCGGGTGCAAGAATCCAATCGAGATATTCCTTGACAACGCCCGTCGGTTCGCCGTCGGTGTACATGTAAAGGTCGCGTGCGATCGCATAACTTTTATCGTTCACCGTCGGGATGGACGGCAATACATACGCGCCGCCTTCTTCTTTTGCAATCGCGATCATCTTGAGATCGTCTGGCACATAACCAAGACCATCGTAGCCAATCGCGTTTGGGTTTTGCCGCACCTCTGCAATGATGCCTTCAGAGGAGGGCAGGAGCAACGTGTCTGTTGAGAATAAAGTTTTATCCTCCTTGCTCCCCAAACGCAAAACAGTTTCCAAAAAATAAACGTGCGTGCCTGAATTGGTTTCGCGCGAGAGCCGCACGATTGGTCTGTCATCGCCCCCCACTTCCTTCCAATTGTTGATCTTGCCGCTGTAAATATCAGAGATCTGTTTCAAGGTCAGTTCATTCACAGGGTTTTCAGGATTCACAATGACCGCAATCGCATCGCGCGCGATGATATATTCAACAGGCTCGATGCCATTGGCTTTCGCCTCATCAGCTTCCTCCCCTTTGATCTGGCGGGACGCGTTGGCGATATCCACCGTGCCATTGATGAGAGAAGCGATTCCCGTCCCCGACCCTCCGCCTGTCACCGATATACGGACATCTGGATTCTCCCCCTGATATTTCTCCGCCCACGCCAGCGCGAGATTGACGATCGTATCCGAGCCTTTGTTCTCGATATACGTTGCCTGAGAATCAGACGCGGCCTCCGCTGATGAAGGGGAGCCGCATGAGGTAAGGATGAAAGAGGAAAGAAGAAAGAGCATAATAATGTGTTTCATTGAGGGAATTATAGCCGAAAGAGTGATGCAGGGAAACAGCGAAACAAGCAGACAAGGGA
>Ga0247727_10015530_pt1 | contig 12473 bp, 9 predicted proteins | sample WisWelCaveWW1625_FD_202498 | JGI IMG/M metagenome (GOLD analysis project Ga0247727, IMG submission 202498) | Biofilm microbial communities from Wishing Well Cave, Virginia, United States - WW16-25 | ecosystem: Environmental > Aquatic > Deep subsurface > Groundwater > Cave microbial mat | place... | reverse complement strand
CACGATCCGACATCGAACCCTCCTTATCGTTGATTACCTGCAAGCGAGATCTCGCTGACGCGAGATCCCGGGATCCGCTCGCGCGGATCCAGGTCGCGCGAAGACCCCTGAAGGCGGCCGCTTCGCGGCCGCGAGCCGTTCTTCTCTTGTACGTCACTGGAACTCCTTCCTCGCCCGCCGGGTCCCCTGCGTGACCCGGTCGAGAGCGATCCCCAGCGCGAGTATGGCCACCGAGGCGATCACGCCCTGGCCGAATTGCCCCCGAACGAGCCCCTGCGCGACCTCGTAACCGAGGCCGCCCGAGCCGACCAGCCCGCCGATCACGACCACGGCGAGCACCATCACGATCGCCTGGTTGACGCCGAGCATGACGGCGTCGCCGGCCAGCGGGATCTTCACCTTCTGAAGCACCTGCCGGCGGGAGGCACCGAACGCGCTCGCGGCTTCCACCGAGGCCGGTGCCACGTCGCGCACTCCCCGCTCCACGAGTCGCACCGTGACGGGGAACGCGTACAGAACGGCGGCCACGATCCCTGGGACGATCGAAACCGGCATCAGATAGATGAACGGGATGATGTACACGAGCTGCGGCAGCGTTTGCAGCACGTCGTTGACCGGTCGCATGGCCTTCGAGACGGTGGCGCTCTCGGCCGCCCACACCCCGAGCGTGACGCCGATCACCACCCCCATCACAGTGGCCACGAGCACCTGCGAGAGCGTGTCCATCGCCAGCGCCCACACGCCGACGAAGCCGATCAGCGCGAGCATGGCAAGCGTCGTCAGCGCCGGCCTCAGGCCGCTGATCACGAAGGCGATCGCGGTGAGACCGACGACCGTCGTGAACCACGGCCCTTCGACGAGGAACTGCTGCAGCGGCAGCAGCAGCTGCTGCAGGATGAAGACTCCCACGGGCTCCGTGATCGAGAACACGAACGAGGTCGGATCCTGCACGTAGTCGAGCACGACCTGGATCTTCTGCAGCAGCCACTCCTCGATCGTCACCGTCCGCGGCGGCTCACCGACCTCGTCCGGGTACGTGGCTGCCGCGCCCAGCACCTTCGAGAGCGCGACTGCGGCCACGACGCCGGCGGCGGTGGCCGCAGACTGCAGGCGTAGTCGCCGCTTCCGGGCGTCGTCGAGGTGCCGCCGCGCGGGGTCGGTCCGCTCCGCAATCGCCTCGGTCGAGCGATCGAGCGTCATCGCCATGATCACGATCACCGCCCCCGCCAGGATCGCGAGCGCCGCGCTGGAGTAGAGACCGCTGGTGACCACCGAGCCGAGCCCGCCGCCGCCGATCAGGGCGGCGATGACGACCATCGACAGCGCGAACAGGATCGTCTGGTTGACGCCGAGCAACAGCATGCGGCGGGCGAGCGGCAGCTGCACCTTGCCGAGCAGCTGCATGCGCGTCGAGCCGAGCGACGTCGCCGCCTCGACGGTGTTGACCGCGACACCACGGATGCCGAGCGCCGTGATCCGGATCGCGGGCGGGATCGCGTAGACCATCGTCGAGACGACCGCCGCTGCCGGCCCGATCGAGAACAGGATCACCACCGGCATCAGGTAGGCGAACGCGGGCACGATCTGCATCGCGTCGAGCACGGGCGAGATCGCGCGGTTGACACGGTCGGAACGGCCGGCCGCGATGCCGACCGGGATCCCGACGAGAAGCGACAGCGACACGGCCACGATCATCAGCGCGAGCGTCTGGACGCTCTCCTCCCACAGACCCGTGAGCGCGAACGACGCGAAGGCGCCGAGGGTGATCAGCGCCACGCGCAGCCCCCCGAACCGGAGGACGAGCAGCACGCCCGCTGCGGCCGTCCCCACCCAGGTCGTCCACAAGAGCAGCCGGTTGAACCACTCGACAGCATGGTCGATCGAGGTCGAGAACCACTCGAAGAGGGTGAAGACGAGGCCGGTGTCCTCCTTGCCGCGTTCCGTCAGCAACCAGGTCTGGAAGCTGTCCAGGTGACCGGAGAGCGAGTTCCAGGCGAGCGAGTCGGGCCAGGGATAGTCGAGACCCCAGCCGCGATAGGCGAGGACCATGAGCGCCACGATCGCCGCCACCCGGACGAGCTTCCCGCGCCACCACGGCGTGTGCGAGATAGCGGGCGCGATGGTGACGGTCTCGGCGAGGGTCGTCACCTAGCCGCCCTCCCCCGCGATCGCGCGGAGCACCGCGTCGCGGTCGACGATGCCCACGACCTCGCCGTTCGAGACCGCGCACACGGGCCGGCCGCTGCCCGCGATCACAGCCACGGCGTTGCGCACGGTCGTGGTCACATCCAGCCTCGGCCCGTCGACCGGCTCGCCCGGCTCGGGCTGGCGCATGATCCAGCGCAGGGTCAACACGTGGCTACGAGGTACGTCGCGCGTGAAGTTCTCGACGTAGTCGTCGGCCGGCGAGCCGACGAGGTCTTCCGGGGTGCCGAGTTGGACGATGGCGCCGTCGCGCATGATCGCGATCCGGTCGCCGAGCCGCAGCGCCTCGGGCAGGTCGTGGGTGATGAAGACCATGGTGGTGCCGATCTCAGCCTGCAGCCGGATCACCTCGTCCTGCATGTCGCGGCGGATGAGTGGATCGAGCGCGCTGAACGGCTCGTCGTAGAGCATCAACTGCGGGTTGACGGCGAAGGCGCGAGCGACGCCGACACGCTGCTGCATGCCGCCCGACAACTGGTCGGGGAAGCTCGACTCCACGTCCTCGAGCCCCACCAGCCGCAGGATCTCCCGCGCCCGCGCGTGGCGCTCCGCCTTCCCCACTCCCTGGATCTCGAGGCCAAAGGCGACGTTGTCGAGCACGCGCCGGTGCGCGAGTAGGCCGAAGTGCTGGAAGACCATCGAGACCGTGTGGCGTCGCAGGTCGCGCAGCTCGGCCTGGGAAGCGGCCGAGACGTCCCGGCCGGCGATCGAGATCGCTCCCGCGGTGGGCTCGATCAGCCGGATCAGGGTCCGCACGAGGGTCGATTTCCCGGAACCGGACAGCCCCATCACGACGAAGACCTCGCCGGGCCAGACCTCGAACGAGACGTCCCGCACCGCGGCCACGCAGCCCGTCTTCGCGCGGAGCTCGGCACGGGAAAGCTCGGCGTCGGGGCTGCCGACGACCCGGTCCGCCTTCGGACCGAACACCTTCCACACGCCGTCGGCGCGAATCAGCGGCTCGCCCGAGCCCTCGACGCCCCGATCCCCCGACACGGTGGTGGTGGTCTCGCTCATTCCCTCCTCCCGGCACGTCCGGGGGTGACGATCATGACCCCTCGACCAGGCCCCATGGTCAGAGCACCGCCCTGATCGCGCTCTCGAAGCCGAGGACATGGCGGCGCATCGCCTGCTCCGCCCTGTCGGCGTCGCCGCCCGAGATCGCCTCCAGCAGCTCGCGGTGCTCGTGTACGGCCTCGTCCAGCCGCGCCACGCGGTCGAGCGCCATGAACCAGATACGCAGCGTGAGGACGTAGTACCCGTCGAGCGTCTCCTCCAGGAACGTGTTGTGCGTGCAACGCCAGACGTGCCGGTGGAGTCGCTGGTCGAGCTCGATCAGCGCCCGCTCGTCGAGTGTGGCATGTGCAGCCAGCTCGGTGAGCAGAGAGGTCGTCTCGACGAGGTCATCTGCAGTGCGCCGCTCGGCTGCGAGGCCGGCGGCGAAGCCTTCGAGCGTCTCGCGCACCTCGGAGAGCGCGGCGAGGTCGCCAACCTCGACGCTCGAGACGAACATGCCGCGTCGCGCGTGCACCTCGACGAGGTTCTCCCGCGCGAGTGCCCGCAGCGCCTCGCGCACCGGCGTCCGCCCGATTCCGAGCCGGGTTTGAAGCTCTCGCTCGTCGACGATGGAGCCGGGCGCCAGCTCCAGCGAGACGATCAGCTCGCGCAGGCGGTAGTACGCCCGGTCCGCCAGCGACGTGGCCTCGTGGGCCTCCGGCTGGAGCAATGAGAGCGATGACGACACGGGCTGACCGTTGTATATTAGGACGCCGCGAACTCATATATCAACCTGGAGCCAGTCATGAGCACCTTTCCAAGTGACACCAAGGCCCTCGTCATCGGCTGCGGCATCGTCGGCAACTCACTCGCCTACCACCTCACCGACCAGGGTTGGTCGGACGTCGTCCTGATCGACAAGGGGCCGCTACCCAACCCGGGTGGCTCCACCGGGCACGCCTCCAACTTCATCTACCTCGTCGACCACTCCAAGGAGATGACGCAGCTCACCGTCGAGAGCACGCGCCAGTACAAGGAGATGGACGTCTACACGGAGTGCGGGGGGATCGAGGTCGCGCGCACCGAGGAGCGCATGGAGGAGCTGCGCCGCCGGATGGCGTCGGCGAAGTCGTGGGGGATCGAGCCCGTCTCGCTCGTCACCCCGGCGGAGATCAAGGAGCTCGTCCCGTACATCGACGAGACGATCCTGCTCGGCGGCTTCTACACCCCGGGCGTCGGCGTCGTCGACTCGCTCCGCGCCGGCACGATCATGCGCGAGCGCGCCGTCGAGGCGGGGGCGCTGGCCGTGTTCGCGTCGACCGAGGTGCACGGCATGGACGTCGAGCACGGTCGCATCCGGCGCGTGCACACCTCCCGCGGCACGATCGAGGCCGACACCGTCGTGATCGCCTGCGGCGTCTGGAGCCCGCTGCTCGCGCGCATGGCCGGCGCGCACATTCCTTTGACGCCGATGGTGCACCAGATGATCGACGTCGGGCCCGTGCCGCGGTTCGAGCGCTCGACGAAGGCGATCGAGTTCCCGATCGTGCGCGACATGGACGTGTTTATGTACGAGCGCCAGGACGGCGTCGGCCTCGAGATCGGCTCGTACGCGCACCGCTCGATCCTCCACGACCCCGAGGAGATCCCATCGCTCGAGGAGGCGGCGCTGTCGCCCACCGAGTTCCCGTTCACGCAGGCTGACTTCGACCCGCAGATGGTGGACGCGCTCGACCTGATGCCCGAGATCGTCGGTGACGAGTCCGTCGGCGTGAAGTACGCGATCAACGGCCTCATCTCGCTGACGCCGGACGGCATGCCGATCCTCGGCGAGACGCCAGAGGTGAAGGGCCTCTGGTCGGCCGCCGCCGTCTGGGTCAAGGAGGGGCCCGGTGTCGGCAAGTCGCTGGCCGAGTGGATAGTGCACGGCGAGTCGCACATCGACCTGCACTCCTCCGACGTGAGCCGCTTCCACGCGCATCAGCAGACGCGCGCGCACGTGAGGGCGCGTACCTCAGAGGCGTTCCCGAAGACGTACGGGATCATCCATCCGGCCGAGCAGTGGTCGTCCGACCGCGGCATCCGCCTCTCGCCGATGTACGAGCGTGAGCAGGAGCTGGGCGCCGTGTTCTACGAGGCGGCCGGCTGGGAGCGGCCGCAGTGGTACGAGGCGAACGCCCCGCTTGTGGAGCGCTACGGCGTGCAGCCGCGCGAGGCGGAATGGGACGCCCGCTGGTGGTCGCCCATCATCAACGCCGAGCACCTGGCGATGCGCGAGCACGCGGGCATCTTCGACCTCTCCGCGTTCTGCATCTTCGACGTCAAGGGGGCGGGCGCCCTCGACGCACTGCAGCGCAGCGTGCTCGCGCAGATGGATGTCGCGGTGGGACGCGTCGTCTACACGCCGGTGCTCGGGCCCCGCGGAGGCTTCAAGTCCGACCTCACGATCATGCGGCTCGGCGACGAGGAGTTCCGGGTCGTCACGGGCGGCGCCCACGGCATGGCCGACCGGAAGCTGTTCTCGGACCAGCTGCCCGAGGACGGCTCGGCGACGCTCGTCGACGTGACCACCGCCTGGACGACGATCGGCGTCTGGGGCCCGCGGGCGCGCGACATCCTGTCGGGCGTGACGTCGGACGACGTGTCGCACGAGGGCTTTCCGTTCGGCGCCTGCCGGACGGTCGAGATCGGCTCGCAGCTCGTGCTCGCCTCGCGCATCTCGTACGTCGGCGACCTCGGCTGGGAGTTGTACGTGCCGATCGAGCAGGGCGCGCGCCTGTGGGACGTGCTCTGGGAGGCGGGCGCGCCGCACGGCCTCACCGCGTGCGGCATCGGCGTCTACGGGACGACCGGCCGCCTCGAGAAATGCTACCGCGCCTATGCGGCCGAGCTCGAGAGCGAGTACACGGTCGTCGAGGCGGGGATGTCGCGGCCGAAGGTGAAGGAGCAGGACTTCGTCGGCAAGGAGGCGCACCTGCGCCACCGCGAGGAGGAGCCGGCGGCGATCCTGTGCACGCTCACGGTCGACGACCACGCGTCGGCGTCCGGGGTGAAGCGGTTCCCGCTCGGCCGCGAGCCGATCACGCTGCGCGACGGCACGCCGCTGACCGACCGCAAGGGCCGCCGCTCGTACGTGACGAGCGCCGGCGCCGGGCCGTCGCTCGGCAAGTACATCCTGCTCGCGTATCTGGCGCCCGAGCATGCGGTGGAGGGCTCCGGCGAGCTCGCGGTGGAGTACATGAACGAGCGCTACCCCGTCACGGTCGCGGTCGCAGGCTCGGCGCCGATCTTCGACCCCGAGAACGCGAGGATCCGCAGGTGATGCGCATGCTGGTCTGTGTGAAGCGGGTGCCGATGACGGGCGGGAAGATCGTCCTCACCGAGGACGCGCAGGCGATCGAGACGCGCCACCTCGGCTTCACGATCTCACCGCACGAGGAATGCGGCGTCGAGGAGGCGGTGCGTCTCGTGGAGCAGCACGGCGGCGAGTCGGTGGTGCTGACGCTAGGCCCGCCGGAGGCGGTCGAGCAACTGCGGGACGCGATGGCGATCGGTGCCGACCGTGCGATCCACCTGGAGACCGACGTAGAGGAGTGGGACCCGCAGGCGACGGCGGCAGCGATCGTCGACGCGATCCGCGCCGACGAGGCGGCGAGCGGACCCTTCGACCTCGTCTTCTTCGGCAACGAGGCGGCGGACAGCGGCAACTACCAGGTCGGAACCAGGGTCGCGTACGCGCTCGGGCGACCGGTGGCGACGGGGCTCAGGGGCGTCGCTGTCGGGGACGGCACCGTGCGGTGCGAGCAGGAGGCGCCCGGTGGGCGCGACGTCTACGAGCTGCCGCTACCCGCCGTCGTCACGGTCAAGGAGGGGCTCAACCTGCCCCGGTACCCGTCGGTGCCGGGCCGGCTGCGCGCCCAGCGCAAGCCCGTCACCGTGTCGAGCCCGTCACGCCCGCCGTCGCGGCTCGAGAAGCTTCGGCTCGTCGTACCGGAGGGGCAGGGCAAGGAGGCGACGATCCTGGGTCACGGCCCGGACGCGGCGCCCGCCGTCGTCGAGGTGCTCAGAGAGCTCGGGGTGCTGTCGTGAGCGTGCTCGTCTTTGTCGAGCACGATGGCGGCGAGCCGACCGAGCCTGCGCTTCAGGCGCTGACGTTCGCACGGGGCTACGCCTCCGGCGACCCGGTGCACTCGCTCGCCGTCGGCCTGGAGCCCGACGGGCTGGGTGCCTACGGCGTCGGCACCCTGCACGTCGCCGAGCACGACGTCTTCGGGTCCTATGCGCCGGCCGCCGTGGCGCAGGCAGTTGTCGAGCTCGCAGGCCGGCTCCTGCCCACGGCGGTGATCGCGGCCGGGACCGACGCCGGCAACGAGGTGATGGCGCACGTGGCGGCGAAGCTGGACCTGCCGCTGGCGGCGAACTGCGTCGAGGCGACGCCCGGCGACCCTGCGCGTGTGACGCGCGTGCGCTGGGGTGGCTCGCTGCTCGAGGAGGCGGCCTTGCACGCCCCGGTGAAGCTGCTCACGGTGCAGCCGCACGCGGTCGCGGCGATCGAGGTGCCCGGCGAAGGGCCCGCGGTGGAGCGGTTCGCTCCGGTGCTCGGAGACGCCGACCTGACCGTGCGCGTCGTTGGCCGCACGGGAGAGTCGGCGGGCGGCGTCTCATTGTCCGACGCGAAGGTTGTCGTCTCAGCCGGCCGCGGCGCCGGCTCGCCCGAGGGCTTTGCGGGCGTCGAGGAGCTCGCCGGGCTGCTGGGCGGCGCCGTCGGCTGCTCACGGGCGGTGACGATGGCGGGCTGGCGCTCACATACGGACCAGGTCGGGCAGACGGGGACGAAGATCGCGCCGGATCTCTACATCGCGTGCGGCATCAGCGGCGCCACCCAGCACATGGCGGGCTGCAAGGGCGCGAAGGCGATCCTCGCCATCAACGTGGACCGCGACGCTCCGATCCTCTCAAGCGCCGACTACGCCGTGATTGGCGACCTGCACGAGGTCGTGCCCGCCATCTCGGCCGAGATCCGGAAGGCACGCTCGTGACCAGGGGTGAGGCTTCAGCCTCACCCCGCCGTGCTGCACGTAAGCGGCAAGGTCTGGCTGAAGCCAGACGCCGGGCATGATCGTCGTCTCCGCGCTCGCGCTCGCCGCCGCTTCGGCCGTCGCCGCCGGTCTCTTCGCGCGCCGCGCCTGGTTCCTCGTGCGCCTCGTGCGAGCGGGGAAGCCCGTCGACCGCACCGCCGACGTCGGGCGGCGCGTCCGCAACGAGGCGACGATCGTGCTGGGTCAGCGGAAGCTCTTTCAGCGCCTGGGCCCGGGGCTCGTGCACGCCCTCATCTTCTGGGGCTTCCTCGTTCTCTTCCCGACGATCCTGCTGGCCGTGCTCGGTGTGATCGACCGCGACGGCTTCATTCCGTCCGGCGCGCCGCTTGCCTGGCTGGCCCGGCAGGGCTGGTTCGTCCTCCTCGTCGACGTGTTCGCCGTGCTCGTCCTCATCGGCGTCGTAGCCGCGCTCTGGATCCGCAAGGTGCAACGGCCGCCGCGGTTCAAAGGGAGCCACCTCGGCGAGGCCGACCTCATCCTCGGCCTGATCGCGGGCATCGTCAGCACCCTGCTCCTCTGGCACGCCGCCCGGATCGCGCTCGACCTGAACGAGGCGCCCGCGGGCTGGTCGCCCGTCTCCAACCCTCTCTCGAGCCTCTTTGGCACGGGCACGGCGACCGAAGTCCTCGAGCGGGTCTTCGTGTGGGCGCACGTGCTGCTGATCCTCGGCTTCCTCGCCTACCTCCCCCACTCCAAGCACCTGCACATCGCCACCGCGGCGATCAACGTCTTCTTCGGGCGCACGAGGGCCCGCGGCCGGCTCGAGCCGCTCGACTTCGAGGCGGAGGACGAGGCCGACCTGCGCTTCGGCGCCGGCACGGTCGCCGACCTGACGTGGAAGCAGATGCTCGACGCGATGTCGTGCACCGAGTGCGGGCGCTGCCAGGACGTGTGCCCCGCCTACGCCACCGGCAAGGCGCTGTCGCCGAAGCTCCTGATCATGGGCGTCCGCGACCACCTGTTCCGAGAGGGCTCCCAGGTGCTCGCAGGGGGCGAGCTCTCGCCGCTCGTCCCGAACGCCGTCACCGACGACGTGGTCTGGGACTGCGTCACCTGCGGCGCCTGCGTGCACGAGTGCCCGGTCTCGATCGAGCACGTCGACCACATCGTCGACATGCGCCGCCACCTCGTGATGGTGGAGTCGCGCTTCCCCGCCGAGGCGGAGACCATGCTCCGCGACGTCGAGCGCGGGGGCAACCCGTGGGGCAAGCCGCAGCCGGAGCGCGCCGCCTGGGCCGACGGCCTTGGCGTGCGCGTCCTGCTGCCCGGCGACCCGGCACCGGAGGTGCTCTACTGGGTGGGCTGCGCCGCCTCGTTCGACGAGCGTGCGCGGGCGTCTGCCGTCGCCACCGCCAAGCTGCTGCTCGCCGCGGGCCTCGACGTCGCCATCCTGGGCCCGCGCGAGTCGTGCACCGGCGACCCGGCGCGACGGATGGGAAACGAGTACGTGTTCCAGTCGTTCGCGCGAGAGAACGTCGCCACGCTGAACGAGTCCGGCGTGACGAAGATCGTCGCCAGCTGCCCGCATTGCTTCAACACGCTCGCCAACGAGTACCCCGACTTCGGCGGCCGCTACGAGGTGGTGCACCACACGGAGCTCCTGGCGGAGCTCGTGCGCGACGGGCGCCTCGCGCCCGTCGCCGGTAGCGAGGAGATCGTCTACCACGACTCCTGCTATCTCGCGCGCCACAACGACGTGATCTCGGCACCGCGCGAGCTCGTCTCCCGTATCGGCAAGCCGCTCGAGATGGCCCGCTCGGGCAAGCGGACGTTCTGCTGCGGCGCGGGCGGCGCTCACATGTGGATGGAGGAGCGCGGCTCGCAGATCAACGAGGAGCGCGCCCGCGAGGCCGCCGCCACGGGCGCCGGCACGCTCGCGGTCGCGTGCCCGTTCTGCACGCTGATGCTCGACGACGGCGTCCGCCAGACCGGGAGTGACATGCGCGTCGCCGACGTCTCCGTCCTGCTCGCCGAGGCCCTGGAGTGACGTGGAGGTGCCCACCTCGAGGTGGTCGTCTCTGCGCATGCCGGCTCGACGCGCCGGGGTGACCGCCGTCCCGGAGCTGATGACGGCCGTGCTCCTCACGGGGCACGGCGGCCTCGACCGGCTCGAGGTGAGGCACGACGTCCCGGTGCCGGTGGCAGAGCCGGGCGAGGTGCTGATCGAGGTTGGTGCCGCCGGCGTCAACAACACGGACATCAACACGCGGGTGGGCTGGTACTCGAAGGGGGTGACCGGCCCGACGAGCACCGGTGGGGAGGATGGCTTCGCAGAGGCAGACGCCATGGACGCCGGCTGGGCCGGTGTCCCGCTCGAGCTTCCGCGCATCCAGGGGGCAGACTGCTGCGGCACCGTGGTCGCGGTCGGCGAGGGTGTCGAGCCGGCGCGCATCGGGCACCGTGTCCTCGTCCGGCCGATGTTCCATCCGCCGGGAGACCCCGATCCGCTCGCGCTTTGGACGTTCGGCTCCGAGTGCGACGGAGCGTTCGCCCAGTACGCTACGGCTCCCGCGAGAGAGGCGTACCGGATCGAGTGCGACTGGAGCGACGCAGAGCTCGCCTCGCTCCCGTGCGCGTACTCCACGGCCGAGAACCTGCTGCAACGCGCAGGTGTGGCCGCGGGAGACAACGTGGTCGTCACTGGCGCCTCCGGGGGTGTCGGCTCGGCCGTGGTGCAGCTCGCACGTCGCCGGGGCGCGATCGTCACCGCGATCGCAGCTGCGGAGAGGGCAGAGGAGGTTGCTGCCCTCGGCGCCGCGCGCGTACTCCCGCGCGACGCCGACGCCGTGGCAGAGCTCGGTCGCGAGAGCATCGACACGGTGATCGATGTCGTGGGCGGGAGCGGCTTCCCGTCACTGCTCGAGCTTCTGAGGAGAGGCGGCCGGTACGCGACGGCAGGTGCGATCGCAGGCCCGCTCGTCGATCTCGATCTGCGGACGCTCTATCTCAGGGACCTCACGCTGCTCGGGTGCACGCGGCAGGACGTCAGCGTCTTCGAAAACCTCGTCGCATACATCGAGAGAGGCGAGATTCGGCCGCTGGTAGCGCGCACCTACCCGCTCGAGCAGATCGCCACCGCTCAGCAGGACTTTCTCGCCAAGCGCTTCCTCGGCAAGCTCGTGGTGCTGCCGCCGAAGTGATGGTCATGGGCTTCGTCCGCCAGGCCGGCGAGGAGCCGGCACCCTCGGCATGGCCGGTGTCGACGCTCCTCGCCGAGGCGCTCGAGCGCGACCCGGAAGACGCCGGCTAGCCAGCAGCCGCGAGGGCGGCCTCGAGGCTCGGCGTGTCGGAGAGGAGCTTTCGCGTGTACTCCGCTTGCGGGCTGTCGAGCACCCTGTCGACGAGCCCCCGCTCCACGATGCGTCCCTCGCTCATCACCACCACCTCCTGCGACAGCGTGCGGATCAGCGCCAGGTTGTGGGTGACGAACAGCAGACCGAGGTGGAGCTCACGCTGGAGCTCGGCGAGCACGTCGATGATCGCCGCCTGCACGGAGACGTCGAGGGCCGAGGTGACCTCGTCGCAGATGAGCAGCTGCGGCTCGGCCACGAGCGCGCGAGCGATGGCCGCACGCTGACGCTCGCCCCCGGAAAGCTGATGCGGGTAGCGGTCGAGCACAGTCGGGCCGAGCTGCACACGCTCGAGCGCCTCCACGATGCGCCGCCGCTCTTCGGTACCTCCGACGTCAAAGAACAGTCGCAGCGGTTGCCCGATGATCTGCCGGATCGTCTTGCGGGGGTTGAGCGAGCTGTACGGGCTCTGGAACACGTACTGGATCTCCTTGCGCGTGTCGCGGTCGCGAGCCCGGGCGCCCGCCGGCAGCACCTGACCGCGGTAGACGACGTCGCCGTCGTAGTCGCGGTGAAGGCCCCCGATGCAGCGGGCCAGCGTCGTCTTCCCGGATCCCGACTCGCCGACGAGCGCCACGCACTCGCGCGGCCGCACCGTGAGGTCGATGTCGAACAGCACCTGTCGCGTGCCGTACGACGCCTGCACGCCCCTGACGGCGACCAGCGCCTCCTCGACGTCCACCTCCGGACGAGGAGTGGCCGCGGCCCGTGCCGCCAGCGAGTCGCGCAACACCGCCTCGTGTCGCAGACATCGCACCTCGTGGTCGCCCGCGATCGCCTCGAGCGGAGGTAGGGCGGCGTGGCAGGGCTCCTGCGCGAACGC
>Ga0247727_10015529_pt1 | contig 12474 bp, 10 predicted proteins | sample WisWelCaveWW1625_FD_202498 | JGI IMG/M metagenome (GOLD analysis project Ga0247727, IMG submission 202498) | Biofilm microbial communities from Wishing Well Cave, Virginia, United States - WW16-25 | ecosystem: Environmental > Aquatic > Deep subsurface > Groundwater > Cave microbial mat | place... | reverse complement strand
CAGCCGCCGAAAAGGCGAAAACGAGGCGCCTGCAGGTCGGGACTGGCGATCGCTCGGAGCGCATTCGCACCTACAACTTCCCGCAGGGACGGCTGACGGATCACAGGATCGAGCTGTCACTTATCCGTCTGAATGACATCATCAATGGCGACCTCGACGATGTGATCGATGCGCTCCTGCGCGAGCACCGGGCCGAGGAGCTGGCTGGTCTCGAATGACGCGCGCCGGTGACGCAATCTTCGAGCTGCGGCAAAAGCTCGCGGCCTCGCCGTCGGCCGGTCTCGATGCCGAGTTGTTGATGGCGCATGTGCTCGGCTGCAGCCGCGCGGCGCTCGCCGCCGCCCCCGAGCGGGAACTCACCGACCTGCAAACGCAGGCATTGGCCGCCCTGGCGGCACGTCGCAGCGACGGCGAGCCCGTCGCCTACCTGACCGGGCGGCGCGCGTTCTGGACCCTCGAACTGGAAGTGACACCCGACGTGCTGCTGCCGCGACCGGAGACGGAATTGCTGGTCGAGATCGCGCTCGAGGAACTGCGGGGCGTCGTGAAACCGAAGGTGCTCGATCTCGGCACGGGCAGCGGCGCGATTGCGCTTGCGATCGCGAGCGAGCGGCCGGATGCGTTGGTGACGGCCGTGGATCAGAGTGAGGCGGCGCTTGCGGTCGCCGCGCGCAATGCAGGACGACTGCAGATCGGCAATGTCCGATTCCTGCAGGGTTCCTGGTACCAGCCGGTCGGCGCGCGGCGTTTCCATGCGATCGTCGCGAATCCTCCCTATGTCGCCGATGGCGATCCGCTATTGGCCACACTCGCCCACGAGCCCCGCTCGGCGCTCGTCGCCGGGCCACAGGGCCTCGATGCGCTCGCGGAAATCTGCGCGGGTGCGCGGGGACGGCTCGCAAATCGCGGCGTGCTCATCGTGGAACACGGCGCTACGCAGGACGCGGCCGTGCGGGCGATGGTCGCCGGCGCCGGCCTTTCCAGGGTCGCGACACGAATGGACCTGGCGGGTCTCCCGCGCGCGACCCGGAGCAGCGCCGACTGATCGGCATTAGAATTGCGTCTGGCGCAAGCGAGCACACCCTATGATCCGTTTCGAAACCTCGCTCGGAATCTTCACCGTCGAACTCGACGCCAAGTTGGCGCCGGTCTCCAGCGAGAATTTTCTGCGCTATGTCGATGACGGTCATTTCAACGGAACCGTCTTTCATCGCGTGATCCCCGGATTCATGATCCAGGGCGGCGGCTTCGCGGCCGACATGACGCAAAAGCCCACGCGCAAGCCGATTGCAAACGAAGCAGGGAATGGGCTGCGCAACCGGCGTGGCTCACTCGCGATGGCGCGCACGAACGACATCAATAGCGCCAGCGCGCAGTTTTTCGTGAATCTCGTGGACAACAATTTCCTCGATCACCGGACGGGCAACTTCGGCTACGCGGTGTTCGGCCACGTGGTGGACGGCATGGACGTCATCGAAAGGATCGCGGCGGTCAAGACGGGGCGGCGGCATGGCCATGACGATGTGCCGGTCGAACCGGTCGTCGTGACGGCCGCGAAGCGTGTCGAAGCCGGCTGAGAGCGCCATCCGATGACCCGGCGAACCTGGCCGGTCCGCATGCTGCGGATGCTGGCGATCGGGTTCCTGTCCGTGGCGGCCGGCAGCATTCTCATCGTCGCCGTTTTCCGCTGGCTACCGGTCCCGGTGACGTCATTCATGATCTACGACTACATCGCCGCGAGCGACGAGAAGCGCGCGGGCAACCATCCGGCGCATGACTGGGTCCCATGGACCGAGATCTCGAAGCAGGCGGCGGTTGCCGTGATCGCGGCTGAAGACCAGAAATTCCTGGAGCATCAGGGCTTCGACCTTGAAGCCATCGACAAGGCGTGGACGGACGCGAAGCGGGGCCGCAGGCTGCGCGGTGCGAGCACGATCAGCCAGCAGGTCGCCAAGAATCTGTTCCTATGGCCGGACCAGAGCTGGCCGCGCAAGGGCCTCGAAGCCTGGTTCACGCTCTGGATCGAATGGCTATGGCCCAAGCAGCGGATACTCGAGGTTTATCTGAACAGCGCCGAGTTCGGTCGCGGTGTCTGGGGCATCGAGGCCGCCAGCCGGCATTTCTTTCACAAGCCGGCCGCAAGACTCAATCACCACGAAGCCGCACTGCTAGCGGCTGTGCTGCCGAGCCCAAAGCGCTTCCGGGTCGATCGCCCCTCGCCCTATGTACAGCAGCGACAGGCCTGGATACTGCGGCAGATGTCGATGCTGGGCGGCGTCCGCATTCTCGACTCGCTGGATAACGCCAAGACGGTGCGCTGACCCTACGGACTAAAAGGGGACGCGCCCCTTTTCCTCTGAGGAAAAGGGGCGCGTCCCCTTTTAGGCGGCGTCGGCCTCGGAGTCGCGGCCCAGGATCGGCGCAAGCCAGCGCCGCGCCTCGGGCAATGCCATGCCCTTGCGCCGCGCGTAGTCCTCGAGCTGGTCGGCGCCGATCGTACCGACGGCGAAATAGCGGGCCTTGGGATGCGCGAAATACCAGCCGCTGACCGCAGCCGCCGGGTACATCGCATAGGACTCGGTCAGCCGGATGCCGGTCGCGGCCTCGGCATCCAGCAACCGCCACAGCGTGCCCTTCTCGGTGTGATCCGGACAGGCCGGGTAACCGGGCGCGGGGCGGATGCCGCGATATTCTTCGCGCACCAGCTGCTCGTTCGTCAAGCTCTCCTCCGGCGCATAGCCCCAGAACTCGCGGCGCACGCGCAGGTGCAGGGATTCGGCCAATGCCTCGGCGAGCCGGTCCGCGAGCGCCTTCAGCAGGATCGCCGAGTAATCGTCGTGCGCCGCCTCGAAGCGCGCGACGTGCCCCTCGATGCCGAAGCCCGCCGTCACCGCGAAGCCGCCGACGAAATCCGCGATACCGGACTCGCGTGGCGCGACGAAATCCGACAGGCACAGTTGCGGCTGGCCGGCGGGCTTGATCTTCTGCTGGCGCAGGTGGTGCAGTGTGCCAAGTGCAAGGTCATCGGTCCGGCAGGCCCGGACCTCGATGTCATCGCCATTGGCCACGGCGGGGAAGAATCCGAGTACCGCGCGCGCCGTGAGCCAGCGCTCCCGCACCAGCGTATCGAGCATCCGGCGCGCGTCCGTCCACAAGGCACTCGCGGCCGCGCCGCGTTCCGGATCCTGCAGGATGTCAGGGAATTTCCCGGAGAATTCCCAGGCGTTGAAGAACGGCATCCAGTCGATGTACGGGACGAGGTCCTTCAGGGGCACCGGCCCGAGCGAGCGCGTGCCCAGGAAGCGCGGCACCGGTGGGCGATAGCCGGCCCAGTCCAGCACCGGCCTTCTGGCGCGCGCATCGGCGAGCGCGAGTCCTTCCGGGCGCCGCTTGCGGTTCGCGTGCTGGTCGCGGCGTGTGGCGTGCTCGGCCCGCACCCGTGTGAAGAACGCATCGCGCGTGTCCGGTGTGACCAGCGTCTGGCAGACGCCGACCGAACGCGAAGCGTCCTTGACGTAGATGACGCCGTGCCGGTACTCGGGCTCGATCTTTACCGAAGTGTGCGCGGGCGAAGTGGTCGCGCCGCCGATCAGGAGCGGGATCGTGAAGCCCTGACGCTGCATCTCGTGTGCGACGTGCACCATTTCGTCAAGCGACGGCGTGATCAGGCCGGACAAGCCGATCATGTCGGCCCCTTCGGCGCGCGCCGTCTCGAGTATGCGTTCTGCCGGCACCATCACGCCGAGATTGACAACCTCGAAGTTGTTGCACTGGAGCACGACGCTGACGATGTTCTTGCCGATGTCGTGCACATCGCCCTTGACCGTGGCCATGATGATCTTGCCGTTGCTCATCCTTGCGCCACCCTGCCCGCGCTCGATGAATGGCACGAGGTGGGCGACGGCGCGTTTCATCACGCGCGCGGACTTGACGACCTGCGGCAGGAACATCTTGCCGGCGCCGAACAGGTCGCCGACGACATTCATGCCATCCATCAGCGGGCCCTCGATGACATCGAGCGGGCGCTCGGCTTGCAGCCGTGCCTCCTCGACATCTTCGATGATGAACTCGTCGATGCCCTTGATCAGCGCGTGCTCGAGCCGCTTCTGGACCGGCCAGCCGCGCCAGGCCAGGTCTTCGGCGCGCCGCGCGGCCCCATCGCCGCGATAGCGCTGTGCGATCTCGAGCAGCCGCTCCGTCGCGTCGGGGCGCCGGTTCAGAATCACGTCCTCAACGCGCTCGCGCAACTCCTCCGGGATCTCCTCGTAAATGCCGAGCTGGCCCGCATTGACGATGCCCATGTCGAGACCGGCCTGAACGGCGTGATACAGGAACACCGCGTGCATCGCCTCGCGCAGCGCGTCATTGCCGCGGAACGAGAAAGAGACATTGCTGACGCCACCGCTCGTGAGTGCGCCGGGGAAATGCTGCTTGACCTGCCGCACGGCTTCGATGAAGGCGACGCCGTAGCCCGAGTGCTCCTCAATGCCAGTCCCGACCGCGAAAATATTCGCGTCGAAAATGATGTCCTCGGGCGGGAAGCCGACCTCGCGCGTCAACAACCCGAATGCACGCCCGCAGATCGCGAGCTTGCGCTCGATCGTGTCGGCCTGGCCCTGCTCGTCGAAGGCCATGACGACGACTGCCGCGCCGTAGCGGCGGACCTTGCGGGCCTGCTCCAGGAATGGCCCCTCGCCTTCCTTCATCGATATCGAATTGACGACACCCTTGCCCTGCAGGCATTTGAGACCGGCCTCGATGACCGACCACTTCGACGAGTCGATCATGACCGGCACACGCGCGATGTCCGGCTCCGATGCGACGAGATTCAGGAACCGCACCATGACCGCCTGCGAATCCAGCATCCCCTCGTCCATATTGACGTCGATGAGCTGCGCGCCCGCGGCGACCTGGTCGCGCGCGATCGCAAGCGCCGCCAGGTAATCGCCGGCCTCGATCAGCTTGCGGAAGCGCGCGGAACCCGTGACATTCGTGCGCTCGCCGACATTCACGAATCGCATGTCAGGCCCGATGTTGAGCGCCTCGAGGCCCGACAGTCGACAGCGCGGCGGCACTGTGGGCGGCACGCGCGGCGGAAGGCCGGCGACCGCTTGCGCGATGTGTGCGATGTGCTCCGGTGTCGTGCCGCAGCAGCCGCCGACAATATTGACCAGTCCGCTTTCGGCCCACTCGCGCAGATGCGCCGCCGTTTCACAGGCCTGCTCGTCGTACTCGCCAAAGGCATTCGGCAGGCCGGCATTCGGGTAGGCGCTGACGAAGCAGTCCGCGATGCGCGACAGTTCCTCGACGTGCGGTCGCAGCTGCTTCGCGCCGAGCGCGCAATTCAGGCCGATCGCCAGCGGCCGCACATGACGCACCGAATTCCAGAACGCTTCGGTGGTCTGCCCCGACAGCGTGCGCCCGGAGGCATCGGTGATCGTGCCGGAGACGATGACGGGAATCTCCCTGCCGAGTTCCTCGAACAATCCGCTGATCCCAAAGAGCGCTGCCTTTGCATTCAGCGTGTCGAAGATCGTCTCGACGATCAGCAGATCCACGCCGCCTTCGATCAATGCGCGCGCGGCGGTCGCGTAGGTGTCGCGTAATTCGTCGAAGGCGACATTCCGGTAACCCGGATCGTTGACATCCGGTGACAATGATGCGGTGCGACTGGTCGGTCCGAGCGCGCCCGCGACGAAGCGCGGCCGCCCGCTGCTGGCGGCGATCTCATCGGCGACCCGTCTTGCGATGCGTGCCGACTCGAGATTGATTTCGGCGACGAAATCCTGCAGCCCATAGTCCGCCAGCGACGGCGCGCTGGCATTGAACGTATTGGTCTCGATGATGTCGGCGCCCGCCTGCAGGTATTCGCGGTGGATCGCCGCGATCAGCTCCGGCCGGGTCAATGACAAGAGGTCGTTCGCACCCTTCAGGTCACGAGGCCAGTCTGCGAAGCGCTTTCCGCGATAATCCGCGTCCGCAAGACGCGCGCGCTGGATCATCGTGCCCATCGCGCCGTCCAGCACGAGGATGCGCTCGCCCAGGGCCTGTCGAAGCGTGCTCAACTTGCCCTCAGGCCGAGCGCATGGCAGATCGCATAGGCGAGTTCGGCGCGATTCAGCGTGTAGAAGTGGAATTCCTCGACTCCCTCGCGCCGCAGCCGCGCGACCTGCTCGATCGCGATCGAAGCGGCGATCATTTTGCGTGTCTCGGGATCGTCGTCTAGTCCGTCGAAGCGCTCCATGAGCCAGGCCGGCACACTCGCTCCGGAGCGCTCGGCGAAACGCAGCATCTGTGGAAAGCGCGTAATCGGCAGGATGCCGGGCACGATCACCGCCGCGATGCCGCTGGCCGCGCAGCGATCGCGAAAGCGCAGATAGAGGTCCGAGTCGAAAAAGAATTGCGTGATCGCGCGCGTCGCGCCCGCGTCGAGCTTGCGCTTCAGGTTGGCGAGGTCCTGCTCCGGGCTCTGCGCCTCAGGGTGCGTTTCCGGATAGGCCGCCACCGATATCTCGAAGGCGGCGACACTCTTCAAGCCGCGCACCAGATCGGCGGCGTAGGCGAAACCGCCCGGGTGCGGAACATAGCCTGCGTTTCCGGCCGGCGGATCGCCGCGCAATGCGACGATGTGGCGCACGCCCTCCTCCCAGTAGCGCTTCGCGATCCCGCGGATCTCGTCCCGGCTCGCGCCGATACAGGTCAGGTGCGGGGCACCGGTCAAGCTGGTTTCGCGCAGCACCCGGGTGACGACCTTGTGGGTGCGGTCGCGGGTCGAGCCATCGGCGCCGTAGGTGACCGATACGAAGCGCGGATGCAGCGGGGCAAGCCGCTCGATAGACGACCACAGCGTGGCTTCCATCGCAGCGTCTTTGGGCGGAAAGAACTCAAAGGAGACCTGAACTGACATCCAAACGAGTATACGGAGCGCTGTTGTGCACCGCAAAGAGACCAAAACAGGGAGGCGCGGGCAGTCGATCAGTTGGCATCAAGTTGGTTGGTGTGAGCTCCTTTGCTCAAGCATAGCGCCGGCCAAACAAGCGCCCGCCACCGAGCGCGAGCAGCCACCACAAAGCGTGAAACAGCGACCAGATCGCAACGGCAAACAGCAGCGCGAACAGCAGCCCTTCGGCAGAGAGAGCGAAGGTCGGCACCCAGTCGCTGAATGTCGCGCGCGTGAGGCCAGCGTCGGCGTGCAGCGCCAGATAACCCAATTGTTGAAACAGGCTGCTTTGCAAGGCATCGACAGCGCTTTGCAGTTGCTGCACGGTGTCGACGAGCGACCGGATGACAGCGCCTTCCGAATGAAATGTCGGATCGTCGCTGTTGAGGTGATACCGGATCAGCTTCTCGATATCGCCGTGATGAAACTGGTCGGCGATTCTTTGCCAGGGCTCGAGATCGAGCCGGGCCTGATCCAGTCGACCGCCCAGCCGCTGGCGATACTGCGCGATAAAACCGGGCACGAGGCCGCCGGCCACCACGGCACCCACCAGGAACAGTCGGTCGAACAGGCCACGCAGATATTTCATCGCAATGCTTACCCGGTTTCCCCGCTCAACAGCTGCCACAGATTACCCACGGGTACGGCCACAGTCGTTAGCTCGCACGTCTCAAAATTCAAAGGCCAGACATGCGGTCAATGCAGGCCGGGCGGCGCAGACTGGCGATTCCCCTCCGAGAAAAGTCCGGCGACATCCACGGCATCGAACCGCCAGGCGCGATTGCAGAACTCGCAACGCACCTCGACGTCGTCGCGTTCGCGCAGCAGCGTCTGCAGCTCATCCGCCCCCAGCGATTGCAGAATGCCGGCGACGCGTTCGCGCGAGCAGGTGCACTGGAACCAGACTGGCGTGCCCGTGAACAATCGGATGTCGTCCTCCGGGAAAATTCGCCGCAGCAGCTCGCGGCAGGGCAGTTCCAGGAGTTCCGATGTGGACAATGTCGCTGCGAGCAAGCCGATGCGCCGCCAGGCGTCGTCGGCTTCGGCAGTCAGCGTGGCCTCGGTGCCCGAACCGACCGCCGCGACACGCTGAAGCAAGAGGCCCGCCGCACGCACCGGTGTCGAGACCAGCAGCAGCCGCGAGGGCAGCTGTTCGGATCGTTCGAAATACTCCTCGAGACAGACCGACAGCTCCGTCTGTTCCAGCGCCACGATGCCCTGATACCGATCCGCCCGCTCTTCCTGCTCGATCGTGACCGCGAGCTGGCCGCTCCCGCACAGCTCGGCAACGCCCCGGGCCTCTGCCGGCACGCCCTGGTGACGGGCGACACCTCGAATCGCGTGGCGATGGGTGCACTGTGCCAATAGCAGACGCATAGGTCCGGCACCTTCAATCTGCAGTGACAGGCGGCCCTCGAATTTCAGCGAGCCGGCCAACAGGACGCTCGCGGCCATGGCCTGACCCAGCGTGTCGCTGACCGCGCGCGGATATTCCTGGTGCTCGATCGCTGCACGCCAGCTTGCGTCGAGGCGCACGAGATGGCCGCGGACCGGAAGATTCTCGAACAGGAAGCGGTGCAGCAGGTCGCCTTCAGACATCAGGGGCCCGCGAGCATCTTGCGCAACAATTCATTGACCTGTGCCGGGTTGGCCTTGCCGCCGGTCGCCTTCATGACCTGCCCGACGAAGAATCCGAACAGCTTGTCCTTGCCCGACCGGAAGTCCGCAAGCTGCGCGGGACTTGCCGCGATGACCTCGGCGATGACGCGCTCTATCGCAGCCGTGTCCGTGATCTGCCACAGGCCTTTCGAGTCGATGATCGCGTCGGCATCCGACTGGCCCGCCCACATCGCTTCGAAGACCTCCTTGGCGATCTTGCCGGAGATCGTCCCATCGACGATTCGCGCCAGCAGACCCGCAAGACGCTTCGCACCGACCGGAGATTGGCCGACCTCGAGATTGTCGCGATTCAGGAATCCCGAAAGATCGCCCATGACCCAGTTGGCCGCGAGCTTCGTCTCGCCGCCGAGCGAGCCGACCACCAACTCGTAGAAATCCGCGAGCTCGCGGCTCGCCGTCAGCACGCCCGCGTCGTAACGCGACAGGCCGTGCTCGCGCGCGAATCGCTCCGCTTTCTGGTCGGGCAGTTCCGGTAGCGCGCTGCGGATCTGCTCGATGAAATCTCCATCGAGCGCAAGCGGCAGCAGGTCGGGATCGGGGAAATAGCGGTAGTCGTTGGCTTCCTCCTTCGAACGCATCGGGCGGGTCTCATTGCGGTCGGGATCGAACAGCCGCGTTTCCTGCACGACGCTGCCGCCGCCCTCGATGAGCTCGATCTGCCGCGCGATCTCGTAATTGATCGCGCGTTCGATGAAACGGAAGGAATTCAGGTTCTTGATCTCGCAGCGCGTGCCGTATTCGTGCCGGCCCTTGTGGCGCACCGAGACATTGGCGTCGCAGCGGAACGAGCCTTCCTGCATGTTGCCGTCGCAGATTTCGAGGTAACGCACCAGCGTGTGGATCTTCTTCATGTAGGCGATGGCCTCGCGAGCCGAGCGCAGATCGGGCTCCGAGACGATCTCGAGCAGCGGCGTGCCCGCCCGGTTGAGATCGATGCCGCTGTGCCTGCCGAGGCCTTCATGCAGCGACTTGCCGGCATCCTCCTCGAGATGCGCGCGCGTGATGCCGATGGTCTTGTGCGCGCCGTCATCGAGCACGATCTCGACCGTGCCATCCTCGACGATCGGCCGCTCGTACTGACTGATCTGGTAGCCCTTCGGCAGGTCGGGATAGAAGTAATTCTTGCGCGCAAAGATCGAGCGGCGCGCGATCGTCGCGCCGGTCGCGAGCCCGAAACAGACCGCCATCCGCACGGCTTCGCGATTCAGCACCGGCAACACGCCGGGATAGCCCAGGTCGACGAGATTCGCCTGGACATTGGGCGTCGCGCCGTAGGCCGTCGACGAGCCCGAGAAAATCTTGGAGCGGGTCGCAAGCTGCGCGTGTATCTCGAGGCCGATGACGGTTTCCCATTCGATGCTCATGGCAAAGCCTCAGGCGAACAGCGGTGGCAGCTTGCGGTGCCAGTCCGTCTCGAGCTGCCAGGCATGCGCGGCGGCGAGCAGGCGTTCTTCCGCGAAGTGCGGGCCGATGATCTGCAGGCCGACGGGCAGGCCGTCCACCAGTCCGCAGGGAACCGAGACCGCCGGCAAGCCCGCCAGATTGGCGCCGATCGTGTAGATGTCGTTGAGATACATCGTGATCGGGTCGTCGACCTTGGCGCCGATCGCAAAGGCCGGTGTCGGCGTGGTCGGTCCCATCAGCACGTCCACCTCGCCAAACGCGCGTTTGAAGTCGGCGTTGATGAGGCTGCGCACCTTCTGCGCCTTGAGGTAGTAGGCATCGTAGTAACCGGCCGACAGCACATAGGTGCCGGTCATGATCCGGCGCTTGACCTCGGCCCCGAATCCTTCGCCACGCGAACGCCGGTACAAGTCCATCAGGTCGCGTGGCTCCGCGCAGCGGTGGCCGAAGCGCACGCCGTCGAAGCGCGACAGATTGGATGAGCATTCCGCCGGCGCGACGACATAGTAGGTCGGCACCGACAGCGGAAGGTTGGGCAGGCTGAGCTCGACGAGCGTCGCGCCCATCGCCCGGTATCCGTCGAGTGCGGTTTTCACCGCCCTGCCGGTGCCATCCTCCAGGCCCTCGCCAAAAAACTCGCGGATGATGCCGATGCGCAGTCCCTTCATCGAGCGGCCGAGACTGGCTGCGTAATCGGGAACCGGCGTATCGACGCTGGTCGAGTCGCGCGCATCGTGGCCCGCCATGGCGCCGAGCACGAGCGCGGCATCCTCGGCCGATTGCGCGAGGACGCCGGCCTGGTCCAGGCTCGAGGCAAAAGCGACCATCCCGTAACGCGAAACCCGGCCATAGGTCGGTTTGAAGCCCGTCAGGCCGGTGAGCGCCGCCGGCTGGCGTATCGAGCCGCCGGTATCGGTGCCGGTCGCGACCGGAGCGAGTCTAGCTGCGACCGCCGCGGCCGAGCCGCCCGAGGACCCGCCAGGCACTTTCGTTCCGTCCCAGGGATTGCGCACGGGCCCGTACCAGCTGGTCTCGTTGGACGAGCCCATGGCGAACTCGTCCATGTTGGTCTTGCCGAGTGTCACCATGCCCGCCGCCGTGAGACGTTCGACGACCGTTGCGTCGTACGGCGCTATGAAATTGGACAACATCCGCGAGCCGCAGGACGTCAACACGCCGTCGGTGCAAAAAATGTCCTTGTGCGCGAGCGGCACGCCCGTCAGCGGCCCGCCGTCGCCGCGGGCGATCATGGCGTCAGCGCGCTTCGCGTCCGCCATGGCGCGCTCGGGTGTGACCGTGACGAAGGCATTCAGCGGCTTGTTGGCGCGGTCGATCCGCTCGAGGAAATGCCGCGTGACCTCGATGCTCGTGTATTTCCCGGCGCGCAGGCCGCGGCCGATCTCGGCCGCGGTCATGAGGTGCGGATTCATTCGATCACTTTCGGCACCAGGTACAGGCCAGCCGCAACGAGCGGGGCATTGCCCTGGTAACGATCGCGGTGGTCAGACTCGGTGATCACGTCGTTTCGCAGCGCCTGCACCTGGTTCTCGAGCGGGTGCGCCATCGGCTCGACGCCGTCCGTCGCGGCACTCGACAGCTGGTCGACGAATCCGAGGATCCGCGACAGGCTGCCGACATAGACCGGAAGCTCGGCCTCGGTGATTTCGAGGCGCGCCAGCGCTGCTATGCCTTCCACGTCGCGGCGGGTCAGTGTCACGCTTGCTCCGGGGGCCGGAAAATGCCAAAAACCTGACGGAAATCATACATGTCCGCTTGTGGAAAGTCGCGCCCACGGCTACACTCCCGGCCCTCGTTTTCAAGCCTTTCCCGCGTCAAGTCACACCATGTTCAAAAGCGTCCGGGGCTACTTCTCCAGCGACATTTCGATCGATCTCGGAACCGCCAACACGCTGATCTACGTGCGCGGCCGGGGCATCGTCCTGAACGAACCTTCAGTGGTCGCGATCCAGGACGAGCCGGGACGCGGCGGCAAGACCATCATCGCCGTTGGCGCCGAGGCCAAGAGCATGATTGGCCGCACGCCGGGTCACATCACGGCCGTGCGCCCGATGAAGGACGGCGTGATCGCCGACTTCACCTACACCGAGCGCATGCTGCAGCACTTCATCGGCAAGGTGCACGGCAACCGCTGGCTGCGCCCCTCGCCGCGTGTCCTGATCTGCGTGCCTTTCGGATCGACGCAGGTGGAGCGCCGTGCAATCCAGGAATCGGCGGAAGGCGCCGGTGCACGCCGCGTCGACGTGATCCCTGAACCGATGGCCGCCGCGGTCGGCGCCGGGCTGCCGGTCAACGAGGCGCGCGGCTCGATGGTGCTCGACATCGGCGGCGGCACCTCGGAGGTCGCGGTGATTTCGCTGAATGGCATCGTCTACGCCGAGTCGGTGCGCATCGGCGGCGACCGCTTCGACGAGGCGATCACGAACTACGTG
>Ga0247727_10015528_pt1 | contig 12474 bp, 12 predicted proteins | sample WisWelCaveWW1625_FD_202498 | JGI IMG/M metagenome (GOLD analysis project Ga0247727, IMG submission 202498) | Biofilm microbial communities from Wishing Well Cave, Virginia, United States - WW16-25 | ecosystem: Environmental > Aquatic > Deep subsurface > Groundwater > Cave microbial mat | place... | reverse complement strand
GCCAACGGCCCGAGGCTATCCGGGACCCAGAAAACGACGACCTCTTCGAGCGCGCGCTCGCCCACGTCCTTGCAATGGAAGGCGGCTGGAGCGACGACCCTCATGATCCTGGCGGCCCCACCAACTTCGGCATCACGCTTGCCACCTATGCCCGCGACAAGGGTCTGGAGGTCACTGCCGACAACCACGGCCAGCTCAGGACCGAGCTGAAGGCCATCCGGCAGGCCAGCGTGCGCCGCATCTACCGCGAGCGCTACTGGCTGCCGGCCGCGTGCCCGCAGCTGCCGCCGCGGCTCGCCTTCTTCCACTTCGATGCCGCGGTCAACCAGGGCGTCGGTGCCGCCGCGCGCATGCTGCAGGAGGCGGTCGGCGCCGCGGGCGACGGCGAGATCGGCCCCGAGACGCTGGCCAAGGCCATCTCCCAGCCCGTAGCCAAGTCCGTCGCCCGCTATGCCGACATCCGTCGCCGGCATTACCGCTCGCTCGCTACGTTCTGGCGCTTCGGCACGGGCTGGCTCGCCCGGGTAGGGCGCACGCTCGAAGGCGCCACTGCCATCGCTGGCCCACCCATCAGTTCCCCTCAGCAACAGGAGAAAGACCCTATGGCCGACACGATCGAGCCAACTGCCGAAATACCCACCTCCGCCACGAAATGGTGGGGCCATTCGATGACCATCTGGGGCGCCGCGATCACGACGCTCTCCACCGTTCTTCCCACAGTCGGCCCGCTGATCGGCCTCGACATCACGCCCGAGCTGGTACGCCAGCTTGGCGATCAGCTCCCGCTTGCGCTCCAGGCGGCCGGCGGCCTCATCGGCACAATTTTGACGATTTACGGCCGCGTGCGTGCCACAACTTCCCTCGCGCGACGCCAGGTGGCGTTGACCCTGTGAGCGGCCCTTTGATTGTGCCGCGCTAGCCCAGCCGCCCGGACCACCTATATAATTGCCGCGTGGGGTCAGACCCTGCGGGCCTGCCCCGGCGCAGGCCGGGGTCTGACCCCCATGACAAGGGCGCCAGCAACGGGGGGAGAGCCGTGCGGGTCTTGATTGTCGAAGACGATCGCGATCTCAATCGCCAGCTGGTTTCGGCCCTCACCGACGCCGGCTACGCCGTCGATGCCGCCTTTGACGGCGAGGAAGGCTTCTTCCTCGGCGACACCGAGCCCTACGACGTTGTCATTCTCGACACGGGCCTGCCCAAGATGGACGGCATCAGGGTGCTCGAGCAATGGCGCCGCTCCGAGCGCAAAATGCCGGTGATCATCCTCACAGCGCGCGATCGCTGGAGCGACAAGGTCGCGGGCATGGACGCCGGCGCCGACGATTACGTGGCCAAGCCCTTCCACATGCAGGAGCTGCTGGCGCGGGTGCGTGCGCAGGTGCGCCGCGCCGCGGGCCACGCCAAGAGCGACATCGAGTGCGGGCCGCTGCGCCTCGACACCAAGACCGCCCGCGTCACGCTCAACGGCCAGCCTATCAAGCTGACCTCGCATGAATACCGGCTGCTCGCCTACCTGCTGCACCACAACGAGCGGGTGGTGTCGCGCACCGAGCTGGTCGAGCACCTCTACGAGCAGGACTTCGACCGCGACTCCAACACCATCGAGGTGTTCATCGGCCGGCTGCGAAAGAAGATCCCGCCGCACATGATCAAGACCGTCCGCGGGCTTGGCTACCGCCTCTCGCAGGCCATCGATGAAGGCTAACTCGCTAGCGCTCCGGCTCTTCCTGACGGCAGCCGCCTGGGTGGTGGTGGTCCTGCCGATCACCGGCGCGATTATTCTGACAGGCTATCGCCACACGGTCCTGCTGGGGTTGGATAAGGAGATTTGGCAAACGTTGAGGTTCGTCATTGACGACGCCGAGGAGGTATCCGAGGCTGGGCCCATTGCCCCCAACTGGGCCGATTTCCGCTACGTTTCCACGCATTCGGGCTGGTACTGGCAGATCAAGCCGTTGGATGGCAAGCCAGGCGAGACCTTGCGTTCGCGCTCGCTTGGCGGCGACGACCTGCCACTGCCGAGCGAACTAGGCGTCCAGCCCGACGAGAATGAGGTCCGTTGGGGCACCCTGGTCGGTCCCGCCCAGCAGGTCGTGCGCGTTGCCGAGAGGGTCCACCAGTTCGGTGTTGGCAATTCGGCGCAGCGCTATTCGGTTGCCGTCGCCGGCCTGCTGAGCGAGGCGGAAGACGATCTGATCCGCTTTCGCGACCAGCTCATCAAGGCGCTCGCGCTCGCCAGTGTGGGCTTGCTCGCCGCCACGCTTTTCCAAGTCCGCTTTGGCCTTTTCCCGCTGTCCAGGATGGAACGCGGCCTGGCCGCCATCCGTTCGGGCGCGGCTGCCAGACTCGACGGCAAGTTGCCGTCCGAGATCACGCCTCTGCAGCAGGAGCTCAACGCGCTCCTCAAGTCCAACCAGGAGATCGTGGAACGAGCGCGCACGCACGTCGGCAATCTCGCGCATGCCTTGAAGACGCCGCTTGCCGTGCTCATCAACGAGGCGCGCAAGGATGCTTCCCCGATCGCCCAAAAGGTCATTGAGCAAGCCGAGACCATGACTGCGCAGGTCAACCTCTATCTCGATCGCGCACGCATGGCGGCACGCATCGGGGTCATCGGTCGGGTGACCGAAGTGGGCCCCGTCGCGGAGTCCCTCATACGCGCGCTGGACCGCCTTTACCGCGACAAGGAGCTTTCCTACGCGCTGGATTGCCCGGCCGATATGCGCTTCCAAGGTGAGCGACAGGACCTGGAAGAGATGCTGGGCAACCTCCTCGACAATGCATCGAAGTGGGCGCGCTCCAGGGTCAGCGTGATGGTCGCTGCAATGCCCGTGGCGGCCGGCAACGGCGCCGCGGGCGGGTGGTTCGAAATCCGGGTAGAGGACGATGGCCCCGGCCTCACCCCCGAGCAGCTGTCCGAGCCGATCACGCGGGGCCGGCGTCTCGACGAGACCAAGCCGGGTTCCGGCCTCGGCCACTCCATCGTTGCCGATCTGGCCTACTGCTACAATGGCAGCTTCGACCTCGCACGCTCCGAGGCTGGCGGCCTTTGCGCCCGCCTCACCCTCCCCCTCGTGAACTGACCCGCTGCGCGCCCAAGTTCGCCCCCAAGTTCGCCCAAGGCTTGGGCAAGGCCGCACTTTCGCCCGAATCGGAGCAACTATCGGCAGGTCATGGGGCTACGCCTACGTTGACGCGAACGCCGAGAGGGGGAGTTTCGTTCGATGACAAAGCCACTGCTGGTCGCGCCAGTCGTTGCGGCGCTTATTGCATCGTTCGGGCTCGCCGCCTGTGAGACCAAGCAGGATAGCGGAACTCTGGCGGGCGCGGTGGTCGGCGGCATCATCGGCAACCAGTTCGGCAAGGGCAGTGGCAAAGTCGCCGCCACCTTTGCCGGCGCCGTCATCGGCGGCGTCGTCGGCAACGAGATTGGCAAATCGCTCGACGCGCGCGACCGCGAGCTCGCCCGGCAGGCCGAGTACGATGCCTGGGAGCGCGGTACCCCTGGCCGGCCGGTGCGCTGGCGCAATCCCGACAACGGCCGCTACGGCGAGATTGTCCCCGAGGCCTACTATGAGCGTGCCGGCGCCCGCTGCCGCGACTTTGTGCACAGCGTCTGGATCGACGGCCGCAGGCAGCAGATGCGCGGCACGGCCTGCCGCAACCCCGATGGCACCTGGACCCAGGTCGGCTGATTTTCCGTTTTCTCTGGCCTAGACTGCTGCAATCGCAAGAGCCCCAGCCAACGCTGGGGCTCTTTTACCAATGCGACTTGGTCCGGAGCCGCCAAGGCTGCGCTCCGCCCGACTTCACATGTCGACACCCCGCCGCTTCAGCTCGCGCCGCGCTTCCTGCTCGATCTCGCTGCCGATGCGCTGCCCCCAGCGCTGCCCGAGCGCCATCGACTGGCGCACGATGGACGGCTGCACGCCCGCGAACCTCAGGCCGGCCGGCGACTTGAAGAAGGCGTTGATCGCGTTGAGGTCCTGCAGGGTCAGCTCGACGGCGTAGAGCGCAGCAATCTGGTCGATCAGCTCCCCTTTGCGTTCCATGAACCGCGGGACGAGCTGGTCGAACACCTCGCGGATTTCCTTCGCCTTGCTGGGCGCCACTGCCATGAAGCTCTTGCTCATCTGGTCGAAGATCAGCGGCATCGCTTCGTCGAACTGTTTGACGGCACCCGAGCGCGTCATCATTTCCTTCGCCGCCGCCAGACGGGATGGGTCGGGGGCCTGCTGTGCATTCGCTACCCCGACGACGATCGCCGCCGCGACGAGGGACAGGCTGAGACAGAGCGCGCGATACCGCATACGGTTCTCCTCACTTGCTTTGGCCGCAGTCCGCACCGAACCTAGGGCGAGATCGTTCGTGATGGAAGCGAAGTAGCTTCCATCAGAGAACGTGAATCTCGCTCTAGACTCAAATGATAGCGAGATCGTTCGTGATGGAAGCGAAGTAGCTTCCATCAGAGAACGTGAATCTCGCTCTAGACTCAAATGATAAAGCGGGATTCACGCATGAGATGGAAGCGCTGATGCGCTTCCATCGTATGCGTGAATCCTGCTCTAGCCGGATTGTGTGTCCCTGTCGCGCTCCAGCACGAGCATACCGTCAGGCCCGCGGATGCTGCCAGACATATCGGGGCCGGCGCAGCCACGCAGCGCCGCGGGCCGGACAGTTGCCTTCTTGTCACGTTGCGACGCCCACTGCGTGACGAGCCGGAGGCACCTTCGGGGCACCATTGACAGAGCTTCTCATCAGCCGACAGAGTGGCGTGGGATACAGGTGGGAGGGGGAAATGCTACGCGCACTTTTGGCCGTCCTTGTGATCGGCTTGCTGGCCGGTTGCGCCGCCCCGGGCCTGGAAGTGGCAAGGGTGACCGAGATCCGTCCTACCAATAGAGCCTCCGGTCTCGATGTTTACGCAGAGCGCCGGCGCGCAGGAGACAAGGTGCCGGATTTCGCCGGAGATCAGCTTGTCGATGTGCGCACCTATCGCACCCAGGAAGACAGTGACCTGGCCGGTGATGAGTTCGCCGGTGCAAAATGCTCCGTGAAGACACGGGACTACGCAGCCGACGTCATGACACCGGCCCGGATCAGGGTGCCTCTTTACCGCCTGCAGTCGAGCCCGCTATCCGTCTCTTGCGAACACGCTGGATATCAGCCGCGCAGTGTCGTGGTCGAGGTTTACAACAAGACCAAACAGGAGAGATACGCGGCGTCGAGCGGCAGCGGCTTGGCCGGCCTGATTGTCATGGCGGCCATCAACGAGCTGTCGGACGAGACCACCCATACGTTCGCCTATCGGCCGGCACGTGTCGTCATGCGTCCCCTTGCGAAGCGTGCACCGGCTCGCCGCAATTAGCCGGCTTGCGCTTCCTCCACGTCGCGCTCCAGCATGACAACACCGTTGGGGCCGGCGATGATCGCTGCGTCGGCGATGCCGAGAAACAGGCCGCTCTCCACCACGCCCGGGACCAGCTTGAGCACCTCGTCCAATGCCTCCGGCTCCTCGATGCGGCCAAAAGCGCAATCCAGGATGAAGTTGCCGCTGTCCGTCACGAAGGGCTGGCCGCCGGCCTGCATCCGCAACTTGATCTCGCCCTCGCAACCGGCGTCGGAGGCGAGCACGTCGATCATGTTGCGGGTCGCGGCAATCCCGAACCGCACCGCCTCGACGGGAAGCGGAAAAGCGCCCAGCATGGCGACCTGCTTCGACTGATCTGCGATCACCACCATGCGCTCGGAGGCCGTGGCTACGATCTTCTCGTAGAGCAGGGCTCCGCCGCCACCCTTGATGAGGCGCAACTCCTCGTCGATCTCGTCGGCCCCGTCGACCGTGAGATCGAGAAACGGCCGCTGATCGAGGTCGATCAAAGGAATACCCAGCCGCTCGGCCTGCGCCCGCGTCGCCTTCGAGGTCGCCACACACCTGATCTTCAGGCCTTCCGCGACCCGGCGCCCTATAAGATCGACGAAGCGGGCAGCGGTGGACCCGCTGCCGAGCCCCAGCGTCATGCCGTCCTCGACGAGGGTGAGGGCATGCTCGGCCGCTTGCTGCTTGTACTGGTCGATCGTCACGGCCGCCCCCCGGATTCCCCCTCCCCAAAGCAAAAGGGGGTAAGACCCCTTGCGCCTGACCTATCGATCAACACGCAACGTTGGAGGCGAGGGGTCTGACCCCTATCCAGCAGCCTCACAGCCCGCCCATCAGCATGTACTTGATCTCCAGGAACTCCTCGATGCCGTGGTGCGAGCCCTCGCGCCCCAGCCCCGATTGCTTGAAGCCGCCGAACGGCGCCACCTCGTTGGAGATGATGCCCTCGTTGATGCCGATGATGCCGCACTCCAGGGCTTCGGCGACCCGCCATATGCGGCCGATATCACGCGCATAGAAGTAGGCCGCCAAGCCGAACGGCGTATCATTGGCTTGAGCGATCACATCCTCCTCGGTCTTGAACTTGAAGAGCGGCGCCACCGGCCCGAAGGTCTCCTCGCGGGCCACCATCATTTGCGACGTGACGTTGGCCAGGATGGTGGGCTCGTAGAAGTTGCCGCCGAGCGCGTGCCGCCTGCCCCCCGTGACAACGCTTGCGCCCTTCTTCAAGGCGTCGGCCACGTGCTCCTCCACCTTCTCGACCGCCGCCTTGTTGATCAGCGGCCCCGTCGTCACCCCCTGCTCGGTGCCGGGGCCGACCTTCATCTTCTTCACCTCCGCCGCCAGCTTCCCGGCGAACGTGCCGTAGACGCCCTCCTGCACGTAGATGCGGTTGGCGCAGACGCAGGTCTGCCCGGCGTTGCGGTATTTGGAGGCCATGGCGCCCTGCACCGCCTTGTCGAGGTCGGCGTCGTCGAAGACGATGAACGGCGCATTCCCGCCCAGCTCCAGGCCCAGCTTCTTGATGGTGGGAGCGCACTGCGCCATCAGCTTGGCGCCGATCTCGGTCGAGCCCGTGAAGGTGAGCATGCGCACGTCCGGGTTGGAGGTCAGCTCCTTGCCGATCGCGCTCGCCTTGCCGGTGATGACGTTGAATACGCCCCTGGGGATGCCCGCCTGCTCGGCAAGCTCGGCCAGCGCCAGGGCCGTGAGCGGGGTCTCGGAGGCCGGCTTGCACACCACGGTGCATCCGACCGCCAGCGCCGGGGCCACCTTGCGCGTGATCATGGCCGCCGGGAAGTTCCATGGCGTGATGGCCGCCACCACGCCGACGGGCTGCTTGATCACGACGATGCGAGCGTCGGCCTTGAAGCTGGGGATGGTCTCGCCGTAGACGCGCTTGGCCTCCTCGGCGAAGAACTCGACGAAGCCGGCGGCATAGAGGATCTCGCCCCTGGCCTCGGCCAGCGGCTTGCCTTGCTCGTTGGTGAGGAGCAGCGCCAGCTCGTCGGCGTGGTCGATGATCAGATCGAACCACATGCGCACGCGCTTGGATCGCTCCTTGGCCAGCATCTTCGACCAGCCGGGGAACGCGCGGCTCGCCGCCTCGATGGCCTGGCGGGTCTCCGCCTCGCCGAAGTCGGGCACGCGGGCGATGATGTCCCCGGTGGCCTTGTTGGTGACGGGCACCTTCGGCTCCCCGACCCACTGGCCGTCGACATAGCATTTGCTCTTGGCAAGGCTGATGGTGGGCTTGTCCATGGAACGCCTCCACTAGCTGCGGCGCCGGGGGTTTCGTAGGTTGGGTCGAGCGCAGCGATGACCCAACACCGGCGGTGAGATAAATCCGCGTTGGGTCTGCGCTCCGCTTGACCCAACCTACTCGCAACCTACGATCGGCAAAAGTCCTCTGCAAGGCGCCAGAACCGATCCGGTGGGCAAGCTTGGCGTGACATGTCGGCAAAAGTTGTAGGTTGGATTAGGCCGGAGGCCGTAACCCAACATGGGGCAAGCACTACCGTCGTCATTGTGACATGTTGGGTTACTACCGCATAACATGTTGGGTTACGCGCTATCGCGCTAACCCAACCTACGTTTTCTGCCGCGTTCCTGAGGGACTCTTCTCCGGCATGAACCTCGATCTCCGCGGCACGACGGTCGTCTTCGACCTCGACGGCACCCTGGTCGACACCGCGCCCGACCTGACGGCGGCCGCCAATCACGCCCTGGAACAGGTCGGCCTGCAACCCGTCTCCGCCGGCCAGTTGCATCCCTACATTGGTCACGGCTCGCGCGCCATGATCGACGCCGGCCTGCGCCGGCGCAACGTTGTGCTGTCCACACCGGAGGTCGATCGGCTCCACGATCGCTTCTTTGCCTACTATGCCGAAAACATCGCCGTATACAGCCGTCCGTTCTCCGGCGTGGTCGATCTGCTCGAAACGCTTCTGCAATCGGGAGCGCGGCTTGCGGTTTGCACCAACAAGCTCGAGAACCTGTCGAAATCGCTGCTGCGGCAGCTGGGCCTCGATACGCGGTTTGCGGCCATCGCCGGCCGCGACACCTTCGCCGTGTTCAAGCCGGCACCGGGTCACCTCACGGGCGCTATTGCCATGGCCGGAGGGCTGAGCGATCGCGCGGTCATGGTGGGCGACAGTGAGGTCGACTTCGCCACCGCCGCGGCGGCGGGCATCCCCTCGATCGGCGTCACCTTCGGCTACACGCCGGTGCCCGTGCGCGAGCTCGGGCCCGGCGCCGTCATCGACCACTACCGCGATTTCATGCCGGCGCTGCAGCGGGTGCTGGGTGGGGGTCAGACCCCTCGCCACCACGGTAGAGAAGAATCACCAACGTCTGCGCGAGGGGTCTGACCCCCTCAGGAATCGGGTGGACGCGCCCGCTCACCACCCCTATCAAGCCGAGTTTCCCGCCCTCCGGGTGCCCCATGCGCGCCACCGATTGGCTCCTGCTCGTGTTCCTTTCCGTGCTCTGGGGCGCGACTTTCTTTTTCATTGCCGTGGCGCTACCGGAGGTGCCGCCGCTCACCCTGGTGCTCCTGCGCGTCGGCATCGCGGCCCTCGCCCTCGTTCCGCTTGTCTTCGCCTTCGGCCACCGCATGCCCGGTACGCTTCGCGCCTGGTGGCCGTTCGTCGTGCAGGCAACCATCAACAACGTCATCCCCTTCACCCTCATGGTCTACGGGCAGACGCGCATTGCCGGCAGCCTGGCCGCCGTGCTCAACGCCACGACGCCCTTGTTCACCCTCATCGTCTTCCGCCTGTTCGCCGGCGAGGCCCTCACCCGCGCCAAGCTTGCCGGCGTATTGCTCGGCATCGCCGGCGTCGGCGTTCTCGTCGGGCCGGCGGCGCTCAGCTCCAACGCCTCGAGCGTGACCGGCATGCTCTGCATCCTGGGCGGGGCGCTGTCCTACGCCGTCTCCGCGCTGTGGATGCGCCGCCTACGGCATATCCCGCCGCTGGTGTCGTCGGGCGCCCAGCTCACGTGCTCGACCATCATGCTGCTGCCGATCGCCGCCGTCGCCGACCGCTTCTGGAATTTGCCGGTACCGGGCGTTCCGGCTATCGCGGCCGTGCTCGGGTTTGCCCTGCTCTCCACGGCGCTCGCCTACATTGTCTTCTTCCGCATCAATGCGACGGCAGGCCCCGGCAACGTCATGCTGGTGACGCTGCTGATCCCGGTCACCGCCACCGCGCTTGGCGTGCTGATCCTGGGCGAGACACTCACCGCCAACCAGATCGCCGGCGCGCTCGTCATCGCCTCGGGCCTCGTCGTCATCGACGGGCGGCTGTTGGCGCGTTTGCGGGGCGAGCCGAGCCGGCGTAGGGTGGGTTAGCGCGATCATGCCGGAGGCGTGTCTTCGGCACGACGCGTAACCCACCATTGGACCACTCGTGGTCCGGTGGGTTGCGGGCTTCGCCCTAACCCACCCTACGCATCTCGGTCAGATCGGCAGCGAACCGATCGACAGTTTCAGCCTGCGTGTCCCAGGCGCACATCAGCCGGCAGCCCGCGTCGCCCCAGGGGTAGAACCGCCAGCCGCGCTGATGCAGCCGCGCCTGCACCTCGCGGTCGAGCTCGATGAACACGCCGTTGCTGTCCACCGGGGCCATCAGCTTGACGCCAGGCACCCTGGCGATCCGCTCCCACAGCCGCCGCGCCATGGCGTTGGCGTGGCGCGCGTTCTCGAGCCACACACGGTTCTCCAAGAGCCCAACCCAGGGCGCCGCCACCAGCCGCATCTTGGCATTGAGCTGACCCGCCTGCTTGACGCGCCACTCGAACTCGTGCGCCAGGTCCTTGTCGAAGAACAGCACTGCCTCGCCCGCCGCCAACCCGTTCTTGACCCCGCCGAAGCACAGCACATCCACACCAGCGCGCCAGGAGAGGTCAGCCGGTGCGCACCCGAGAAATGCCACGGCATTGGCGAAGCGTGCCCCGTCCATGTGCACCTTGAGGGCGTGCCGCCGCGCCGTCTCCGTCAAGGCACGCAGCTCGTCCGACGTGTAGACCGTGCCCATCTCGGTCGCCTGCGTCAGCGATAGAACCCGCGGCTTCGTGCTGTGAAAGCCCCGACCCTTGCCGGCCAGCGCCTCGACCGCTTCGGGCGTCAGCTTGGCGAGCGGCGTCTCGGCGGTTGCCACCTTGGCACCGCCGGCGAAGAACCCCGACGCGCCCGCCTCGTCCATCTCGACGTGGCTCTCGGCATGGGCGATCACGGCATCGTAGGGCCGGCAGATCTGGGCGAGCGCAAGCGCATTGGCCGCCGTGCCGCTGAAGACGAAGAACACCGCGCAGTCGCACTCGAAGAGGCCGCGCAGCAGATCGCAGGCCTTCCCGGTCCAGGCATCGTCGCCGTAGCCGGTCGCATGCCCCTCGGCATTGGCGCCGAGGAACGCCTCCAGCGCTTCCGGGCACATGCCGGTGTTGTTATCGGACGCGAACTGCTGTGACATACGGGCTCTCGCGTAGGTTGGGTCAACCCCGGCGAAGGCCGGGGGCAGACCCAACACAGTCGAGGTTGCGGCCATTGTCTGGTGTTGGGGCTTGGCTGACGCTCGACCCAACCTACGCCGCGAGGACACGCCAGACCAGCACCGCTTGCCATTGCGATTTTCCGGGGTCGGCGCAACATGGCTGCATGCAGGAACCCGCGGGGAAGGTGAGCGCGCCGCTGCGATTGGGCGCCGTCGAGTGGGGCTTGATCGCGCTGCAATCGATGCTCTGGGGTAGCTCCTATTTCTTCATTGCCGTCGTTCAGCCTGAACTCCCCGCCTTCACCATCGCCGCGCTGCGCACCATCCCGGCCGCCGCCGTCCTGCTGCTGATCGTTCTGTCGCTCGGCTACCGGCTGCCCGCGACCTTGGCCGAATGGCGGCTTTTCATCGCCTTCTCAGCCTTCAACACGGTGCTGCCCTTCCTCCTCATCGTCTGGGGCCAGGCGCGGGCCACCGGCGGCATGGCGGCGATCCTCAACGCCACCGCGCCGTTGTTCGGCATCTTCCTCGCCCACCTGCTCACCCACGACGAGAAGCTCTCCTGGAACAAGCTGGCCGGCATCCTGGTCGGGATCACCGGGGTGGGCATCCTGGTCGGCTACGACGTCGTGGCCGGCCAATCGGCGGACCTTTGGGCGCGCCTTGCCCTTCTCGCCGCGCCGTTCTGCTACGTCTCAGCCAACATCTTCGTGCGCCGCCGGCTCGGCCACTATCCGGCGTTCGTGATCGCCGTGATGCAGATGGTGGGCGCCATGTTCGTGGCGTTTCCGCTGGCGCTTGCCATCGATCAGCCGTGGACCCTTCCGGTGCCGTCGCTGCAAGCCCTCGGCGCCATTGTGGGGATGGGCGTTCTCGGCTCCGCGCTCGCTTCGCTTTGCCATTTCACCGTGCTGCAGCGCGCCGGCGCCACCAATGCCTCGCTGGTGACGCTGATCATGCCGCTCACTCCAATTATGCTCGGCGGAATGTTCCTGGGCGAGCGGCTGAGTGCACGCGACATCGCGGGCGCGCTGGTGATCGCCGCCGCGCTCATCATCATCGACGGACGGGCTTTCCGCGCGCTGCGACGGGCTGCACGCGGCTTGTAGCGTCAGGCCGGTGCTGCGGCGGCTGGAGTGCGCCGCCGTCGCCCAAACCAGAACATCAGCGGGGCGCCGACGATGCCGACCGCCCCCAAGATGACGCCGACATGGAGCCCTCGAGACGCCGCGGTCTCCCAGACCTCGACGTCCTCCAGCAGGATTGGCTTCACCTTGGGCGCATCGGCCAGATACTTGATGCGCGCCGTTGCGCGCACGATCATGTTGTTGGCGATGATTCGTCGGGCAAAGGCGTGGCTGATCTCCACCTTCTCGGCCCGGACGTCTTGCCTTGGCTATCCCACTCCAGGTCGACTAAAATGTGGATGACACCGCGACGCCCCTGCTCTTGGGTTGCACGGTCGATCCAGGCCTGTGCTTCGGTGCCCCTGGTCTTGAGATCGCGGATGCGTTCGCTTTGCGACCAATACCCGTACGCAAGGATCGACCCGGCGATCGCCGGCCCAGCAGCAGCAGATTGAACCAATCAACGATC
>Ga0247727_10015527_pt1 | contig 12474 bp, 8 predicted proteins | sample WisWelCaveWW1625_FD_202498 | JGI IMG/M metagenome (GOLD analysis project Ga0247727, IMG submission 202498) | Biofilm microbial communities from Wishing Well Cave, Virginia, United States - WW16-25 | ecosystem: Environmental > Aquatic > Deep subsurface > Groundwater > Cave microbial mat | place... | reverse complement strand
GAAGTACACCTAGTACGCTGGTCCCTCGACGCTATTTCAGGGCGACCGCCGGACGACGAAGGCGGTGTCGCAGGTCACCGCTGCCGGGCCAAAATGTGCTGACCCAGCCTTGACGAGGCCGAGCTTGAGGCCGATGCTCACTCCCCTGACGTCGCGCTCGGAATACGCTTGCCGCTACGGGAGGTCGGCCATCGGGGCACGGACGATCCAGCGCGTGGTCGCATCGGCGCTCATCGCCATTGTGTGCGCGACGATGATCTCAACCGCCACAGCCTGGGCCTCGCCGCGCTCATTCCGCGCGCCATTCGCCGCCCCCGCTGACGAGAGCTGGATCGTCAGCCTCAGGCCCGGGGTCAGGGGAAGGGCTCTCGCCGCCGGTCTTGCGAGGGAGGCCGGCGGACGGGCGGGTCTGATCTATGAACACGCGCTGAATGGGTTCGTCTTCGAGGGCTTGGCCAAGGCAGCCGCGGCTCTCGCGCGCGATCCCAATGTCCGGTCGGTGGTGCCGAATGGCACGATTAAGATCGCGAGTGATGGGGTCCCGTCCGGGGTCGGCCGCATCGCGGCATTCCATCCGACTCTTCCCGACGCCTATGAGGCCGGCTTCACGGGGGCGGGCTCGCGGATCGCCATCCTCGACACGGGAGTCGACCTGACCCACCCCGATCTCGTCGCCAGCCTGGACCTCGACCTCGGTCTCAACTGCATGACCACCCCGCCTGGAGCCGCTCCGCCGCAGGATGGTCATGGCCATGGGACTCACGTCGCCGGCACCGCGGCGGCGCCGATCAACGGGCTCGGCGTCGTCGGCGTTGCGCCAGAAGCTCGCATCGTTCCGATCAAGGTGCTCGACGACACCGGCTACGGCGAGTGGTCGAACGTCATCTGCGGGATCGATTACCTGACCGGCCTCGCGACCGACGGGGACCCGTCGAATGACGTCCAGGTCGCCAACATGAGCCTCGGTGATACCGGCGGGATCGGGAGCTGCGATGACGGCTTCGTTCGCGAGGCGATCTGCAACTCCGTCGCTGCGGGCATCACCTACGTGGCGGCCGCCGGCAACTCGACCGCCGACGCCTCGGGGTTCATCCCGGCGGCCATGCCCGAGGTCATCGCGGTCTCCGCCCTGACGGATCTCGACGGCCAGCCCGGCGGACTCGCCGGCTGCCTCATTCCCTTCTTCGACCTGTTCTGCGATGACACGCTCGCGGAGTTCAGCAACTTCGGATCGGTCGTCGACGTCACCGCGCCTGGCTACGAGATCTACTCGGATTGGACCGGCGGCGGCTACTCGTCCGCGAGCGGCACCAGCATGGCCTCGCCACATGTGGCCGGCGTGGTGGCCCTGGTGCGGGCCGCGAATGCGTCGTTGAGCCCGGCCGATGTCGAGGAGCTCCTGAAAGAGACCGGCGAGTGCGCGAATGGAGCGTTCGCGGACGATGACGCAAGCGGCGACTGCGTCGGCAAGGGCGTGTGGGGGCACGACCCCGACGGCTATGGGGAGCCCGTCGCCAACGCCCTGCATGCCGCCGCGGCTGCCGGCTCGTGGCTGCCCAAGCCGACGATAACCATCACCAGCCCTGCCAACGGCGCCAGCGTCTCGGGCGTGGTGACGGTGACGGCGGCTGCGACGTCGGTCATCGACGTTGCGAACGTCACGTTCGCGGTGAACGGTGCGCCCGCGTTCACGGATACCGATGGTTCCGACGGCTGGTCATTTGCATGGGATACGGCCGCGATCGACGCCGGCGCCTACACCATCAAGGCAACGGCGACCGATACCGCCGCTCAGTCTCGGAGCGCGCGGGTCACCCTCAACGCCGGGACCAACGTCCAGGGCGACTGGGTCGGCAACTACGGGGTCGACGGCTACGTGATCGGAGCTTGGAACGGAGCAAGCGAGCTCGTCGGCCTCCCGTCGGGAGTGACGTACAGCCTCGAACAGGGCCTGCGCTACACGTGGCCGTACGCCGGTGACGTCCGGGCCCTCGAGAGCCCGTCGGAGAGCGAGCGCCGGTCCACGGCCTGGTATGACGCCGCCCAGGTCCGGGTCCGGGTCACGTTCAGCACAGCCTACAGCGGCACCCTCCACCTCTACGCGGTCGACTGGGGCTCGGCCGGTCGTCGGGAGGACGTCACCGTCGATGACGGCGCCGGCCCGCGGACGGCCAGCCTCACGACCAGCTTCCTCAACGGCGCCTGGATGCACTTCCCCATCAGTGTCGAGGCGGGTGGCTCGGTCCTCATCACCGCCGTCAACCAAGCCGGGTCATCCACCAACGCCGTGCTCGAGGGCCTGTTCCTCGGGACGTATGCCACGCCGGCCACGACCCCCGGCGCGCCGACGAACCTCGCGGCCACACCCGGCAACGGCCAGGTCGCGCTCACCTGGTCAGCGCCGGCCTCGACCGGTGGCAGCCCGATCACGTCGTACACCGCGACCGCCAGCCCGGGCGGTGCGAGCTGCGCGACGGCGAGCCTCGGCTGCACGATCGGCAGCCTCACCAACGGCACCGCCTACAGCTTCACCGTCGTCGCGACGAACAGCATCGGCGGCGGTCCGGCCTCGAGCCCGGTCAGCGCCACGCCGGCCACGACCCCCGGCGCGCCGACGAACCTCAAAGCCAGCGCCCTTCGCCCGATCGGCATCCAGCTCACCTGGACAGCGCCGGCCTCCAACGGTGGCAGTCCCATCACTGGATACCGGATCTACCGCTCGACCTCGTCAGGCACAGAGGTCTTCCTTGCTGCTGTGGGGGTCGTGGGTAAGTTTGTCGACAACACGACGTCGGGCGGCATCCGCTACTACTACAAGGTCGCTGTGGTCAATGCCGTCGGCGTCGGTCCCCTGTCCGGTGAGGCGACGGCTCGAGCGAGGTAGTGCTCGTCGACGCTGGCTGCCAACGCGCCGCGTCCCGGGCCCCCACTGGCATCCGCCCAACGAGCAATCCAGGGTGGATCGCAGCGAGCTTGAGGGCGCTCGCCCAATGATGCCGGACCGCGGCTGACCGAAGGTCGAGCGTGCGGCGGCTTTGGCGCTCGTATTCGTGGTCCATCACGGCCTTGGGTTCGATGTGGACCTCCCAGCCCGCCGCCCAGGCGCGGTAGCACCAATCCCAGTCCTCGCCGTACAGGAATATCCGTTCGTCCATTGGCCCGATCGCCTCAATCGTCGCCCGCCGAACCAGCATCACCGCTCCCGTGACGGCGGGCACGGGCCGGGCAACCGGGCTGCCACCGTCGGCGAGGAAGTGATCCCGAAGAATCTTCTGCCCGTGCCCGGTCCGGCCGAGCGGCGAACGCCGAGCCAGCATCGTCAGCGGTGTCGGGAAGGTTCGGACGTTCGCCTGCACTGAGCCGTCCGGGTTGAGAAGGCGCGGGACGACGATCCCGACGCGCGCGTGATCGCTGAGGTAAGCATCAAGGATGCCAACGCTGCCCGGTCGAACCACGACGTCCGGATTGATGAGGAGGATGTCCTCGCCCGGCGCCGCGCGAGTGCCATCGTTCACCGCGACGGCGAACCCGCCGTTTCGAGGTCTAACGAGCAGACGGACGTCGGGGTGTCGGTCGCGGACGATCGATGGGGTCTCATCGTTGCTCGCGTTATCGACGACGATCGTGGCAACGCCTTCGAGCGACGTCAGGCAGTGGTCTATCCAGCGAGCGGAGTTGTACGTCACGACGAGGGCCGTCGTCATGCCGAACTCAGGCGGTATCCGCTCCATACCGCGCGTAGAACGCGGTAGTTGAGGAGGCGTCGCTGCAGAGGGAACCACGGGATCAGAAGGGCGAGGTTAACAACAGCGTCCGTCACTGGGTTGAGCAGGGCAGCGAAGGCCCGGTCGCGAAATCGCGTCGACTCGAGGCGATCGATCCAATAGGGCGCCGGCAGGTCCGGGTGACGCGAGCGCGTGGTCCGGAGATTGGTCGCGCCGTAGCGCTCGAGTTCCGCGAGGCCTTCCTCGACCGTCTTCGTTTCGACGCTCGTCGCGACTGCCTGGCCGTTGAAGACGAACGGCAGCCCACGGTCCGCGAGGCGGAGCGCGAGCTCGGTGTCCTCCCCGCCGTAGCCGGCCAGCGTCTCGTCAAACCCACCCACCGCGAGGAGGTCTTCGGTCCGCATCGCTGAGTTCGCCGTGACGAAGTCGAGCGGACGGACGAGTGAGCCATCGCGGCTCTTGTTCATCCCACGCGTCATGAGATAGCGCGGCCATAGGTTCCTGCGCGTGTTCTCGTAGCGGACCGCGCCCACCGAGACGCAGAGGCGCGACTTCAGCAGCGCGATGTGCCGCTCGGCTGTATGGGCCTCGAGGCGCATGTCGGAGTCAAGGAGAAGGACGAATGGTGCCTCGAGGTAGGGCAAGGCAAGATTGCGCGTCGCGGCACGACCATGGTTGCGACGGTCCTGGTGCTGGAGGACACGGAGCTCGAACGGTGACTCGAAGTTCGTGAGGAACTCAAGGGTTCCGTCTGTGGATCCATCGACGCAGACCAGGGTTCGCACATCGCCTGGGCGATTGATGCTCGCAAGACACGCCCGCAGCTCGGTGACGTTGTCGTAGGTCGGGATCACGACGTCGACCAACGGCTTGGACATCGCCGAGGATCGTAGAGGGCCGTGTTTCGGTCGAGGCTCGCCGACGACCACGTTAGGTGGTCTCTAGCGCTGCCAACAGGTCCCGCACGCGCGTCCGCCAGTCCGCGGTTCGGAGGAATCCGTCAACCGAACCGTTGTTCGGTCGTCTTGCAAGGGCATCCACGATCGCAGCGCGAAAGGCGTCGGGAGAGTCGCACAGCGTTGTCGCGGGCGGCTGGAGGCGACTGAGCTCATCCCATCGAGTTGCCACGACCGGCAAGCCACTGGCCAGGTACTCGTACTGCTTGAGCGGGTGGACGCTGTTCACGAGGTCGCGGTGGGTTCGGATGTCGAAGGGGATGAGCCCAACGTCCGAGTTGCGAAGGTAACTCGGGATCTGCGCATAGGGCCGCGGGCCAAGGATGTGCAGATTCGGTCGACTCATTAGCCGGCGCTTTGCCAGCAAGTCCGGCCCCACGAGAACGAATGAGACATCCGGCATCGATGCCACCAGGGTGTCGATGGTCTCGAAGTCGAACCAGTCATCGAGTGCGCCGACGTAGATCGCGATTGGCCGAGGAATCGTTGCGAGGTCCGGAGGTATTGAGGGCCTCGAACCAGCTGAGAACTGCGCGACATCGACTCCGTTTGGCATGTAGAGCGTCCGGCGGGGCGCGAGACTCTGGACGTCCGATTCCAGGGTGCTGGCCGAGTACACGACGAGGTCGACGCGCCTCGCGATTTCCTCTTGGATTCTGGCCATCTCCGGCGTGAATTGGCCGAAGGCCGACATCCGATCACCAACGCGAAGCACCGAGTGGTCGTGGCGAATCACGTCGAGCCAGAAGCCCTGGACAACCGTGTCGACGTACAGCAGATCGACCTGACCGAAGCCGTGATCGCGGACTCTAGAGACAACGTTCGGCAGACTAAGACGATCCCAGTGTCGATGGACCCAGCGACTCCCGACGACTGGTCCACGGTTCGGCGTGAGAAGCGCCCCCGGAACGTATGCCCAGATGGCACCTCGAGCCGTCGAGAGACCGCCTTGTTGGTAGAGCGCAGCTCTGTCTCGAAGATCCCGCGTCCAGCCGCGTCCGAGGTGGAGCGGCGAGATCGGGTTCGACACGTAGGCTACGTCCCAGCCTTCCGCTGCGAAGGCTCGTGCTACATGCTGGCCTGCGACCTGGAACGGCGAGGTCCAGTAGTGCGGCGCCGCGAGCAAGACCTTTCGAGGAGTCGCGCTCACGCCTCGATGATCCCGTAGCCCGGCGAGAACGGGAGGTCCGTCAGCCATGCGCGCCAGTCCGCACCATCAGCGGGGCCTGCCAGGTCGCAGCCGGCCGAGCCCCATCGGATGACGAGTGCTCCCTCAGTCCAGCGGACCGTCGCAGCGAGTTGCCGGCCGTTCGAAAGCACGGATCGCCCGGCGAATCCTGACTCACCCCAGGAAAGGCACGAGGCGGCTGGCGGATCCGGCACAGTGAAGAGACCCGCGTCCAGGCGCGCGGGCTCACCGTCGGCGGGCCGTGGGCCGAAATGTGCCGCGGCCGATCGGTATGCGTTCCGCAGCTCAGGGAGCGGGGTGTACACGTAGGAACCCGGATCGCGGATCAAATCTGACCCATCCACTGTCAGTTCGAGCGAGAGCTGGTCATTATGGAGGTGCCCCGTCGGCGCCCATGAAACGGACGTGCCGCAGCGGATGGCGAAGTAGAGCCTCGGTGATCGCGCAACGTACAGGCCGAAGTCCGGGAGGGCAGTCAGGCCGAGCCCGTTGAGGGCGCCGGACGGCAGAGGGATATCGATGGCGCGCCGGCGCCTCGGCGGGCGGGCCGCGATCCAAGCATCGAGCTCTTCAATAGCCAGCGGATCGTGCCGCGATGGGCGGGAGACCGGGCCGGTCCGGCGGTGTGGACCCAGGGTTCGGCCGCCTGCGAGCGCCCGCACTATCTCCGTTTCGAGCTCGTGCCCTGCGGCAAACGCGCCGTACGCTGGATCCGGGGCGAGCGCGTCCACGGCGGCCACGAGATGCCGGAGGTCGAGATGGTCCTCAACCTGCCGGCCAGCCGAATCGGTCCGGGTGATCGGGACGAACTTGAAGAGGCGACTGTTGTCGTTGTCGCCCACTTGAGGCACGCGGCCGTCCGGCTTAGTGATCCCGATGACGAAGTCGGCCATCCCGCGGAGACGATCAGCCAGGTGTTCGGGCAGTGTTGGTCGGCGCTCCTCCTCGAGCCCCAGAAGCGCTGCGAGACCGTACGCGACGAGCTCCGCCGATAGCCGGTGGTAACAGGCAGACGACTCGAAATTGCCGCCATCGTCGAGGAACTGGCGGTCGATCTCGGCGATCAGCTCGCGGCTTCCGGTGGCGAGCCAGCTGTCCACCTCCCGCCCTCTGGGCAGGTGAACGGCCACGATGATCAGGCCTACGACATCGGCCAGGTAATGGTTGCCGCGACGCCGTGACCACTCGAGGTTGGCGGCAATGTGGCGCCCATGCTCGAATACGCTGCGTGCGAAGATGGCCTCGAACTCCGCATCGAAGCGTGTCCCGCCCGCAACGAAGAGGTCGTACGCGAGGAGCCAGTTCGCCACGCGGATGGCAACGTCCATGGCCGCCACCCAGTTGACGCCGAAGCGGGGTGGATTCGTTGCAATGAAGTCGAGGACCTCGTTTCGAAACTCGCGCTTGTACTCTGCAGGCGGGCGCAGGTTGTCCCCGTTCTCATGTGCGAGGGTCGCAGCGAACGCAAGCTGCGGCAGGTGTTGCATCCGCCCCAGTTCCCACGGGACCTTCACGTCGGCGCATCGCGGGTCGCCGATCTTGATGTGGCGGTACCAGGTCAGTTCGTCCCAGCGGAAACCTGACTTCGAGTCGAGATGCCAGTCGATCGGGACGTAGTCGCCGTCGACAAGACTCCAGATGCGGCGCGCTTCGGTTGCATTTGCCCGGGTCACGCGCCCGAGAATCCAGGTGCCCGAAGGGTCTGCTTCGACCCTGGCGCTCGTCGGAAACCTGCAGCCCTCGATGCCCTCACAAGTCATCCCGTGCGCGACAACCACGGGGCCGGATCCCAGCAGATCGAAACGATGGTCGAGATGGTGCGACCAGATCTGCCGGATCGCGGTCCGAGGAGGCCGAATCTCCTTGCCGCGGAGTGGCAGGCTTCGTTGATCCCAGAGTTGAGCCGGACGAAGCAAGGGCATGTATGTGCTTGCCCTTCGGTCTCGACGCACGGCCCACGCGTCGACGACGGCTTGGCTGATCACATCCACAGCGTGCCGCAAGGTCCTCTGGGGACGTGCCCACTCCCCGCGGCTGATCCGTGCCATCCACCATCGGCTAGGCATCCCGATCGACCTCCGCGGTAGCCCGACCTGGCTGCGCCATAGCGACTCGGGACACGTCCTCGTCAAGCATCCTTGCGAAGGACGACCATGAGGTTATCGAAGAAGAACGGGAACCATGCTCGATTCTCAGCCTCGATCCGCCGCATGGTGGTGGTGCCCAGCAGCCGAAACACCCCCTCGCGGATGGCACCAAGGGCAAACCTGGCGAAATACCGCAGATTCGGGTCCTCGTTCGCAATCGACGTCCGCTTGATTACGCGATATCCAAGGTCATCGACGAGGATCGGTTTGAGCGAATCCCAGCGGAAGACCGAAGTGTGTTCGGGCAGGCTGATGTACTGCCACCGGCGCCCGGCCATACGCGCGGGGATGGACGTTGAGTCTCCAGTGACGAGGACCAACACGCCTCCCGGCTGAACCGCCGCATCCAGGTCCCGCAGGAGGGCGAGGGGGTCTGGGACGTGCTCGAGCACGTCGATGCACGTCACCGCTTCCGCGGTCGCGCCGGCAGCGTGCGTCAGGGAGGGGCCCAACCAGGTGATCCCCCGTCTGGCCAACGCCTCTATGGCCGAATCAGAGGGTTCAACCGCAAGTTTCCTAACCGAGTCGGGGTAGACGGCAAGATGTCCGCCCTCTGCCGAGCCCACATCTAGGACAGACACAGGCTCGCGACCAAGAGCGTCCGCGACGGCCCGATGAACTTGTCGAAACCGACTCACTCCTGTCTCCAAGATGACGTGGTCTGACTGCGGCTTTGACTTGTAGTACCCAGCGTCGCCGATCCCAGGTAGCAGATCCATTGCCCATGCGCCACACCGTGGGCACTCCAGCACGGCCCGCGTCACTATGGGCGTGACGGCCACTGGGACTCCGTCCCATCGCAGCGCAAGAGGGACGCCGCAGACGCGGCAGGCGTGCGCGCTCACGGCCGGGAGCCTAGGGGGGAGCGAGGGCGCCAGCACCCGAAGGACGGGTGTTCGTGAAAGCGCGCCAGCTCCAGACAAGCATGAGACCGTACGAAATCGTGGACGCGACCGATGCACCGGCGATCCCAGACTTCGGTATGAGAATGAGGTTCAGCCCAAGGTTTGCGACTGTGCCCAGCAGAGGTGCGTATAACGTCACCGCCGGTGCGCCGACCGAATAGAAGTAGTGCATGAGGACTGTCTGCACCGACAGGAAGATGACCCCCGGGAGCAGCAACTGGAACGCTGTGGCGGATCGTTCGAATGACTCGCCGTAGAGCACAGCGACGGCGGGACCGCTCAACACGGCCGCGACGAGCGCGAGCACCGAGATCCCGCCTAGCACGAGCAGAGCTGCCCGCCGCGCGATTGACCACGCCACCACAGCATCGCGCTCCGCGGAGAGTCGGGGGAACAGCAGCGTACCGACCACGACCGGCAAGAGGTTAAGCATGTCGGCTAGTCCCACGGCCACCGAGTACAGGCCGGCATCTGCGGATCCGCGGAGATACTGAACGAGCAACAAGTCGACTCGGAGCACGAGGTAGGTGAACAGCGCCGCGAAGTAGGCGCGCACCCCATACCTCCCGTACTCGATTAGGACCGACCGGTCGATGCGGACGGTCCGAGACCACCGAAGGAGCCAGATGACTCCTGTGACGGCGGCGCCGACGGTGCCGACCAAGACGGTGACATACGCAAGCGTGGAGGTGAGTACTCCGAGAGCCACGGCGATCGCCAGGAGCACGACAGATCCAAGCCGGTTAGCGAGTTCAAGCGTGTTGTACTCGCGGATCCTCTGGAGCCCCAACAGAAGATTGAGGGCCAGAAGGTAGAGAAGGCTGAACGGAATCGACACCAGTGCCAAGACGAATAGGGGCTCCGGCAGAGGCACGATCTCGGGAAAGGTGATGGTCACCAGCCTGATGCCGACCGCCAGGATCAGGCCCACTGTCAGGCTCGCTAGGACACCATTGGCGAGGAGTCTCCCAGCCAGGTCGGGGCGCTGTGATACCGCCCACGAGCTAGACGTATGGAGGCCGAGATTCCCGAGTTGCACAGCGATCGCGGCCACGGCGAGGGCGACGGCGTACTCCCCGCGACCGAATGGGCCAAGCCACCGCGCGATCAGCACAGAACCGACGAGACCCAGCGACACAACGCCTAGACGAGTAGCGAACGTCCAGCCAACCTGTCGCCCGAATTCCGATGTCTTCGAAGGGAGTAGCTGCAGGAGCCGAAGAGGAGGACTGCCGGTCACGTCGGAGTCCGCAATCAAGCGCGAGGAATCGGCTCGCCTGTGCGTGCCACCGCGCTGGATCTCGTAGCGTGAATCACGATGAACCAGCCGAATCTGGCGGGCACGCGGTGGGCGAGGAACCCCGGAAACCTCGATCGATCGTACGGGGTCACGATCTGCTCGACTCGAACGTCGCTGAAGTTTCGGAACAGCGACATTACTTCCTTCTGCGTGTAGGCCTTGGTGCCGACGCTCTCCATGTGCTCCCAGATCACGCCAGCGAACGTCGTCATCGGCCGCAGGCCAAGAAGCCCGTATTTGATCCACAGCTTGAGCGCGACCAAGGAGTGTCGGGCGTAAACCATCCCAATGAAGGTGCCGCCTGCCCGAAGCACGCGGAAGATCTCCTCAACCATCCTTTCCGGCCGTTCCGAGTGGTGGATCACACCCCACGAGTAAACAACGTCGAACGACTCGTCTGGGTAGGGCAGAGTCTCGGCGTCGGCAGTCCTCAGATCCGATCGGAAGCCATAGAGACCCAGGTGCTCTGCGGTCAGACCGACGGCGGCATCAGTGAGGTCGACACCGTGGCATACAGCTCCGGCTCGTGCCCACTGAAGGTGGTCGGTTCCGACTCCCACGCCGACCTCAAGGAGCATCTTTCCGCGGTACTGAGAGAATCGTGCAGCGGCGTGAATGAAGGGCTCCAGCTCGTACCGCCGGGCTTCGATCGCCTCGAACCATGCACGACGGTCGGCGCCGCGCCCGGGGGCCACGGACGGCCCCGTGCCATTGGGCTCGGACTCCCAATACTGACGGACTCGCTCGTTGAGCTGGCCTTCCACGTCGACCGTCGCGGGCCGTCTGCGGGCCGTCATGCCATGTACTCGCGCCACCAGGCAGCCACGTTGTGTAGGTACCACGCCTGGACGCCGTTGCCGCGGTCGAGCATCGAGCGGACGGCGCCAGCATCAAGGAAATCGGTTCGGGTACAGAAATCGTCCAGATCGCGGCGGATCTGCGCGCCCAGGCGATCGGAGAACCACTCGTAGACCGGGACGCCGAAGCCCTGCTTCGGGCGATCGATCATCGCGTCGGGGATCACACCGCGGACGGCCCGCTTGAGGACCGACTTGAGGGTGCCGCCGTTCATCTTGACGGCCGACGGGATGCCGAGCGCCTGCTGCACGAACCGGTGGTCGAGATAGGGGACGCGACCCTCCAGGCTCACGCCCATGCTCATCTTGTCGACGCGCATGAGGAGCAGCTCCGGCAGCCGGAGGTTGAGGTCCACGTAGGTCATCCAGTTGAGCGGCGTCTTCTCCCAGGCGCCGCGCTCGAAGCGCTCGTGGATGGGCGCGATCGCGTCCCACGACGTCAGCCCGCGGAACGTCTCGCGGAGTCGAGGGCTGAGGAGCCGCTCCTTCTCGCGTTGTGAGAAGGCTTCTGCGCCGCCCCAGAAGACGGGCTGTCCAACTGACCCGCGACGGAGCCATTCGTAGCGCATGCCGCGGTCGCTTCCGATCGTCCGGAGCGCCGCCAACCCCGCTCGCTTCGCGACCCGCGGGACGGGCAGTCCATCCCACTGTTGGAGCTTGAGCGCCGTCTTCCAGGAGGGGTACCCGAGGAATAGTTCGTCCGCGCCCTCGCCGACCTGGGCGACGACGACCCCGTTCTCGCGGGCGAGCTTCGAGACGTAGTAGATGGGGACGCAGACCGGGTCCGCGATGGGCTCGTCCTGGAGCTGGACCATGCGCGGCAGGAAGTCGATGAGGTCGTTCTGGGTCAGCACCCGCTCGTGATGTTCGGCACCCACCTCGGCCGCCATCCGGCGCGCCCAGTGGAGCTCGTTCTTGTAGCTGTCGTATTCGCCGTCGTAGCCGATCGAGAACGTCTTGACGGGAGCGGTCTCCCCTTCGGAGAAGAGCGCGGCATTCGTGCTCGAGTCGATCCCCCCGGACAGGAAGACGCCCACCGGTCGATCGCTGATCTTCAGCAGCTTGACCGAGATCCGTAGCTCCGCGAGCACGCGCTCGGCGATCTCGGCCTCCGACACGCCAGTCAACGGCTCGACGCCGTCCCAGGCGTCCCACCAGCGGTGCTCCTCGAGCGTGCCGTCCGCGGAGATGTGGAGCCACGTGCCGCCGGGCAACTTGCGGATGCCCTCGAAGAGCGTGCTGGGCGCCGGTGTCGTAAGGAACGAGAGGTAGTGGAAGAGCGCCTCCTCATTGACCGCCCGTTTCTGCTGGGGATCCGCGAGCAGCGCCTTGATCTCGGACGCGAACACCAGGCGGCCGTCGTGGACGCTCCAGTAGAGCGGCTTGATCCCAATC
>Ga0247727_10015526_pt1 | contig 12474 bp, 18 predicted proteins | sample WisWelCaveWW1625_FD_202498 | JGI IMG/M metagenome (GOLD analysis project Ga0247727, IMG submission 202498) | Biofilm microbial communities from Wishing Well Cave, Virginia, United States - WW16-25 | ecosystem: Environmental > Aquatic > Deep subsurface > Groundwater > Cave microbial mat | place... | reverse complement strand
ATATTGGATTTAGAAATAGTAATAGCCGTGTTCTATATATAAGTTTTGATTAATTAAAAAAAATAAAAAAATTGATTTAATGCTTAGACGCAGGCCCCCGGAGTAGCCACTAATGCACCAAAGTTCACTGCTATGCAGAATGGAACGCCGGTTCCTTGATCAAACACCGTGATTCCTTTTCTGTTCGCCGGATTTCCGAGCTGAAGATTGCCATCAGGAACTCGCACGTCTCCACCCTCTAGCTGGTGAACGCCGCCTGGATTTACTCTCAAATTGTTATTGAAGGAGTCAAACTCCAGCCTCCTTCGCACAGCATCTCCTACAGAGAAGATACCTGCGCCATCTTTTTTAATACTCCAAAAATTCAATGGATCTATGAATCGCAGTTCTGTAATCTTTCCAGCTGGAACGTCGGAAATCGTCAGAACACCTAGGACTTCCGCAATAGTTTTCCATGAACCGAAAGTCGTAGAACGCGCTTCTAAAGTTGCATCACCAGTTGAATCCAGTCTAAGCAGGGGTGCAATGAAACTTGTTGAGTCACTGAGTATCAATCTGTTCAGGTTAGACTCGTATCTAAAATTGTCAGAGCCGCCCATAAACACGTTATTGCCGCTTGTAAAGCTGTGGAAAGCAATATTATTTACCGAAAGTGGGTTTGCCGCATCTTCTTTAAGAGATTTTGTCGCCGCACCAGCAACCGCTCTACCAGTAATTCCGCTCCACCCAACGTACCTTCCGTGGTCGGCAAAGCTTGCTACGCTCATCACACTTAAAACAAAAAGAGCAACAATTCCTAAAGAAATAATTTTTTTCATTGCGTATCACCTCAAATTTTTTAAAATGTCGCAAATCCTCGATTTCCGAGCACGCTCGCCAACTTTGTTGGCGACGTTTGAGACCAGCGAACGGAGTTCGCGTGCCTCGATTTTAAAATGGTTAAGGTAGAAAAACGTATACTAGTATATAAAGTTTACTTCACAAACTCAGCAACAGTCAAAGAATGTTTAAGGACTACTTTCAATATCACTGGACTTTCAAGAACTTTTCCAAATCAGAAGTTGAAAGTGCACGCGGATGCAATTCATCATATTGAACTCCAATTTTAGAATAAACAGCTCTCCACTCTTCTCTTGTCGTTACGCCATCCCTGTTAGTATCTGCCTTAATTGTTGATTGTTCGATTATTCGCTTGTCATTCTGATCCTGTTGTGCGTTTGAGCACGCAACCGAATAGAAAATTCCAATAGCCGCCCCACACGCAAGCAAACTAGGAAGAAATGCTTCATGGCCCCATGCCACAGATTTACTATACTCGTCATCGTTCTCTTTAAATTTTATTTCATATCGCGTAAAAGGTATTCTCATTTTAAACATACTCCGCAATAGCATCTGCAATCTTCTTGCAGGCTTCTGCAGAAACAGTCACGTTATAGCCCTGAAGAATAATCTTGACATCTTTCTGGTTTGCCGGCATTGAGTCCACAATCTTGTGAAAATGCATGTCTCTTAATCTTGGAATTTCCAATTTCATAAGTTTCTCGAAAAGCTCTTTGCCCTTCTTGGCATCAAGAACATTCATGCTTTCAAGATAGTCAATAGTTTTCTGGGCCCTGAAGCCAGGCTCTTTATCGCGTTCTTTAATGCGCTTCATTTCAGCATGTAGTTCAGTGACATTGATTGGGGTTTGAGACAAGATTTTTTGCGCCATTTTACAGTTTCTTCATATGCACGGGGTGCACTATAATGGTTTTTGCTTTTCCGCCGTCCTGGATTTCAAGCTCATAGCAGTTTCCGCGCTTGCCCATAATAAAGCCGGACTTGCCGTGGAAACGCTGATGGTACAAGTTCTTCTGCATTGCAGGCTCTGCAGACAAGCAGGCTCTGTCACCTACCTTGTACGGCATGAAAAACTTAGTCAATGAGATTTTGCCCCTGGAACGGTAATTCTTGCGGAACAACCTTCGAGTACCCGCCCGCGAACCACCTTTACGCTTCGACATGAGAGTTGGGGATAGTGAAGGGTTTATAAAGGTTACTGTGTATATTGGAGTAGCAAAAGCTTTAAATATGAGCAGAACTCTTATCCATTCCAGAGTAACAAACAAAAGTGCGTGATGAGGTGTTGTAAATGGGCTTTTTTTCAAAAATGAAGGAAAAGTTTTCTGGACCTAAATATGAGGAGCTGGAACAAGAAACAGGCTATGTTGAACTTGAAAATGATGGTGAAATGTCACGGTCAAAAGTTCTCGTCAGACCATTCATGCTGGAAGATTTTGACGACGTAAAGCCAGTACTGGATTCTTTAAGAGAAGGATACACGATTGCTTTAGTGAACATCAGACCATTGAAGGATAAAGACTTGGTCGAGCTGAAAAGAGCAATCAACAAATTGAAGAAAACAACTGACGCCATTGAAGGAGAGATTGCAGGATTTGGCGATGATTTCTTGGTAATCACTCCATCATTTGCTTCAATTTACAGAAGCAAGCAGATGAAGACGGTTGAACACGCAGAAGAAGCACAAGAATAATTTTTTATTAAAAACCTTCTTTCATCCGATGCAGAAAGCGGGCATGCTCTTCTGCAGCTTTCTTTTCCAAAGATTCCCTGTTAGCACGCATCTTTCTCGCTTTTCTAAAAAGACGCAATGAATTTGCAATCAAAAGAGCAATCGGCAAAACGAAAATCGAGCCATAACTTGCTGCAGGGATTGCGTGCTTCAATGCAGCATCATAATATTGCTGAGCATATGCCAGACGCTCCTGCGCTCCCTCTTTATTTGGATTTTTTTTCACGGAAGCAGAAACTTGATTGCCCTGCTTATAGAAAGTAATCGCGGATTTTCCATCTGATATGGCAGGCCATAATGTCGGCCAAGAAACTGCGGCATAAAACAAGGCAGTTGCGCCTGAATAATGCGCTTTTTCTTTTGCGGCTATTTCATCCGCGCACATTTTGAGATAATCATCACGCTTCATTGATAACCTCGATGTTCTTTTCTTTAATAGGATCATTTTTATGCTTTTCTGCGATTTTGTCAGCAAACCTATGAGCTTGATGCAGCGGCTCAGGCATTTTGTGCGGAGGAATGACGCAACGCTTTACAATTTCTGCTGCAGTCTCGATTGAAATCAGATTTCCTGGCGAAACAAACAACGGATTTGCGTGCTCTTTTGTCTTAACCAATTTCCCAACAACTTTGTCTTCGAATAATATTTGATCATCCTTAGTTTCGCCCACCAATAGATTTTTCGCGACACCAATTGTTGGCTTGCCAAGCTCGACGCCAACAAAAGTGGCAAGCCCTGCATTCATGGGGTGAGCAATGCCGTGGCCGTCAACAATAATGACATCAGGGTCGCATTCCAAATCAAAATAAGTCTGGCAGATTGGAGGGCCCTCCCTGAATGAAAGGAAGCCAGGAACATAGTTCATCGGAGTTTTTGTGACTAAAAATTTCTTTTCAACAACTTCCAATGTTTTGAAATCCAAAACAACAACCGAACAGACGCATTTGTTGCCAAAATATGAAACATCAAAGCCGGCAACATAGCGGATTTCATCAATTTTGAAAGTATCCTCTATTCTGAGCTGTTTTGCAGTCTGCTCCTGCTGGTCTTTCAATTGTCCGAAACTGATGCGGGATTTCATAGGACTTCAGCCTCCTCATACATAATCCAGACATAACTCACTTTGCGATCAAGCGTTCCTGAATCAGCTGCGAATCCCTCTGACTTGAAATGCTGCAGTTTACGATGGGCAAAATTTTTGCCCTTATACAAATGCAGGACGCTGCCTTCATACCAAAGTTTTGCGTAATCTGGAGTGTTTGCTTCAATCCGAACATCGCGCAAGCAAGTTTCTATAACACTCTTATCAGGCTTTCCCGCACCGCTTAAACGACATTTCGCGCTGACAATTCGTTCAAGCAATTTTCTCTTTCCTTTATCGATATATGACTCTTTCATTTTTTGTCTTCAAGAGTTTTAATAGCATTTTCAAGACCGGATTTAATTACAACAGCTAAAAACTGAGTTCCTCTGTGAGCAATTTTTATGTGGTCCATATCTTCACACACCCTTTTCTTTACAGCAGGTAATGAATACCGGCTATTTAAACCTTTCGCATCTTAGTAACTACGAAGTGATGACATTTTAGGTGTCACTTTCAGCACAAATATGTCAATATACACATTTGTATACTAATTTGTGTCGTTATATATTAATTTTCCATCTGCTTATGTGCTTTAGTCTGCGGGATTGACGCAGGAGTGAAGATGCCAGTCATTGAAGAAACTTATAAACGCGTATTCGGCAGGGAACTGAGCCGCCGAGACACAGATCGAATGAACTTCTTGGAAACAGTTGTACAAGATGTTGTTGAGATTGATGGAGAAAAATACAGCATTGAAGATGCGCTGACCAACCGCGAAGTCGCCATTACTAATGCAGAATGTGATGAGGCACAATTAAAAAAGCTTGCGCACGAATTAAAAAAATACAACGCCATGTGCGCCATGCGTGATTGGTATCTTCAATCAGGAACAGTGATGCCAGACAAGGCAAAACGAGAGATTGTTCCACAACTCGCAGAAGCAGGACTTGATTACGTTAACGATACATTAGATGACTGCATGAAAGTATTATATCAATACCGCATGAAAGCGATAAAAAACAAATTCGATCTCGAATTAAAGAAGGGCAGTGATGACATAAGAAAAACTGCGCAGGAAACGATAAAACAAGCACCGGATCTTAAGGACTACGTAATTACGAAAATGGCCGAATACGTAACACACGGAAAATACAGGCAACCAGCATGACAACCATCGAAAATAAAGTAAAGACTTGGAATGGAAAAGAGCTGGTTGACTACGACGGAAACACAACCACAAAAAGAGTTGTTGAAGACGGAAAAGAGGTTGAATACGGCACCGAAAAACTCGGCTGGAAACGGCTCATAATAGCAGGCGGACTTATTGCTATTATGGCCGCAGGGATTTATTTTTCGATGCAGGGAACGGACAAAAGAGACATCAGAACAGATTATGGTCGAAGACCAGCGATGCATACCAGACTGGATCAGCCAACGTTGCCGACAAATAAATTACTTCAACAAATCTTTTTTAAGCCGCTTTTCTACCGGCATTTCTCTTAATGTCAAGAACTGCGGTTCTTGAGCACTGTCGAGATTCCGCTTGTTCATTAACAAATTTGCGGAATCTCGAAGCTTGATTTGCTCATCCAAATGATTGAGAATAATGTTTGTGTCCATTGTCTTCAAGTCTAAGAATTTATCTGCGATTTTAAGCTCTGGTTTTAACTGTTTCTTTTGCATATAATAGCCAATAATGAAGTGGTATTTTAACCTTCTTATGTCGGAAGGTTTAAAAGGCATAAATGCTTTTTTTATCGTCGATATGTACGAAAGAATCAAGGGATGGTATACTGGAATGAAGATGAGCCTGGCAGCCATAGCTTTAGCCGGAGTTACAGCCTGCGCATCGCCAAGAATACACGAGCCAGCAGATAGTTCTGATGTTGTTGGAATGGCAGAAATCATTCAGAGTATGCAAACAAGAATAGCAAAAACAAATTTCACATACAGTCGGGAATTAGAATATGGCGAAACTTATGCCCGGAAATCACACATTGGAATAATCGATTACGGTCATGAAGCAAAAGGTTTATCGGATTTGGACATCTTGCGCCTAAATGATACGTCAATGGGTACAAGAAAAACATTGAATCACGGGACAGAAAATACAAGAAAAGCAGCCAGGGCAGTTGCAACTGGCTATATCAAGAGTTATGCAGGCAAAGAAGCAGAAGTCAGCGGCACCACTCTTGTCGATGTTGGCTATTTACCATCCGCTCCTCAGAGCATTGATTCTCATGTTTCAGATCAACAGAAGCAGCCTTCAATCCCCTGGCATCCGTTTGCATTGGCTGGATTTATGGGATTGGCCAATGTGCTTTTGGTAATCTTTGCATTGAAAAGAATGAAACAAACAGAATCTGTACAACCGGTCGAGGTATCAATACCGTACACCGGCATGGGCGCACAGAAATTCAATGGAATAGAAATACTTGAAGTCAAAGTTTCTGACGCACGGCCTTATCAGAAATAATAGCAGAATTTCCTGTAGGGTCTTCAATTATGATTTTAAGCTTTTCACTGCCCCACAAAACATTTTGAAGCTTTTTCAACAAGTTCTTTGCTTTTTTCTTGTCTTCATCGTCCTCGGCAGTATCACGAAGGACTTCAATCTGCTTCTTGAACTTTTCAATAACGCCCTCAATATTTGAGATAAAGCCCTCTGCATTAGGGCCGGGCTCCAGACTGCCGACATGAGGAATCTTAATGCTTCCTTCGCTGGAGCGTACGACGCGAACATTAAGATCATCTTTGCCCGCAACTTCGAAAGTATAGCGTGCTGGATCTTTTTGTTCCGCAGCCTCAACATCTGCCTTATGATAATGGCAGACAGAGCAATGCATGCTGAACACGAAAATCTTCCCGAAGAAAGGGACTTCTGACTGAGCTTCTGTCAAAGTAAGCTCTTTCTTCCCGCACATCGGACACTGCTGTCCTGGCAATGATTCTGATTTATCCGGCATATGATTATAGAACAAAAGAAGTTTTAAAAAGCTTTTGTAATAAGATTTATAACAGGCAAAAAGCGGGTCTGGAATACAAATTCTTATTAATGGACAAAACCGGATAACAGCGGGGGAACCATGCAGATTGTTTCAGTAAGTTTGAGGAATATTCGAAGTTATACAAATGCAAAGATAGACTTCCCCACAGGCATCGTGATGCTTTCTGGAGATATCGGCTCTGGAAAAAGCACCATACTTCTCGCGATCGAATTTGCATTATTTGGATTATTAAGAGGAGAATTATCAGGCAATGCTCTATTGAGAAATGGAACAAACGAAGGAAGCGTTGAGCTGGCATTCAAGCTAGGAGAAGATAATTACACAATCAAAAGAACGCTTGTAAGAACTAAAAAGTCCGTTGAACAGGATGCAGGATACCTTTTGATAAACGGCATCAAGAAAGATGCAACGGCAATCGAACTCAAAAGCCACATACTTGACTTGCTCGGATACCCGCAGGAATTGCTGACAAAAAGCAAGAATTTCGTTTTCCGATACACTGTTTACACGCCACAGGAAGAAATGAAAAGAATTCTTTTGGAAGACAAAGACGAAAGAGTGGCAATCCTGAGAAAAGTCTTTGGAGTAGACAAATACGAAAGAATAACACAGAATGCAGGAACATATGCAAAACTGCTGAGAGAAAGACAGAGAGCATTTGACGCATTATTGGCAGACGTTGAGGAAAAGAAAACCCTGCTTGACGAAGCGAAAAAAGAAAGAGAGGAAGCAGGCGGACAGTTGAAGACATTGCTGCCGCAGGTTGAACAATCACGAAAAAAACTCACGGAGACGAAAGAGAAACTAATTGGAATAGAGAAGCAGAGACAGCAGTCAGAACTATTGACAAGAGAACTGCACGTGGCAAAAACACAATTGTTATCCAAACAACAACAGCACAAACAAGTGCAAAATGATTTGGCCACCGCGAGCCAGCAATTAGTTATGGCCCAGAAAGAACTGCCTGCGATGGCTGACACGAACGGCATTACCAAAAAAACGGCAGAACTCAACCAGCTAATCTTGGAGAAAGAGAAGAACGTCAGATTGGCGACAGGCAAGATAGCAGAATTCAGCACGCTGAAAAGGCAGTCAACAGATACAACTCAGAAGATTTCCACAATGGCGCAATGCCCAATGTGCCTGCAGAACGTCACTTCTGACCACAAAAACAGGATTGTTGATGTTGAGAATAGAAAAATACAGGAACTAGAGAGTCATCTGGAACAGCACGCGATGCTCATAAGGAAATCTGATCAAGAACTTGCACAATTAAAGAAAGACCTTGAACAGTTAAGACAGCAGGAAAAAGAAGCAGCAGTGGCAAAAGTCAAAATACAGCACTCAGTGGAATTATCAATGAGAAAAGCAGGACTGGAAAAACAAAATACAACGCTGGCACAGGAAATAGAACTTACAACCCAGAAATTAACACAAGTTGAAAGACAGCTTGAGCCATTGAAAGACGCCAACAATGATTACACACGATTAAAAGAACAGGCCGAAATAACAGCAGGGCAGGAAAGAATACTCAGCATACAGCACTCCACATTATTGCAGAAAGAACAGAACTTTACGAAGACCATTGCGACCATGGAACAGGAATTGGAAAGAAAACAAAAAACAAGAAAACAGCTTGAAAAAACACAGCAAGTGCACCAATGGGTCGCGGACTACTTTGTGCCATTAATGGACGTCATAGAAAAGCACGTCATGGCAAAAATACACCACGAATTCGACGCCTTATTCCAGCAATGGTTCGGAATGCTCGTGGAAGACATAATGAATGCGAGACTGGATGACACCTTTACGCCAATAATAGAGCAGAACGGCTATGATGTTGAAGTGGAGTATTTGTCTGGGGGCGAGAGGACAGCTTGTGCTCTTGCGTATAGACTGGCATTGAACAAAACAATAAACTCGCTCATAAGTTCGATAAAGACAAAAGACTTATTGATATTAGACGAGCCAACAGACGGATTTTCAGCAGAACAATTAGACAGGATGAGAGATGTCCTGGAACAATTGAATCTGAAACAAATAATAATTGTTTCACACGAACAGAAAATAGAAAGCTTTGCAGACAGGGTTATTCGCGTATCAAAAGCAGAGCATGCCAGCCAGATAAGTTTTTAACTTAAATACGATTTCTATCGAACATGTTCCACCAGTGGGTAGCTTTGGTGTTTTTCTCGCTTTTTGCACTCGCAGGACTTGTTTTGACAGTAGCAGGATTAGGCGGAACTTTCCTAGTGCTCGCAGGAGCACTGATTTACAACATGATATTGTGGAAGATGGCAATATCTGGAAATGCTTTGCTATGGCTTCTTGGCCTTGCAGTTGCAGGAGAACTTTTGGAATGGATAATAACGCTCTTAGGCCTGAAAGCAGGAATGTCAAAATACGGATTAATCGGAACCATATTAGGCGCAGTTGCTGGAGCAGCACTCTTGAGCTTCATACCAATTATTGGAACAATCATCGGACTGATTCTCGGGGCATATTTCGGAGCTTTTCTGGCAGAATACTATCATACTAGAAATTTGCAGAAATCCTGGACAGCCGCAAAAACCGCATTCATGGGAAGAGCGTTAGTAAGCTTGAGCAAGTTTGTTATTGCGATAATTCAGATAGCGATTGTGGTAAAGGAAGTATTCTAAATAACCAATGAATTTCTTAGCCCAGCAAAATCGGTATCGGTACTTACTAACACGGCATTCTCACGAAGAGCCGTGGCCAGATGAATTCCATCAACAAGACCGAATTTTGGTTTTTCCTTACGGAGAACATTCTTAATTTTCGCTGCCACTACCGCATCAGAGACGGATATGCCAAGAATGGCTGAACGAGTTTGAATATAACGCAATTCCTTTACGAAAGAAAGATTTCCACGACACAGCTTATCAACAATTTCGGCTATGGCTGCAACCGAAGTCGCTATCTTCTCATGCTCGATTATATCCTTCAAACGCTCATATGAACCGCCAAAATATTCTATCCACGCAGAACTATCGATAACGTACTTATAACTCATGGAAACTCAGTCTATCCTCTTTTTTCCATTTCAAGCCCTTAACTGATCCAAACATAGATTTGGGCAAGACGACGTGCTCTCTCACCAACTCACGAATAAGGGCGTCATACGTCGCTTTTTGTTCACGCTTTTTGAGCGAAGCTAACAACCGCTTAGTCGCGCTTGACACTGGAATAGACGTTTCCATATCAGCAGATATATATTCCTCACTTAAAATAGTTTTGCCCATTTAAAACACTCCTGCGATCTTCAAGACCGTCCACAATGTTAAAACTCCCAGATTAAAATAAAACAGATCATCCCAAATCGACCTCTTTAATTGTAAACTTTCCGACATTTTTCTTAGAAAGATGCGGAGGTTTATATTTTTATCGACGACGAATCCGTAAACTTTCCGGATTACTTCGGAAGCTCCAGCGTGTAAGTATTATCTTCAACGTTCTTCCGCCACTCGAAAAGCTTTGCACGCGGGTCAGATGCAGGATAAGGACGGTGCAGGCATTTCACAAAAGTATTTGCGAACGTCTTGAATCCCTTTGCCCTTGCATCAACAAAGAAAGCCATGTCCTCTCCGCCTGTTGCTGACGCGCCAAATGTGCGGAACGGAATTTCCTTGAGAACATTTTTTGAGATTAATGTGCAGCCAAGGCCTGCAGCGCCGATTTCCATAACCTGCTGAATTGCAGCACCCTCGTACTTGTACAACTGGCACTGGCCGTTGCCAAGGTCTTTGAACAAGACTGGAGCAATAACCGGCTTGCCATCAAGGTGGAAGACATTCAAGTAAATTCCTGCAACAACATCTTGTTTTGTTGCGAGCAGTCCTTCAAGAGCTCTTGGATGAATGAGAACATCGCTGTCAAGGAAAAGCAAAAAGTCATAATCATTTTTCAAAGCGTAATCGCGGATATAATTCCTGCCGTTAACAATCTTTTCAATCCTTGTTGAAGCAGGCTTAGGGTCTTCAACTGCATTAAAGTTCTTTGAACGGATTAAGCTAGCATAAGCTGATTCGCCGTTGTTGACAACAAATAGAACATCTGCCTTTACTGTCTGCCTGCCCAAACATAACAGAAATTCATCAAGGCAATAATGCTGCTTGCCATAGGTGACGATGCCGATTAAGACTTTGGCCATAATGATTGCTTTTGACGGGAGGGTTTTAATCTTTTCGGAACTGGTTAGTTACTTGATTGGAGTAAAATCATAATTATTTTCTATATATAAGTTAAATGTTTTTTCTGCAAAAGTTTATATAGTCTGCACAATAGAGAAAATAAATCAAAAGGGGAGTAAGGGATGGCGCGCATACAAAAAGTCAGAAAACGGGACGGCAGCATAGAGCAATTCCAGCCGGGAAAGATAGAAATTGCCATCGGCAAAGCAATTTCTTCTATAGGACGAAAAGACGGCGCTTTATCCAAAAAATTAACTGCACAAGTTGTCAAAGAACTTGAGAAACATTTCACCGCAAAAGTCATACCGGCCGTAGAAGACATACAAGACATTGTTGAAGAAGTTCTCATCAAAAGCAGACTGGCAGACGTTGCCAAATCATTTATTCTTTACCGCGCGCAGCACAAAGAAATCAGGGAGTTCAAAACATTCCTTGGCGTACGCGATGAACTGAAGTTAACTCCAAACGCAATAAAAGTTCTCGCTTCAAGATATTTGTTGCGCGATGACAAGGGAAACATCACAGAAACTCCGGCAAGACTGTTCAGAAGAGCGGCAAAAGCAGTAGCGCAAGCAGACTTGCAGTACAAGAAAGGAGCGTTGAAGAAAACAGAAGACGAGTTTTATGAAATGCTTTCAAAACTTGACTTTCTGCCAAACACTCCAACACTAATGAATGCAGGAGCGCCGTTGGGACAGTTGTCTGCGTGTTTTGTCCTGCCAGTAGGAGATTCGCTTGCAGAAATATTTGATGCGGTGAAATATACCGCGCTAATACACCAATCAGGAGGCGGAACAGGATTTTCATTCTCACAATTAAGACCTCGAGGAGACATAGTCAAAAGCACAAAAGGAGTAGCATCAGGACCAATAAGCTACATGCGCGTCTTTGACATGACAACAGAAATATTGAAACAAGGAGGAAAAAGAAGAGGGGCAAACATGGGAATCTTAAGCTGCGACCATCCTGATATCATTGAGTTCATTACAGCCAAAAACAGGGAAGACATGCTGCAGAACTTCAACATATCAGTAGCAGCAACAGACAGTTTCATGCAGGCAGTTGATAAAGAAGCAGAATACGATTTGATTAATCCACGGACCAAACAGAAAGTAAAACGAGTGAATGCAAAAGAAATATTTGACCTAATCGTAGCAAACGCCTGGAGAACAGGAGACCCAGGAATGATATTCATAGACGAGATAAACAGGAAAAATCCCACAGCAGCCACTGGACTGATTGAGAGCACAAATCCATGCGGAGAACAGCCACTACATCCTTATGAGAGCTGCAACTTAGGAAGCATCAATCTGACAAATATGCTCAAGAATGGCAAGATGGACTGGGACAAGTTCAAGAAGACCATCAATACATCCGTGCACTTTCTGGATAATGTAATTGACGTGAACAAATATCCACTGCCACAGATTGAGCAGATGACAAAATCCAATAGAAGAATTGGCTTAGGCGTAATGGGATTTGCAGAACTGCTGATAAACTTAGGCATTCCTTATGATTCTGACAAGGCACTTCAATTTGCAGACAAAATGATGAAATTTTTGAACGATGAAGCGCGCAAGGCAAGCAACAAACTAGGC
>Ga0247727_10015525_pt1 | contig 12474 bp, 12 predicted proteins | sample WisWelCaveWW1625_FD_202498 | JGI IMG/M metagenome (GOLD analysis project Ga0247727, IMG submission 202498) | Biofilm microbial communities from Wishing Well Cave, Virginia, United States - WW16-25 | ecosystem: Environmental > Aquatic > Deep subsurface > Groundwater > Cave microbial mat | place... | reverse complement strand
TGGGTGTTCTCCTGAACCGTTGGGTGAAAAAGATTACACGTCATTTTACCCAACAAATAAGGGAACATCCACATGATTTTCAAAGAAAATATTTCAAAGAGCTTTTTTTGATGCACAATTCAGGTAGCAACCTCCACAATAATAATGTGAAAAAGAATATCCTTATGCCATAAGGCAAACAAACTCAGAATAAAATTCTGAAAGTTTTTGGGACTACACACGGATCAAAAACGCACGCGGAAAAAGCTTTTCAGTGTGTGTTTTTGATCCGTGTGCTGCCCGCAAGGGCTTCGGTTTTCAGCATGACTGAAAATCCGAGATAGTCTATTACAAGTTGAATCTTTGTAAAAAAAAGCAAAAAGTTTTTTACGCATTACGTTTTACGCCTTATCGCTTACGTGATGCGTAATTCGTAAACAACTTGTTTGGTTCCGGCTCGTCCGGGTTACGACGTCTTCCAAAGATCCTTTAGGGCGGAATCTTCCGACAACACAATTACGGCGTTGCGGTTGGGATCTTGCAAAAGAATTTGCCCGGGTGAGGATTGAAAAGGCACGCGCAGTTGCTGCAAATTGCCGGTCAAACGCGTGAGCTCTTCTTCGTCCGGCAAGCAGATCGTAAAATAACGCAAGCCGGCGATTTCAGCGGCGCGGGCCGAGCCGTTGTGCGAGCCTACCAGTGTATTCAAGCCGAGATGGTGATGATAATCGCCCGCCGCCAGCAACACGGTGCTGGAACCGGAACGCCCGGTGATTTCAAAGCCAAGCGCGTGGCGATAAAAATTTTCCGCCTGCCGCAAATCCGTCACGTGCAGATGCAAATGGCCGATGCAAATTTTGGGATCGAGCCCGCGCCACAAAATTTTTCCCTGGCCCAACTCTGCCAGCACCAAATCCAAATCGAGCGGCATGACAGAAATCTGCAACTGGCGTTGATGCCAGGGCCATTCTTCCGCCGGCCGGTCCGCGTAAATCGCAATGCCGTTGCCGTCGGGATCGGCCAGATAAATCGCTTCATTCGTAAGATTGTCCGAGACTCCCTGGATGGGATAATGCTTTTCCAAAAGATGGTGCAAAGTATAGGCGAGATGCAAACGGCTGGGGACGAGAATCGCAAAATGATAAAGGCCGAGGGCGTGCGGCGGCCGCGGCGCTGCGCGTTCGGAAAGCGTGACGGCCAGCAAAGGCGAAGCGCCATCGACCGTCAGCCAAAGCGTCGCGCCGGCGCGGTGAAAAATTTTGAAGCCTAGAATTCCGGTATAGAAATCTTCGGAGCGTCCCAAATCAGACACGGTCAAATGCAGCGGCCCTAGGTGCGTGTCGGGATGGATGGTATACTGGCTCATATTTCCTCCCTTCCGAGGTGATACTTCATCCCTGCTATTCTTCGTTACTCACCCATACGGCCTTAGCGGCGGCGACATGTCAAGCCTGTTCGGTAATCGTGAGCATCGTTGTGAAAAAAGATTTTGCCCAACATAAAAAGTTTTTGTCTAAAAGTCAAATTCCGGAAATTTTTCTTTAGAAACCTAAAACTGCATCTGCAAAGTAAAGAACCCCCAATCCGAAGCATCGGCCTGGGGGTTGCCTGCTTTGATGAAACCGCCGGGAAAAAAACGGCTCAAGCCGCAGAGCAGCCGCACGTGCTCGCGCACTGTATATGAGCAAGACACCTCCCATTCATATCCCAACTCAATGCTCTCGCCCGGCAGCGCCGGCAGGAAGGTTTCGCTGCGGCGGTCGAAGTTGAAGCCAGGTGCGCTATACCAGGCATCATTGCCGTGCGCCAGTTGCAAGTAGTACACTTTCGTTTGAATCAAACAATCTTTAGCCGGCCTAAATTCGAACGCGGCCGCAGTGGCTGCAGTGTTGCTCCAGCTCACATAATCCATCGCGCCAAAATGACCGTAAATCGTGGGAAACAGCGCAGAGAAGGTTTCCATTTTTTGGTCGAAAGGGTTGCGGTCGCCTGAGCCGAAAACATAGCTTGCGCTCAGGGCGGGTGCATAACGCTGCGCCCATTGCCAGCGGCCTTGCAGAGCAATGCCAAAAGCCTGCACCCGCAAGTTGCCATGGCGGCCGAATTGATAAGCGGCTTCAAAATCGTAACGCCACTTCTGTTTGATTTCTCCGGCGGCGCGCAGTCCGCTGGTGAGCAGCAACAAACTTTTTCCGGCCGCGGCGCCCAACGGAAAATCACGATCGTCGAGCAGAGCCAGGGTGTAAACTTCAGTGGTGTAGAAAATTTTTTGTGTGGAAAAATATCCGCCTAAAAATTCCTGATAGCTGTTGATGCCGGCCGCGTTTTTGTTGCGATTCTGCGCCAGCCAAAAATCGGCCTTTTGCATGCTGTCGCCCCACGTGCAGCGCACGGCATCGAACGCGCGGCCGGCTTGATCCCAATCATTTTTTCCCACCAGGCGCTCGCGGCCGAAAGCCATTTCCTGCCGGCCCACGCGCACCGCCAGCGCTTTTCCGAACAAGCGCTCAATTTCAAAATAGGCTTGATGGAAATCGGCATGGTTGAGCACGCGATTGGTGGCGCCTTCCTCGCCCCACAAACGCGTATCTTGTATTTGCAAAAGCGCGCGCACCTGAGAAGGAAATTGCGCAAGCAAAGCGGCGCGTGTGCGTTGCGCAATAAAAATGCTTTGATCGCCGAGCCGGGAATTGAAATCTGCGTTCTGCCGGCCCTCGGCGCGCACGCGCACTTCGCCGGTGATCCGGGTTTCGGTTTGGGAGAATGTCGAGCAGCAACAAATCAGCAGGAAACAAATGAGAGCTCTCATAAATGGGAGGCGATTAGTTCTACAACGTTGAGTTGGGCGTTACCACCGGGGAATGTCATTCCCGCGTCTTTTAACGGGAATCCCGTTTTAAAGCTTGGTGAGGCCCGATTAAAGCGCTCGGACACGACAGCTTAATGAGCACTTTATTTAATCGGCATTCCAACAGCCACACAACTCATCAGCCTATTCGAAGCGCGGCTCGATCACATCGTTTCTTTGCGACATGCGTTCGACAAATTCGCTGAAATGCCGCAAGGCTGGGCCGATACTATCATAAATGACGCGCAAATCCACCTTGGCGTAAGCATGCGCAAGCAAATTGCGCATGCCGGCGGCTTGAGCCAAGCACTCGGCCAATTCAGCGGGCAAAATGTTGAGCTCACCGGCGCGCAAAAAAACGGTGCGCAAAGTGGTGGGCATTTCTTCTTTTTTCTGCGCCAATATGCCGGCCAAAATGTCGCTGGCATAAATAACCAGCAACTCCAGCAGGCGCTCGATCAAATAGTGTTGATCGTCCTCGAACTCTTCATAGCTGATGTTCTCGAATTTTTCCAGGCTTTCGAGGAACTCCGCCAATTGTTCCAGTTTGCTTCTAAAGATCGGGGGTGACATATTTGCTTTTGTCCACATATTTTAAATTTAAAATGCGGCGGGCCAAAGCGCGATCGCGCCAGCGGCGCAGCGGAATGGTATCGTCAAAAAGCTTAACCGCCAAAACCCGATGCTCTACGAATAAGCCGGGACGCGCTTCAAACAGCGGCTGGCCGTGCTGAAAAACTTCCAAACGCAAAACCGGATCTGCGTCGCGATCTAAAATCACCAAATCAATGGCTTGTCCAAACACCTCTTCCAACTGCGCATACACCCTCAGCCATTGTCTTTTGAGCTCAGGTTGGCTTGCGGCGAGCACAGCAATGTCAACGTCGCTATCCGGCCGGGCTTTGCCGGTGGCGTGCGAGCCGAACAGAACACAAACATCGATTCGATGAGCGCGGCACCACGCCGCTAGTTTTTCTAAAGGCCAATCTTTCATTTGGAATCTTTGCGGTTAAATACAACGCATGGCGGAAGCGAAGTTAAACAAAACAGATTGCGAATGCAAGCGCGCTAAAAGTAATTTTCGATTTTATGTTTTATGCGGCACCGGTGAAATTGAAGCCTCTCCACACAACAAAAAACGCTGTAATCACTCAATCGCGACAATGCTTCTTACAACTTTCACTCTTTTTCACTATCCTGCTCCCCATCAGTTATGGGCTTTTGCGCAAATGGCCTTCGCCATTCCCGCGCTCAAGCGCACGTCCGGATTGCGTTTTTGGAAATTGCTCGGCAGCGGGCAGGGCAGCGGCTTCAGCCTGCACCCGAATTGGTCGCGCTACGCCTTGCTGGCCGTATGGGAAAACGCAGAAACCGCACGGGCTTTTTTTGCGAAATCTGCTTTCATGCAAAAATATCGCCGCCATGCCGATGAAATTTGGACCGTGCATTTGCTGCCGTTGCAAGCGCACGGCGCATGGTCGGGCGTGAATCCGTTCTTGCCGGTGATCGCACAAAAAACCGGCGGCCCGATTGCAGTGCTCACGCGCGCGAATATTCGCTGGCGCTGCTTGGCCGCGTTTTGGAGTGAAGTGCCGGCCACCAGCCGCGTGCTGGAAAATGCCGCAGGCCGCCTCGCTTCGATCGGCATCGGCGAAGCGCCTTTTGTCCGTCAAGCAACTTTCAGCTTATGGCGCAGCGCCGCAGACCTGCAAGCCTTTGCGTATCACACGGTCGAGCATCAAAAAGCCATGCGCCGCACGCGTGCGGAAGGTTGGTATCGTGAAGAGCTTTTCGCGCGGTTCATGCCGGTGGCATCGGAGGGAACGTGGGACGGACGGAATCCTTTGTCTTGACTCCAGGCTTGCTTTTTGCGCTACGGTTATTTACTTTCAGCCGCTTGAAAAGCCTTGAGGAGCAGGCTATGGTTGAAGCGCAATTTTACACCAAGCGGGACCTGCTGCAAGCATTTTAAGCAGGCATTGAATATTTTAAAGTCCTGGTTATAAGCCGAGATCGCCAACCGCGGAAAGATGGCTGCGGGAAGGATTCCGGTCGAACGCTGAAGAATGATCAAAAACGACCTATACACTCCCCATGTGCTCTTGGTTAACGGCCAGCTCGAGCAAAGCAGCGAGCTGGTGCAAGGGCTGCGGGAAAACGGCATGGAAGTGAACGTGGCCGATTCGGCGCAAGAGGCGCTCGATCTGTTGCAACAGCGTTATTGCGACGTTTTGTTGCTGGAGGTGCCGGCGGCGGAAATGCCGGCGGCGCAAATGGTAGCCGTGGCGCGCAATCGTTTTCCGTTTTTGCCCATCGTGGTGCTCGCGGAAAAGAATCGGATGAACGAAGCCATTGGCGCGCTCAACGCCGGCGCGCTGCACGTGTTGCCCATGCCTTGTCCCGGCCGCCACGTGGTGAGCGCGTTGCGCAAAATTTTAATTTTTAACGAGGCCGGCACCGGCGTGCGCGTGTTTCCCGGAATGAAACAAACCGTGCGCTTCGAAGTGCCCAGCAGCCTGGATTACGTCACCGGCGCCGCCAACCAGTTGGTTGAATTATTCGTGCGCTGCGGCATCATCACGCTCGAAGAACTGAACATCAAAATCGCATTGGTGGAAGCGCTGACCAACGCCATGGAACACGGCCATGCTTTTGAGGCAAATTTGCGCGTGCAGGTTGAAGCCAAAATCGACGACCGCCGCGGCGAGATCAAAATCACCGACCATGGCAAAGGCTTCGATCATCGCCATCTGCCGGACCCGACCGCGCCGGAAAATTTATTCAAACCGCGCGGCCGCGGTATTTACATGATGTATCGCCTCATGGACGAAGTGCATTTCAACCGCAAAGGCAACAGCGTCCGCCTCGTCAAACACCGCCGCAGCGATAATGCGCCGGTGAAATAAGGTGAGAATATGAGTGAACTGAAATTGCATCGAAGCGAAGTGTTGGCCCCAAATGGAGAAAAATAAGGCTGGTGTATGACGAGGGCGAGAATATGCTGGATATCTTTTTCGGCGAGAACGAACCGGCAACAGGTGTTGAACTCACGGATCACATTCTGTTGCGGCTCGATCAGAAGATGGGGCGGGCTGTGAGCTTGACGATTTGCCATTTTTCGATACTCACCGAATTGACAGAGTATGGCCCGCGCAGCTTTCCGCTTGATAATCTTGATGAATTGCCGGAGGATTTACGAGAATCGGTAATGCGTGTACTCATGAAAACGCCTGTCACTCAATTTTTGAAGCTATCTCATTTTCAGGCTTCCCCGACGAAGCGAGTTCCTCTTACCTACGTTGAGCCATACCGTTTTGCATCTGCCGCTTGACTACGTTTTGTTGCATCATGCGATTTTTGTGCTATATTCATTTGTGCTATATTCAAAAAAGTTTAACTGAAGCAATGAATGAAAAGAGGTGTTGATTGTGACACCGCTTTTGTCAAAAGCATTTGAAGAAGCCGCCAAACTTTCTGAACAAGAGCAGACGGCATTCGCCAATTGGATGCTCGCAGAATTAGCAGCTTCTGAACGTCGGTGGGAAAAAGCTTTTGAAGACTCTCAAGATCTCTTGGCGCAGTTGGCGGATGAAGCATTGGCGAAACATCACGCCGGCCAGACGCGCGAATTGGATCCGGAGAAGTTGTGAAATCCCGGACCTCGCCAAGATTTCGTAAAGCATTTGCGGTGCTACCGGAACCAATCCGCCGGCAGGCGAAGAATGCTTACAAACTCTTTCAGAATAACCCATATCACCCAAGTTTACACTTCAAGCAGGTTCAAAATTTGAATCTTTGAGGAAATCATGATCGCAATTCGGCAGATTCAAGAAGTAAAATCCGGCGCGGTTACAGTTGCTCTACCCGTTGATTTTCACGACAAACGGGTTGAAATCATTATTTTGCCAATAGAAGAATCCCATGGCGGAGCACAAGGTTTACAAGACTTGCTTCTTGCTGCGCCCACGCTAACTGAGCATGAGTTGCAAGAATATGAAAAAGTCCGGGAGTGGATGAGTCAATGGAACGTGAACGACTTCTGATTGATACCTCAATTTTGATCGATCACCTTCGCAAAACCCAGAAGGATAAAACCGTCTTCTTCCAACTTGCCTCTCGATACGATTATTTGATTTCTGCGATTACAGAATTTGAGTTTTCGATTGGTTCCACTCCACAAAACCGCCAATTTACCGAAACGTTGCTGGCAAGGCTTCCAGTCCTACCTTTTGATTCCGCTGGTGTACAAAGGGCTTCAAAAATCTATCGTGATTTGAAATCGAAGAATCAACTTATTTCGTTGCCAGATATTTTCATTGCTGCAACTGCAATCATACACGACTTACAGCTTTTGACATTAAATGGAAAACATTTTGAACGAGTTGAAGACTTGAAGCTTTATACCTAAGCCCCGCATCTCGAAAGGAGTCCGAATCATGACGTTTGTCTCTGAGCTGGAACCTCGACAAGTCTGGAAGCATTTCGATGAAATCCTAAAAATCCCGCGCGGTTCCGGCAACGAACAGGCGATGCGCGATTACGTCATCGGCATGGCGCAGAAACTCGGCTTGAATCATAAACAAGACCAAACCGGCAATGTCGTGGTCGCCAAACCGGCTGCCCATGGCCGCGGCCACAAGCCCGTGGTCGTGCTGCAATCGCATCTCGACATGGTGAATGAAAAAAATTCCGAGGTGCAGCACAATTTTATCAAAGACGCGATTCAACCCCGCCTCGACGGTGAATATTTGAAAGCCACCGGCACGACGTTAGGCTCGGATAACGGCATCGGCGTGGCCGCCGCGCTCGCGCTCATGGAAACGCAGGAAGTCAAACACGGCCCGCTGGAGTTTTTATTCACCGTGGATGAAGAAACCGGCTTGACCGGCGCGAACGGCCTGGCGGACGACATGCTACAAGGCCGGCATTTGATCAATCTCGATACCGAAGAAGAAGGCGCACTATACGTGGGTTGCGCCGGCGGCGGCGGCTCGGAAATATTGTTGCCATTGAAAGAAACGCCCGCGCCTAAAAATCACGCGGCGTTGCAGCTCAAGCTCGCCGGCTTGCGCGGCGGCCATTCCGGCGTGGATATTCATCTGCAGCGCGGCAATGCCAACAAGCTGCTCGCCCGTGCATTGTTTCGCGTTTTGCAGAACGGAAAAATTTCTTTCAAGCTGGCGCAATTTTACGGCGGCAATAAACACAACGCCATTCCGCGCGAAGCTTTCGCCGTCGTGCAGGTGCCGCGCAAGAAGCAGGAAGATTTCGAAAAAGCGGTGCAGGAACAAATGCAAATGGTGCAGGCCGAATATCAAACCGTCGAGCCGGGCTTCACTTTTTCGCTTCATCCCGCCAAAGCAAAAAAAGCCTGGAGCGGCAAAACCACCGCGCGCGTGCTGGCTTTGTTGCAAGCCTTGCCTCACGGCGTGGTGACGATGAGCAACGACATTCCCGGTTTGGTGGAAACCAGCACCAATCTCGCCATCGTCGAAATGAAAAAGAAAAACCTGCGCCTTCATTCCAGCACGCGCAGCTCCGTGGCTTCGGCTCTGCAGAGCGTGAAAGATCAAGTGCGCGCCATTGCGGAAGCATGCTGCGCGCAAGTGGAAGAAGTCGAAGGCTATCCCGGCTGGAAACCCGATCTCAATTCCAAAGTGCTGGCCGAGGCCAAACAGGTGCACAAAGAATTGTTCCACCTCGAGCCGGGCATCAAGGCGATTCACGCCGGGCTGGAATGCGGCATCATTGGCGAAAAATATCCCGGCATGGACATGGTGTCAATGGGTCCGCAAATCGAGTTTCCGCATTCCCCGGACGAGCGCGTGAAAATCAAAACCGTGGGAAATTTTTATAAATTGCTCACCGCTACTTTGGAAAAAATGGCGGGCTGAAGCGTGAAACGTAAAGCGTAACGCGTAACGCGTAACGCGTAAAGAAGACAATTGCGTTGGGCATGCAATTTACGTTTTACGCTTCACGTTTCACGCCTTACGTTTTAAAAATTGCGCCTTATTCAACACCAACCAAGCAAGGGGTGCATCAAAACAAAATGAATTGAACAAGCGCAGCGCAATACTGCTGCGCGCCCATGGGGATCGACAAGACTTGTAGAGGCAAAGGAATTGCCCTTGTGATCCGACAGGACCATTTTCGCATCCGTGCGGTTTGGCATCTCCGAACCTCATCATGTCTAAAGACCTCCAACACATGGCGCGCAAATTTATTTGCAGCCTCGGGTATGCGTGCGCACTCATATTGCTGATGAAATTTTCTCCGGCGCAAGCGGAGAAGGGCAGCGCTGTTTCTGCCCTCGCTTTCACCCGTTCCCTTTCCGCCGCCTACGCCTTTCCCCCTCGCCACCTGCATGCTTCCGCTGCTATTTCTTTTACTTTCTCGGTCGACAAACCAAGGCCTAACGTCAACGACAGCCTGATTTACACCATTACGGTTTGGAACGATCCTTTGCAATCCGACACCTTGCGCGCGGTCGCAGCCGAGTTTGATTTGCCGCGCCTGGCCAACGGCAGTTTTGCTTTGAAGCTTTCCTCCTTCAGCTATGCGGGCGCGCTGCCCTTCACCGTTGACCCGGCGCAGGGCAAAATCATCTGGCAAGTGGGGAATATCGTGCGCCGCCGGCCGCCGCAGCGCAGCGATACAGCGCGCGTCGTGTTTGCTTTCCAGCTTGCCGGGGTCGGCGATTTTTCTTTATCCTGCGGAGAAAATCCCGTCACCGCTTTCGCCCGTGTTTCTTTTGCCGACGATCAAGGCGGGCGCATCTTTCCCGGCACGCCGCGCGCCGCGGAAAGCACTTTGTTTTTGACGCCGGACTTTGTCGCGGACAACGCCGCGAGCAATGCTGCAGAAGTACAGCGCGGCGACACTTTGGTTTTGCAATATTTTTTCCGCAACCTGGGCAACGTCGGACGCCGGGTGAATTTTTGCTTGCGCTTTCCGCCGGGCCTGGATAGCGGCCAGTTGGCGGGCGTCACGCCGGATAGCATCGGCATTCCGGCAGTATTGGCCGACAGCATTTGTTTGGATCTCGGCTTCGTTCCCGCCGGCAGCGCGAGAAATTTTCTCTTGCGGATTTTCGTCAACGATCTTCCCGTGGCCGCGGATTCGCTGTGCTTCAACGGCCAGTTAGTCACAGACTGCGACATTCAACCCGACAATAATTTTTTTCGACGCACGTGTGTCACGGTGGCGCCGCTGGATTTGCTGGCCGTGGAAAAGCCCGCGTCCCGCAACCGGCTGCGCGTGGGCGATACTTTGCGCTACACTCTCGACTTCTCCAATCTCACCTCCCGTCTGCCGGCGTTCAATGTCACGTTGACCGACACTTTGCCCGAGGGCGTGGATTTTATTTCTGCGACTTTGCCCTATACTTTGTCGAACCGCGTTTTGACGTGGCAACGACCGCAACTGCCTGCCGGCGCACGCGAAGCCGTGGATATTCTTGTGCGCCTGCGGCCGGATTTCTTTTTAACCGTTGCGCGCGGCCAAGCTTGCAACGGTGCAAACTTGACGAACGTTGCAAACCTCGCCGCGACCGCAGCGAATGGCTCGCCTAGCTCCGAATCGCAGTTGCAAAACAATCGCGCTCTACACACTGCTTTCGTCGAGCCGCTGGGCGATTTGCTGGAGGTTCAGCTTGCGGTTTCCGCCGCGCCGCCGGCCACGCTCGGGAATTTGATGCCGGGCGACACGTTGCTTTATCAACTCACGTATTCCAACCGCAATCAGAATCTTGCCGCCAATAATGTCACATTGCTCGATACGCTTCCCCTTCCGGCCTATTTGCAATTATTATCGCCGCCGGCCGGCTTTGTCTTCGAGGTTGCCAACAATTTATTGCGCCGCGAAAATTTTATTCTGGCAGCAGGAGAAAGCCAAAGCACAAGCTATCGCATGATTTTGCGCAATGACATTGCGCTGTGCTCGCCCGCAGTGCTCGGCACACGCGCGGTTCTTTTCGAGCCGAACGGAGGGGATTGCCAATTGCAGAACAATCGCGCACACAATGATTTGACTTTTCCGGCGCCGGGCAATTTGCTCACGCTGTCGGTGCAAACCGCCAATGCCGTTTTGCCCGGCGCTGAGTTTGATGTGATTTTGCAAGCCCAAAACCTGAACGATTTGGCTGTGGCTGCCGTGATCATCAATAACACCTTTCCCCCCTCCGTGGAAATCGTCGCGATCAACGACGGCGGCGCGATCAGCCGGGCGAATCAAATCAGTTGGAATCTTGGCGCTTTAGCCGGCCGCCAAAACCGTAGCATATCTTTTCGTGGCCGGGTGAGGAACGCGCTTTATTGCGCGCCGGCAACCATGACAAATATTGCCTGGCTGCAATCCACGCCCAGGGATTGCAACACCGCCGATGACACGTTGCGCACGGCAATCACAATTTTACCAACGCCGGTGGAGGAGCAACTCAGACTGGTTGTGACCAACGTGCGCACACGAGACCGCAACGGCGACGGTTGTGCCGAACCCGGAGAACGTATTGTTGCGCAAATGACCCTCGCGAATCGAAACCCTCGCAATTTAACCGCGCAAAATCTCGCTTTTTTGAATGCCTGCGCCTTTATTGCCGGCGATTGCTCGCCCATGACGTTGATCGATCTTTCGCCGCCCGTGATTTTGCCCAATGATTCCGCCATTGCCGCGTTTGAATTCATTCTTCGCAAAAATGATTTTTCCGCGCCAACGATAACGCTTTCTTTCAATTTGAATGCCGCAGGATTTTGTCCGCAATTCGTCGAAAAGCTGGCGCTCACGGATTTGCGCTATTGCCCGCTGCCGGCAGTGGTTTTGCGCCTCGTCGATCTCAACGATGCCAACGGCGATGGTGACGGCCTGGCTTCGGAAAATGAGCCTTTGAATTTGATCGTCATTGCGGAAAACATTGGCCCGCTGCCGGCGGACAGCGTGGATTTGTTCGTGGCGCTATCGCCCGCCGGCTTCACGATTTTGCAAAGCAATAAACCTCTGCCGCCGGGCATGCCCATGCGCCGGCGCAGCCGATTGGCGCCGAATGAACGCGACAGTTTGTTTCTGCAATTGCGTTATGATAGTTTTTCTGCCTCTGAGGCCGCCGTCGCGGCCTCGGCATATTTGCAAGTCTCGGCGCTGGCCGGGCCCCAGCCGCCGCTAACCGATCAGCTTCTCATTCGAAAGGATTGCTATGCCCGGCCGAATCCTTTCATACCCACGCGTCACCACGGCGGCGTGCTCTTCGCGCCTAACGACGGACAAAGCGTCGAGATTTTCGATTTGCAGGGCAATCTCCTGCGCTCGTTCGCTGCGCCCGGCCCGTGGGATGGCCGCGACGATCGCGGACGCCTGTGCGAGCCGGGATTGTATATTTGGAAAATTGCAAAAGGATGTCAGGGTTCGATTGTGGTGGTGAGGTGAGACGGGTTGCTCGGTGCTGAATGCCTCAGAGCAATCTGTCATTCAGAAGAATCTTGTGGCGCACTGGCACTGTACTCGATGCTGCACAAGTTCCCTTCTGGATGACAGGGCGCCGAGCAGGCGCGTTTTCAAGTCGGTGAGCAGGATACTCCCCTCTCCTACTCACGCAGGTAACAGGTGCAAGTCCGACCCGTGCGATCTCGTGTATCGTACGGAACGATGGGGTT
>Ga0247727_10015524_pt1 | contig 12474 bp, 17 predicted proteins | sample WisWelCaveWW1625_FD_202498 | JGI IMG/M metagenome (GOLD analysis project Ga0247727, IMG submission 202498) | Biofilm microbial communities from Wishing Well Cave, Virginia, United States - WW16-25 | ecosystem: Environmental > Aquatic > Deep subsurface > Groundwater > Cave microbial mat | place... | reverse complement strand
ATTCCACTCCTACGGAGTTTGGGAGTAGTGGTAGCTCGGATTTACTATAAACATTTCACCTCACGGGGTTAGTCAAAGGAGCACAACCGATCGTAAATAATGGTATCCTTTGGTGCAAAATTAAGGTAGAAACTAACGAGTTAAATCTGTGCAAAAAAAGCAAAGCCTGCCCTGGCGCCCGCCGCGCCACGCGGTGCCGCAGGCCAGGGAAATTTTGGCTCACGGAAATGGAACGGCTCACGGAAAAAAATTCCGTGAGAGTTCCATTCCGTGAGCAATAATCTTTTTGGTTGCGGCTCGTTGTGAGAGTGAAAGATGATTCGGTGTTTTACACTTTTGCTTTTAGTCGCTTCTTTGGCAATCATAGCATGGCGACCTTTAAATGCTCAAACGCCTGATTCGACACGAGTCAATCAGCTTGAAAAAGAGGTGGAAATGCTTCGGTCCGATCTCAAAGACCTGAAAAGCGATATACGCGATAAAGGTGAAAAGGGATTTGTGCTTTTTCTTTTTGCCGGATTTTGCGCCCTTTGGGCGCAGAAGACAGGACGCAATCCTTAATTCACGTATTAGTAACAGAATTAACACAAAAAGAAGAAGTGTTTTATGAAAGCAAAAACTTTGTATCGTTGGCTCGTTCTCGTTGGCATCGCCATAATTGGTTGCCAAAAAGAGATAAGCGCGCCGGAGCCGGCGCCGGAGCCTGAGCCGATCAATTCGACCTGGGAGTTGATTCAGCAGAAAATCTTTGACGCCAATTGTGTGAGCTGTCATTCTGCCGGGACTTCTTTTGCAAGACAATCGGGGCTGGTGTTGACCAAAGATGTTGCATACAAGCAGCTCATCAATGTCCCACCCATGAACCAGGCCGCGGCTGCGGACGGACTGGTGCGGGTCGGCACCAGGGGAATGGAAAGTGTGGAGAAAAGCTTTCTGTGGGAAAAAGTCAACGCGCCCAATCAAGATCATCTCTATGCCGATCATCCGCACTATGGCGCCATCATGCCATTGGGAGGACAGTCGCTGACGTATGGCGAGCTGGAATTGATTCGCCGGTGGATCGTCGCCGGCGCGCCCGAGACCGGCAAGGTTGTCGATGCTGCCGTGCTCAACAATAAAGATCGGTATGAGCCGTCGAAGGAATTTAAGGCGTTGCCGCAACCGGCAAAAGGACTGCAGCTCCGCCTGGGGCCGTTCGAGGTCGCCGCCAATTATGAGCGCGAGTTGCTGTATTATTCGCCGTTGAATTATTCCGAGGACGTTTTTATCAAACGCGTGGAAGTCGCCATGCGCCCCGGCAGCCATCATTTCCTGCTGTATGCTTTTCAGGATAACACCCCGGCCTCGCTGATTCCGCCGGCCGGAGTCTATCGCGATTTTCGCGATCAAGCGGGAAATTATATTCTTCAAAATCTACAGGTCATGGAATATCTTTTCCCCGTGGTCGGAACGCAGTATCCGGTGCTGAATTATCATTTTCCGCCGGGCGTGGCGCTGCGGTTGAAGCCTGGCCGCGGGCTCGATCTCAATTCGCACTATGCCAATCGCACCGGCCAGCCGATTACGGGCGAAGTTCACATGAATCTGCACTTTGCCGAGCGCGCCGAGATCGCGCACGTGGCGGAGAATCTCTTCCTGAGCAACGACGACTTCGCGCTGCCGCCGAACCGAACAACGACGATATCAAAAACATTTTCCAACGAGCTCGGCCGGCGGATGCACATTTTTCAACTGATGTCGCATGCCCACGAGCACATGACGCAATTCAAAGTCGAAGTCGCCGGCGGGCCGCGAAACGGCGAGTTGATTTACGTCGCTCATGATTGGCAGCACCCGCCGATCCTGGCGCTCGATCCGCCGCTGGTGCTGGAACCCGGGCAGGGGCTGCGCCTGATTACCACTTACAACAATCAGACGAACCGGACCTTGCGATTCGGGTTGCTGAGCACAGATGAGATGCAGATTCTGTTTGGGTATTATTACGCCGATTGAAAAGGAGATCATCATTCGCGGCGGCATCCCGGGCGAAAATCTTTTTCTGATGGACAACATCGAGATTCCCAACCCCAATCATTTCGGCGAGCAGGGCACCGGCGGCGGGCCGATCAATCGGCTGAACACGTACATGGTGCGCAAAGTGGATTTTTACGCCGGCGCTTTCGCGGCGAAATACGGCGACAAAGCCTCTTCGGTGATGGACATTGCTTTGCGCGACGGAGACCGCGAACGATTACGCGGCGAGGGCTACATGGGAATGGCCGGCGCCGGTTTGCTGGTGGAAGGGCCGCTCGCTTCGCGGAAGGGCAGCTTCATTTTCAAAAATTGGAACATGGTCGTGTTTCTGGATATGTACAATCTCCTCAACCGCCCCAATATCTGGGAATATCAATACAACGATGACGGCGCCATCGAAGACATTTTGCAATTCGAGATTTTTCCAGTGGGCGGGGTTTCGATAGAATTTTAAATGTTGTGTTATCCCAGACAAAAATATTATTGCAGGGGTACTCCCTCAGTGACGGGGTAGCGCAGACATCATGTCTGCCCCGCGAACGGGGTGCTACATTTTTTTCCCGTGAGTGAGGCATTACTTGCAGGGCAAAATATCTCTTGCTATTGTCATTTTTTTTTATACTTTTAAACCGCAAAATCGGTGTGGCAACTCTGGGTTAATCCAATGATATTGACCGAAGCTTCGACGCCATCTTCAACTCCTTTATTCCAGCCACGAAATTGTTTCGTAAATCGTTCGTTACGATCAATTCATCGGATGGCTGCGAGTTGAACGGAGATCATCATGCAAAAATCGACAGGAGCACAGCGCCAATTATTTCCCGTTGAAGCGGCCGCGCTGCCGCATGGCGGCATCAGGCGGGCCGTCGAATTTATTCATCAGCATTATCACGAGAAGCACAGCCTCGAAGAGATTGCCGCCGAGGCGTGTTTGAGCCAGTATCATTTTTGTCGGCTTTTTCATCGCGTCGTGGGCATATCGTATCATGAATACGTGACGTTGATGCGGATTGAAAAAGCCAAAGCGCTGCTCCAGGAAACTCCCTATCATTCCATTACCGAGATCGGCTACGAGATCGGTTTTGGAGGCCTGAGAAATTTTGAAAGCTGCTTCAAAAAACTCACCGGCCAGACTCCCTGCCAATACCGCATAAGATTCAGCCGGCAAAGAGCAACTCCGTTCGCAAAAAGCGCAATTTCCATCGTGCAATTTTGGGTGAAATTTTTATTTTGCGTGTTTGTTTTGCAGCGGCCTTGCGGCGTTTTATTGCCTCAAATTTTTACTTCCGATTCTCATCGGCGACCCGCTCCTTCACGACGCATCTTAGCATGGCGAGTATACGAAAGTGAATAAGAAGTTCATCCTGTTGGCCTTCATACTTTTGCTTGAGTTTCACATTATTGAAGAAGCCGGGCATGTTCCACAGTATGAGCGCCCGGAAGCCGTCAATCCCATCCTGATTGAGTTTCTAAAACACTAATAATCCATTCGTTTTTATAACCGTTTTAAAAAAGCGGAGGTGTATTATGTACGCACGAGTCGTCACGGTTCAATTAAAGCCGGACAGGACAGAAGAAGCCACGAGTCTCTGGCGCGATGAGGTCCTGCCCATTGCAAAGCAACAGCAGGGATTCAAAGGTGCGCTTTTGCTAACCGAGCGTGGCTCGGGCAAGAGCATGTCTGTCAGCGGCCACGTAAACTCTTTCCTCGGCGACTACGAGGCTGCACGCGCCGACTACGACAAGTCCATAGCGATGGCGCGCGCCAACGAAGCGCCAAACTACGGCGTGTACAAGGCCTTCGTCCACGTGTATGCCGGCGATCCGTCAGCGGCGATCGGTGAGTTGAAATCGCTCGCTTCCAAGATCGACAAGATGGACATTCCTGATCCTACCGGGATCAAAATCTTCGCCCTCGGCAGCGCCTCAAACATCGCTCTGCATCATAGCATGATCAATGAGGCGGAAACGCTGATCGCCGACTGGAGTTCTCTGATGCGTGCTCAGTCCGAGCAGGCCGGCACCGACGCGATCCGTCGCGGCCAAGAGGCAGGAATCGCCTACATCGAAGGCATGCTCGCGATCAAGAAGGGTAAATTCAACGCCGCTGAGGAAAAGGCTAACACCATCGCCAAGTTGCTCGAGCCCGATGCGAACCCACGCAAGATGGAACCGGTCCACGAGTTGAAGGGTGCGATAGCGCTCGAGCAGGGCCGCCACGCGGAAGCCGCAGAACATTTCCGGCAAGGCAATCATGAGAACGACATCTACATCAAGTACCTCCTCGCCAAATCGCTGGAGGGCGCGGGTCAAACTGGCGAGGCCATGAAGCTGTTTCAGCAAGTGGCTACCCATAATTTCAACGCCGTTGGTTTCGCCCTTACGCGAAAAGAGGCGATGACAAAGGTGGGCTCGTGAGGTTACGGCTGATTCGGGAATCAAAACCACGAGAAAAGGCGTTAGGCGGCATTCTCTCCAACGAAGTAGTCGCTAAATTTGGAGCGCCTCGATAACAGTGGCGTTTAAACAAGAAGGATTAAAGAAATGGACGGCGATAAGATCCGCGTTGAAGATCAGCCTTCCGACGAAGACGTGCGAACCCTGATTCGCAACCTTGTTCACTATAACGATAGTCAAGCCGAGAAGGAAAACTGGCAGCCACTCGTAATTTTCGTTCGCGATGACCAAGGCCAGATTGTCGGCGGGCTCAACGGCTATACCCACTGGGGATGGCTGTTCATACAACATTTGTGGGTGGCGGAGACACGCCGTGGGAAAGAGTATGGCCGAGAGCTTATGCAGCAGGCTGAACAAGAAGCCCTAAAGCGCGGTTGTCGCCATGCACACCTGGACACCTTCAGCTTTCAAGCACTTGGTTTCTATCAGAAACTGGGTTATCAAATTTTTGGTGTTTTGGAGGATTATCCAGCGGGGCATACCCGCTATTTCTTGCAGAAACGCAACCTGGAGGTGCCACACAGGGGGTAGTACCTTTAGTCAAGCGTGAGCCGCCCAACACTGCATCCAGCCGACCCCGCTTCGCTACGCGGCGTGGCTGATGCTGACGTTAGGCCAGTTGATTTTGCTTACATTACCAAAATTTACCTGAACCAAAGGAGGAGATCACCATGAAACACTCCATCAACAGTCGTGTTGTCTTTGCGGTACTTTGGCTGATTATGACGGCATCGACGCCGTTGTTTGCGCAGGAATGGTCGGCGGCGCAGAAAGACGTTTGGAAAAATGTTGAAGCCTATTGGGCACTCTACGCAGCGGGAGACGTGGAAGGATACATGGCCTACGTCCACACGGATTATCTCGGTTGGAGCAATCAGGCTGCGCTGCCAAGTGACAAGGCTTCAACAAGAAAATGGGTTGAACACGATCTCAAAACCACAAAAACCCTTGTCTCTGAGATCAAACCCGTTGGCATCAAAATTCATGGCAACATTGCCTTCGTGCATTATTATTTCTCAGTGATCATAAAGGATACAGAGGGCAAAGACAAAAATATTTCCGGACGCTGGACGGATATCCTGATGAAACAAGGAGACAAGTGGGTGATGATCGGCGATCACGGCGGGCAAACCTCGAAAAATTAATGGACGTTGATCAATCAAGCTCAATAGATCTGCGATTGAACTAAAGCATATAACCCTCAAACCTGGAAAGGAGAACGATCATGCCAAAGTATGTCATCGAGCGGGAAATTCCAGGCGCTGGAAAGTTGTCGGCGCCGGAACTGCAGGCGATCTCACGGAAGTCCTGCAGCGTGCTGAACCAGATGGGCACACAGATTCAATGGATTCAGAGTTACGTCACCGACGACAAAATTTATTGCGTGTACCTCGCGCCGAACGAAGAAATGGTGCGAGAGCACGCGCGTCAAGGCGGGTTTCCCGCCAACCGGGTTTCGGCGGTCAGGTCGGTTATTGATCCGACGACTGCGGAAGCATGAATTCTTTTTCCTTAAAAGGAGAAAACCATGAGAAATCCATTGAAGTTGTTGGCACCAAATTGCCTATTCGCCCTCTTGCTTTGGCCTATTTCTGGCTGTATGCAGCCAGTAGAAAAAAACAAAGTCTTCGTCCGTCGTTTTTTCGAGGCGCTAATAGATGCGATAAGCAGGATGCAACAGCCTGGAGTTACCTGCCTGCCGGAGCAGAACTAAAAGTAACTGGTGAAATCGAAAACCGGTTCGCGCCGAAGATTATTGAAATCGCGCTCCTCAAGGCGCGATTTCAATTTCGAAAATTATGTGCGAAAGATTAAGGAGGAATTATGCATGACGACGACGTTTTCCGCTTCATTCTGATCGCGGGCTTTCTTGTCTTTATGCCGATTGGCGTTTATCATCGTGTCAAATCCCGCACGGGCGAGAAACTCGATCGCCGGCGATTTCAAGGCCACCCGGCGCATGACGCTGATCGGAAATAAGGTCTGGGGATCGTATGGCAATAATCGCATGAGCATCGAATTAAACTGACTTTATCGACAGCGAGCAATCACGCTTCACTGACGGCTGCTCGCTGTGTTTCATGCGCCAAATTATTTGTGCCAAATTATTTGCGCCCACCCCTTGCTTTTCTCATAAAATTTATTATCTTGAGAAAGTCATTCAGCAGTCGCTTCCGGGCGCAAGTGTTCGGACAGTTTCGCAGAGGGTTGCGGGAGCGCGCGGAGAAAAAGGAGAAGCAGCATGAAAACCATTTTAGTGGTTGAGGATGAAAGACACCTGCAGGCGCTTTATTCGCAGGAATTGGTCGCCGAAGGCTACCGCGTGATTACCGCCGGCAACGGCGGCGAAGCGCTGGAAAAAATAAAGAACAATGCGATTGATCTGGCGATACTCGACATCAAGCTCGAAAACGAAGACGGGCTTGAAGTCCTGCGCAACATGATGGAACACCACCGCGGTTTAAAAGTCATTCTCAACACGGCCTATTCAGGTTATCGCAACGATTTCAAAAGCTGGTCGGCGGAAGATTATATTGTGAAATCTTCCAATCTTGACGAGTTGATTTCCAAAGTCCGCGAGTATGCACCGCTTTAGGCTGGTGGTTAGTTGCTCGTTGCCTGTAGCTCGTTTTCTGACTGCGATAAAGCGAGCCCATGCCACGAAACCAGCGACCAGTAACCAACAACAAAGATGGCCACCTGTCCCAACTGTCAGCAGCAAATTCCGGAAATTTCCGAATTAAAATTTTGTCCGTTCTGCGGTGGTTCGCTGAATGCTGAAAACCAACCCCCTGCGCCCAGGTCCGTGTCGCCGGCGCCAGGCGAATTGGCGCCGGCTCCAGCGCCGAGTTATCAGGCGGCGCCGGAAGCAGTGTTTTATGTGCCGTGGGAAGATCGTCAGCGTCTGGGATTCCTGCCGGCTTTTAGCCAGACCTGGAGCGACTCGGTTTTTCGTCCCGCGGAATTTTTTCGCCGCGTGCCTCGCGCCGGCAATCTCGGCTCGGCTCTGTTATACTGTTGTTTGATCGGCATCACCGGCAGCATGTTGTCGCTGTTCTGGAGTTATTTGTTCTGGAGCAGCTCGGATATGGAAAAGATCCAAGAAATTTTCTGGGGTGGGTTCAATCGCGACATGCTCGGTTATTTCGCTATTCTCGTTCCTTTCCTGACGATCATCGGGGTTTTCGTCGTTTCATTTATTTATCATATCTGTTTAATGATCACCGGCAGCAGCAGGAACGGCTTTGAGGCGACGCTGCGCGGCTATTGCTACAGTTACGGCCCGTATTTGCTCACGATCATTCCACAATGCGGCGGTCTCATCGCCCTGGTCTGGCAATGCTTTTTGCTGGTCAATGCGTGGCGCGAGATGCACGAGAGCACAACCGGCCGGATCGTGATCGCCGTGCTGTTGCCGCTTATTTTCTGTTGCGGCCTCACCTTTTTGTTGATACTGGGTCTCGCTGGACTTATCGGCCGGGGGCTCAGATACTGAGAATTGATGGAACGACATGTCTGCCTCGTCCGCGACTTCCATTCCTCTCAAAACGCCGGATTCGACTTCGCGCCCACTCGATGTGAGCATCATCGTGTTGCCGTTTTTCCTGCTCGGTTTTTTGCTGGCGCGATACGCGACGCCGGTTTTTGCATTGCTGCCGGCCTGCGCCTTTCGCGCCGCGTTTGGTTTTCCCTGCCCAGGCTGTGGCGCGACGCGCGCCGGACTGGCGCTGGCGCAGGGTGAGTTGCTCGCGGCTCTGGCTTATCATCCGCTGTTCGTCGTTTGCATCGGAGTTTTATCTTTGTGGAGCGCGAAGGGGTGGCTGGAAAAGCTGAGCGGCAAAGAAATCGGCAAGGCCTTCGCCGGCAAAATTCAGAAAAAACTTCTGCGATGGCTTCGGTGGCTGGCAATCAGCGCGATGGTTTTTAATTGGCTTTATTTAATCATATCCGGATAATTCGGAAAACTCGAATACCAATCCCAACAGGATGATGCTATGCAAGTTGGCATGACGATTAGCGGCTTTGACGGCAAAAGACCGGGTGAGATTCTTGCGCTGGTGCGCGATTTCGGTGTGGCTTTTGTCGAATTGAATTCGCAGGTGATGAGTGACGTGAACAACATTATTCCGCAGACGGAGGAGATCGCCACCGGCTTTCATTTGCCGCTCTTCAACGAGCACGGCTTTGATTTTTCCACGCTGGCGGCCAAAGAGAAAATCGACGACACTATCGATTTTATCAACCGCTACCGGCACCAGCTTAATTTGATTTATTGCGTCGCCCATCCGCCGGAATCCTCGCCAGACGGAGACATTACGGAAACGCTGGAATTTTTGATGGAAAACCTGCAGCGGCTGGAAGTGCCGGTGCTGCTGGAAAACACCGAGCACTGGGCGGAGCGGGAATTTGACAAACTCGCCGAGATTGTTCGTGGTCAGCTCAAGAAAAAGCTGGGAGGTTTATGCTTCGATCCGGCTCATGCCTATTTGCGCGGCGAAGATATTTTTCAGCGCTTCAGCGCGATCGCGCCGCAGGTGCGTTGCATTCATCTCTCCGATTGTCTGAAGGGAAAAGATGCACACCTGCCGCTCGGCCAGGGCGAGTTGCCGGTGGCGCGTTTCCTCCAGCACGTGGCCAAACATCATTATGACGGCATCATCAATCTCGAAGTCGTTCCGAAATCGCTCGCCGAAGCCCGCGCCGTGGTGAAGAGTTATCTCGCGGTGCTGCGGGTTTTTAAGAAGGGCAAATTTGTTGGAACTGCGGCGAAGTTGCTGTTTCGCGGCCTGCCGGAGATGGCGTGAAAATACTTGTGCAATTGGAAAAATTTTTGACGAACTCAGATTTACGCCGGTAATTGGGAAATGCCGCTTGAATGTCAACAAAGATTTTGATCAAAACTGCTACCATGAGATCGGCTTATAAAATACCCCGTCACCGTCAGTGAGTGTGGGTGGAAACTGACTTGCCGTTAAAGCGCCTTTCCGAATCGGCTTGATGAATGAAGCGTGTTGCAAAAGTACTTGACTCGGCTTTTTGTGAGGATTGAGAATACCAACGGTCAAATGCAATTCTTCCCGAACGATTCTCACGGCCTCAAGAAGATCGGAATCGTTGGTAATAAGAACAGCCGCCTCGTAGTCATGCTTATGGCCGTCATTGATCAGGTGTACTGCCAAATTGACGTCAGAGCCTTTTTCTTCTGTTTTCATGACCTTGACGTATTTCGGATTGTTAGGAGGTTGCCCCGCTAAAGGCAGCAAACATTTTTGTGTAAGAAAATGACCAAGAATAATTTCTAAATTCGGTATGGTTTTGAGCGCACGAAAATATGCTTGTTGCTTGAAAGGCTTAATAGGATCATTTGGGCGAGCGCCAACACGCGCTGTGAAATATTTGATTTTGTGGATTTGATTGTTGGGCAAAAGATACTGGCACAATTTGGCAATATTCAACCACTTGTAGGGAGTACCCTTCAAGGCGCCGTAATAGAAATTGAACCCGTCGACGTAGATGTTTGTTTTCATAGGTGAACCATAAAATGCAGAGGCCGCAACCGCCATAAGCAGTTACGGCCTCGCGCCCCGTCTTCGATGAGGCGGGGGGGGTAGATACAACTGAAAAAATATAGCAAAACTAAAATTAAATGTCAATGAAAATTTTAGATTTCGGCTGAGAATTGGGGAGTTGATGCCTCGGACTCAAAAAAAAGCCGGCCCTTATTCAAGGAACCGGCTTTTCTATTTATAGAACTTTTCCAATATGCCTCGGCATCTCGGGTTAGGCTTTACTCTCAGCATGTGTTTAAACGGCCATTTGATCGAAGAAACAAAAAAAATTATAAAATTTTTCCACCGGCGCGGCAAATTTTTCGATTTTACCGGCATAGATATGTAAAGGCCAATGAAAATCCATCACCGGAAAGATGTCGGCATGATCGACCCCGAAATACTGCAAAAACTCAATTCACAGGATTGGGAAAGCATTATTCCCCGGCTCGTGCACTATGCGTTGTTTCGCGTTAAAGTCGCGCGATGGCGAGGCCGGCAAAACGCCATTCTCGACCTGGAAGCAAAAGACTTTGCCCTCAAAGCCATCGCGTTGGTTTATACTGGAAAGCGCAAATGGAATCCGGATCAGGTTCCCGATATACTGGTTTATCTCAAAGGCGTCGTTCATAGCCTGGTCAATCATCATGTCCAATCAGCCGGTGCGCGAAAACGGCAGAACCCGATTCTCCGATCAACGGATGATGACGATCCATTGGATCCGCTTGAAGGCGCGCCGGCGCAGGAAGACGGCCCGTTGGAAGAATTGGAAAGAAAAGAGCTTGAAGACCATCTGATCAAATGGGCTGGCACGGAAGAGCTATTAAAGTTAGTGCTCAAATGCTTATTTGAGGGGAAGAAGCGAGCGGACATCGCCATTGAACTAAACCTTCCGCTGCCAATAGTGGATAATTGCCTGAGAAGAATACGGCGGGCTTTGAATAAATTCCTGGATGACGATAACAATTGAGGCTGCCATGGATACCAACGACTTCAAATCGCACGCCAACAAGGATATTCTTCAACATTTGGGTGAAGAGCTGTCGGAAGCCATTGAAAACGATCCGGCGGCTTTGCAGGAGGCTCTTGCGGAAAACGGCCTTGATCAGGATAAACTGGCGAAGGAAGGCTTGCAATTCATTCGTGGTTTGCAGGAAAAACAGAAGCGTCCTGCTCCGCTGATGAAGCCGCTGCACTGGCCCATCAAAGTAAAGCGCTTTGTAAATTTCCCGGCATTTCCCAGGTACGCTTATGCGCTTGCCGCCATGATTGTCATCGCGATTGCAACCTGGCCGCTTATCAACCGATTGAACCCGAAGGAATATTCTGCGGCTCGCGGTAAACAACTCGAGGTGCTCCTGCCCGATGGCTCCAAAGTAAAACTAAATAGCGACACGCGTTTGGCGTTGCGCCCCGATTTCAACAAAAAATCTCGCGAAGTCACCCTGACAGGAGAAGTTTTTTTTGAAGTGCAAAAAGGAGATTTGCCTTTTGTCATCATCACAGAAGGCGCGGTCATTCGTGTCGTGGGGACACGGTTCAATGTCAAGTCACGCCAGGCGCGAATTGAAGTGGCAGTAAGTGAAGGTGTCGTTGAGGTCGCCTCAACTTTGGCTCACAAGGACAGCGTTATAATTTTAACCAAAGGGCAAGCGACCATCTTTCGTATCGGCGAGTCTCCTGCGCTGCCGCAGCAAGCCCACTCAGAATATCCGGGCTGGATAAGCGGCAAATTGGCTTTTTATCAGGACTCCTTGAAAAGTGTCGTTGCGGAGTTGGAAAGACGCTTTGATGTCGCCATTCATTTGCGCGGTGACGGTCTGGAAGAAATAACCATCACCGGACAATTCGACGACAGCGCTTTGGACGACATCCTTTCAGCGCTGTGCCAATTGACCAACAAAAACTACCGGAAAGAAAATGGAGGCTATGCGATTTATTAGGCGAACGCTCTTCATCGCCTTGACGGCGCATTTTCTAACTCCGGCAATCGGCAGGGCGCAGAGCCAACCGGCGGCGATTCATTTCAAGTTTGAGCAGACGCCGCTAAGGGAAGCGCTTGACCAACTCATGCGGCAGCATGAGCTCAAAATAATTTTTAGGGATAAGGATATTGAAGGCATCAAAGTTTCTGCCGATTGTGAGAATTGCACGGACGACGAAGCGCTGAACCGGCTTTTGCGAGGGACCGCCCTGCGCTGGCGCAAAGAGCACAGAATCATTGTGCCGGATTCCAGGGCGATCATCACCGGGAAAGTCATGAAGGCAGATTCTCATGCTCCTCTTGAAAATGTCAGTCTCGTGCTGAAAGACACGAAGCATGGCACGGTCTCCGATTCAAATGGCGCGTTTATCATTCCCAATGTTCCGCCCGGGGAATATACGCTGATTGCCACACACCTCGGGCATGGACTCTACACCAAAAAAATTTCTCTCGCTCCGGGAGATACGATCT
>Ga0247727_10015523_pt1 | contig 12474 bp, 11 predicted proteins | sample WisWelCaveWW1625_FD_202498 | JGI IMG/M metagenome (GOLD analysis project Ga0247727, IMG submission 202498) | Biofilm microbial communities from Wishing Well Cave, Virginia, United States - WW16-25 | ecosystem: Environmental > Aquatic > Deep subsurface > Groundwater > Cave microbial mat | place... | reverse complement strand
GATGAAGGGGAGCCGCATGAGGTAAGGATGAAAGAGGAAAGAAGAAAGAGCATAATAATGTGTTTCATTGAGGGAATTATAGCCGAAAGAGTGATGCAGGGAAACAGCGAAACAAGCAGACAAGGGAACCAAATTATTTCAGCCTTCGATTCCCAGCCTTCTTTGATAAAATCAACTCATGACCACAAATTCATCCGTCTTCTCCGTTCAAAACCTTGATTTTTACTATGGCGCTTCAAAGGCGCTTTCACAGATCAACATCGAGATCGAGCCGCGCAAGGTGACGGCGTTGATTGGGCCTTCAGGCTGTGGCAAGTCCACCTTTTTACGATGCCTGAATCGCATGAACGATACAATCTCGGGCACGCGCGTGGATGGCAAAATCCTGCTCGATGGAAAAGATATTTACGATGAAGATATGGATGTGGTCACGCTCAGGCAGCGCGTCGGTATGGTCTTCCAGAAGCCGAATCCATTCCCACAACCCATTTATGATAATGTGGCATTTGGTCCGCGTGTGATGGGGATGGATGTGAAGATGGATGAGGTGGTGGAGAAATCCCTGCGCGCTGCGGCATTGTGGGATGAGGTGAAGGATATTTTGAGGTCAGATGCACTGGGTCTCTCGCTGGGTCAACAGCAGAGGTTATGCATTGCCCGTGTCGTTGCCGTGCAACCCGAAGTGATCCTGATGGATGAGTCCACGTCCGCGCTTGACCCGATTGCAACTTTACGCGTGGAGGAATTGATCGCCGAATTGAAAAAAGATTATACGATTGTGATCGTGACACACAATATGCAGCAAGCTGCGCGTGTTTCGGATTCCACAGGCTTGTTCTGGCTGGGGGAACTGGTTGAATTTTCAAATACGAACGATATTTTCACAAGACCGAAACAGGAATTGACGGAGGCGTATATTACAGGGAGGATGGGGTAGTTTCCTGCTCAGACGCCGTCCTCGGCGGCGGGGATGCCACCGAGAGCATAATGAAGAATCAAAAAGCGCGGCATCAAACGATGTTCGCGCTTTTTACGAATTACCAATTATCGCGAAGTATCCCTTGGGGACGAATCACTTTTGCTTTTGTTGTTCCCAGAACTCATCATCGGTGGATTTGATCTCGGTCATTTCGCCTGTTGCGATGAAGATCGTCCGTTCGCAAATATTGGTCACGCGGTCTGCGACACGCTCGAGATTGTGCGCCACCCATAGAAGCCAGTTGGCGCGTTCGATAGTCTTTGGATCCTGGATAACGTAGGTCATTAATTCGCGGTAGACCTGGTTATAAAGCGCGTCCACTTCATCGTCCTGCACGGGGATGGAGTTTGCGGCTTCCACGTCTTCGTTGACGAAGGCGGTCAGCGCCTGATGGAGCATATCCGCGCCGATTTGCGCCATGCGCGGGACGTCAATCAGCGGTTTGAGCAAAGGCGCGTCGCCCATGCGGATGTTGATATTGGCGATGCCTTTGGCATAATCGCCCATGCGCTCCAGTTCGGAAATGATTTCCATGCAGGATGCCAGCAGGCGCAGGTCGTGCGCCATCGGTTGCTGGGTGGCGATCAGGATCATCAACTGGTTTTCGATATCAAATCGTTTCTTGTTGATCTCCTTATCCCCATCGAAGATCTTTTGAGAGGCTTTGATATCACGCTTCTTCAACGCCTCAACTGAATTAAGAATGGCTTGTTCCACCATGCTGCCGAGCACAAGCACGTCGTCTTTCAACTGCTGGATCTCGTGTTCAAAGGTTTTGCGGAGCATAGAGTCCTCGCTTTTGTTTCTATTCGCCATATTATATCTCCAATTTATCCGAACCTGCCCGTGACGTAATCCTCTGTGCGCTTGTCTTTGGGGTTGGTGAATATTTTCTTTGTGTCATCAAATTCAATGACAGTGCCTGTATGGGTCTCGCGGTTCGTGAGCATCATCATGGCAGTGTAATCAGAAACACGCGCAGCCTGTTGCATATTGTGGGTCACAATGACGATGGTGTAATTCTTCTTGAGTTCCTGCATCAGCTCTTCGATTTTGAGAGTCGCGATCGGGTCCAGGGCGGAAGCGGGTTCATCCATCAAGATCACCTCAGGTTGAACTGCCAGCGCGCGCGCAATGCATAGGCGTTGCTGCTGCCCGCCCGAGAGGGCTAAGCCAGATTGTTTTAGCTTGTCTTTGACCTCTTCCCATAGGGCGGATTGCCGCAAACAGGATTCGACTAATTCATCCATCTTGCCTTTGAAGCCGTGGATTCTCGCGCCCCAGGCGATATTCTCGTAAATGGATTTCGGGAACGGATTCGGTTTCTGGAAGACCATCCCGATCCGATATCGGACTTCGACTGGGTCCACAGATGGATCATATAGATTCTCGCCCTCAAACAGGACCTCACCTTCAATGCTTGTGCCTGTGAATAATTCGTTCATGCGGTTGAAGGCGCGCAAGAGCGTGCTCTTGCCGCAACCCGAAGGCCCAATAATAGCTGTGATCATGTGACGTTTGATGGGGATGTTCACGCCCGTCACTGCGCGGAAATCTCCATAGTAAATGCCAAGGTCTTTGGTTTCGAGCACGTATTTGGAATTTTGCGTTTCAATCATATTTTTTCTCTTTTCTTGCGGCTCGCTGCGCCGCGCGGAGCGTACGGCGCAGGTGACCGCCGAGGACGGCGGTCAGAGCAGTATTTATTAGTATCTCCTGCTGAAGCGATTTCGTAAAAGAATGGCCGAAGCGTTCAGGCTGAGTAAAATAATGAGTAATACAAGGATGGCCGCGGCCGCCAAACTGCGGAATTCATCCTGTGGACGCGAAGTCCACTGATAGATTTGAATGGGAAGCGTTGTGAATTTTGAGAATGGCGATGCGGGATCAAAACTGATCGCTGTGGAAGCGCCCACAACGATCAATGGCGCGGTCTCACCGATGGCGCGTGAGATGGCAAGGATCGTGCCTGTCAGAATGCCTGGCATGGCGTTCGGTAAGACATGCGACCAGACGGTTTGCCATTTCGTTGCGCCGAGTCCATAACTTGCCTTTCGCAATGATTGCGGCACAGCGCGGATCGCCTCTTGGGCGTTGATAATGATGATTGGAAGCACGAGCAAGCCCAGGGTGAGTCCCGCGGCGAGGACGGTGCGTCCATTGGCTGTGGTTGGGTCAACGAGTCCGAATATCGCTCCGCTGGTGAGCGGTTCCAGAGTCCGCACGAAAATCGCGAGACCGAGAATGCCATACACAATGGATGGAACGCCCGCGAGATTGTTGATATTGGTGCGAATGGTTCTGTTGAGCCAGTTGTCGGTTGCGTATTCTTCGAGATAGATCGCCGCGCTGACGCCCAGAGGAAAAGCGAGCAGAATAGTAAACAGGATCGTCCACAAAGAACCGAGGATGGCGGTACGAACGCCCGCAGTGAGCGCTTCACTGGATTGAGGACGGGAGACAAAGTCCGAAGTGAACCAGGAAATGAATTGAAGTTTTGCGGTTGGGTAGTTTTCGGCGACCTCTTTTTTGATCTCATTCGGGCGAGTGAGCGATTCCCACAAAGACCAGGATTGTTTCACCTCATACTTAACAATCCGCTCCAACACAAGTTGATATGCATTGGATCGTGATCGTTCCTCGAAAGGCTGGTCTTTTTCTAGTTTATTGTATGCGCCGCTGGATATCTTCGATTTCAACAACGCAACCAGCTGCTCTTTGTTCTGATCTTCAAGCACTATGCCATCTACGGTCAATGTGGCAGGGTCTACTTTTGCTTCAAGCGCGGCATATCCAAACGCGCTGTTCGAAATGTTCAACAACAAGGCAGTCAACGCGATGATGCCGATAACTGTGGATGCCTGAAATATCCACTGCCAAACTGAGCCGCTGCGATTGCGTCCCTCGATATTGACGTTGTAATCAGCCTGTTCCCCTTTCCCTTTGGGAGAGAGGCTAGGGGTGAGGGTTTTCATTCATACACCTCACGGAAACGCCGCACGATTCGCTGGCTGACAATGTTCAGCGTCAGCGTAATCAAAAAGAGCAACAAACCAAGCGCGAAAATGCTGTTGTAGTCAATCGAGTCATACGATAAGTCCCCGCCCGAAATGCGGACGATGTGTCCCGTGATGGTCTCTGCGCCTTGAAATGGATTAAGCGTAAATTTCGGTCCTGCGCCCGCGGCGACTGCGACGATCATCGTCTCACCAATCGCGCGGGATAAGCCGATAATGATCGCGGCGGCAATGCCTGATAATGCGGCGGGGAGGACGATCTGCAAGGCGACTTCGAGCCGGGTCCCTCCCATGCCGTAAGCGGCTTCCCTTAAGGAGCGTGGTACGGCGCTGAGAGAGTCCTCCGTCATTGACGTAATAAGCGGCAGGATCAATATCCCCATCACGAGTCCAGCGGAGGCGGTGTTGTAAATCTCTACTACGTCCTTGCCGAAGATCGAACGCAGCAGCGGAGTCATGAACATGAGGGCGAAATATCCGTACACAATGGTTGGAACTCCAGCCAGCACTTCCAAAATTGGCTTGAGGATATTTCTGGCTTTCGGCGTGGCATATTCACTTAAATAAATTGCAACCGCCAATCCCAGCGGAATGGCGATGGACATTGCTATCAAGGTCGTCATCAACGTGGAAGTAACCAGCGGCCAGATCCCGAAATTCCCTGTATGTGGTTGCCATGTTGTGTTGGTGAGACTGTCAAGAATATTGACCTCAGGCATTTGAAAAAATAACAGAGCCTCCTTGCCCAACTCATAGACAATCCCAATCGTGGTGAAGATGGATACAAATCCACTAAAAAATAACAACGCCTGGATGATCGTCTCACCTACACGACGACGTCCGCGCAAGCCAGCGCTTCTTTTATGAAACGAAGCAACGAGGTTCATCTCTTTTTGTTCTTCCATAATATCTATTCCTAACGACGACTTATCCTTCCCCCTTGGTCAAGGGGGAAGGATAAAGATTACGAACTTATTTTTCGAGTACTTGTTTACTCGCCTACTGCCGTATGCCAGGCTTCAAGATTTTCCTGAGCCTTGGCATCGCTGACAGGGAAGTAGCCTACATCCAAAATCTCATTACCGACATTTTCAAGATAGAAGAGGATGAACGCGGCAACCTGTGGTTTTTCCTGCATGATTGTTGCATCAGAGTAGATGAACAACGGACGAGCCAGTTTATAATCACCGCTTTCAGCAGTATCGGCAGTCGGCGCAATGCCGTTGACGGAGAGCGCAGTCAACTTGTCAGCATTTTCCTGATAGTAAGCGAAGCCGAAGTAACCGATCGCATACTGGGAGCCTTCCACGCCTTGAACGAGAACGTTGTCGTCTTCAGAGAACTGAGTGCCCACGGAATCGAGGATTGCTGTTTCACCGAGCGCAACATCAGCTTTACCTTCGGCATTCAGGTGGGCAGGGGCCATCACGGATTCGACGAAGTAATCGAAGGTGCCTGAATCTGTTCCTGGGCTAAAGCGCAGGATCGGTTCAGCGGGCCACTCAGCGCGCACATCAGACCACAGCGTTGCGGTTGAGAAGATGGCGGCGAGTTCCTCAAGCGTGACATCGGTGACGAAATCATTTTCCTTGCTCACGACGACGGACAACGCATCAATGCCGACCTGGAAGCCGATCGGTGTGCGCGGGGCAGCCAGCGCGGCGCAGTTTTCAACTTCGCTGTCCTTGATCTTGCGGGAGGAATTGGCAATGTCGGTTTCACCTGTCTTGCAGAAGCGTTCGAGACCTGCGCCAGAACCAATTGAATCAATGGTCAGGTTTCCAGCAAAGCCTTCTTCCTCAAAACGCTGTTTCATACGCTCGGAAAGAGGGAAGACAGTGGAAGAGCCAGCAGTGACAATATCTCCAGAAACGGCGTCTGGCGCATACATCGCCATCAGGTCTGCAGTAGGTGCTGCGGTGGGTTCAGGTGCAGTCGTGGGCTCAGCGGGAGCGGATGTTGGTTCAACAACCGGCGCCTCAGTAGCTGGCGCGCCACACGCGGCGAGTACGAAACTCATTACAACGAACACGAACATGATTGAACGAACGAATTTGGTCATTTCTTTTTTTCTCCTTAATATTTTGTACATTGAAATCTTATCAACTGGTGTTTAAGGTCAAGAGAAGAACAGGTTAACAACTTGTTAAGATATTAGCAGGAGCGACCTGCCAGGAGCATTAAGAGATTTGTGATTGGGTAGAAGTTTGGCGCAACATCAAGAAAGATAGTGTGATCGGTCGCCCTTACTTAAAAAAATAATTGCCCGCCACTGGTGAGTGGCGGGCAACTTCCCCGGTTGGGGACTAAAAAAGAGGAGGAGAAAATGTGGAACGTTGCTGCTGACCAATTCAGAAAACTGGCCGAAAAGCAACGCAAATCCCTTCATAAATGGACTATGACCTTTTATTCAGAATCATGCCCTTTCATTAACCTCTTCTTCGTGTCGTGGGGCATCAACAAAGGTCCCCACAAAGACAAGAAATGTAAACAGAGCGATTACAATGTAAATTCCAAAGCAAGTTTGCAGCATTTGAACCTCCAGTTCTATACTATTGTTTTCAATTCCAAAGATTGATCAGAAAAAATCATATGTGGTGCAGGATATGGATTTGACCCATCATGCCACTGCCACGTGTTCAAGTCAGTCAATGTGCGATAGGCAGCGAGGTCTAATTGCAAAGGCGTGATGGACACGAATCCTTCGGCAAGCGCCCCCACATCCGTGCCGCGTTCAGGGACACCTGTCGGTGCGTCGCCGCCGATCCAGTAATAAGGTCGGCTGCGCGGATCCGTCCTTTCATCCAGCCGGCTGTGATAAACGCGCAAGCCCTGCCGGAGATTTTGATGCCGCGGATCTTCTCTTCAGGGAGAAGCGGCACATTAACATTTAGCAGGACTTCGTGGGTAAGACCGTTCTCGATGACCTGTTGAATTATTTTTCCAGCAGTGCGCGCCGCAGGAACATAATCAATATCGCCAATATATCCTTCCACGGTTTCAAGAGAAACTGCAATGCCAGGTACGCCTGCGATGACAGCTTCCATTGCCGCGGTGACTGTCCCGGAATATGTGACATCATGCCCAAGATTTGCGCCTGTATTGATCCCAGAGACAACCAGATCAATCGGCTCCTTGAAATAGCCAAGCGTAGCGAGCGCCACGCAATCTGAAGGCGCGCCATCGCTGGCAAATGCCTGGGTTCCATCTGCGAGGCGGACTTCCTTGACGCGTAATGCACGGTCAAGTGTCTTGACGTGTCCGCCGCCCGACCAGTTGCGATCTGGCGCCAGGATGCTGACTTTGCCAAGTTTTCGCATCTCCTGCGCGAGGGCAAGCAATCCGGGGGCAGATACGCCGTCATCGTTCGTGACGAGAATATGTTTGTTCATTGGCTTATTTGCCCTTGGTCGGGAACCTGCGGCGTTTTTGTGTTGCGTCTATTGCGACAACGATGATAAGACTGAAAATCATCAAACCAAGAAGGATCGTTTCCATTTTGTCCTCTGTACTTAGCGAGTTGCCATTGACCATCTGGTGAGGGCGCTGCCCACGTAATTGGCAGCCCAACTTCCAAGAATGCGGATTGAGTTCCATTCCTTCTTTTTGTGAATGGTCGTGGTTCCGTTTCGGATTGCTTTCACTAGATCCAAGCCTGTGCTGCCAGGGAACTCTGTAACACCAAGCCCGATCGCTTCCGCGATGTGGGCATCGCTGTTTCCGAGTTGTGCGATATCCAAATGCTCTGCCAGGATATGGGCATAGTGGTTGCTCATCTTGTCTATGGTTGTGGCGTTACATGTTTCAATGCCGATCAAAATACGGGTCACAGCGGGGTTGCGAAGCGCCCTTAAGATCGAATAGGCGCTTAGGCTTTTCATGACAAGTCCGCCCGCCATGGGGTGGGGAGCAATGCAGAAACCGCCGAGTTCGCCAACTCTTATAGACAAAACAAATCAAGTTCGTACAATCGAAGTTCCTAGGGTAAGCGCAAATTGTGGATTTGATTGTACGAAGTCCAGGTGGTTTCTCTATTAGAACTGTTTCAAGTAGTGACCTATCTCGTTCAATTCTCTCGGTAATGTTCAACGCCAACAGGTCGCCTTCTGAAGTTGTGACTTCAATGCCAGGAATTACTTCAACTCCGTATTTGGGCGCCAGTTCCAGTGCGTTCAGGGAACCAGCAATTTCGTCATGGTCGGTAATGGCTATGACATCCAATCCCATTTTTCGAGCCTTGGTTAATACAGCAGGGACGGAGGCTGTGCCGTCGTAACTGTAAATTGTGTGAATGTGCAAATCAGCAAATCCCATATTTTCTCCTTTTTATACACTCTGAGTTTAGCAAGGTGTAGTTAAGGATAAATCAAGAGTCGTTTAAGAGTTGGTTAACATATTTCCGTCTTCAAATATGGTCATATTAAGGCACAAGAGCCTGGGAGGAGACCAGGCTCTTGTGCGGAGGAGAGGAGAAGAATGAAAAGTTTTCTCAGTGCGTCCGGCGTCGCTTTGTTATTTCAATCCGTTGATAGAGAAATGCCCGCCGTTTTCGTCCCGTATCAACGATAACGACTAGTAACATTGCAAACACTGTTAGGACCAAGAATATTTCCATGCCCATAGGATAGCATGGAGTCGCAAAGCCGTGCTTTACAGCGGGTTTGCCAATGCAAAACAATTATGCAATTACTTTTCTGCCTTTTTAAAACACAAGGGCACAAAGTACACGAAGGAAAATGCTCATACCTTTGTGTCCCTTCGTGGCCTTTGTGTTTAGGCCCTAAACGATTGGAATGGAAAAGAAAAATACACTTCCTTGCCCTTCAATGCTCTCTGCCCATATCTTTCCCTCGTGCGCCTCGACGATATGCTTTGCGATGGATAAGCCCAGCCCCGTTCCGCTTCCGGTTCTGGATTTATCGACCCGATAGAACCGCTCAAAGATCCGTGCGACTTCGTCATCCGGGATCCCGACTCCGGTATCCCGAACAGCGAATCTTACGAAGCCGTTATCTGTTCCCGCTAAAAGAACAACTTCGCCTCCCGCGCGAGTGAACTTGATAGCGTTGTGGATGAGGTTCACCAACACTTGTTCCAACCTTTGCGAATCAATGTTGACTTTGGGCAGATCTTCCGCGCATTCCACGCGTAGACTCAATCCTGCGCGTTCGGCTTGCAGTTGCATCCGCCTGGAGGCAGAGTCAAGCAGGTCGCAAGCCGCGGCAGGCGCGAGGTCCAGGGAGAAGCGGCCCGATTCGATTTTCGATAGTTCCAGTAATTCGTTGACCATCTGGGTCAGCGCGTCCACTTCAACCTCGATCTGGTCAATGAAGTGCTGAGCCGCGGGCGGGTCATCCAGCGCGCCGTCTTGCAGTGTTTCGGCGAGGGCTTTGAGGGAGGCGAGCGGCGTGCGAAGTTCGTGCGAAAGGTTGCTGACGAAATCGCGCCGCACGGTCTCGAGTCGGCGCAGGCGTGTGAGGTCCTGCACGAGCAGGAGGCTTCCGCTTGTTTGCGTATCGGGGATGACGACTAGCTGCAAAAATTGGTGGCGCGTGGGCACTTCAACGGATTCGCTTTGCAGTTCGCGTGTTTGCTGGCAACGCCGCCAGGCTTCCACAAGTTGGTGGTTGCGAATCACCTCAGTGAGACTGCGATTGATCGGGTTCGATGCTTGAAAGAGTCTGCCTGCGGCCGGGTTCGCAAATTGAATGATCCCCTGTGAGTCGGCGATGAGCACGCCATCGGTCATCTGGTCGAGGACGTTGGCGAGACGGGCGCGTTCGGAGTCCAACGTCAAAAGTTTAAGGTCGAAAGTGGAAATGAGAGAGCTGATGGCGCTCGATAGATTTTCAAGTTCTTTTATGTCAGTTGAAGATTGGTCGGATTGTTTTCGAATGAGATTTGTATACTGATTTAAGCGGCGGCGCAAATTGTAATATCGCCATGCAAACCAGGCGGCGATGATCAGGAGGAGGATTGCGAAAACGGCTGTATAGTTCATGTTGCGTTCAAAAAAAGAAAAAATTCAGCCTCGGATTTCACGAATTCTCACGATTGTTTTTTAGATTCGTGTAAATCCGCGGCAAGATATTCTTCGGTCTTTGTTTGGCAATCGCAATTCGCAAATCTAAAATCGTAAATCCAAAACTCCATCATCCTTCAAACCGATAACCCCCGCCTCGTACGGTAACAATGCGCGACGGTTTGCCCGGGTCATCTTCGATCTTTTGTCTCAACCATCGTACGTGTACATCCACTGTGCGGCTGTCGCCGATAAAGTCCCAGCCCCAGACGCGCTCGAGGATGAATTCGCGTGAGAGCATATGGCCTTTGTGAGACGCAAAGAATTCAAGCAGTTCATATTCCTTTGGCTTGAGTTGCAGGGGCGCGTCGCGCAGGGTCACTTCGCGGCGCGTGATGTTGATGACAAGGTCATTGAAGGATAGGGTTTCCTGTTTGCCTGAGGCTTGCGCAGATTTTTCAAGTTCTTCGCGCAGGAGACGCGTGCGGCGCAACTGTGCCTTGACGCGCGCCATCAGTTCACGCATGGAGAAGGGCTTGGTCAGGTAATCATCCGCGCCCACTTCAAGACCGACCACGCGGTCAATTTCGTCATCGCGCGCGGTGAGCATTAAGATAGGGGTGGTCGTCTCTTTACGGAGGATACGCGCCACCTCGAAGCCGTCCAGTTCGGGGAGCATGATGTCCAATACCAACAGGTCTGGGGTTATCTTACGCGCCGATTCGAGCGCGGAGCGACCGTCACCGACAGTTTCCACCGTATATCCTGCTTTTTTCAGGTTATATGCGAGCGTCTCGCGCAGGGCAGGTTCGTCCTCTACAACAAGAATGGTTTCTGGCATGGTCTGTTTGTTAACAACACTATACCAGATAATCTTTTTCAAAGGTTAAGGTCTTGTTAATGGATTTGGAACTTTGAATGGAGATAACAATGATATTATTATGCTGCTGCCTGTAAAATTCAAATTACAATCCTCGTCTATTCACCATGACCCAAGAATTCTACTTCTCCTGGCAATGGGACTTGAAGTCCACACCCGAAGCCATCTGGCAATTCGCGGCGGATACGAATCGCTTTAACCGCGATACGGGTCAGCCAAAAGTGGAAATGCTCGATAACGTGAAAGGCATGAAGCATTTGCGAATGCGCCTTCCGATCCTCAAGGTGGAGTGGGAGGAGGAGCCTTTCGAGTGGACGTATCCGTACTCGTTTGGCGTAGATCGAGCTTACAGCAAGGGTCCCATTGATGAAATGCGCGTGCAGGTGAATTTTGACCCGCTGGCAGAGGGAGGAACGCGCCTCAAATATCAAACATGGATCAACACGAATAACCTCCTGGCGCGGCTGGGCATTCCTTTTGCAATTGGGGTCATCGCAAAGAATCGATTTGAAAAAGCCTTCCGTTTATACGACCGTATCGCGGAGAAAGATAAAGGCGCGCCATTGATCAAGATCGGGCGCCAGCGCGGGCTCGGCTCGGGGGAGCGCGCCCGCTTCAAGTCCCTGAGTGAGGCGGTCATCCGGCAAGGCACGGATCCGACGTTGGTTGCTCGTCTCGAAGATTTCCTCAACCACGCTGATGAACTGTCCCTCCAGCATATCCGTCCGTACGCGCTCGCCGATCATTGGAACGAGAATCGCCGCGCTGTCCTTGAAATGTTCCTGCGCGCCACGCGCGCGGGGATTCTCGATATGTCGTGGGATTTGCTTTGCCCATCCTGCCGCGGCACAACGGAGGGACACACGAATCTCGGCGAGGTGCATGGTCATTCTCATTGCAATACCTGCCAGATCAATTTCGATGTGAACTTCGATCACAATATTGAAGTGGTCTTTAGACCGAATCCGTCCGTGCGCCCTGTCGAATTCAACGCGGCGTTCTGCGTAGGCAGTCCGCAATTACAGCCGCACGTGGTGATGTCGCAGAGTCTGTCCGCATTGCATTCCCTGCCCGTGCCACTGCAACTTGAGTCCGGGCGCTACTCTTTGCGCGCTTCGAATGCCCCTGGCTCTATCTCTTTGCTTGCAGATGCGGATGGATCAGCCAAGACCGACTTGCGCGTGACTGAATACGGATGGCCCCCCGAGGAACAACGCGTCTCGCTTCTTCCGACCCTCAATCTGGTCAATGCCACGGACGGGGATCAAACCTTTCAGCTTGAGCGCACAGCCTGGAGCGATCAAGCCTCCACCGCCGCCGATGTAACGGCATTGCAAGTCTTTCGCGATCTCTTCGCAACCGAAGTCGTGAGACCCGGCGAGGAGATTTCGATTGGCTCCGTCACATTGATGTTCACAGACTTGCGCGACTCAACCCGCCTGTATCGCAAGATCGGCGACGCCTCCGCATTTGGACGCGTGCGCGAACATTTCGAAATATTGGAGAAAGCCATCGCGGAGGAAGGCGGCGGGATCGTCAAGACGATGGGCGACGCGGTCATGGCGACCTTCCGTCA
>Ga0247727_10015522_pt1 | contig 12475 bp, 13 predicted proteins | sample WisWelCaveWW1625_FD_202498 | JGI IMG/M metagenome (GOLD analysis project Ga0247727, IMG submission 202498) | Biofilm microbial communities from Wishing Well Cave, Virginia, United States - WW16-25 | ecosystem: Environmental > Aquatic > Deep subsurface > Groundwater > Cave microbial mat | place... | reverse complement strand
ACCGGCTTTTAACATCTTCTCTATGCAAAACCTCTCTTCTTTTTCCAGATGCCTATACTTCTTTTTTGATTTTCCCTCCATAAATACAAGGATACCTTACCCTTCGTATTTAAAGGTGGGGAGAAGGTTTTTATACGCAAACAAGTGCTGGGTCATTAAGACTCTCTTTATTAGGTACCTCCAATTAGAGGTCTGATATTTGCGTTGTAAGAAATCTCCAAGAAAAAAATCTTAAAACTCAAACACCAGCTCTCTAATCTTAAGTTTAGAGGGCTGTTTTGTTCTTTCATCGGATTACTATGGGGATTGGGCGCCTGAGCGTTTTTGAAAAAAATCAAAAATTACCAGACGCCTAATCCCCAAGATTCGAACTCTCCTAACTTTCATCCCCGAAAGGAGGTGAGAAAATGGAAAAGTCAAAAAAGGGATTCGACGAGCCAACGACATGGCCGTCGCCGGCTCCCGGCCCCCCACCGAAGCCATAGGTTTCGGCCCCCTTGTGATATCTATCGCAAGGGGATCTTTTTTAATTTTGCTATACTATCTTTATGAGTCTTACCATAAAAACAACAACGAACATTGAAGAAGTCGGGGAGTTTGTGGCTGGCTCTATTTAGTTGTCAACCTATGAGATTGACAACTATGCTTGACTTTTAAATTACTTTGTATATACTTTAGGTATTATGAAAACAGCAGCATTAAGTATTAAAATAAATCCCAAAATAAAAAAAGAAGCGCAGAGAGTCGCCGATCAGCTTGGTTTTTCTCTATCCGCTATCGTGAACGCTTCTCTAGTGAATCTTGTTCGCTCTAAAACAGTGTCGTATTCACTGCTTTCGCCCACGCCGTTTCTGAAACGAGCCATTAATTCCGCTCGCAAAGATCGCGCCCTTGGCAAATCATCCAGAGTATTTCACTCTTCCAAAGAAATGCTAGAATCTCTTTTATTGTAAATCCTATGACTATCAGTTACAGTCGGGTCTTCAAGAAAATGTTTAAAAAGAAAGACACTTGGGTGCAAGATAAGTTTAGAGATCAGCTTTTTTTATTTACGCAAGACATAAATCCTTGCTAATAGGGAAGACATTGATTCAATCAAGATTTGCTATACTCATCTTTGTTAGCAAATTATTAATAATTATTAAAAATATAAACAACATACTACAACAGCTAGTGCCAAAATTATATGAATAATCCATTCGACAATGCGATGACGCAACTAGACAAAGTTGCTAAGATTAAAAATTTCAGTGATGAATTTATTGCTCGCTTGAGACAGCCTGATCGCGATATAAGGGTTTCAATACCTGTGAAGATGGATGATGGGACACTCAAAATATTTGAAGGTTATAGGGTGGAATACAATAATGCCTTAGGACCTTACAAGGGTGGCATTAGGTATCATCCTGATACAGAAATAAATGAAGTGAAAGCGTTGGCTTTTTGGATGATGCTCAAATGCGCTGTCGCTGGGATTCCGATGGGTGGAGGCAAAGGGGGTATAACAGTCAACCCGAAGGAATTGTCAAAAAGAGAGCTTGAAAGACTTTCACGCGGATGGGTACAGAAACTTTCAGACATTTTGGGACCTTATAAAGATGTACCAGCTCCGGACGTAAACACTACACCTGAAGTAATGGACTTCATGAATGATGAATATCAAAAAATAACTGGAGATAAAACTGGAGCGGTGATAACTGGCAAGTCTCTCGGTAAAGGGGGTTCAGAAGGCCGAGGCACAGCGACGGCGCAGGGAGGATTTTTTGTTTTTGAAGCATTAAAAAAAGAATTAAATCTGCCTGATAAATGCAAAGTTATAATTCAAGGTTTTGGAAATGCCGGACTAAATGCGGCCTTGATATGGAACAAGGCAGGTTATAGCATCATAGCCATTTCGGATTCAAAAAGCGGAGTTTATAATGAAAATGGTTTGAATATAGAGAAACTTATAGAATACAAAAAAAATACTGGATCACTTTCTGGTTTTTTGGAAGGAAAAGAAATAACAAACGAGGAACTTTTGGAAACAGAATGCGATTTGTTGATTCCGGCTGCATTTGAAAATCAAATAACTGACAAAAATGCGGATAAGATAAAAACCAAAACAATTTTAGAACTTGCGAATGGTCCGGTTACACCGGAAGCAGATGAAATTTTATTTAAGAAAGGTATCACTGTCATTCCTGACATTTTGGCGAACTCCGGAGGAGTGACTGTTTCTTATTTTGAGTGGGACCAGAATTTAAAAAGAGAGCATTGGAGCGAAAAAGAAGTTTTCAACAAGCTGAAACCCATACTCGAAGACTCAGCAAAGCAAACTTTAGAAAAAGCGAAAGAATCAAATACGGATTTGCGCCGTGGCGCATTTATCTTGGCGCTTGAAAGAATAGAAGAAAAAATGCATATTTAGTTTTCGGTATTATGCTATAATCCTTTTTATGTCCGTAAAAAAGATAAATTCAGCTTATCTATTAGTAAAATGTCTTGAAAACGAAAGGGTAAAATATATTTTCGGTGTTCCAGGCGAAGAGAATCTGGATTTTCTGGAAGCTCTTCGCACTTCTTCTATCAAACTTATCGTAACACGCAATGAACAAGCGGCGGTCTTTATGGCTGCGACTATTGGCAGACTTACGGGCCATGTAGGTGTGGCTTTATCCACACTTGGTCCTAGAGCTACCAATCTAGTGACAGGAGTTGCTTACGCGCAACTAGGTGGGATGCCACTTTTAGTCATCACTGGACAAAAGCCTATTCGCAAAAGCAAGCAGGGAAAATTTCAAATAATAAATGCCGTACGGATGATGGAGCCTTTGACTAAATATTCTGTTACCATTGAAAGCCCTGATAGAATACCGAGTGTTGTTCGTCAAGCAGTCAAACTGGCTGAAGCTGAGCGTCCTGGCGCAGTGCATATTGAGTTGCCGGAAGATATTGCCGGAGAGGCAGTCCAAGATGAATTAAAGCCCATCTACTTTCAGAAAGTTCGTAGGCCTGCTCCAGACCCGAAAGATATTAAAAATGTCGCTACTTTAATCGAAAACTCCAAGAATCCTATTGTCGTAGTTGCTGCCGGGGCAAACAGGAAACTTATCCGTAAACAGTTCTCATATTTTTTACAAAAAACAAAAATTCCTTTTATCTCAACTCAAATGGGTAAAGGAGTGGAAGGTGAGAATTCTGAATTATACATAGGGACTACAGCCTTGTCAGGCGGGGATTATGTGCATAAAGCTTTATCAATGGCTGACGTGATACTGATGATAGGTCATGACATAGGAGAAAAACCGCCCGCTATGTTGACTTCAGAAAAAGGTAAAGTTGTACACATTAATTTTTCTCCGGCCGAAGTGGATGATGTATATGTGCCCGCTTATGAAATAGTGGGTGATGTGTCACATACTCTCTGGGCTTTGGCTGAGAAAATAAAAATTTCGGAGCATTGGGATTTTTCTCTTTTCTTCAAGATTCGTGACGCGCTCCGAAAAAGCATTTCCGAAAAAGCCAAAAACGATGATTTTCCACTGACTCCGTGGAAGTTAGTGTCTGAAGTAGAGAGTGTGATGCAAAAAGACGGCGTACTTGTTCTCGATAACGGTATGTACAAAATTTGGTTTGCCAGAAATTATAAAGCCACAGATCAGAACAGTATTCTTTTGGATAATGCTCTCGCTACCATGGGCGCGGGTTTGTCTTCAGGTATCGCTACGAAAATTCTTTTTCCCGAAAAGAAAGTATTGGTTGTTTCAGGTGACGGCGGAATTATGATGAACATAGGGGAGCTTGAAACCGCTTGCCGTCTAGGTCTCAATCTGACTGTGCTTGTCTTAAATGATAGAGAGTTTGGCATGATACGTTGGAAGCAAGAAAATATGGGTTTGCCTTCTTTTGGGCTTGGTTTCAATAATCCGGATTTTATAAAATTGGCAGAAAGTTTTGGAGCGAAAGGGTATAGAGTGAATAAAACGAGTGAATTAAAAGATTATCTAATAAAAGCTTTTGATTCGCAAGGGGTCAAAATCATTGATTGCCCGATCGATTATTCGAAAAATGTCGAGGATTTGGGAGTGAGTTTACAATCAGAAATTGCAAAAATATAATTTAACATGGCAATACAATCTAAAAATCCAGTTACCGAAGAAGTTCTGAAAACCTTTAATGAAATTTCAGATGAAGAGCTTGAAAAAAAGCTTGCAAAAGCCGATGAAGTGTTTAAGGTTTGGAAGAATACGACTTTCCCTGAACGTTCTAATTTGTTAAAAAAAATGGCGGATTATTTGTGGGAACATTCTCTAGAGCTCGGCAGACTTGCTAGTATTGAAATGGGTAAAACAATTTTGGCTGGGAAGCTCGAAATAGAGAAGTGTGCGACTTGCTGTGAATATTATGCGGACAATGCGGAAAAAATTCTTTTAAATGAAAAGGTAGAAGGAAATGGTTCGGAAAATTATGTGGAGTTTGATCCGCTAGGTGTAGTTCTAGCTGTGATGCCTTGGAACTTTCCTTTTTGGCAAGTATACAGATTTATCGCTCCGGCGGTTATGGCAGGGAATGTGGGGCTTTTGAAGCATGCGTCAAATGTGCCTCAGTGCGCGGAGGCAGTAGAGCGGAGTTTCTTAGAAGTTGGTTTTCCTTCGGGGATTTTCCAAAATCTTTTTGTCAATTCTTCGCGCATAGAATCGATCATTCGGGATAAGCGTGTGGTAGCGGTGACGCTTACCGGCAGTGAGAAAGCCGGCGCAAGCGTGGCATCTATTGCTGGAAGTGAAATAAAGAAAACTGTTTTAGAATTGGGTGGCAGTGATCCGTTCATCGTGTTGGCTGATGCTGATCTTGCATTAGCTGCCGAAATTGCCGCAAAAACCAGAATGCAAAATAACGCGGGGCAGAGCTGTATCGCGGCTAAAAGGTTCATTGTCCACAGAGATATCGCGGACGGATTCTCAAAATTATTTGTTGAAGAATTCAAAAAATTAAAAGTGGGAAATCCTTTACTGTCTGATACGGATGTCGGACCCTTGGCAAATGAACAAGGACTTCGTGATATTGAAAGGCAAGTGAATAAATCTGTGGCTCTTGGTGCAAAAGTTTTATTTGGTGGAAAAAGATTTGGTGCAAAAGGGTATTTTTACGAGCCTACGGTGCTGTCTCAAGTAAAAAAGGGGATGCCGGTATATGATGAAGAAGTTTTCGGGCCTGTGGCGCCTATTATAGTCTTTTCAAACGAAGAAGAAATGCTCCGAATAGCGAATGACACTCCATATGGGCTGAGTTCTACTATTTTTGGTCAGGATTTAGAAAAGATTAAAAAAATAATTCCTAAGATAGAAGCAGGTAGTGTATTTATAAATGGGCAGGTTTTTTCCGATTCGCGTGCGCCGTTTGGAGGCATCAAACGTTCTGGTTATGGGCGTGAATTATCTAACTACGGTATCAAAGAATTTGTTAATATAAAAAATATTTGGATAAAATAATAAAAATGTTGCCTTTTTTAAATTCCAGTATAAAAAGTACGCGCAAAAGTGCACTTCTTTGGTTTTTTGTTCTTTTATTATTTGCGTTGTTTTTATTTTTTCTGATTCCTGAATTATTGAGTGAAAAGATTACAAATGGCGAACTCAAAGAGTTCGTAAAGATTAAAGAAAAAAAAGATATTCAGACGATTCCGCCTCTAGATAAAGTTGCTTATGACAGAAAAATGAGTGAGTTGGCCAATAACCCACCTGACAAGATTGTATATGAAACTATTAAAACTATTGAAACAGATAAAGATGGAAAACAAGTAACCAAGACGACTAAAGTTCCTCTTTCTCCGCAACCCCAAGTATCTCATCTTTGGCCGGTAAGAACTGTTTACCCTAATGGTGGAGCTATTTTGCCGTTCTCGAGGATAGTCGCTTATTACGGTAATCTCTATTCCAAGAAAATGGGCGCGCTAGGAGAATATTCAGAGGAAGAAATGTTACAGAGACTGATGATCGAAGTTAAAAAATGGCAGGAAGCTGATCCGGAAACGCCAGCCATTCCTGCTCTTCACTACATAGCAGTGGTGGCACAAAGTAGTGCGGGAGAAGATGGTAAATACAGGACTCGTATGCCGTATTCGGAAATAGATAAAGTAATAGAAATGGCCCAGAAAATAAATGCTCTTGTTTTCTTGGATATTCAGATAGGTTTCAGCAATCTGGAAGCAGAAGTACCGCTTCTCGAAAAATACCTAAAAATGCCACAAGTTCATTTAGGTATCGATCCCGAGTTTTCAATGAAAGGATCTGAGCGACCCGGCAGGGTAGTCGGTACGCTAGATGCGAGTGATATAAACTTTGCTATAAATTACCTAGCAAAAATAGTAAAAGAAAACAGTCTTACTCCTAAAATTCTCGTTGTCCATCGTTATACTCAAAAAATGGTTACCAATTACAAAGAAATAAAGCCGGTGCCGGAAGTAGAAATAGTTATACACATGGATGGTTGGGGTGAAGCAGCTAAAAAAATAAATACCTATAAGCAGTTTATTTACAAGGAGCCAGTTCAATTTACCGGCTTTAAGTTGTTCTACAAAAATGATATCTTAGACCCGGGTGCCACACTAATGACGCCCCACGATCTGTTAAAATTAAGTCCTCAACCCATTTATATCCAATATCAGTAGCTATAAAAATTTAGATAGAGATATATAGGCGAGCAGGGTCTGCAAAAGCTGAGTAAAATAATACGGAGGTTTAACCTCAGGGGAGATTGTAAATAATGTTTACTTATAATATAATTTCATAATGAAACAAGCAAGATTAGACCAACTGGCTGACGGTATATTTGCCATAGTTATGACTGTTTTGGTATTCAACATAACCATACCTAGTTTCTCTGGAATAGTCAGCGAAGAAACCCTTTTGCGTTCTCTGGTTTCTATTTCTCCAGTTTTCTTAAGTTATCTTTTAAGTTTTTCACTTGTTTTTACTTATTGGCGATCGCATCATTTTATCGCTTCTATATTGGCAAAAAACATCGATACACGCTTTTCAAATCTCAATGCAATTTTCTTTTTTTTTGTGGGGCTTGTGCCATTTTCGTCGCATCTTTTAGGTAGTTACAGTTACTCCAAGACAGCCATCATATTCTTTGCTTTAAATGTCATCCTGATAGGTTTTTCTTTGTTTAGAATGCGTCAGTATGTCATTCGATCCGAAACCATAGAAAACATGTCGATAACCAAAGATGAAAATAAACGAGCAAACATGCGCATATTGTTTCCAGTCGGTGCAGCCGCTTTTGCCGTGTTAGTTTCGTTTTTTAGTAGCAATATTGCAATAATACTCTTCACTCTTGCCATTTTATTTAGTATTTCAGATAACAGCGCTAAACGTTTTTTTTCTTTTTTAGATTTTTTTCACAAGAAGGGCGTAAGAATCGAAATGAAATAACATTATGGAATCACAAGAAAAAAGAAAATTCTCAATTATTGCCCGCATCAAAAGTTCGAATAACGCTTGGCGAGGTATTTTGATCTGGCTTAAAACCACTCACAATCTCTGGGTGCACATTTTTTTAGCTGCTCTAGCCGTATATTTAGGGATCATCTTAAATGTTTCAAATACGGAGTGGGTCTTGATCGTCTTGACCATTGCCTTAGTGTTTATTGCTGAGATTTTTAATACGGCAATCGAGATAGATATGAATCTTACTTCTCCGGAATATCATCCTTACGCGAGGGATACGAAGGATGTGGCTGCCGGAGCAGTCCTCATAGCATCATTTGTCGCTTGTATAGTCGGACTCGTAATATTTCTACCTAAAATTTTTTAATATGCTAGAATATAAAATATGCAAACGTCACAAGTAAAAATATTTTTTGGAGTAATAGTGCTTCTTATTTTGGGTGTAGCGTTTACGGTAGTGCTGCGTTCTTCTGAAGCACCGGAAGGTCCCGGTAAATACGATGCATTTGCACAATGCTTGAAAGATCAGGGGGCTGTATTCTATGGCGCGTTTTGGTGTCCGCATTGTCAATCACAAAAGAAACTTTTTGGCTCGTCAGTCAAACTCCTACCTTATGTCGAGTGTTCTACTGCTGATGGGAATGCCCAGACACAAATTTGCATAGATAAAAATATAAACACTTATCCTACTTGGGAATTTGCTGACGGGTCGCGCTTAAGCGGAGAGGTTCCTCTGGCGCAACTTGCCGAAAAAACAGCATGCGTGTTACCTGAATAACTCACATGAATATTGAAACCGTACATTACTTAAATGTATTTCTTGGTCTAGGGGCAATAGTTCTGCAACTTCTTTCTGTTGTTGCCTTATTTCTATTGTTTGTAGGACCGAAGAAAAATGTGTTTTTGGATTTTATTGATAAACATTATTTACCAGTTGGTTTTGTTCTTTCTTTATTTGCTTCACTTTTCTCCCTGGTTTATTCAGAAGTTATTAATTTTACGCCATGTTATCTTTGTTGGTTTCAGAGAGTATTCATGTTTCCATTGGTTTTTATTTTCGGATCAGCTATCTGGCACAAAGATCGTAAAATTGTGAAGTACACTCTCCCTCTTTTGTCCATCGGTTTCGTGATATCTGTGTATCAAAATTTTATGTATTATTTTGCAGACACCGGATCCTTGCCGTGCGATGCTTCCGGAGTGTCTTGTTATCAACAGTTAGTTTCAGAATTCGGCGGCTATATTTCTATACCTATGCTCGCTCTAACTACCTTTTTTGCTTTAACTACGGTAGTTTTGGTTGCTCATTTTTATAAAAAAGAAGATTGATAAAGATTTAGGTTTCTAAATGAACAGAAATATCATAAAAGAAATATATTCGTATCAAGATCCGGATAGGGCGGCACACCTTTCCAAGTTTTTTAAAACAGGTAAAGGTCAGTACGGAGAAGGGGATGTATTTTGGGGGCTAACTGTACCTATTTCGAGGAAAATTGCTCTAAGATACAGAGGTATTTCTTTCTCAGAAATTAATTTACTTTTAAAAAACAAAGTACACGAAATCCGCTTAATCGGTATCATCATACTAGTACATAGATACAAAAAAAACGCAGTAAAAGAAGGGGGGCGAATAGTGAAGTTTTATTTAAAAAATACTAAATACATCAACAATTGGGATTTGGTGGATTTTTCCGCGCCTCAGATTTTTGGGGATTATTTATTAAATAGCAAAGATAGAAGGATTTTGTTCAAACTAGCTCGCTCTAAAAATCTGTGGGAACAAAGAATAGCCATGGTTGCTACGGCTGCGTTTATCAAGAAGGGAGATTTAGAGTGTACCATCAAAATCGCGAAGATTTTTCTCAATCACCAGCACGATTTGATTCATAAAGCTACCGGCTGGATGCTCCGTGAAGTGGGAAAGAAAAATGTGAAGGCCTTGCGTCAATTTTTAGACGAAAATCTACCCCAAATGCCTCGTACCATGCTTCGTTACGCGATAGAGAGGTTTCCGGAGAATATAAGATTAAAATATCTTAGTAGATGAAAATATGTTGAATTTTACCAAAAAAGAAAAAATATTAATGCGCAAGCTCAATACACCCGCGAAGGTGCAGGATCTTTTGAACGGACTTCGGTTTAATTTTGAGGAAAAAGGGGAGACACTAAAATCTCCCTTAATGGTCTTGCGGACAAAAAGCGCGCATTGTTTCGAAGGGGCGCTTTTGGGGGCCTACATTTTTTCGCTTCATGGTCTTCCTCCCATTATTGTACATCTGCAGGCCACAAAAGATGACTTTGACCATGTTGTCGTCCCATTTAAACAGTTTGGCCTTTGGGGCGCGCTTTCCAAAACGAACCATGCAGTACTGCGATACAGAGAACCAATATATAAAAACGTCCGTGAACTCGTGATGTCTTATTTTCACGAATATTTTTTAAATAAAAGTGGCAAAAAGACTCTAAGAAAATATTCATCTCCCCTTAACCTAAATATATTCGGCAAGAAATGGGTTACAGAAGAAAAAAATCTTTGGTATATAGACAAAAAATTAAACAAGGTAAAACATTACAACATAGCGCCAGAAAAAATCTTCAAAAATCTCCGCAAAGCGGAAAGAATAGAGACAAAAGTAGGTGAAATTGTCGAGTATAAAGGATAAAGTGTGTTACTATAATTTTGGAGATAAAATATAAAGTATTAATGTCAGGAAGGAAAAAAGCATGCCAGAAAAATTGCAATATGATGTCATAATCGTGGGTGCCGGACACAATGCCCTCGTGGCAGCTTGCTATTTAGCTAAAGCAAAGTTGTCAGTTTTGGTGCTGGAAAAGCAAGATCATACAGGCGGGGCAACTGTTTCGGCCAAAATTTTTCCGGGTATGGATGCATGGCCTTCCCAGTATTCTTATTTGGTGAGTTTATTGCCGGATAAAATAATCAAAGATTTAAATCTTAATTTTATTCTCAAGCGCCGCTCAGTGGCTTCTTATACGCCTTATGAAGATAAGGCTTTACTCATTAGTAATGTCGATGAGAAACTCACAAAAGAGTCCTTTGTGGAATTCGCAGGAGAGCGAGAATATAAAAAATACAAGAAGTTTTCAAAACTGGAGTCCATTTTCGCGCAAAAAGTGTGGCCAACAATGCTAGAAAAAATTCCTTCAAAGAACAAAATGAAAAGTTTTTTTAAAACCCCAAAAGAAATAGAGTCTTGGGATTTATTCGTCGAAAAACCACTAGGATATGCAATGGAAAAATATTTTTCGAATGATCTAGTACGCGGGTTGATCTTCACTGATGCGAAAATAGGAATCTTAACGTATCCCGATGACCCTCGTTTTTACAGAATAGAACTTTTATATATCACGTTATCGGCCGAGGTACAGGGGAATGGCGAATACCCGTTGGTGGTATGGGTACGCTTGTAAGAGAGTTGGAGAAAGAGGCTCGGACACATGGAGTAGCAATCAAGACTTCTTCGCCCGTGAAATCTATCAATCCTGAAAAGGATCTAGTCACTGTGGAGTTTACAAACAAAGAGGGAAGGGAAGAAAAGGCGAGCGCAAAATTTTTGCTCTGTGGGGGTAACCCCGAGTGTACTCGCAGAACTCTTAGGTACAACAGAAGTTCCTGAAGACACGGGTTCTATTTTTAAAATAAATATGCTTTTGACGAAACTGCCGAAAATTAAATCGCTGGTTTATTCTCCAAAACAGGCTTTTACCGGCACCTTCCATGTAAATGAAGGATATCAACAAATGAAAAAAAGTTACAAAGAAGCGCGAAACAGTATTAGTCCTAGAACCTTCGTCGGAGAAATGTATTGTCATACTTTGACGGATAATACGATATTGTCGCAAGACTTGAACAAAAAAGGGTATCATACTCTGACTTTTTTTGGTCTAGACATTCCCTATGTTTTATTTAAAGAAAATAATGAACAAACAAAAAAAATTGCACTGGAAGGTTATCTAAAAGCCATCAACAGTTATTTATTGGAGCCAATTGAAGGGTGTATCGCTACTGACAAAAATGGCGAACTTTGTATAGAGACCAAGAGCCCAGTAGATTTGGAAAACGAACTTGGGATGACGGAGGGAAATATTTTTCACGGTAACTTATCTTGGTTTTTTGACGAAAAAAATAGTGGTTCTTGGGGAGTAGAAACCAAATATGAAAACATCTTTATTTGCGGCGCGGGAGCTAAAAGGGGTGGTGCGGTAAGCGGTATTCCGGGACATAACGCTGCTATGGCTGTTTTAGAAAAATTCAACCATTAAATATGTGATAGTATTATTCGTATGGATACTAAAAATGTAAAAATTCTTATAGTTGGGGGTGGCATTGGCGGCTTCGCTCTTGCTGCCTATCTTCAAAGGCATGGTTTTAGTCCAGTTTTAATTGAAAAATGTAATGAATGGAAAACTATCGGTTACATGATATCATTGTTCCCTTCTGGTATGAGGATTCTTGAGGATCTTGGGGTTGCACACATGTTAAAGCAAGACGGCAAAAAACTTTCCAAATTTGTTTTGAGGGACAATAACGGTAAGCTAATTTGGAGCAAAAGTTTTAGTGAGATAGAAAATCGTTTTGGTCCTGTCACGGAAGTTGAACGCGAGTTACTTCACACTATGGTGCGAGAGGCGGCGCGAGGTGTTTCTGTGCGATTAAATACTACCATAGAACGAATTGATCAAAAACCAGAAGGAGTTTTAGTGATGTTTAATGATGGTAAGGAAGAACAATTTGATCTTGTGGTCGGTGCAGATGGCATTCATTCGGGTATGCGACGTTACGTGCGGACTCGTATTTCGAGCGAGTACTCGGGATGCACTTTTTGGCTTATGTGGTTGCCGTACCCCAAGGTTGATTTTTCTCCTGATAATATGGAAATATATTTTTGTAATGGAAAGGCAGGTTTAGAAAGTATATTGAGAAATATCGAGATTTTTTGAATGAAAAAAGCATCAGTCTCCAAACTGGAAAATCAGATTGGACTCACAGAGAATTACGCTCAGCTGTTTTGTCGGTT
>Ga0247727_10015521_pt1 | contig 12476 bp, 12 predicted proteins | sample WisWelCaveWW1625_FD_202498 | JGI IMG/M metagenome (GOLD analysis project Ga0247727, IMG submission 202498) | Biofilm microbial communities from Wishing Well Cave, Virginia, United States - WW16-25 | ecosystem: Environmental > Aquatic > Deep subsurface > Groundwater > Cave microbial mat | place... | reverse complement strand
GATTTACCGGAAACACTCGGGGTAATCCTTGAGCAATTTGGCGAGTTCAGTCTTGACCCGGTTGAGCGTCTCGCGACGCATGCTCGAACCGGGCAGCAGTTCGGCTTGCAATCCATCCATCGCTCCTGCGCAGACGAATGACCGGGCCTGGTGTTCGTTGATCTTGAGCGCGTTGTTCACGCCGGTCGCCGCCGTGCCCAGCAGCGTGAGCACGGCGATCAACCCGCACACGTTCCGCCATCCCTTGGGCAGATCGCTTGGCGTCTTGCCGGTGCTGGCCTCGGCCACGGACGCCGCGACCATCTTGCCGCCGAACGCGCTGTCGCCGGCCAGCCCCGCCGCCGTCAAACCGAACAGCAACGCGACCACCAGCAGGAATGAATTCTGCCGGCGATAGCGGCGCGCGTTTTTATTGACCATCTCCAACCGCTTGCCCACCTCTTGTCGCATCAGATCAAGGTCTTCGCGCAGGTTCGGGATACGTAGCGGCTGTGTTTCTCTCAGCATTGGGTAATTGATTGCTTGTGCGTCCATCATTTTATGTAAGACTCCTTTCAGTTTGCTCGGAAATATCAATCGCTTTTCGCCCTCACTGATGAGTGCGAGAATCGAAAGCAGGAAGTGACATGCGGGTGAAATATTTTTTCGCTTTTTGCCGCCCGCTCTTTGAGCATTGAATTCGGCGTGCTATATTTCCGGCGTTCACCAGCACTCGGCCGAGGAATTCACGCACATGGTTCCGACATCACCACAAGAGGTCACGCAACTGCTCCAGGCGTGGAGCAATGGTAACGAAACGGCGCTCGCCGAGCTCGCGCCGCTCGTTGAGGGTGAACTGCGCCGCATCGCCAAACGCTGTATCGGACGCGAACGCCCCGGCCATCTGCTGCAAACCTCGGCGCTGGTCAATGAGGCTTATCTGCGGTTGATTGATTGGAAGAACGCCGAGTGGGAGAGCCGCACGCATTTCTTCGGCGTGGCCGCGCGATTGATGCGGCGCGTGCTGGTGGACGAAGCGCGTGCGCGCAACTACCAGAAACGCGGCGGGGATGCGTTGCGCGTTTCGCTCACGGAAGTGGATGGAGAGCAGAAAATGCCAAGCGCCAGCCTGATCGCGCTCGACGACGCGCTCAAGAGCCTGGATGTATTCGACCATCGTAAGCACGTGATCGTCGAACTGCGCTACTTCGGCGGATTGACTGTCGAGGAGACGGCGAGCGTGATGAAGCTCTCGGCGCGCACCGTGATCCGCGAGTGGGGATTGGCGCAGGCGTGGCTCTATCGCGAATTGAGTGGAGACGAAGGCGATGGATCGTGAACGATGGCAGCGGATCGAGGCGCTTTACAATTCCGCGCTCGATGTCGCGGCGGGCGAGCGCGCCGATTTTCTGCACCGCGCGTGCGGTGATGATGATCCGCTGCGCCGTGAAATCGTCTCGTTGCTGGCCGCACACGACCAGGCAGGCAGCTTCATCGCTGGAAACGCCGTGGAAGACCAGGCCGACCGCATCGCCGCCGCCCCCTTTGCCGAACAACCGACCGCACACTTCCCGACGCAGATCGGACGATCCATCAATCAGTACAAAATCATTTCAGCCATCGGCAAAGGCGGAATGGGCGAAGTCTGGCTGGCCGAAGACACGCGGCTGCATCGCAAGGTCGCGCTGAAACTTCTGCCCGCGCAATTCACCCAGGATGCCGACCGCGTGCGCCGCTTTGAGCAGGAAGCGCAAGCCGTGAGCGCGCTGAATCATCCGAACATCATCACGCTGTTTGATCTCGGTCACGTCGGCGCTGATTACTTCATGGCGACCGAGTTCATTGACGGTCAGACGCTGCGTGAGCGGTTGCGCGAAAACGCCCGCGTGCCGGTCGCCGAGGCTATCGGGATTGCGTTGCAAATCTGCCACGCACTGGCCGCCGTGCATACGGCAGGCATCATCCACCGCGACATCAACCCCGAAAACGTCATGCTACGTCGCGATGGGTATGTGAAGGTGCTTGATTTCGGTTTGGCGAAGGTGATCGAAAAAGACCCGCTCCGGCCCAACACCGGACAAGCGAGCCTGACCGATCCTGGCGCGGTGATGGGTACGGTCAGCTATATGTCGCCGGAACAGGCGCGCGGGCAGCGCGTGGATGCGCGCAGCGATATTTTCAGCTTCGGCATCGTGCTGTATGAAATGCTGGCCGGCCGTCAGCCTTTCGAGGGAGAGAGCGTCAGCGATGTGCTGGCAGCCATCCTGAAAACCGAGCCGCTGCCCATCGGCTTCGCACCCGCGGATGTGCCGGATGCATTGCAGCGCGTCGTGATGCGCGCACTGAGCAAGGATCGCGACACACGTCATCAAAAGATCGAAGACCTGGCGGAAGAACTCAGACAGTTTGCGGAAGAACATCGGTTCAAAGCGCGGTTGGCGCGTTCAGGCGGGACCGCCGCGGATGCGGCAACCTCACGTCGCACTTTTCCACGCAAACATGCCGCCGCGGGACTCGCCCTACTGCTGGCGCTGTTGACCGGCTTGCTGTTCTGGCAACTGAAGCGGGCGCAACCTTCCGCGCCCGCCGCCAGCGCGCCGATCAAAACGCTGGCAGTGCTGCCGTTCCGTTTTCTCGGCAGCGTGCGCGAAGAGGAATATCTCGGCCTGGGCATAACCGACGCGCTGATTACGAAACTGAGTAGCGCGCGGAATTTGACGGTGCGGCCGACCACCGCGGTCCTCAAATATCAAAGCGTCGCCATCGAACCTGACACAGCCGCGCGCGAACTGAAGACCGACGCCGTGCTCGACGGCAGCGTGCAAAAGGTCGGGGACAAACTGCGCGTTACGGCGCAACTCATCCGCGCCGGTGAGGCGCAACCGCTCTGGGCGGGCGATTTCAGCGAATCCATCAACGATTTGTTTACCTTGCAGGACAAACTCGCGGCGCGGGTGACCGAGGAACTGGCCTTGCAATTGACTGGCTCGGAACAACAGCAAGTCGCCAGACGCACCACCGCCAATTCCGCAGCCTATCGGCTCTATCTGCAAGGCCGTTACTTTCATAACAAACGAACGAACGAAGGAGTGCGGCAGGCGCGTGAATTTTATGAACGCGCGATCGCTCTCGATCCCGGCTTTGCCGAAGCGCACGCGGAACTGGCTTTGAGCTGGTCAGTTTTGACGGAACGCGGGATTGTGCCGCAAACAGAAGGAGCGCGCCAGGCGGTCGCCTTCGCCAGCAAAGCCATCGAACTCGACGACACGCTGGCCGACGCGCACGCCTATCTGGCGTATATGCGGCTGATTTACTACTGGGATTTGCCCGGCGCGGAGGCTGAGTGGCGGCGCGCCCTGGAACTCGGCGCCCGGCATGCGATGACGCGACAGTTTCACGGCGTTCATTTACTCGCATGTGGCCGCGCCGACGAAGCCATCGCCGAAACGCTGCGCGCTGTTGAACTCGATCCGACTTCGCTCATCGCGCGCTCGCAACTGGCGCGCGCCTTTTTTCTGGGTCGCCGCTACGATGAAGTGATTGCCACATGTCAGGAACTCTTGCGGATAGATGAAAACTATGCGCAGGCTTATGTCTGGCTCGGTCAGGCGCACACACAACAAGGCAAACATGCGCTCGCCATCACCGCGCTCGAAAAAGCCAATACGCTGGCCGTCGCCAGAAGTGAGATTCTGGCGTCACTCGGATACGCCTACGCCATCGCCGGGCGCATTGAAGATGCCCGGCGCATCATTGACGATTTACAGACGCGGAGTGTCGGGTTAGGACGTCTTTATCATCTCGCCACGGTTTACGCCGGACTGAACGAACGATCGGCAGCACTGGCACAGCTTGAGGAAGCTTATCAGCGGCGCGACCCGGGCCTGATTTTGCGCGGCAAACTCGATCCCAAACTGGATACGTTGCGCGGCGAACCGCGCTTCATTGCGCTGTTACAACATCTCGGTCTGTAATCACGAACACATCACACAATTTCAAAGTCGTCAAGGACTTCATCGAGCGCATCAAATCAGCACATCAGTGTGAAGACGAAGTCGCTTCAAAGATATCGAAAATTACTCTACTGCCGGATGCCACTGCTCGGCGGATGGCTGCGACGCCGCAGCGCGCGAGCCCTGGCGAAGGACGGCTCTCCGCAGGCCGTACGGGCGCTCGCTGAAGCCGTCGTGCGAAGTGATGACGATCGCGTAAAGGCAATCGCGCTCGCTGCGGTGTCGGGGCCGATGAAGGCGGGCGGCGTTGACGAAGTCTGCGCCGTGTGGGCCGCGACGCGCAATGCCGATCTGGCGGCGTTGCTCACGACGCGCGAGTGGGTTGCAAATGACCCGGCTGACGTGAAGGTTCTGAGCGCATTGCTGACCGGTTACGTGCAAGGCGTGGTGCGGAGCCGCGAAACGGTTGTGCCGCCGCTGGTCGCCGCCTGTCTCGACGAGGACCCAAAGATCGCCGCGCGGGCGAGGCTGGTTATCGGCAAATTGTCGAATGCGAAGGCGCGCGCCGCGCTGGCCGATCAACTCTGTGCGCAATGGGCCACAACGCGTTCGCCGCTGTTGGAAGAGATCGTCACCGAAGGGCGCTACGTCGCCAGCCCGCCGCCCGCCGTGCGGAGTTTAAGCGCGTTGAAGACCGGACAGCGACAATTGCTGGCGGATGGCGGCGCTGAGGTCGTCGAGCCGCTTCTGCAGGCTTGCGAAGATCGCGACGCCGGGATCGCCGGGCAGGCGCAGCTTGCGCTGCGGCAATTGAAGAACGTCGAGGCGAAGCCCGGTCAAAGTGCGACTGGACGGGCGCGAGGTTTCGCACTTCGACGCCGGGCGCGATTTTCTCTCGACCGTACTGACCTTCGCGGCGGCTGAGTTGAACCTCGGCAATGAAGAAGTCGCGTTCACCGCGCCGGTGGAAGCCTTCGAGCATTACGAAGATTGGCTCACCCGTGTGGCCGAGAAGGCCGGCGCGCCGCGCTTCCGATTGATTGACGAAGCCTCGGCGGCGGCGCTCGGTTATGGTGCGCACATCCAACCGGGCAATGTCTATCTGGTCTTCGATTTCGGCGGCGGGACGCTGGACGTGGCCGTTGTGTTGATCGAGGAAGAGGATCAGGCGCAGGCGGGGCGGCGTTGTCGCGTGCTGGGCAAAGCGGGCGCGGACGTGGGCGGCGCGCGGATTGACCAGTGGCTGTTTCAGGAAACGCTCAGGCAGAACAGTCGCAGCGACGCTGATGACGACGTGCGAAGCTTGAGCCGCGCGCTGCTGGTCGAATGCGAGCGGGCCAAAGAACGGTTGTCCGATCACGAACGCGCGGACGTGAGCGTGATCAACCCGCGGACGGGCGCGGCGCTCGCGGCTGAATTCACGCGCGGCCGGTTTGAAGACCTGCTGGATGAACACGAGGTTTTCACGCAGATTGACCACACGATCCGGCGCGCGTTGAACGCGGCGCGCGAACGCGGCTACAACGAAGAGAATGTCGTCGCCGTGCTGATGGTCGGCGGCAGCAGTTTGATCCCGTCGGTGCAGAAGACCGTGCAGCGCATCTTCGGGCGCGAGCGCGTGATGCTCCATCGCCCGCTGGATGCGGTGGCGCGCGGCGCGGCGGCCTTCGTCGCGGGCGTGGATTTTTACGATCACATCCAGCACGATTACGCCATCCGCTGGATCAACCCGCAGAAAGGCGATTACGATTACCGCGCGATCGTCAAACGCGGCACGACCTATCCGTCGCAAGACCCCGTGGCGAAGCTGACCGTGAAGGCGACCTACGAAGGCCAGAAGCAGTTGGGTATCGCCATTTTCGAGATGGGCGAGCAGCGGCAGCGCGGCGGCGCACAAGCCGTGGAGTTGGTCTTCGACCCGTCTGGCGCGGCTCGTGTCGTCAACGTCACGCCCGACGAAGAGGACCGTCGCACGCATTTCTGGCTCAACGAACACACGCCGACGTTCCTGGCCGCCGATCCGCCGGGCAGGGCGGGCGAGGCGCGGTTTGAAGTCACGTTCGGCATTGACGGCAACAAGCGATTGCTGATCACCGCGCGCGATTTGCAAAACGGGCGCGTGACGCATCGCGATTATCCGGTCGTCAAACTAACGTGATCAGTACCGCGAGCGGTAGCGAGCGTGGCTCCATCAATCGGCCATTGATTGTGCCACGCTCGCTACCGCTCGCGGTACTGATTCATAGGAGTTCGAGATGGAATTGCAAGAGATAGATGTCTTCATCGAAAAAGACGGCCAGGTGCGCATCGAGGTTGCGCGGCGTCAAGGGAACTTCGTGTCTGGACATCACCGCCGCGCTCGAACAGGCGTTGGGCGGGCAGATCGCCGAACGCGAGATGACCGCCGAATCCCACGAGACGGCGCAGGACTGGTGCAGGATCAATTGACGGTCAAGAACTGATGGAAGCCATGAACGCCACGCTGCGCCTGCACGCCTTCATTCCTTTCAGCCGCGCCAATGGGCCGGGCGCACGGGCGGTCGTCTGGACGCGAGGCTGCGCGCTGAGCTGCGCGGGTTGCTTTAATCCTGAAACCCATCCTTTCGACGGCGGCGAGTTGATCGCGGTGGACGATCTCTTTCAGCGCATCGAGGCGCTGAAGGAGACCATCGAAGGCGTCACCATCAGCGGCGGCGAACCGCTTCAACAATTGCGCCCGCTCGTGGCGCTCCTGCGGCGCGTGCGAGAAGAGACCGATCTTTCAGTTCTTGTCTTCACCGGTTACACCTGGGATGAAGTACGGCGGATGCCCGAAGCCGAAACGCTGCTTGCATGCGTGGATGTGCTCATTGCCGGGCGCTACGATCACACCCAGCACCTCGCCCGCGACCTGCGCGGTTCGGCAAATAAGACTGTACACTTCCTCAGCAACCGCTACACGATGGATGATTTGCAGGCCGTGCTTCCCGCCGAGGTCATCATCACGGCGGAAGGCGACCTGGTGATCAGCGGGATTGATCCGGTGAAGTGGTAGAAAACAAGGAGGAGTGATGGCAAATCGCAAGACTGGACGCAAACAGGCATTGGCGAAACCAACGAGTTTGCCAGTGGCGATGGATTACGAATCGCTGGTGGCCGCGATTGCGCGAGCGCACGATGATGCACAATGGCAGGCGGTGCAAGCGGTCAATCTCACCTTGACCTTGCGTAACTGGCTCGTTGGTTACTACATCGTCGAATATGAACAGCACGGCGCAGACCACGCGCGGTATGGCAAGCAGTTGCTGAGCAATTTGGCGAAAGACCTGCGCAAGCGGTTGGGCAGAGGGTTTGGCCAGCGCAATCTGTTTTTGTTTCGTGAGTTCTATCTGCGCTACCCAATTTTGCAATCAGTGATTGCAAAATTGGGCATCAACCTGCCCGCCCCGCGGAGCGTGGCATTCACACCGCTGGACTGGCAGGACGATGCCTACTTTGTGCGCTTGTTTCGTGAGTTGTCGTGGACGCACTTTATCGAACTCATCCGCATTGATGACCCCCTCAAACGTGCTTTCTACGAAATCGAGTCGTTGCGCAATCGCTGGTCGGTGCGCGAATTCAAGCGTCAGCTCAACAGCTTGCTCTACGAGCGGGTGGGGCTGAGCCGCGATAAGGAAGGCGTGCTGGAGCTGGCAAAGGAAGGCGAACGCTGGAAGAGCGCAGAGAGATTTTCACCGTCCACTTGCGCAAGCGGAACAGGCTGCCGCAGGACTTCGACATCGCCCGACTTGCGCGCGAGTCGCAGGGCTACGTCGGCGCGGAGATCGAGCAGGCGATCATTGATGCGATGTACGTCGGCTTCAATGCCCAGCGCGAGTTCACGACTGAAGACATCTCGGCGGCGCTGAAGCGGCAGGTGCCGTTGTCAGTTTCGCAGCGCGAGACGATTGAAGCCTTGCGCAACTGGCTGAGAGAAGGGCGCGCCCAGTCAGGTTCATTCCAGGAAATCCAAGAGGCTGAACAACAGTTCGTCCCGCTGCAAATTGAGGTGTGATACACAGGCGGATTCTACTCATTCAATCTCGCCCACGCGGTGCAGTTTCATCATCGAAGAGAGGCTGGGTTGTTCCGGGATTCGTCCCGCCATCACGACGATCGTCTCGCCTTTGCCGGCCAATCCCTGATTCACAAGCGCATCATCCGCGCGCGCGATCAATTCCGCGCCGCGTCCGCTGAAATCAAACAGGCAGGGTTCGATCCCCCAGACGGCGGCCAGGGCGCTATGTGTTCGCGCGTGCGGCGTGAAGGCGATGATCCGCTGTGCGGGCCGGAGCGCCGCGAGGTGGCGCGCCATCGTGCCCGATTTGCTGAAGACGACGATCAGTTTGGCTTGCAGTTCATTGGCGGCATAGATCGCGGCTTCGGCGATGGCGCGGCCTTCGACGCCGGTTTGGCGTCCGTGAATCAGTTCGCGGAAACGGTCGGTTTGCTGGCAGTTCTGTTCGGTGAAGCGGACGATGCGCGACATCGTCTCGACGGTCTCGACCGGGTATTTGCCCACGGCGGTCTCCGCCGAGAGCATCACGGCGTCGGTGCCATCGAGGATGGCGTTGGCTACATCGGAGGCTTCGGCGCGCGTCGGACGCGGCTCGTGCGTCATGGATTCGAGCATCTGCGTCGCGGTGATCACGAGTTTTTCGGCGGCGTTGGCTTTGGCGATGATCTGTTTCTGGTGGAACGGCACGCTCTCAACGGCGGTCTCGACGCCCAGGTCGCCGCGCGCCACCATCACGCCGTCGCAGTTGGCGATGATGTGGTCGAGGTCGTCGAGCGCTTCGCGTTTTTCGATCTTGGCGATCAGGGGCGTGTCGGCGCCGAGGAATTCGATCAGCGTCTTGGCCCCGATGCAGTCGCGCGCACTGCGGACGAACGAAAGCGCGACGTAATCCACCTGCTGCTGCAAACCGAAGCTCAGATCGGCGCGGTCTTTTTCGGTCAGCGACGGGGCGGAGAGTTTGACGCCCGGCACGTTGATGCCTTTGTTTTCGCCGAGCACTCCGCCATTGAGCACGCGGCAGAGGATGTCGGTTTGGCCCGTCTGCTCGACTTCGAGCTCGATCAAGCCGTCGGCAAAGAGGATGCGGTCGCCGGGGCCGACATCCAGTGGAAGGTTGGCATAGCCGGTGGAGATGATTGACGCGTCGCCCACAATATCGCGCGTCGTGATGGTCAGTTGCTGATTGGTTGTGAGCTGGATGGGCTGATGATCCTTGAGCGGGCCTGTACGGACTTTCGGTCCGCACAGATCGAGCAGGATGGCCAGCGGACGGTTGAGTTCCACCGCGATGGCGCGCGCCGTCTTGATGGTCTCGGCGTGTGTTTGGTGCTCGCCGTGCGACATATTGACGCGCACGACATCCACGCCGGCCAGAATCAACTCGCGTAATCTTTCCGGCCCGCGCGACGCCGGCCCGATGGTCGCAATGATCTTGGCTCTTCTTGTCATTGCGGCGATTTACTGTTTCTGCAATTCGCGGTGAATGACCGCGGCCAGTTCTTTTTCGGTCGCTTTGTCGTGTCCGGTGAAATGGGCGGCCAGCCGTCCGTCGCGCGCGAAGACCAGCGTCTGCGGCACGGACACATCACGCGAATCGACATAACGTGAAAAATCAGGGTTAGCGATCATTCCGACCGGATACTCGATCTTCATTTCTTCGAGAAATTTCCGGACGCGTTCCGGCGTGGACTCCGCGTCGCTGACCGCCAGGCCGATGATCTGCAATCCCTGCTTTTTGTCAGCCTCGCCATATTCGGTCAGGGCGGGAACGTGGTGTTTGGAATGCTCGCACCAGATGGCGAAGAAATCGAGGACCACAACTTTGCCGCGCAGCTCGCTGAGGCTGAATGTTTGCCCATCCAATGTGCGGATTTGGTAATTGGCGGCAGCTTCTTTCGGGAGCTTCCCGACCTTGCCGCCGGGGTCTGCCGCCGGAGCAGACAACGCGGGCCAAACGGAAAGGATGGCGATACAGACGATGATTGTGCGGAGTAACTTGCCGAGCAGTGTGGATTGCATTGGGCTCCTTGGAAAATCCATCGTAGTGACGACTTTAGTCGTGCCGTCGCCGCAAGGCGCATTCCTGCGATGACGGCACGACTAAAGTCGTCACTACGATGCGCGATTCGTGGTGGTTAAGCCTGTTTGGATTTACGAGCGGTGGTTTTCGTGCTGGCCTTGCTGCCGGGTTTGACCGTGGGCAGCTTTGCCAGTTGCGCCTCGATCGCGGTGCGCATTTCTTTGGCGATCTTTTCGGTCCAGCCGACCTGGCGCTTGACCATCTTGCCGTCGGGGCCGAAGAGCACCATCTGCGGGACGCCGTGGTCGTGGCTGTCCATATAGTAGGCAATGACCTCCGTGCTCAGAAAACCGACCGGATAGTTGATCTTTGCCTTGGCGACAAAAGCCCTGGTGCTTTCGACCTCGTCCTTCTTCTCTTTCCGGTCAGTCGCCAGACCGAGGACGGAGAATCCGCGGCTGCGGTACTGGTTGTAAAGCTCGACGATGTGCGGCGCGTGCTCTTCGCAGTGGTGGCACTTCGACCAGAACATATCAATCAGCACGACGCGCCCACGCAAGCTGGAGAGTTTGAGTTTGTCCTGGCGGTTGGCCACCGGCCCGAGGTTGACGTTCAGCAGATCAACGATCATCTCCGGCGTGTCGCCCGAACCATCCGGCATCGGCAATTCGGGGATGTCGAATGCGCCCAGACGCGGCGTGGCCGCGATAGAGAAGAGGACCAGCAGGCAACTCGCCGCGAGAATGCGGAAAGCCAGGGAAAACGTTTTCAGACTTCGTGACATAAGCAATGGCTCCTTCGAAAATCATCGTAGTGACGACTTTAGTCGTGCCGTCACCGCAAAGCGTATTCCTTCGTGACGGCACGACTAAAGTCGTCACTACTTGGATGCGCCGTTCAACAGTTGATTCACGACCCGTTCGACATAATCAATGCCGCGCTGCGGCCGGTCGCCGATCAGATGTTCGACCACGCGGCCGTCGCGCGCGAGGACGAACAACTGCGGGATTGGCGGCGAGCCGGTTTCGTCTTCCGTGCCTTTCAGGAAAGCCGACGAGAGCCAGCGGTTGTCGTAGCCGATCGTGTAGTCGGCGCCGGTTTTCTTGAGAAATTCGGTGACCTTGCCCTGGTCCGCTTTTTCGTCGGAAGTCAGTCCGACCACCTCGACCCCTTTGTCGCGATAGCGTTTGCTCAGATCGGCGAGTTGCGGCATTTGTTTGACGCAGGGCGGGCAATAAGTCGCCCAGAAATCCACGACGACCACCTTGCCGCGAAAGTCGGCCAGCTTGAAGGTCTTGCCGTCGAGCTTTTCGATTGCCACATTCTGCACCTCCGCGATCGCTTCGGCGTCGGGCGTCGGCGAGGGCCGCGGCGCGATCGCCGATTCGATCGGACGCGGCGGCGCGGCGGTGTTGCAGGCGATCGAAAACGCCGGCATGATCAACAACGAAATTGTGAATTTAAGCTTGTTCATCAGTGCTCAACTCGCGATCGAAGTCCGCGATCAGCCCCTCCGGCGTTTCGGCCAGCGGCACGCGGTAATCTTCCGACGACCAGCGACCGAGATCGATCATCCGGCAGCGTTCGGAACAGAAGGGTTTCCACGGATTGTCTTCCCAACTCGTCTCCCGACGACAGAACGGGCAACGTCGAATCATCGAATCTCCAGGAATGATCGGAACTCGCAAAACCGAGAACGCCAATGATACAGAATTTTGCGCGAAAGTCGAAATCAGCCATGTTTTTCGACGTCGTGAATTTCAGTATCGAAGCTCGAAGACCTGGATGATGTGATGACACGGAACTGTGGCGTTGGGGAATCTTGAGGCAGCGGCTCCAGAACGTCGTCGTCCGATTCCACCGGTTGTTCCATCGCTTGCGGCTGCCGGACCAATTCCATTCGCGCTTCGGGCGCGATCACGATCTCTTCGGTTGCATGGTGGACGAGCGGTTCGGCGCCGGCGGATTTGAAACGGAAATCGAAGATATCCGGGCGATTGAAATGGCCAGCCACGTCCAGCGTCAGACTCTCTTCCCGGATGCGTTCCAGATTGATCCGCGCCAGGATGATCACTTCCGAGCCGAAGGCCGGGCCCGCCACATAGGAACCATCGGGGCCGATCACACAACTGCCGCCGCTGAGGATGTAGTCGTCATCGTCCGAAGCGACGTGGGCCGCGACCTCCAACTCTTTCGGCAGGTCCCCGTGGCGCATGATCCCGCCCGCGGCGACGACGAAACAGCGCCCCTCGAAGGCGTAATGGCGGCTGGCGATCTGATGCATCTCCTTGACCGCGGGCCAGAGGGCGATGTGAATCTCTTCGTGTTCCATGTGCAGCCGCTGTCGCGCCAGCGGCATCCAGTGCTCCCAGCAGATCAAACCGCCGATGCGTCCGACCGGCGTCTCGACGACGCGCAGTCCGCCGCCGTCGCCCTGCCCCCAGATCAATCGTTCGTTGAATGTCGGGACGAGTTTGCGATGCACGTT
>Ga0247727_10015520_pt1 | contig 12477 bp, 6 predicted proteins | sample WisWelCaveWW1625_FD_202498 | JGI IMG/M metagenome (GOLD analysis project Ga0247727, IMG submission 202498) | Biofilm microbial communities from Wishing Well Cave, Virginia, United States - WW16-25 | ecosystem: Environmental > Aquatic > Deep subsurface > Groundwater > Cave microbial mat | place... | reverse complement strand
TCCCCCGCCGCCGACGGCGACCTCCACGTCGACGCCCACGCCCACCGATACCCCGACGCCGACGGCGACGCCCACCGACACGCCGACGCCCACCGATACCCCGACGCCGACGGCGACCTTCACGTCGACGCCCACGCCCACCGATACCCCGACGCCGACGGCGACGGCGACGCCTACCAGCACGCCGCTAATGCCCGACCTGACGGTCACCAAGTCGGACAGCGCCGACCCCGTAGCCAGCGGCGCGCCGCTGACCTACACCGTCGAGGCGCGGAACATCGGCTCGGCTGCCGCCAGCATCGTCAACCTCGTTGACACGCCGCCTTCGAACTTCACCTACTCGTCGTTCTCGACCACCCGAGGCGCATGCGTGCTCACCGGGCCCGTCACCGGCGGGACGCTGGAGTGCGACCTCGGCTCGTTCGGCACCGGGCCGGCCGCCGTCGCCGTCATCACGATCAACGGCTCGCTGGCGACCGCCGCCGACGCCACCGTTAGCAACACCGCCACGGTCGACCCGAACAACGCCGTGGCCGAATACAGCGACGCGAACAACACGGTGACCATCACCACCACGGTGCTGGCGCCCACCCCGACACCGACCGCGACGAACACCGCCACGGCCACCGACACGCCGACCGCGACGCCGACACCCACGGAGACGAGCACCTCGACGGCGACCGCGACGTTCACGCCAACCGACACGCCCACGCCGACCAACACGCCCACCGACACGCCGACGCCAACGGCCACCCCGACCGAGACGCCCACGAGCACGCCGACGAACACCCCGACCGACACGCCCACCCCAACGAACACGGCGACGCCGACCGACACGCCCACGCCAACCAACACGTCAACGCCAACGATCACCCCGACGTCGACCTTCACCCAAACGCCGACGAACACGCCGACGACCGCCGAGCTCACGGTCACCAAGTCGGACAGCCCCGACCCGGTGGCCAGCGGCGCGCTGCTGACCTACAGCATCGAGGTGCGCAACCAGGGATCGGCCGCCGCCGGCATCGTCAACCTGATCGATACGCCGCCGTCGACGTTCACGTACTCCTCGTTCTCCACCACGCGGGGCGCCTGCGTGCTCACCGGGCCGGTCACCGGGGGCACGCTGGAGTGCGACCTCGGCTCTTTCGGCACCGGGCCGGCGGCCGTCGCCGTCATCACGATCAACGGCACGCTCACGACGGCGACCGACACCTCGGTCGACAACACAGCGACGGTCGATCCGGCGAACGTCATCGTCGAGTCGAACGAGGCGAACAACTCGGTCACGATCACGACGACGGTGCTGGCGCCGACAGCCACGCCAACCGCGACGAGCACCGCCACGTCGACCGATACGCCGACCGTTACGCCAACACCGACGAGCACGAGCACACCGACGCCCACGGACACGTCGACACCGACGCCCACCGACACGCCGACGCCGACGAACACGCCCACGTTCACGCCCACGGCGACGGCGACCTTCACGCCCACGCCCACCAACACGGCCACGCCGACCTCGACGTTCACGCCCACGCCCACCGACACCCCGACACCGACGAATACGCCGACGAGCACCGCCACGTCCACTTTCACGCCGACCGCAACCGCCACGCCGCTGCGGCCGGACCTCGTGGTGACGAAGTCGGACTCGCCGGACCCGGTGGACAGCGGCGCGCCGCTTACGTACAGCATCGAGGTGCGCAACATCGGGCCCGCCGCGGCCAGCACGGTGCGCCTGGTGGATCAGCCGGCGGCGAACTTCACCTACACCAGCTTCAGCACCACGCGCGGCCTCTGCTCGCTGCGGCACGCCGTCACCGGCGGCACGCTAGACTGCGATCTGGGCGCGTTCGGCACCGGGCCTAGCGCCGTCGCCACCGTGATGATCACGGGCTACGTCACGGCCTCGGTCAGCGGCCCTGTGGTCAACACCGCTACGGTCGACCCGGACAACATCGCCGACGAGAACAACGAAGCCAATAACGTCGCCCAGGCGAGCACCCAGGTGCTCGTCCCCGCGCCGGCGCCGACAAACTCGCCTACGGTCACGTCGACGCCCACGAGCACCTCAACCTCCACCAACACACCGACCGCAACGGCGACCACGAGCACGCCCACCCCCACAGCAACGCCAGCGATGACCGACACGCCGGCCAACACCCCGACGGTCACCGACACTCCAACCATCACGCCGACGCCGGCGGACACGTCGACGCCTACGGCGACAAGGACGGCGACGGCTACCGCGACGTCGACGGCCACCCCGACCGCAACGCCGCTGACGGCGGACCTGACGGTGACGAAGATCGACTCGCCGGACCCGGTGCCCGCCACGCTCCAGCTCACCTACACGATCGAGGTGCGCAACGCAGGCGGCCAGACGGCCAACCCCGCCCGCCTGCTCGATGCGCCGCCGGCCAACTTCGTCTACACCAGCTTCAGCACCACCAGCGGCTCGTGCGCGGTGGTGGGCTCGCTCACGGGCGGCAACCTCGATTGCCAGCTCGGGAGCATGGCGCCGGGGGCCACGGTGACCGTGGTGGTGACGGGCTACGTGCCTACGCCGGGCACGGTGACGAACACGGCCACGGTGGACCCGTTCGGGGAAGTCGCGGAGTTCGACGAGACGAACAACACGGCGGTGGCGGTAACCACCGTGGACCAGCCGCCCACGCCCACCATCACCCCCACGCCTACGATCACCCAGACGCGCACGCCAACGGTCACCCGAACACCGACAGCGACGCGCACGTTCACGCCAACGGCCACCCCCACGCCCGTCTTCCAGACGCTGGTGGTGCTGCCGGGCCAGACCCTCACCGCCGGCGGCGTGACCGGAACGCCGGGCGTGCAGACGGCGGGCTCGCCCTTCGCGGTGGACGTCTACGCGGTCTTCCCGAACGACAGCTTCACCATCGTGACCTCCGCGACGAACGTCATCACGCTGACGACGGAAGACCCCTACGATACGCACCCGGCGCCCCAGGCGCTGGTGAGCGGCCATGCGACCTTCAGCATCGACCCGCGCACGGCCACCGCGTCGGGCTGGCGCGTCGTGCCGAGCGGCGGCCTCGGGCCAAACGTGCCCTCGAGCCTCTATCTCGTCGATCACGCGGCGGCGCAGCAGACCGTGGTCGTGCTCCCCGGACAGACGCTGGCCGCCGGCTTCGGCTTCCAGGGCGCGCCCAGTAGCCACATCATCGGGACGACATTCACCGCTGTCGCGCGGGCTGTCGACCAGTTCTACAACACGGTTCCCTCGGCGGCGGGCATCGTCTCCCTCAGTCAGACCTGCGCGACGTACTGCCAGGGGGCGCCGCCCGGAGCGACGATCAGCCCGCCGAGCCAGGCAATTTCGGGCGGCCAGGCGAGCTTCGACGTGACGCCGGGCACGCTTGGCGGCTGGCAGCTCACGGCCAGCGGCGGGCCGGGCACGAACGTCGCGTCGCAGCCGTACACGGCGGCGGTACGCATCGATACGATCGCGGGTAGCGGCAACGTGGGCTTCGCGGGCGACGGCGGCCCCGCCACCTCGGCGCGCTTTACTCTTCCCCTGGACCTGACGCGCGACGCGGCCGGCAACGTGTACGTGGCCGACAGCGGGAATAACCGGGTGCGCCGGATCAGCCCCTCGGGCACGGTCACGACCTTCGCCGGCGGCGGCAGCGGCTGCGCCGGTCAGACTAACGCGTTGGGCGACGGGTGCCTGGCCACCCAAGCGAGTCTGACCTCAGTCGCCGGGCTGGCGGTGGACGGCGCAGGCAACGTCTACCTGTCGGACCAGCTCAACCAGCGGGTGCGTCGCGTAAACGCTTCCACGGGCGTGATCACCACGTTCGCGGGCAACGGCACGGCCGGCTTCAGCGGCGACGGCGGTCCGGCGACAAGCGCGAGACTGCGTAACCCGTTCGGCTTGGGGTTTGACGCCACCGGCAACCTTTTCATCGCCGACGCGAGCAACCACCGCATCCGCCGTGTCACGCCGGGCGGGACGATCACCACGGTGGTGGGCAACGGCCTGGCGGGCTACGACGGCGACACGCCGTTGCCTTCGCTGGATGCGCGGCTGAACTTCCCGACGGATATGGCGTTCAACCCGTTCGGCGAGATGCTGATCGCTGACTCCGGGAATAACGCGATCCGCGTCGTTTTGCTCACCGGAGACAGCGGCATCATCGCCCCCTTCGCCAACGCTAGCGCGGTCCCCGGCTTCCTGGGTGATGGCGGACCCGCCCGAGACGCCAGGCTGAGCAGCCCATATAGCATTGCGGTGGATACGCAAAACAAGGTCTTCATCGCGGACTCGGGCAACCAGCGGGTTCGTATGGTCAACCAGTCATTGGTGATCACCACCGTGGGCGGCACGGGCGTGGCCGGTTTCGGCGGCGACAATGGTCCAGCTACGCAGGCGCTACTGAACATGCCGGTAGGTATCGTCATCGAACCCGATCAGGACGTGCTGTTCGCCGACATGAACAACCAGCGAGTGCGTCGCCTCGGAGTGCTCGCGGCGGCGCCACCTCCCACGCCCACGCCGTCCCCCACGGTCACCCGCACGCCGACGGTGACCCCGACGCCTGCCGCCACGTCCACGACCACGCCGACCCCCACGATCACGCCAACGCCCACGATCACGCCGACGGCGACGGCGGTCTGTCCGGATGCCGACGCCGACCTGCTCAACGACTGCGCCGAAGCGAACTACGGCACGAATCCCAACGTGGTTGACACGGACCTGGATGGGTGCGCCGACGGCGAGGAGATCCTCCGACCCACGAGCCAGGGAGGCGGGCGCAACCCGACCTACTTCTGGGACTTCTACGACGTGTTTGCAGGCAGCCCCCTGGTTCGCGACACAGCGGTCGGAGCGGCCGACCTCGCCGCAGTGGTGTTGCGCTTCGGGGCGACCGATGCCACGCCGGGAACGTTCGACCGGAACAGCGATCCGCTCTCCACGCCGAACCTTCCGGTCACCCCTTCAGGCGCTCGCGCAAACTACCATCCGATCTACGACCGCGGGGGAACGGTGCCCGGAGGCGCTCCCTGGGATCTCCTCCCCGCGAACGGCGGGATCGCCGCAGCTGAGCTCGCGAGTATCGTCAACCAGTTCGGGCACAACTGCGCGGCGCCGCCGTAGGCTCTCGGCCACGCGCTTCGTGGTGGCGGGACGCGACCGTTAGGATTCGAAGAGGAGTTGATCGCCGACAGCAGTGCCGGTGCGCTCTAGCGTACCCTTCGGCAGCTCGACTGCGGATCGGCCGCCCCGGAGAACGGCGGAGGCCCGGAACGGGCCCATGGCCGGAACGATTTTCACCACCCGAGCTTCGCGGTCCAGAAAGGCGACGTCGATTGAAAAGCGCATGAACGCCGTGTGCACCGAGGTGCACGGATCCAGCAGGAGCGCCTCGCCGGGCCGAAGCGATGACCGGCCCAACAGGCCAATCAGCCTTGACCAGTAACTCCGAGCGGCGCTCGCGTGGCCGGCGATCTCCGCGTCTCGGGTAGCGTTGTGAATGCGCAAGGGACGCCTCTATCCGCCGGGGAAGTCCCGCATGATGGTGATGACGGCGGGACCCAGGATGACGATGAACAGCGTCGGGAAGATGCAGAACACCAACGGGAAGAGCATCTTGATCGGCGCCCTGTAGGCCTGCGCTTCGGCCCGCTGGCGGCGCCGGACGCGGAGCTGCTCCGCCTGGACGCGGAGAACGGTGCCCACGCTGGACCCCATCTGCTCGGCCTGGATGACGGCGTTGGTGAAAGTGATTAGGTCGGCCACACCGGAGCGCTGACCGAGCTCTCGAAACGCCTCACGCCGCATCTTGCCCAGGCTGATCTCGCGCAGGGAGCGCGCCAGCTCGTTGGCGAAGGGGCCTTCGACTTTCTCCGCGACGCGAGCCAGCGCGGCGTCCAGGCCAAGCCCGGCCTCGACGCATACGGTGATCAGGTCGAAGGCGTCCGGCAGACTCTTCAGGATCAGCTGTTTCCGTTGCCCGCAGCGCTGCGACAGCCACATCTGCGGTAGGAAGAAGCCGACGAGCGCGAAACCGCCGACGGCGACGAGCTGGATGGGGCCAAACGAGGCGCCGGCAGCCAGGATGATCACGAACGGCAGGAGGACGAACGTGCCGCTCATGATGAGATGGAAGGTCAGGAAGCCGTTGACCGTCATCGGCTCTCCGGCCAGGACGAGACGCGTCTGGAGGCCGTCGAGGAGCGAGGTCGGCATGACGCGCTTGACCTGCTGGACCAGCGCCTCGGTCGTCGGCGCGATCAGCCGTTGGCTGACGGAGCGCCGCGGTGGCGCTTCGGGCTCGTCCCCGCGCGGTTGAGCGCGCAAGGAGTCGAGGCGGGACCGCATCGTCGCCTCGCCGCCCCCGAACGCCAGCACCAGGAAGAACATGGCGGCGAAAACGCCCAGGCCGACTAAAATCTCGACAGGCATGGATTACACCTCGATCGCAAGGATGCGGCGGATGACCATGATCCCGATCGTTTCCAGGACGATGGCGCTGGCGAGCATGATCCGGCCCATCGTCTCAGTGAAAAGGACAGAGATATACTCCGGGCTGATCACCATGAACATCCCGCCCACGAAGAACGGCAGCAGGCCGATGACCATGCCGGTGAGGCTCTGCTGCGCCGTTAGCGTCACGATCTCGCCGCGGATGCGGATGCGTTCACGCATCGTCTCGGCGACGTTATCCAGGATCTCCGACAGATTGCCGCCGACCGAACGCTGCACCAGGATCGCCGTGACCACCAGGTCCAGGTCGTAGCTGTCGGAACGCTCGCTCAGCGCGAGCAGCGCCTCGTCCGCGCTCGACCCGACGCTCATCTCATGGATCGTCTGGGTCAGCTCCGTGGAGATCGGGTGTTCCAGCTGCTCGGCAGCCAAGTTGAGGCTCTGAAGCAGGCCGAAGCCGGCCTTGAGCGAGTTCGCGACGAGCGTCAGGGTCTCCGGCAGCTGCTCCTCCAGCTTCTTCGCGCGTTTCTCGCGCCGGCGGTCGATCCAGAACTGGGGGAGCTGGAAGCCCACGATTGCCGCCGGCAGGCCGGCCAGCACGCCGTACAGGCCGGCGAGGAGGATGAACGGGACGATGAAGCCGATGCCCGCGAAGGCCACCCGCAGGGCGACGAAATCGACGGGCTGAAGCTGACTGTCGGCGCGCTCCAGATTCTCCTGCATCCGACCAGTCCAGCCGCCCGACATGAAGCCGCGCAGGAAGCCGACGACGGAGTGCGTCTCACGAAGCGCCCCGACGGCGCTGCTACCCTCCACCACGGAGGTGCCGCTCAGGGCGCCCTCCAGGCGACCGCGGATCTGGGTGCTGACGGCGGCGCCCGCGTAGAGCGCGAACGCGCCGGCCAGGATCGTGGCCATGACCGACACCGAGAGGAGCAGGGCCAGCATGTCCATGGCTCTACGCTCCTTCCGGAGCGAACAGCTCCGGCGTCAGATGGATGCCGGCGATCTCGAACTTTTCGGCGAACCTAGGCCGCAGGCCGGTACCCCGGAACTCGCCTACCACCCGGCCGTCGGTGTCAATGCCGCGCTGCTCGAAGCGGAACAGGTCCTGCATCGTCACGACCTGGCCTTCCATGCCGGCGATCTCCGTGACGTGCGTCACCTTGCGGCTGCCGTCCGGCATGCGCGCGATCTGGATGATGAGGTGGATCGCGGACGCCATCTGTTCGCGGATGGCGCGCACCGGCAGGTCCAGTCCGGCCATGAGGATCATGTTCTCGATGCGGGCCAGCGCGTCGCGCGGCGTGTTCGCGTGGACCGTGCTGAGGGAGCCCTCGTGACCGGTGTTCATCGCCTGCATCATGTCGAACGCCTCGGAACCGCGCACCTCGCCGATGATGATGCGGTCAGGGCGCATGCGGAGCGAGTTTCGCACGAGGTCACGCTGGGTGATCTCGCCGCGGCCCTCCAGGCTCGGCGGCCTGGATTCCAGGCTCACGACGTGCCCCTGCTGAAGACGCAGCTCCGTGGGGTCTTCGATGGTGATGATCCGCTCCGTGTCCGGAATGAAGGACGAGAGCGCGTTGAGCATGGTCGTTTTGCCGGAGCCCGTGCCACCGGAGATGATGGTATTGAGGCGAACCTGGACGCAGGCGCGGCAGAACTCGGCCAGTTCGCGCGTGAGGGTACCCGTGGCGATGAGGTCCTCGATCGTCATCTTGTCCACGCGGAACTTCCTGATGGTGATCGTCGGGCTCTTCGGCGCCACCGGCGGGATGATCACGTTGACTCGGGAGCCGTCGGTCAGACGGGCGTCCACCATCGGGCTCGATTCGTCGACGCGGCGGCCCAGCGGCGCCACGATCCGTTCGACGATGCGCATGATATGCGGATGGTCGCGGAAGCGCACCGAACTGAGGTAGAGCCGGCCTTCCTTTTCGTAGAAGACCTGGTCCGCGTCGTTCACCATGATTTCCGACACGCTGGCATCCTTGACCAAGACCTCGATCGGGCCCAGGCCCAGCACTTCGTCGGCCACGGCGGAGACGAGCTCGTCGCGGACGCCGCCGACGATGCCCGGCATCTCGTGGGCAATGAGCGTGCGCGCGGCGGCCTCGACGGCCTCCCGCGCTCGTTCCTGCTCCAGGCCCTGGAGCTTGGAGGGGTCCAGCTCCTCGATCAGTCGCTGGTGCAGGGTGAACTTGAGTTCGTTGACGGCCTCGGCGCTCTGTCCCCGGCGCTGCGCCAGGCGGTCGGGCGTGTCGGTGCCACCGGAGCGTCGCTGCCAACTGAACTGACTCATGCGGGTATCCTCCTGTGCGACCTCGCCCCGTTACGCGGTGCGCCCCATGAAGCGCTCCAGGAAGCCCTTACGCTCGCGCGGGGCGCCGGAGAGCGCGTACGCCATGTCCGTGACGGCGCGCGAGACGCGGGCGTAGGGCTTCGCGATGACGATGGGGATGCCGAGCTGGTTGGAGCTGGCGACGTGATAGTCGTGCGGGATGCGCCAGGTGACGCCGTACTCCAGCACGCGCTCCACGTCTTCCTCACGCAGGCTGTTCGACGATGTCGAGTGGTTAATGGTGAGTTTCACCTTGTCTTCGGAAACGTGCGCGGCGCGCAGCATCTCCAGCGCCAGCGCGGTGTCCTTGATGCTGGCGATGTCCATGCTGGTGACCAGCAGAATGACGTTCGCCAGCTCCAGCGTGGCGGCGATGATTTCGTTGAACGTGCCCGGCGTGTCGATGATGATGTAATCGTGGCCCTGCGCGAGCAGGTCGACGATTTTCTCAATGTGGTGCGGCGTCAGGTTTCGCCACTCCGTCGGGTGCAGGGGCGCCGGCAGGATCGTGACGCCGGTGTGGTGGCGCACCAGGCTGTCCTTGATCGACTCGCGGTCCAGCTCGTCGATGCGCCGGCCCAGGTCGGCGATGCTGGTGTCCACGGCGATGTCCATCATGATGGCGACATCGCCGAAGCGGGTGTCCATGTCGACGAGCACGACGTTGGCGCCGGTGGCCCGCACGAGCGCGGTCGAAAGGTTGGTAGCGATGGTGGTCTTGCCGATGCCGCCCTTCGCCCCGAAGATGGTGACGACGGTGCCCCGGGCAACCGGCTCGCCCGTCTCGCCGCCGAGGTGGATGCGCTTGCGCTCCTCATGCTCCAGCATGCCGAACACCGCGCGCCCGAGGTCTTCCGGCTTCAGCGGCTTCATCAGGTAGTCGCGGGCGCCGGCGACCATCGCCCGCCGGACGGAGCTCGCGTCGTTGAGCGAGGAAAAGACGATGATCGCGGCCTGGGGCGCGGCGGCGCCGAGCAGCTCGATCGTCTGGATGGCGCGGGCGACGGGCTCCTCCATGCTGACCAAGAGGATGTCCGGCGGGTGCTCCTTCGCGGCCGTGACCGCCTCGATGCCGTAGTCGGCATCGCCTACCACGGTGAACTGACCCACCGTGAGCATGCGTTTGATATCAGCGCGGGCGGCCAGGTCCGCGTCGACGACGATGATCTCAGGGTTCCTTGCCACCTCTACCTAGCCTCCTCGCAAGATTCGCTCTCGTCTTACGTTCGCTTGCCTACTGGGGCTGCTGCTCAAGTAGGGGAATGGGCGGCGGGCAGGCCGGAGCATCGACCGGGAGCGGTGCCCCATCGCCGTAGCTCCGTACGGAAAACCGGATGGCGCCATCGTGGGTGAGGGCGAAGTGCTCCGCGCAGAACAGGAACCTGGCCTGCTCCGGGCTGAGCATGAGGGTCACGGTTACGGCGTCCGGCAGCGCGTCGGAGTCGATCCCGCGCGGGCGCGTCGTCCCGTTTGCCTCCGTCTGGTCCGTCTGATCCTGGAGACCAGGAGCGGCGGGCGCGACATCGACGATCGTCTGCTCCACCGCCGTGACCTCCGCATCGGAGATGAGGACGTATGAGGTATCGTTCGTCGAGGGCACCCAGAGGACGTCCACGTGGTCGCCGGCCAAGACCAGGCCGCCAGCGTTGATCACGCGATCTACGCTCACGGCGATGCCGCGTTGCCCGTCCTTCAGGATGTAGGTGAGCACATCGTTGGAGGAGATGGATGAGCCGACGAGGCTCGAGCTGAGGAGCGGCTCGCCCGGCGCGATCTGCTCCAGCGCAACGCGCCCCACCGCGTCCTCTTTGTTCGTCAGCGGATTCTCGCCGACAGCCGTAGCGGGGAGCTGCCGCACTTCCAGCAACTCTGCGGTGATCGGTTCGCCGGCGGGGATGACGTCCGTCGCCACGACGACGCCGATCTCGACGGCGGAGGAACCGCCGCCGCCAGAGTTGGAAAAGGCGGCATAAGCCAGGACGCCGCTGATGACGGCCAGGATGAGGGCCAGGAGCAAGAAGCGCCGGTTCACCCGGCCTACGGCAGCGGTTGACATCGTTCGAGCCATCGCGTCTCCCTCACTTGCAGCTAGGATAGGCGTCGACCTCTCCGGATACGTCAGGAAGGGCACCCAAAAGAGGCGTCTATGAGATGTATCGGTTGCCCCCCGCCAAGCTTTACGGTCTACCTCCCTGCGTTTTGACCTGCGCAACCGAGATCACAACGCGCGCCACCCGCCCATCTTTCACTTCAGCACCGCCAGATTTCTCGCATTTCGTCTTCGGACGTGGCTGAGGCCCCGATTACTCGGGGCCCCAACGCTTCGTCTTGCCCTCGGTGGGTCTAGCAGGACCCGTCGAGGCAGTTCGTGGCGCCGTTGAACGCGGTGATGATGGCGCCCCGGAAGGCGACGACCGCGGTGATCACCACGGCTACCGCGATGACGGCCATGATCAGGCCGTACTCGCCCAGGGTCTGGCCTTCCTCGTCCGACAGCCGTGCCTGGAGCTCGTGCCAGCCCGCGACCACGCGCAGGAGTGCGTTGTTGAGCAGTTGCATTTCAGTGTTCCTTTCTCCAGGCTCCGGCCGAACCGCCGGGCAAAACCCTTACGGGTTGTTCCAATGCTACTTCGGCAGAAACCCTGATCTCTGAAGGGTTTGACCGAGGAAAATTGTGAGGCCCCGAGCGATCGGGGCCCCACGGCTTCGCCTGTGTCCTCGGTGGGGGTCTAGCAGGACCCGTCTAGGCAGTTCGTGGCGCCTTCGAACGCGGTGATGATGGCGCCCCGGAAGGCGACGACCGCAGTGATGACGACGGCCACCGCGATGACGGCCATGATCAGGCCGTACTCGCCCAAGGTCTGGCCTTCCTCGTCCGACAGCCGTGCCTGGAGCTCGTGCCAACCAGCGACCACGCGCAGGAGTGCGTTGTTGAGCAGTTGCATGTTAGTTTCCTTTCTCCAGGCTCCGGCGGGGTCGCCGGGCAAACCCTTACGGGTTGTTCCAATCTTGTTTCGGCAGAAACCCTGATCTCTGAAGGGTTCGACCGAAGGAAAACTGTGAGGCCCCGATTGCTCGGGACCTCACGGCTTCGCCCAGTTCTAGCAGGACCCGTCGAGGCAGTTCGTGGCGCCTTCGAACGCCGTGATAATGGCGCCCCGGAAGGCAACCACCGCGGTCACGACGACGGCCACCGCGATCACGGCCATGATCAGGCCGTACTCGCCCAGGGTCTGCCCTTCCTCGTCCGACAGCCGTGCCTGGAGCTCGTGCCAGCCCGCGACCACGCGCAGGAGTGCGTTGTTGAGCAGTTGCATGTTAGTTTCCCTTCCTCCGGGCTCCGGCGGGGCCGCCGGGCAAATCCTTACGGGTTGTTCCAATGTTGTTTCGGCAGAAACCCTGAGATCTGAAGGGTCTGAAATGAGGGTGGGGCCCCGATCGCTCGGGGCCCCACGGCTTCGCCTGTGTCCTCGGTGGGGTCTAGCAGGACCCGTCGAGGCAGTTCGTGGCGCCTTCGAACGCGGTGATGATGGCGCCCCGAAAGGCGACGACCGCGGTGATCACCACGGCCACCGCGATGACGGCCATGATCAGGCCGTACTCGCCCAGGGTCTGCCCTTCTTCGTCCGACAGGCGAGCCTCGAGCCCGTGCCAGCCGGCA
>Ga0247727_10015519_pt1 | contig 12477 bp, 14 predicted proteins | sample WisWelCaveWW1625_FD_202498 | JGI IMG/M metagenome (GOLD analysis project Ga0247727, IMG submission 202498) | Biofilm microbial communities from Wishing Well Cave, Virginia, United States - WW16-25 | ecosystem: Environmental > Aquatic > Deep subsurface > Groundwater > Cave microbial mat | place... | reverse complement strand
TTTCCTCCTTGATATGGTGAACATGAAGGAAAATACGAATTTCATCCGCCAAAGAAAAGATGGGTTTCACCGAAGGGATACGGGTACGTGGGTGCCATACAAAGGATCAGAACAAACTTATGATTGGTCGGTTCGATTTACGCCGAGTTTAAACAAAACTTCACTTGCCGAGGTTCAAAATCAAAAAATTAGAAGTTTTCCATTATGGAAGCAACAAACTTGGTCCGGCCATTATGTATGCCAACAAGGTAAAACCTCTTTTCGACTCATTATTCAATCCGTTTCAGAACAAAGTATAAATGCACTTTTTGATTTTAATTATTCTAACGGTCAGGCCGTGGGAGCATTTACTTTAGAAGGTCAATATGATTCAGCGACCCGAAAGCTTCTTTTTAAACCAGTCAGTTGGATTAATAATCCGAAAGGCTATAATGCTGTTGGAATGGATGGAGTGATTTCTCCTGATGGCAAGCGCTATGTTGGGAGAATTACAAATGCTGCATGTGGAGGTTTTGAGCTTTCTTTAAATCAATAAATAGCAGAAAAAAAACATCCTGAAAAAGTTTCCCTGCCGAAAAGTTCCAGAATGGGAGAGGTCAGATAAACATGCGCCGGAAAATAAAAATAGCTTGATTTAGTTCAATGTATTGTGTAGATTTTTTGGTGATCAAGAGAGGTTATATTATGCAAGCTTTAAAACTGCGACAGAAGGTGGTTGACGGCGAGATTAATCTCAAGATTCCAAAAGAATTTGGAACGATCGTAGAAATTATCATTCTTGGTCGTTTCGAAGATGAGGTTGAATTTTGGAATGAAGAAGAGATAAAAGCGCTGGGCAAGACCAAAACCCTTTACACGGATATTGATCAAGAAGATTATTCACAATGGTAAAGAAAATTTTTTGGGCTAAGATTTACTTTACTGATGGGGCAGATCACAAAGATCGGCCTATTTTGATCATTCATAAGTATCGCGATGAAGATTTTCTTTTCCTGCCTGTAACGACAAATTTAAAATTGCGCGGTGTATTAATTTCTTTGCCAGACTTATCGTCTGGGTTCTTGAAAAAACCTTCACTTGTCATTATTCCTAAAATAAGCGTCATTCACAAAAGTTTGCTTATTAAAGAACTTGGGGAATTACGGCAAGAAAAATTTGCAAAGGTTATGAAAAATGTTTGCGAAGGTTTGGCATGTCAGCGTTATTAAAATCGTAAAAGATCAATTATTCCCCTCAACACCATCAATTTCCTCACAATTTTATCCACTTTCAAAAAAACATACTTTACCGGATATTGTTTTTCAATACGCTTTTTTTCTACGAAAACTGTTCGTGATCGCGATGTTTTCGTTTTTCATCGCCTGCGATAATCCTTCAGATAGAAGTAAACTTAACGCCCCTTCCTCCATCAACTTCGTCGGCGCACAAATTTGCGCCGAGTGCCATCCTTCCGAGGCCGAACTCTGGCGGGGTTCTCATCATGATCGCGCCATGCAAGTCGCGGATAGCAACGCAGTTCTCGGCAATTTTAATAACACCGCGTTCAAAAAAAATGAGGTGACTTCGACATTCTTCAAAAAGCAGGGCCAATATTTCGTGCAAACCGACGGCCCCGATGGCAAGCTGCACGAATATAAAATTGCCTACACGTTTGGCGTTTATCCATTGCAACAATATCTCGTTGAATACACGCGCGGGCGTTATCAAGCGTTGAGCATTTGCTGGGATGCGCGTCCGGTTGCTGAAGGCGGCCAGCATTGGTTTCATCTTTATCCGAATGAGAAAATAGATTATAAAGATATTCTGCATTGGACAGGGCCGTATCAAAATTGGAACTTCATGTGCGCCGAATGCCATTCGACGAATTTGAAAAAAAATTATCGGCTCGATCAAGATCGCTTTGAAACGAGTTGGTCTGAAATCAATGTTGCTTGCGAAGCGTGTCACGGCGCAGGTTCGCGTCATGTGGAAAATGTCCGAAGTCGGAAAAGTCCGAAGTCCGAGGTCGCGAAGTCGGAAGCCGGATTGGAATTTATTCTCAAAGATACATCAGGGGGTATTTGGGCTTTCGCGCCAAATCAGTTCACGGCAAAACGCACACAGCCTCTGTCGTCGCATGTCCAGCTCGAAACTTGCGCGCGTTGTCATTCGCGGCGCGCGCAGGTTTGGAATGAATATCAATATGGCAAGCCAATCGCAGAAACGCATCGAGTGGCGTTGCTCGATGATGGCGTGTATCATGCCGACGGCCAGATTATGGACGTTGAAGAAGTTTATGAGTACGGTTCGTTTCTGCAAAGCAAAATGTATCGCGAAGGCGTGACTTGCTCGGATTGTCATGATCCGCACAGTTTGCGTTTGCGTTTCGAAGGCAATGCGATTTGCACGCAATGTCATTTACCGAGCAAATACGATACATCGGAACATCATTTTCATAAGGCCAATACCGAAGCGTCACAATGCGTTTCGTGCCATATGGCGGCGCGAACTTACATGACGATGGATCGGCGCCGCGATCACAGCTTCCGCGCGCCGCGTCCCGATCTCTCAGTGAAAATAGGAACGCCAAATTCGTGCAATGATTGCCACAAAAATCGTTCGGCAAAATGGGCGGCTGAAACTGTGACAAAATGGTACGGCGCGAATCGCCAAGCGGAATGGCATTACGGCGAAGCATTGTATGCTGCACAAAATGCAAAACCCGATGCAACAAATCAATTATTGCAAACTGTGAGCAACACAAAATTGCCCGCCATCATTCGCGCCACAGCTTTGAATCTTTTGCAACAATATTTGCGATCCGATTCGCGCCATGTTGTCGAAACGGCGATCAGTGATGCTGATCCATTGGTGCGCCGAGCGGCGGCGGCAACGCTGGCTTTTTTCGATCCACAAACTCGTTTGATTTTGGGCACGCAATTATTGAATGATCCGATTCGCAGCGTTCGTTTGGAAACCGCGCCGGTTCTCGCCAATGTGCCGCCTGAACTTTTCAATGCAGAACAACGTTCAAATTTTGATCGCGCTATTCTTGAATATCGCGAATCGCAGCTTGGCAATGCTGATCGCGCTGAGACGCATGTCAATCTTGGTTGGCTGGCGACGCAGCTTGGACAATCGCTGGAAGCAGAGGCTTCTTATCGCACGGCGATTCGATTGCAGCCCTCGTTCATTCCGGCTTATATCAATCTGGCTGATTTGTATCGCGCGCAACATCGCGAGCGTGAAGCTGAACAAATTTTGCGCGAAGCTTTGAAGGTTGATTCCAATCACGCCGACGTTCATCATGCGCTTGGCCTTTCGCTGGTGCGGCAGAAACGCATGCGCGAAGGCGTAGATGAATTGGCGAAGGCGGCGCAATTGCGGCCCGAGGCTTCGCGCTATGCGTATGTTTATGCCGTCGCATTGCATGAAATGGGCGAGGGCAAACAGGCGCGACAGATTTTGAAAACAGCGCATGAAAAATTTCCAGCCGATCGCGAAATTCTGATCGCGCTGATTGAATACAATCGCGCCGCGGGCGATATCAATGCCGCCATTAGTTTGGCGCGCAAACTCGTTGCCCTTTCGTCGGAAGATGTTGCCGCCCGCCAATTGCTGGAAAGTTTGCAAAACTGAAGCAGGACATACCACTTGACATTTTACGCGATTTTGTTTAACATTTCGCAATCACTCATTAATTTAAAAGGAGCAGATCATGGAAGACAAAAAATCGTATTTGCAAAAATTGGCGGCGCAATTGCAGGAATGGGACACAGAAATCGACGAGCTGAAAGTGAAAGCCCATTTGGCAAAAGCCGACGCCAAAGATGAGCTTGACAAACAAATTGACGAGCTTCGCACCAAAAAAGAGGCGGCGCGGAGCAAGCTGCAACAATTGCAAGACTCCGGCGATGAAGCGTGGGATGACATCAAAGCGGGCGTGGAAAAAAGCTGGACGGAATTGCGCGGCGCGGTTCGCAGCGCGATGTCAAAATTTTCCGATAAGAAATGAAGAATTATTTTCGCTTCGGTTGTTTCCTCGCCGTTTGTTTGGCGACAGGCTGGTTGATGCTGAGGATGGCTTTGCCGGAAAAGAAATCTACTGTCGCCAATTCTCCCGCTCGCATTGCCTCGCGGGCCAGCAGCGCGCGAAATGCCCGTGCAGACTGGCTTGGCGCCAGCGGCAATCTGCGCGCGATCATTGCCACGCCGCAATCCGCCAACGCGCATCCGCAGTTGAAGAAACTTTTGCCGGATGAGGCGCTCGAAAGCTCTGGATTATATCAATTAAATTTTCGGACACCGGACGGCGAGCCAATGGTTTTCTTCTCGTTGATTCCTTTTAGCGAGAAGAAAAGCAAAACCTTTCGCGGCTATTATATGGGAAGTTGGCCGCACGAATCCAATGGCGCTGTCCAACTTCCCGACGGTTTCATCGAGGTGACGGCGGAGAATCAATTCACGCCGGTTTCAAAACATTTTAAGCTGCGAGATTTTTTGCCGCACGATCAAGCCGACGTTTGGCCCAAATTTATGGTGTTGCGCACCACATTGCTTGACAAGCTTGAGTTGATCGCAAATGAATTGGAGCGAGAAAGGAAACCGTCGCGTTTTCATATCATGTCCGGCTTTCGCACGCCGCAATACAATGCCGAAGGCGTCGGCAAAGGGCGCGCGAGCAATAGCCAGCATATTTACGGCAATGCAGCGGACATTTATGTTGACGCGGATGGCGATAATAGGATGGACGATCTTGATGATGACGGCGAATCGACGACGGATGATGCGCGTTATTTGTTTGCTATCGCCGAGAAAATCGAAGCGCAATATCCCGAGCTTGCCGGCGGGTTGTCGGTATATCGCGCCACTTCCGGCCGCGGGGCTTTTGTGCATGTTGACGTGCGGGGCGCTCCGGTACGCTGGTAAGGCGACAAAAAGAAATAGTGAGGGCACAACTTTTCAACAGTTTTTTTGGAAAGGAGCAATTTACCATGTTTAACAAACGCGTTGTAGAAAAAATATTGATTTTCAGTCTGCTGATTTTAATTGCCGGCTGCGCTGGTTCGCGCGTTAAAATCGGCGAGCTGATTACCAATCCTGATAAGTACAACGAGAAATACGTGACGGTCAAAGGGAAAGTGACACAAACATTTTCGATTCCCATTCTTTCCATTGGCGTTTCAAAAATTGACGACGGCACCGGCGCAGTGTGGGTCAAGCCCGCTGGTCGTACTTTTTTTGATGGACAAAAAGTGACGGTGAGCGGCACGCACAAAATCGGCTTGACACTCGGCGGCCAATCGTTCGGGAATATTATTGTCGAAGGGGAGAAGAAATAGAAAACGGGGTTAGGATTTTATAATTGGCAAAGCTCTGATTCGAATGCGTTGGTCTTCGATGACAGCCACACATCCCAATAACAAATCGTTTTCCAACTGCGGAAGATAAGCGAGAAGAGCTTTCAGTTGTGAAGTTGGGCGTTTATCAGTTTGTCGAAATAAGACAAACGACGGCTTTGCTGATTGTCGAAAAGCCAGAAGCGTTCCGAAGTCGGTATCAGCGGAAACGACAATACGATCTTGTTGCGCCGCCAACTCGAATATTTCTTCATCAGGGGCGGCGGCCATTCCGAGATTGCGAACGTGAATCGCATCATATCCCTTCGCCGCCAACCCAATTTCAATAGTTGGAGAGACGGCATTGTCAATGAGAAATTTCACGCAATCTCCATCACTGGCAACTGGCGTTCACGCACGGCTTCAGCAGCAAACAATAATGCTTCGTGAATGTCATCCGGTTCCAAATCGGGAAAATCCGTAAGAATCTCTTCCGTCGTCATGCGGTTGGCGATCATACCCACAACGGTGGCGACGGGTATGCGCAGGCCGCGAATACATGGCACACCGGCCATTTGATCGTGATGAATGGTAATACGAGTAAATTTCATTCCGGCTCCTATTTCAAAAAATACGCTATGCAAAAATATACATGTTAATACGCCAAAAAACAAGCAACCTTTTAAATTGTCTATTGACTTGCTTGGCAATCATATTAAGCTCGAGAACGTGTGAAAATTCACATCGAAGCCAAACGATGATTCAAATTGTTTCTCAAAATGAAGACGCGCAAATCAAAGTCGACGTTGGGAAAGATAGCGCGTTGATCGAGATTTTTAGTCCGAAAGGAATCGGCCAAGCCGAGTTTGAGATCGTTTCGCAGGATTTGCCCAAAAAAATTTTGATGCGATTTCATCTGCGCGGGTTGGAAGAATTGCGCTTTGCTTATGATGAAACTGTCATCACAACGTCGCTTGCAAGCACCGGAGAAAATGATATTCGCCAGAGTATTAAAAGGAAGGGTGATCAGCAAATCGCAGCGCAAGCCATCATGCCAAACAGTCCGTATTGGATGAAAACGCGCGTGGTTTCGCCGGATAATTCTCGCCCGCAAATTCCGCTGCAAAACGGCTATATCGACGTGGAAGCGCCGGAAGATTTTCTAAAAGGCGGCCATCGCAAAGCCTCGATTCATTGGATTGATTTTTATAGATAAAGCCAGAATCATTTTCACCAACACGGAGGAGAAAATGGATTTAAATTTGAAAGTTGATAGTATGATGAGTAAAAAAATATTCGTCGTTCATGGCAGGAACGACAAGGCGCGTGATGCTATTTTTCAATTCATTCGGTCCCTCGGAATGACGCCGTTTGAATGGTCAAATGCAATGAAAGAAGCACAGGTAGGTGTGTCTGGTTATATTGGGGAAATCGTTGATAAAGCTATGAAGGATGTTTGTGCTATAATTGTCCTTTGCACTGGAGATGATGAAACCAGACTTAGACAAGAGTTTGGGGGGCAAGGTAAATTCTTATATCAAGCAAGACCGAACGTTCTGTATGAAGCTGGAATAGCCTTATCGCGGTTTTCCAATAGAACCACTATTGTTAGAATCGGCGATGTCATAATGCCATCTGATATGGCTGGCAGGTGGGAAATTAGGCTAGGTCAATTGCCAAACAAAGAAGAGCTTATTAAATTTAGAACGGAACTAAAAAATGCAATTGAACTGGCAGGATGTCAAAGTGTGCCTGGTACTGATTGGTTGAATGCGGGTGACTTTACTGCTGCGATAGTAGCCTCAGATTATGAAGATGAACTTAAAAAGCGTTACTCTGAACATGTTAGGTGGTGGACTACAGGACGACCCATTAAGCCAAATGCGCAAGGAAAAATAAAGTATTTACAAAAATTTGGAAATGCACCTGTTTCAGCCTATATGAAAAATATAGATGAGCTCATCCTTTGTAAAGAAACTTCTAATGCGTACGACATTATGCAGGACTTACAGGGAAGATTGCTCAACTATAAAGACGATTCATTGCCTGTTGCAATGGTACTGGATAGTAGTGGCAAGCCAAAAGGAATCGTAACACCCACGGATTTAATTTCCAAGTTTGATAGATGGTTTTTCGATCATTCCGCCACTATTTCTGATGATATATGGTTTGTGCACCCACTAACCTGTTTTGAAGATGACTATTGCCGCGAGGCATATCGGAAAATGTTAAAGCAGGGGCGGCCAATATTAACAGGACTTCCCGTTGTTGAACGAAAAACAGGTAAGCTAGTTGGCTTTCTTCCTCATCATGGCGGCAGAGAAGGCTACGAAAAGGATTAAGGCACTGAAATAATTAATTGGAATATTTTCTGATTTAATTAGTAAATATAATGACGGCCTCAGGCTCGAGACAGTACCGATGCTCTCACATTCTGACAATGGACGATACACCGCGTCCAATAATACAAAAGAGGTGATTAACAGTGAAGATCGCGCCTGGATTGAGGCAACCTTGAGCGGCGAAAAGGAAGCGTTCGCGCATTTGGTGGTGAAGTATCAACGGCCATTGTACGTCGTGCTGCAAAGATTAGTGCGTCGCCACGACGACACGGATGATTTGCTGCAGGAAGCGTTCGTGCGCGCGTATCAACATTTGAAAGAGTTTGATCGCAGCCGCCCGTTTTATCCGTGGCTGCATCGCATCGCCGTCAATTTGGCGATCACGTTTATCCAACGCCGCAAACGCCAGACGAATTTCAGCGGTTTGAGCACGGAAGAAATTTTTCCGATACCGCAAAGCGATCATCCCGATGAAAAAGCGGAGCGCGGCGAAATGTTTGAGGCTTTGGAAAAAGCCATCGAACGCTTGCCGGCCGAACAGCGCGTTGTTTTGCTGCTGCGAACGCGCGAAGAGATGAGTTATCAGGAATTGAGCGAGCATCTCGGCATTGAAATCGGCACGGTGATGTCGCGGCTGGCGCGAGCGCGAGAAAAATTGCGGGCTTGGTTGAGGCCGTATTTGCAAGAAGCACGCGTTGAACAAAAGCGATAACCGTTCAATCTCATTTCAACCTCAACAAAATGTCATTCTGGAAGAATCTTTTTTAATAACAAACGCAATGCTGGCGCGAAAAAAAATTCATTCTGAATGACATGCCGAACGATCATTTGAGTTTTGAATGCCACTAAATAATCCGAAAAGTTTTGACTGCGTCGCTGCCGCCGAACACTTGCACGAATTTCTTGATGGCGAGCTGAAACCCGATCTTCACGCCGCAATGAATCAGCATCTCGCGAGTTGTGCGGATTGCGCGGCGACCCTCGCGCAGTTGCGTCAAATCGACAATGCGCATCGACAATTGGACACGCAGCTTCAATTGCCGCCGGAAGCGTATTGGCAAGCTCTGCCGCATCGCGTGATGGAGCGGGTGAAAGCGTCCGAACGCCGGCATTTGTTGGCGCTGCCGAAATTGTCGCGCTTGAAATCGGCGGTTAAACAAGTTCCTGCGCATAAACAAATGCCGCAGAATGAGTTGCTTTATTTATCACCTGTGGTGCGAAAGTTTTTGCGCGGAGCAAGATATGTTTTGCCACTCGCCGCTGTCGCCGCATTTTGCTTTTTCTTAATTCGCGAGCTGCGTGAAAAACCCGAAGCTTCGATGATGACAACATCAGCGCCGCAGCGACAGATGGCCGAAACAAAATCTACACGCGATGAAAGCGTGTTGGAAAAACCGCTGGCTTCAGTGCCTGCGCCTATTGCTATTGCGGAGTCGCCAACGAAAAGAAATTCCGCCGGCCTCAAAACTTTTCAACCAAGTTCCAATGAAAAAGAAGCATTGCTGCAAGATACGGTTGGCGGAGCAACGGCAGGTGGACAAGGCGTTGGTTTGACTTTGAAATCGGCGGAACGATCTTTAGACATGGCGACGCCGGTTGTTCCAAAAACGGAAGAGTCGACCGCATTAAAATTGCAATCCGGAGAAACTGATGCTGAAGAGGTTGCGGCGGAATCAACCGAATTGCAAAATTTTGCTGAAGCGAAAAATCAACCGGTGGCGCCGGCAGAAAATGCTGTGATAAATTATCAACGCGGAACCGCCGCCAAAACCACTGCAGCGAAATCTCGTGATGATCGATTGGTGAAATCAGCGGCGGCGCCGGAAGGAAGATTATCATTGATGCAAGCACGATCATCTTCCAATTTGGGCAATAACATTTATGTCGAGACGTTTCAGCTCGCGCAACAAACGGCGGATTTGAAAAAGCGCGAGAAAATCTGGCGAAGTTTTTTGGCCTCCAATCCTGATTCGGCTCATCGCGCGCTGGCCATAACTCAACTCGCGCAAACGCTTATTGCCGCCAGTGACAGCGCCTCGACGGTCGAGCATTTGACGCAGAGTTTCGCTTTCTTTATTGAAAATGCAACTATTCTTCGCTCGCAAATGGGCGCGGCGCAATATGATCGCGAGCTGAACCGTTTGCAAGAACTTTTGAAAATTCGCCGCAACGTTTCAAACAAAAGACCTTGATATTTTCAAACTCATCTAAATTTCGGTCAACCGATTCTTCTATTCATAATCATCACCCTTTCCTTGTTATAATACCTCAGTTTTTTTCTATAACTGAGAGATGGGAGATTTCTTTTTCAATCAAAAAATTTTGCTTGATATCAAAAAGGATTCATCCTGAATGGCATTTTTTATCCCACCGCTGTTTAAAAAAATCCCTTGTGGTGAATTGGAAAAATATTATTTTGTTGATAGGCATTCCACAAGAGCGATGCCCAGCAGGAGGCTCGTTTTAAATAAAAAATGCGAGTAACCAGTTTGGGAAAGAGTTCATTATGGCTGCTATGACCCTTACAGAAAAAATTCTTTATCAACATGCGTTGGATTGGCAGAAAGATTACGTCAAGGCCGGCGATATTATTACGATTGCGGTTGACTGGACGATTGCGAGCGAGCTGGCGTGGAACGGCATGAATTTGACTTACGAAGCGCTGGGGCGTCCGCCGCTTTTTAATAAAGATCGTTTTTATCTCGCGCTGGATCACACCGTCGATCGCGGCACGCTCGCCAATGATACGCGCACGCAAAAACTCGTTCAGCTTTCGCGCGGTTTTGCGAAGGAAGCGAAGCTCAAATATTTTTATGACGCGAATCAGACGATCATGCATACGGAATTTTTTCGGCAGTTGGTCAAACCGGGAGAAATCGTGCTCGGCGCGGATTCGCACACCAGCTCGCACGGCGGGATGGCGGCGGTCGCCATCGGTCTCGGCGGCGCGGACATTGCGATTGCGATGGTACTGGGCCGCTCGTGGATTCAAGTGCCCGAAGCGATTCGCGTGCATTACGCCGGACGCTTGCCCTTCGGACTCACTGGAAAAGATGTGATTCTCAAAACTCTCGGCCAGCTTGGCCGCAACACCGTCGCGATGGAACGCACGGTCGAATTTACCGGCGATCATCTCGAAGATTTTTCTACGGACTTTCGTTTCACCATTGCAAATATGACGGCGGAGTTTGGCGGACTCAATGGAATTTTTCCGGCTGATGGTCATGTGTTGCGAACGATGCAGCAGCGTCGCGATCCGGAATTTCGACAGGGAGGATGGTGGTTTGCCGCAGATGACGACGCGAAATATGTGGAAACATTTCGCATCGATCTCGACGGATTAGCGCCGCAAGTTGCGAAGCCTTTTTCGCCGGACAATGTTTTTCATGTGCAAGCAACAATTGGGCAAAAATTAGATGGCTGCTTCATCGGCGCTTGCACGACCACTGAAGAAGAACTCATTCTCGGCGCGCTGGTTTTGGAAGCTGGCTTTCGCGCGGGAATGAAACCGGTTGAAGTCTCAAGTAACTATCGCATCGTCGTGCCGGGCAGTTTGGAAATCGCCGAGAATTTGCAACGAGCCGGTTTGCTCGAAATTTATGGCCGTGCGGGTTATCGCGTTAATGAACCAGGCTGCAGTATGTGCCTCGGCATTGCGAGTGATCGCGCGCTTCCAAATGAAATTTGGCTCACGTCGCAAAATCGCAATTTTCATAATAGAATGGGAAAGGGTAGTATCGCGTGGCTTGCATCCGCTGCAACTGTTGCGGCTTCGTCGTTTGATATGAAGATCGCCGATCCACGCTCGTTGATTAAGCAAGTTAATCGAGAGAAATGGCAGCGTCTCGTCGCGCCAAAAGCCGGTTTGCCGAATGTAGTGATTACGCAACCGCAGCCGGATCATTCGATTCATCCAACACAGCGCGCCGGCGGCAATGGCAAACTTCAACACATTTTGATAGCAGGCAAAGCGCAAACGTTTGACGATAACATTGATACCGACGCGATCATCGCCGGCGAGTTCTGCCATCTCTCGGATTTGCAGGAGATCGGCGCGAAAGCTTTTTATCATTTTCGTCCGGATTTTGTGAAGCGCGTACAAGCCGGAGAAAACATCATCGTCGCCGGTGAAGGTTGGGGCAGTGGCAGCTCGCGCGAACATGCGGCGTGGGCGTTGAAAGGCGCTGGTGTGCAGGCGATCATCGCAAAAAGTTTTGCTTACATTCATAAACGCAATTTGGTAAATGAGGCGATTCCATTTCTCATCGTGCGCGATAAAAATTTTTATGCCGCCGTCAAAGATGGTGATTCTCTGGAAATTGATTTTGTTAATGGCACAGTCGCACATCAAGACAAGCTCTATCATGGTGAACGATTGCCGCAAGTGATGACGGGAATTATGGGAAATGGTGGCTTGGTTCCACATGTTCGCAAGGAACTGGCGCCGGCGGCGTAAGAAGAAAAATTAAAAAGGAAATAGCGCTTGAAAATGGCGAGAAATTTGAGTATAATACAAGCTTGATATGAAAAAAGCGCCGCTAAAAAAAGTGCTCGAGAAAACCAGTGATACAATGATTGATCTCGGCAAGGCTGCCATAATTGCTGGGGTTGCATCATTTTTTATTAAACCTGTAAATTGGTTATACGCTTTTGGCGGAATTGCTATTGGTCTACTTTTAATTGCTGGTGGACTTACAGCGGTTTTCAGTTGTATGAAGATATATAGCCACAATGATTAAACCAACCCTTGATATCGGTTAGAGTCACTTGGTCGACGGCCTCAGCCAAGCTGCGCTCTAGTTTTCTTCGTGTCCGCG
>Ga0247727_10015518_pt1 | contig 12477 bp, 10 predicted proteins | sample WisWelCaveWW1625_FD_202498 | JGI IMG/M metagenome (GOLD analysis project Ga0247727, IMG submission 202498) | Biofilm microbial communities from Wishing Well Cave, Virginia, United States - WW16-25 | ecosystem: Environmental > Aquatic > Deep subsurface > Groundwater > Cave microbial mat | place... | reverse complement strand
GGAGTGCCGCACGCTCCGCAGCGCAGCGACGCGAAGGGCATCAGCGCGCCGCAGTGGACGCAGGGACGGATCCGCTCGAGCCGGTGCGCCGGCATCGCCGCCTCCTCCGGAAGGGCCCGGGTTCGCGACGGCGGATGATAGGGATCGAGGCGCGATCGAGCGCGCCTCTCAGCCGCGGGACTTCTTCCAGTCGGCGAAGAAGCTCCGCCACCGTTCGACCGCCTGCTTGCGCTCCTCCGCCGACGCGTCGACGGAAAAGCCGAAGTCCTGCGAGGTCGTGGCGAGGAGCTGCTCGTGGCAGCGGAATCGAATCCCGGAATCGGAGCTCTCGAGCCCGCCGATCAGGACCGGCAGGACCTCCCACTTGCCGCGCAGCGCCAGCCCGGAGGCCGCCTCGAGGCGGACGGCCGGCTCGGAGTCGTCGAGCCCCCGCGCCAGCACCTTTTCGATCCGCTTCATCACATCGGGGTGGTCGGGGTCGCGGATCTGCGCGAGCACGAAAAGGGCGTTCCCGCGCACGCGAGCGTTGTCGTCCTCGGCCAGCTCGCTCACCTGCTTCACCGCGAAGACGTCGTAGGCGACGAGCCGCTTGAGGTCGTCGTAGAGCGCCGCGCCCGTCTCGATGCGCACACGCTGGACGATCGTGGTGATCTCGTGCTGGATCTCGACGTTGGCCGGATGCGACGCGAACGGGTCGCTGGCGCAGGCGGCCGCGAGCAGGACGGCGGCGGCGGCCGCGGGCTTCACGAAGCTCATGTCGACTCTCCTTCCATCGGGACGGCTTCCCACCTCGCTGCATCGGCCGCGTCGTGCGTCCAGCTTGAGCGGCGGCCGGACGTCACGGATGGCGCAGCGTCCCCGCCACGACCACCCGCTCGCCCTGCCAGCCTTGCCCCGCGTGCCCCACTTGCGTCACGTGCCCCACTTGATAGAGGACGCCGACCTGGCCCGGAGTGACCGCCTCGCCCGGTGGGTCGAGCTGCAGCTCGACGCGATCGCCTGCCGTTACGCGCGCCGTCGCAACCACCGGCTCATGATGGGCGCGGACCTGGAGCAAGCCGCAGAGCTCGGCGCCGTCGGGCGGCCGCGCCGTCTGCCAGCAGGCGCGCTCGAGCGCCGCGCTCCGGGAGAGGAGCTGCTCGCGGGCACCGACGACAACCGTGTTGGTCGACGGATCGGTGGCGACGACGTAGCGGCGCTCGCCGGCGGCGAGCTTGAGCCCGCGGCGCTGGCCGACGGTGAAGCCGACCGCTCCTTCGTGCCTCCCGACCGCCGCGCCGGCGAGGTCGCGCACGACCCCCTCGCGGAACTGCTCGGGAGCGCGCGCTCGCAGCAGGTCGCGGTGGTCGCCGCTCGGGACGAAGCAGAGCTCCTGGCTCTCGTGCTTGGCATGGACCGGCAGCCCGGCGCGGCGCGCGAGCTCGCGGACCTGCGGCTTCGTCAGCTCGCCAATCGGGAAGAGCGCCCGCGCGAGCGCCTCGCGCGCGACCGTGGCGAGCACGTAGGACTGATCCTTCGCCGCGTCGCGCGCCCGCCAGAGCTCAGGCCCGTCTTCGCCGCTCACGACGCGCGCGTAGTGGCCGGTGGCGAGCCGGTCGGCTCCAAGCGCCCCCGCGAACTCAAGGAGCTTCCCGAACTTGAGCTCGCGGTTGCACTGGACGCAGGGGTTGGGCGTCTCGCCGCGCGAGCATGCGGCGACAAAGTCGTCGACGATGCGGCCGAACTCCGCCGCGTGGTCGAGCGCGTAGTACGGGATCGAGAGCGCGCTCGCCACCTCCGCAGCGTCGAGCGCGTCGGTCGCTCCGCAACAGCCGTGGCCCGCCGACGGGCGATTCGATTCGATGCCGTTGCGCAGGAAGACGCCGACGACGTCGTGCCCCTGCCGCTTCAGCAGGAGCGCGGCGACCGACGAGTCGACGCCCCCCGACATCGCCACGACCACGCGCATCGCCGGATCGTTCCGTTTCCTCTCGATCTGGTGGCTCGACTCTCGCCCGACGCTTGCCCGCACCGGGGCGCGCCGCGACAATACTCGGCCCTTCATCCTGCGAGGCCCGCGAATGCTCCTTTCGACGCTGCTGCTCGTCCTGCAGGAGGCCGCCGGCTCCGGCACGGCCGCACCCGTGCCGGCGAGCCGTCCGCCGTCCAGCTTCTTCGGCGGGACCGACCTGCTCCTGATCCCGCTCGCGCTGATCGTGACCTTCTACTTCATCGCGTGGCGGCCGCAGGCGCGGGAGCGCAAGAAGCGCGAGGCAATGTTCACCGGGCTGAAGAAGAACGACCGCGTGCTCCTCTCCTGCGGGCTGGTCGCCCAGGTGGCGGCGCTCACCGAGCAGGACGTGCTGGTCAAGTTCGACGACAAGGACCCGCGCCGGCTGCGCTTCCGCAAGTACGCGATCCAGGGAGTGCTCGGCGCCGAGGAGACGCCGGCGGCCGAGCCGGTCGAGGTCGCGGCGAAGTGACGAGCCGCCGCCGTCACCGGCGGCGATCGACGACGGTCCTCCAGGAGCCGCTGGTTCCGGGAGACGCCGTCGATGGATCGCCGCGAAGTCGGTCGCCGCGCCGAGGAGTCGGCCGCACGTTTCCTGGAACGACGCGGCTTCGAGATCCTCGGACGCAACGTCCGCCTGCAGAGAGGAGAGCTCGACCTCGTCGCGCGGAGCGGCGGTCGGCTCTGGTTCGTCGAGATCAAGTGCCGGCGCCGCGACGACGTCGGGCCGCCCCACCGCGCGATCGACGCGCGCAAGCGATCGGCGCTCTTCGCCGCGGCGCGCGAGTACGTCGTGCGCACGAACCATCGCGGCGACTGGGGCTTCCTCGCGGCGTCGGTGATCGCCCGCCCGCACGAGCGCGAGCCGACCATCACGCTGCTGCGGCTGCCGATCGGGCCGCCGGCGCGGTGACGGCGCCCGCGCTGCGATCCTTCGTCCGCCCCCGCGAGCCGTTACCGTCTCGCCCACGGCGCTGAGCCGGCTCGATGGCCTCGCGCAGCTTCACGTCCCTCTCGGTCCGTCGCCTCGCCCTCGTCCTGGGCGAGAGCGTGCTCCTCTGGATTGTCTGCGGCGTCATCACGAACTTCCACGAGATCCTCGCGGTGGTGGCCGCACCCGAGAGCGCGGCGCCGGGCGATCTGCCGTGGGCGCGCATCTTCCTGCGCGGCGGCGCGCTGACGCTCCTCTGCCAGGGCTGCTTCGCGCTGCAGGATCTCTACGACTGGCGCGTGACGAGCAACCCGAACCAGACGAGCGTGCGGCTGCTCGAGTCGATCTTCTACGCCGGCGTGCTCGTCGGCCTCGTGCACTACGCGCTCCACGCCGGCGCTTCGTTCCTGCCGGCGTCGGCGGTCGCCCCCTACACGAGCCGGCCGTGGACGTCGCTCGTCGCCCTGATCGCCGTGCTACCGATCGCGCACTTCTACCGCGTCGGCTTCCACTGGGTCTTCGCGCGCTGGCAGCTCACCGATCGGGTCCTGGTCGTCGGCGCCGGAACGATGGCCCACACGCTCGCCGACGAGCTGCGCCGCCAGCACGACCCCGGCTACGAACTGATCGGCTACGTGAGCTGCGGCGAGGGGCCGCCGGCCGACGCGCCGCTGCGCTGCCTCGGCGGCTCGAGCGAGATCGCCTCGATCGCGCAGGAGCAGCGCGCCGACCGGGTCGTCGTCGCGCTCGACGAGCGGCGAGGGAAGCTGCCGATCCTCGAGCTCCTGAACTGCCGTCTCTCCGGGATGCGCGTCGAGGAGGCGGAGCAGCTCTACGAGCGGATCACCGGCAAGATCGCCGTCCAGCGGCTGCGGCCGAGCTACCTCGTCTTCTCGGAAGGCTTCACGCGCGGCCGGCTGACCTTCTCGGTGAAGCGCGCGATCGACTTGGCGCTCGCCGTCTCCGCGGTGCTGGTCGCCGCGCCGGTCGCGCTCCTCGTCGCGCTCGCCATCAAGCTCGATTCGCGCGGCCCCGTCTTCTTCGGCCAGACGCGCGTCGGGAGGGACGGACGGATCTTCACCATCTGGAAGTTCCGCTCGATGCGCGCCGACGCGGAGAAGGCCGGCCCTCAGTGGGCGGCGCGCAACGACGCCCGCGTCACGCGCGCCGGCCGATTCCTCCGGCTCACCCGGCTCGACGAGCTGCCGCAGCTGTGGAACGTGCTGCGCAACGAGATGTCGTGGGTCGGACCGCGCCCCGAGCGGCCCTTTTTCGTCGACGAGCTCCGCAAGCAGATCCCCTACTACATGGAGCGGCTGCTGGTGAAGCCGGGGATCACCGGCTGGGCGCAGATCAACTACCAGTACGGCGCGAGCGTCGAGGACGCCCTCACGAAGCTGCAGTACGACCTCTACTACATCAAGAACCTCTCCGTCTGGCTCGACCTCATCGTCCTGCTGCGGACGATCAAGGTCATCGTCCTGCGGAGAGGCGCGAACTGACGGCGAGCAGCACGGCGCAGCTGCGTCGATCGGTCAAGCCTCGCGTCTTTCCGCCGGTCACTCGATGTCGAGATCCGCGAGCAGCCGGTGCGCGGCGAGCCGGATCTCCTCCGGCGAGAGGCGATCGACCTGCTGCAGCAGGTTCCTTCGCCGATCGAGCGTCGGGAAGTCGTGCGGCGCATCTTCGAGGAGGGCGACGAACCGCTCGAGGAGCTCCTGATATCCCCCGCCGTGAGGCGTGAGCTTGCCGCCGCCGGCCGCCTGCGCAGTGCAGTCGGCGAGCACCAGGTAGGGGTTCTTCGCGCGCGCGAGCGCGACGCACTGCGCCCGCATCTCGAACCACGACTCGATCCGGGTCGACGAGAAGCCGTGGCGCACGAGCTCAAGGAGATTGCGGAAGAGCTGCCGCGAGATCGGGAGGAAGCGGTCGGCATCCTCGAGGTGCGCGGTCTCGTGCATCAGGACCGCGTCGAGCGCCTCCGCGAGGAGCGACGCGCGATCGCCCTGCGGCTCGCGCGCCCGCCAGTCGTCAAGCGCGCGCAGCTCGAGCTTGGTCGAGACCTCGGCGGGCTCGGTCACGCGCACGCGCTCGTCCCGGTCGGAGGCAAGGAGGACGGGGTCGGCGAGCACGCGCTCGCGCGCCGCGCCGAGCCTTCGCTCGATCGCGAGGATGCGTGAGACGTCGTCGTCGACGGCGGCCACGTCGACGTAGGCGACGCGGTCGAGCGCGGCGCCGGCGAAGCGCGCCCCCTGGTGCTCGAGCCAGCCCGGGATCAGGGTGTCGTCGACGAAGCAGAGCCGCGACTTCTGCGGACCGGCGACGCCCTCGCCGAGCACGCTCGCAAGGAAGAGTTCGGGCGGACGGCCGCTGCGCTGCCCCGCGATCAGCATGCGCCCGCGCTGCCGGAAGTAGCCGGGGAGCCCGCCCTCGGCCGTGGAATCGAGCATCTCACCCACCGGCCAGAACGAGAGGGTGGCCGGGCCGTCCTCGAGCTCGTCCCCGAGTGCGCGGCGCGCGACGGCGGCAATCCGCTCGCGGAAGGCGGCGAAGTCGCGCGAGTCGTGGTGCTCGTCGAACCGTCGGTAGGTCTCGAGCGCGAGCGACTTGAGTTCGGCCTCCAGCTGGCGCTGCGCGAAGAGGCGGACGAGCAGGCGGCTCGCCCGCTCCGAAGGCGGCGCGGCGCCGGCGGAGGGGCGCAGCAGGGCGATCGCCTCCTCCACCCAGCCGAGCCGGCTGAACGCGGCGGCGAGCTCGGTGGGATCGGCCGCCTCGCTGCGACTCAAGTCGGAGGCGAGCCGCGTCACCTCGTCCCACGCGACCGATCGGCCGCCGAGCCGTGCGAGCGCGGCGAAGCGCGGAGCCTCCTCGGTGAGGACCTCGGCCACCTCGCCGCGAAGCACGCGCAGGAGCCGGCGCCACGCTCGCTCCTCGGACGCGAGGTCGGGGAGTGCGTTCCACGTCGAGATCGCGGCGCCGGCGTCGCCTCGCATCGCGTGGCAGCGCGCGACGATCGGCAGGACGAGCGGCTCGTTCGACGCGACGCCGAGCTCGCGCTCGAGCCAGCGCGCGTCCTCGACCGTGCCGTCGCGCTCGAGACGTTCGAGGAGGCGCGACGCCACCTCGCCATTCCCGGGGACGCGGGCGAGCAGGCGGCCGAGGAGCTCGATCGCTTCGCGCGGCCGCTCCTGGCGCGCGCGCAGGTCGCCGAGGAGGAGCACGCGGGCGACGTCCCACGGCTCGGCGTCGAGCGCGCCGGCGAGCAGGCGCTCCGCCTCCGCGAGCTGCCCTTCCGAGGCGAGGAGCGCGCGGACGAGCGCGAGCTCCAGATCGCGCAGGTCAGGAGCGAGCTCTCGGCCGCGCCGCAGCAGCGCAACCGCCGTTTCGACTCGCCCGGCCGCGAGCTCGAGCGCGCCGAGCCCCAGCCAGGGCCATGGGAACGTCGGATCGAGTCGCCGAGCCGTCTCGAACGCCGTTCGCTGCTCGTCCGCGTGCGAGAGGACGCGGCCCCACAGGTACCAGCGATCGGCGCTGCGCGGCGCGCCGTCCCGCAGAGCGCGGTAACGAACGAGGAGCTCGCCGCGGCGATGCTCCTCGAGCTCGAGGTTCTGCAGCGCTCGGTGCGCTCCGACGAACTGGGGAGCCACGCGCACGACGTCCCGGAGAAGCGCGGCCGCCTCGCCTGCGCCTCCGGTCTCCTGAGCGCGAAGGGCCGCCTCGAAGCGGCGACGCTCCGAGTCTGGAACCGGAAGTCCGCACGGGATCGAAGTCGCGCACGCCGTGAACCCCAAGACCGCCGCGACCGCCAAGATCGCTCGGTAAGCTCGACTCGAGCGCAGCCCGCGCCGCCGCACTGCCGGTTGCGTTCCGATTGGGAGGTTCTGAGCCATGGCACTCGCGTGGTTGCTGCTCGCGCTCCAGGTTCCCGCCGCACGGCTCCATTTCGCCGATCGATACGACGACGCCTTTGCCGAGGCCAAGGCGCGCAACGTACCCGTCCTCGTCGTCGACTTCGACGGTTGGTCGACGGATCGAAACAATCCCCAGATCTCCGACTTCTACGAGGATCGCGACTTTTCCGTGGCAGCGGAGGGCGCGGTCCTCGTCCTCGCCAGTCAGGAGGACCACGGCGAGAGGACGGAGATCGTCGACGGCAACGAACGGCGCGTCTGTTCGACCTACGGCGGCATTTCTTGCGCCGCCCATCGCGACGTCCTCCCGAAGGCGTTCGCCGACTTCGGAAAGGACGGCCAGCTCGTTTCTCCCCTTTTCGCTCTTGCAACGCCTGATCACAAGGAGCTGAGGCGGCTCGAGCACGAGCAGGCGCCTGCGAGCTTGACCCTCCTCTTGAAGCAGGCCGCCAAGCAGGTCGGCCCCGGCCTTCGTCGCACGGAGTACGTCAAACTCAAACGTGGCCTCAACGACGTTCGCCGCTTCTCGGATCTCGGCGAGTACACGAGCGCCGTGGCGCTCTGCGCGGATCTCAGAAAGATTCCAGGGCAGTTCGCACCGCAGGCCGAACTCGCCGTCGCCGAGAGGAGGCTGGAGGAGGCCGGCCGCGAGAAACTCGCTAGAGGTGACGAGCTCTGGTCGGCCGGACGGATCCTCGATGCCCTGCTCGAGATGGACGACGTCCGCCTGTCGTTCGGCCATCTACCGCCCGCGATCTCTGCGACTACCCAGATGAAAGCATGGGAGAAGACCGCGAAGGCGCAGCCGCACATCGCCGCGCTCCGATCGGATCGAGCCGCCCGAACGATCTACGAAAAAGGTCTGAGTCTTGAGCGACGGGGAGAACCGAAACTCGCACTTGAGGTGTTCGAAAAGCTGCTCCGGGAGTACCCCGAAGGAAGGTTCTCAAACCGCGCGGTAGCACTGGTTGCGGCGCTTCGCCAGAAACGCTGACCTGAAAGTCTGCTTTGTCGCACCATGAGGGAGGTATCTGCTTTGCATGACATATAACTGTCTTATAAACAATGACTTGCAAGCATGGAAAAATCGTTATCTATATGTTAGTATGACGAATAATGCATCATTCTCGAGTGAAACGTTGATTGGTTATCACGTGGACAGATGTTCATAAGTATTTTCTCAAAAACAAGTTGCGACTGAACAACTTATCAACTTTCGTGACAGGATCTTGAGTTGCTCAACTACAAAGCAAGGGTTCCTGATGTGCATCTCTGGCCGGCTTGGTGGCTGCGCGAGAAATGCACAGATTCGGGGAAGAACGAAGGTAGCGAAGATCGCGGAGGTCGGCATCCCTGGCTGACTCGATCTCTGCGAAAAGCTACGGGCGGCTTCCGGGGGGAGGCCGCCCATTTTTTTTCTCCGTGGAACGCTTGCTTGAGCGGCGCCCCCTCCAGAGCGGCCGTCAAACAAGTGGCGGGAGCGCATGGGAATCGAACCCACCTGAGACCTTTGTAGGGCCCCACGACGGATTTGAAGTCCGCGCGGCACACCAGCACCGATCCGCTCCCGACTGCGCGACGATTGTACGGCACACCGGCGTTAGAACGGCTGCCGATGCTCAGCGGCGCGTGCCAATGATTTACGCGGACAACGCGGCCACGACGCGCCCAGCTTCTACCGTCGTCGACGCGGTCCGCTTGACGCTCGTTGAGTGCTGGGGCAACCCATCGTCAGCACATCGCCCGGGACTCGATGCCCGTACGATCACCGAGGACGCGCGAGAGGTCATCGCACGGTATTGCACGATTCCCGCCGAGGGAGTCATCTTCACCTCCGGCGGCACAGAAGCGAATCAACTCGCTGCCCTTGGGCTGCCGATCCGGCCGCGATCGAATCGAGTCATCTGCACGAACGCTGAGCACCCCTCTCTGTCGCGTGCCATCGCCTCGCGCGGCGATGTCGAGGTTGTGTACACACCAGTCCGTTCCGATGGAGTCGTCGACCTCGAGCGATTCGGAGATCTCCTCAACGATCAGATCGGCCTCGTCGCGCTCTTCGAAGGACAGAACGAGATCGGTTCGCGCAATCCGATCGCCGAGATTGTCGCGCTTGCAAGAGCTCGGGCGCCACGGGCGTTCATCCACCTCGATTCCGTGCAGGCGTTCGGAAAACCGGAGCCACCGCCGTTTTCGCTCGGGATCGACAGCGCCTCCGTCTCGGCACACAAAGTCCACGGTCCGAAAGGCGTCGGCGCGCTGCTGCTTCGGAGCAGGATCGGCCTCTCGCCTCAAATCCTCGGCGGCGGCCAGGAGAATGATCGGCGAAGTGGGACCGAAAACGTCCCTGGCATCGCCGGCTTCGGCGAGGCGGTGCGCCTGCTCGCCCTTCTCAGGCCGGAGGACCATGCGCGAATGCGCGGGCTCCGGCAGAAGCTGCAGTCGACGGTTCTCGACCGGCTCCCGGGCGCTCGCGCGCTGGTGACGACCAGCACCGGCCTCCCCCACATCCTCGTCCTCGTGCTGCCCGGAGCGCCGGCCGAGGTCGTCCTGCACCACCTCGAGCGCGAGGGCATCGTCGCATCGGCGAGCGCAGCCTGCCACTCGAAGAAGCACGAACTCTCTCCCGCGCTGCGAGCGATCGGCCTCCGCGACGACGAGATCCGCAGCACGCTCCGCTTGAGCCTCTCGCGCGAGACCAGCGATGCCGACGTCGACGCGATCATCGAGGCCCTGCCCAGGATCGTCTCGAGAGTTCGAGCCCTCGGAGCGGTGCGTTGACCTTCGACGCCACGCTCGTGCGCTACGGCGAGATCGGCCTCAAAGGAGGAAACCGCCACGAGTTCCTCTCGCGTCTCGCCGCCAACCTTCGGCACGCGGTCGCGCCTTTTCCAGGCTGCGAAGTCGTCGAGCTCCACGGACGTCTCCTCGTCCTCCATCCCGGCCAGCCGCCGCAGGTCGTCGACGCGCTGAGCCGGGTCTGCGGCGTTACGTCGGTCTCACCCGCCAGGCGCCTTCGCTGCGAGCTCGCCGAGCTCGAGATCGAGGCGGTCGCCGCGGCCGAGCGGGCCCTCGCGGCCTCGGCGCCGGCCACGTTTCGCGTCACGACGCGCCGCGCCGACAAGAAGTTCCCGCTCAGCTCCATGGAGGTCGACCGCAGGATCGGCGCCGCCGTCCTCGCACGCTTCCCGAAGCTGCGCGTCGACCTCGACCACGCCGAACTCACGCTCGGGATCGAGCTGCGCGACGAGGGCGCCTTCGTCTTCCACGAGCGCCGCGCCGGCCCGGGCGGCCTCCCCTGCGGCTCCCTCGGCCGCGCGCTCGCGCTCGTCTCCGGCGGCATCGACAGCCCGGTCGCCGCCTTCCTCGCGATGAAGCGCGGCCTCCGGGTCGACGCCGTTTTCTTCCATGCCCCCGAGTTCACCGGGTTCGGGGCGCTCGAGAAAGTGAAGCGCCTCGCGCGCGTGCTCTCCGGCTTCGCGCCGCGCCTGGCGCTCCACGTCGTCCCGTTCGGTGCCGTGCAGGTCGCCATCCGTGACGCGGCCGACTCCGACTATCGCACTCTCCTCTATCGCCGGATGATGCACCGGATCGCGGTCGCCATCGCGCGGGAGCGCGGCCTCCAGGCGCTCGTCACCGGCGACAATCTCGGCCAGGTCGCGTCGCAGACGCTCGAGAACCTCGCCGTCACCGCCGCCGCCTCCGCGCTTCCCGTCCTGCGGCCGCTGCTCACCTTCGACAAGGAGGAGACGGTCCTCCTCGCGCGCCGGATCGGGACCTACGAGCTCTCGATCCTGCCGGAGCTCGACTGCTGCACCCTCTTCCAGCCGCCGCGGCCGCGCATCCGCGGCACGCTCGCCGACGCCGAGCGAAACGAGGCGCGCCTCGACGTCGCCGGCCTCGGCGCCGCCGCCCTGCGCGACCGCGAGACGTCGTTCTTCCGCCACGGCGCGCAGGAGCGGTCGGTGAGCGGCGGGATGGCGCAGACCGCTTCGTGACCGGCGCAACGGACGCATCCGAAGGAGCGGCGCCGGCCGTCGTCGTCGATCGTCTCGAGAAACGCTACGGCGCGACCCGCGCCGTCGACTCCATCTCGTTCGCGGTCGGGCGGGGCGAGATCTTCGGCCTGCTCGGCCCCAACGGCGCCGGCAAGTCGACGACGCTCGAGATTCTCGACGGCCTGCGCCGCGCCGACGGCGGCCGCGCCGAGATCCTCGGCATCGACGTGGCGCGCGCGCCCGACGAGGTCCGCGAGCACCTCGGCGTGATGCTCCAGAGCACGGCGCTCCCGGCGCGGCTGCGCGTGCGCGAGGCCGTGGCGCTCTTCGCCGCGTTCCACGCGCGGCCGAGGCCGTGGGTCGACGCGCTCGCCGACGTCGGCCTGCAGACGCGTGGCGATTCATTCTTCCGCGACCTCTCCGGCGGCGAGCGGCAGCGCCTCGCGCTTGCGCTCGCGCTCGTGCACGACCCCGAGGTGCTGCTGCTCGATGAGCCGACCGCCGGCCTTGATCCGCGCGCACGCCGCGAGCTGCACGAACGCCTGCTTGAGCTCAAGCGCCGCGGCAAGAGCGTCCTGCTCACGACCCACTACCTCGACGAGGCGGAGCGCCTCTGCGACCGCGTCGCCATCCTTCATCGAGGACGAATCCTCGCCTGCGCGCCTCCGGCCGAGCTGATCGCCGCGCGCGCACGCCGCGCCGGCGACGCCCCCTCGCGTGGCGCCCCGCTCGAGGACGTCCTCCTCGAGTTGACCGAGGACGCGGCGAGCGCGTGAGCCCGAAGCTGCGACGCCTCCTGCGCTCGTCGTCCGCGCTCTTCGCGACGTCGCTGCGCCTCTCGCTGCGCGAGCCGGTCGCCCTCTTCTGGAACGTGGCGGCGCCCGCCTTCCTCCTCTTCGCGTTCGCCTCGATCTTCGGGCAGATCCCCCACGCGATCGGCTGGATCTCGGCGGGACTCCTCTGCACGAGCGCGATGGGCACCGCGCTATTCGGCGTCTGCACGTCGCTCGTGAACCAGCGCGACCAGCGGATCCTCCGCCGCTACGGCGCCACGCCGGTGCCGCCGCTCTCGATCGTGCTCTCCGAGTTCCTGACCGGCGCCGTGCTCGCGACGATCGCCAGCGTGCTGCAGCTCGCGCTCGCCGCGGCGCTCTTCGACCTGCCGCTCTCGGGAAGGCTCCCCGCGCTCGCGCTCGCGCTCTTCTGCGGACTGCTCGCCTTCATGGGGCTCGGGCTCCTGGTGGGCACGCTGATCGTGAGCCCGCGGACCGCGCTCGTCGCGGCCAACGCTCTCTTCCTCCCGCTGCTCTTTCTCGGCGGCGCGGCGATCCCGCTGCCGATCCTCCCGGTCTCGATCGTCGGGATCTCGCGCCTCCTGCCGAGCCGCCACATGGTCGACGCCCTCGCACGCGTGCTGGTGCGAGGAGCGCCGCTCGCGGAGATCGCCGCGCCGCTCGCCGCGCTCGCGCTCTGCGCCGCGGCCGGCGTCGCCTTCGCCGCGGCGCTCTTCCGATTCGATCCCGACCAGCCGCTCCCGGCGGGCCGCCGCCTCGCGGCGATCGCGGCCTTCGCCCTGCTCTGCGCGGCGCCCGCGATCGCGCGCCGCGATCCGACGGACGGCAACGACGCTCCCCCTCGCGCGGCGACGAG
>Ga0247727_10015517_pt1 | contig 12477 bp, 10 predicted proteins | sample WisWelCaveWW1625_FD_202498 | JGI IMG/M metagenome (GOLD analysis project Ga0247727, IMG submission 202498) | Biofilm microbial communities from Wishing Well Cave, Virginia, United States - WW16-25 | ecosystem: Environmental > Aquatic > Deep subsurface > Groundwater > Cave microbial mat | place... | reverse complement strand
GAGACTGCTGGGATACAGGGATACATTTTGCATCCCGATCTTGAAACAGATTTGGAGACAGTCCGGAAGTAAAATCGTACCAACCACTTACGAAAGATTTAGACTTTTGAAACACGCTCTGAGGCCGGTGGTGGCGATGCCGCGGATGAAGGTTTTCTGCGCGAGGAAGAACAAGACGATGATCGGGAGGATGACGACCAGGCTGGCGGCCATGAGATGATGCCATTGAACGCCGCCGGCCTGGCTCTGGTAGTTCTGCAGGGCCAGCGCGAGGGTGAAGGTGTGTTTACGGGTGAGGAACAGTAGCGGGCCGAGGAAATCGTTCCATGCCCAGAGAAAGTGGAAGAGCGCGACCACGGCCAGCACGGGTTTGCTCAACGGGAGGATGATCCGCCAGAAGATTTGCCATTCGTTGCAGCCGTCGATCCGCGCGGCTTCGCTGAGTTCCTCGGGGATGGTCCGGAAAAACTGGCGCATCAGGAAGATGTTGAACGCACCGCCGAAAAATGCCGGCACCCACAGCGGTTTGAGGGTGCCGATCCAGCCGAGGGACTTGAAGACGCCATACAGCGGCACCATCAGCACGGGAAAGGGGATCATCATCGTCGCCAGCGTCACCGCAAACACGGCTTCCCGGCCGCGCCAGGGAATCTTCGCGAAGCCGTAGGCGATGATGGCGTTGGACAACACCGCGCCCACGATGCCGAGCAGGCAGACGATCAAAGTGTTGCGGAGAAATGTGCCGAACGACACGGCGGTATCGCGTCCATAGCCGGTCTGGCGCGCGGCGACTGTGCCCTCGGCTTCCTCGATGCTGCGTCCGCCCATCGTGGCCAGAGCGATCCGGTAGTTTTCCCAGCGGGGTTTGACGCGGACTTCGATGGCGCTGGCCGGAACGATGGCCTGGGCGAGAGCGTGCGTGCGCATCTTGGTCGGCGAGCGTTCGATGACCTGCCAACGGCCGTCGGGGAGTTGATGGTCGAGCGTCACCTCCCTGCGTTGGTCGCCGATGGTGGCGTAGTACACACGCGGCAACCACGTTGGCGGCAGGGACATGGTTTGCTCGATCGGTTTGAGCGAGGTGCTCACGAGCCAGAGCAGGGGCAACAGGAACAGACCGGACAGTCCGAGCAACAACCCGTACACGATGCAGCGGCCGAATCTGGTTCTAGGTTGCATAGTGGACGCGCTTCTCCGTCAACTTGGTCGCGACCACGGTGAGCGCGACGATGAGGATGAACAACACCCACGCCATCGCGCAGCCGTAACCCATTCGCAAGTCGTAGAACGACACCGAGAACAGGTACAACGCATAAAACAACGTCGAGCGCGCCGGCGCGCCGTCGGCGCCACCGGTCATCACGAAGACCGTCGCGAACACCTGGAGCGACCCGATGATGCCCATGATGAGATTGAAATACAGCACGGGCGAAATCATCGGCAGCGTGACGTGCCAGAACCGTCGCCACGTGCCGGCACCGTCGATCTCGGCCGCCTCGTAGAGTTCTTTCGGCACGTTTTGAAGGCCGGCCAGGTGGATGACCATCGAGTTGCCGACGCCCCACAGACTCATCAACGCGAGCGCGGGTTTGGCCCAGGTCGGATCGCCCAGCCAGCCGGGAGGTTTGAGTCCGAACAGGTCGAGGATCGGCAGCAACGCCCAGTTGAGCAGACCGAACTGGCCGTTGAAAATCCACAGCCACAACATCGCGCTGGCGACCATCGGGACGATGGAGGGCAGATAAAAAATCGTGCGGAAGACCGGCATCCCGCGCACCTCGGTATTGAGTAGCAGCGCGAGCGACAGGGCGACGATCATCCCGGCCGGCAGGGAGAGCAGGGCGTAGATGATCGTGTTTTTCAACGAGAGCCAGAACAGCGTGTCGCCCGCCATGCGCCGGTAGTTTTCCGTCCCTGACCAGACGGGCGACTGCAGCACCGAGTAGTCGCAGAAGCTGTAGAACAACGACGCCACCACCGGGTACGCCGTGAACAGGCCCAACCCGATGAACCACGGCGCGCAGAACAGCAGGCCGTTGCGCAGGTGACGTTTTTCGCGGGTGGTCATGGCGCGCGCCGCTCCAGGCTGCGCTGGTGCCATTGCCAGCTCTCAGTGATGCGGCGCTGGCAGAATGCGAGCGCGTCGTCGTTGGGTTTCAGCATCAGCCGGGCGTTTTCGAACACACTGTCCAGCTCCCGCCGGTATTCCAGCCAGATGCCGATCTTCGGGATGTGAATTGCGTGCGGGCTTTCCGCGAGTTGCCGGAACAGCGCGATATGCCGGTGCGGATGATGTTGTTCGAAGAACGGACTCCACTGGCGCAGCGGCGAAATCTTCTTCTGCCGGTAACACAACAGTTCCATGCCGAGCAGTTCCTCCTCGCGCTGCGCGTGCGGGTTGATCGAACTGACGAACTTGATGAACGCCCACGCTTCCTGCGGATGTTTCGCGCCGCGCGGGATCGCCAACAGATCGCAGTCGGCCACCGTGAAGTTTGCTTGATCGGGCAGGATCTGTGGCCACGGGGCGACACCGTATTCCAAACCAGGCTGGAACTGATTGATGAAATTGTCCATCCACACGCCCTGCAACACCATGGCAATCTTGCCGGACATGAACGGATTGCGCGCCGACGCGAAATTGCCGAAGCCGCTGGTGAACGTGCGGATCGGCTCCAGACCGAACCGGCGCGTGTAACGTTCGACCCATTGATAGGCGGCGAGATTGGCCGGCTCGGTGGCGGCGGTGATGTTGGTGCCGTCCCAGTACCGGCCGCCGAACCAGGCCGGAAATGCCCACGACCACCAGCCCGGCTCCTGCGGCAGGAAACCGAGTTGGACGATCTGTCCCGTCTGCGGATCGCGTTTGGTCAGCTTCTCGGCGAACTCGTCGAGTTCCGCCAACGTCCGCGGGGGACGATCGGGGTCGAGTCCGGCTTCGCGGAACAACCGTTTGTTCCAGTGCAACGCCGTCGTGGCCGGCGTGCTCGGCAGTGCCCACACCGTGCCGCGATGATGACACATGTCGGCGAACACCGGGTAGTACCGGCCCAGCCATTGTTCGGGTGTATCGCCCTCGGCGCGAATGAAATCATCCAGCGGTGTCAACGCCTGCCGGTCGGCGAACGAATACACGTTGACCGCCCACAAACCGGCGACATCCGGCGGATCACCGCCTGCCGTGGCGACCAGCGTCTTGCGGTCCACGGCGGAGGTGGCGAGGTATTCGACGACGATCCGGTCTTGGGAGCGATTGAACTGGTCCACCACCTCCTGCATCGCCGCGCCCTCCGCGCCGGTCCATTTCTCCCAGTAGGTGATGTGCACCCGGCCATCGGACGGCGGGCGACAACCGGCCAGCAAGAGCACCAGCAGTAGGCAGCGGCGGATCATTCCAAAACCAGTCGGCCGAGTCTGACATGTTCGCCGGTCGGTTGCCAATTCCATTCGCGTTTGCCGTGGCCGGAATCCGTGACGGCCGGGGAGAGCTGCAAAACCGCGCCCCGTGCCGGCAGGACGCCGAGCACCGACCACGGGATGGCCGCTTCAATCTCGTATCCACCGGCCACGGGTCGAACGGTCGCCTGAATCTGGTGGCGTTGACCGAAGCATTCCCACACTTTGTCGGTCACGGCGAACCCGAACTGGAAATCCGCCTTGTCGCCCCAGCGCAATCCGTCGTTCTGGGGATCGACGAACAGTTCGACGCAATCCTCTTCCCACAGTTTTTCGGGTGGACGATCGTTCGTCACGCGGTCGTCGCGCACATTCATCCGAAAGTGCAGCGCCGACTCGTCCCAGGCCAACGCAAATCGGGAATCGCCGATTGACTGCCAGTCGGCCTCGGTCCAATTGCCGAGCCGGCGGGCCACGACCGATTGCTGCACGGCCGCCTTCACATCGGCGGGCGGTGGCGCGAGCACGAAGACCGACACGTTCGACCCAAACGCGGGTTGCCGGTAGTCGTCAATCAGTTCCCGGCCGCGACGGACGAGCGGACTGCGCTGGAAATGCTCCCGGATGATGTCGTCGTCCAGGTAGTTGACGAGACTGAGAAACAGCATCGACTGGTCGAGCATCAGAAAGTTCTTCGCGACCTGGCCAGTCGAGAGATCAAGCGCATCGTAAAACCCATGCCGCGGACTGCGCGCGCCAAGCTTTTCGAGGGCGCGCAGGTTGCCGACGACTTCGCGCGGGAAGTCGCCAATCGCCAGCGCACTGGCGTGCGGGGTGACGACGTTGTCGCGCAGTTTGCCCCAGCCCAGGTATCCATCCTTCGGCGAATCGCTGGCCGACCAGCCCCACGGAAATCCGTGCTGCATCTGCGCGTGCGCGAAGTTCTGCGCGGACTGGCCCATCAACGTGTGCCGTTCGTCGAGCCACAGGCCGTTGATGTATTGCATGAACAGTCCGCCGCCCTGCCAGCCGGGAATGAGAAACCGCGCACCGTGGCGTTCTTCGGTGGCGCGGTCGAGCGCGCCCCATGATTCGGGCGGCACCTTTCCGGACGCGATGGCAAGGAGCGACGCCAGCCGCGAGTCGGCGCCGAGGAACGGCAGATGCCAGTTGGGATTGAACTTGCCGGTCTCGTGGCTGTAGCCGCCGAGCAGTTGCCGGCAACTCGGGTCGTAGAACGCGCCCCAGTCCATCGCCGCGATCAGCCGGTCACTGTCGGCGCGGAAGCGGGGGAACGCTTCGCCGACGGTGATGATACCGGCAGCGAGATTGCCCGAGTCCAGCAGCGAGATCCACGAGTCGTGCGTGGCCGGGGCGAGGGTCGTGACCGAGTTCCAGCATTGCTGGAAGCCGTGCGTGGTTTTGAGCTTCTTCAAACTGTCCAGCGCCCGGCCGAGCTTCTGCTCGGCGGCGCGCCGGCTGATGAACCGCATCTCGTGGGCGGCGACGACATCCGTGAGATAGAGCCCGATATTGCTGACCGAGGTGTGTTCGCCACGATGCCAGTTGTCGTACGGCAAGCCGGTGGCCGGCTCAACCATTCGATCGAGGCAACGCCAGGTGTCGCGCGCGAGTTGATGGAGATAGTGTTGCTCGCCGGTCGGGGCGGTGCTGCGGAAACCTGCTCTTTGCACCGCCCGCCGGATTTCGGGGTTACGCATGAAGTAACGCCACACAAACCCTGACCGGAAATTCTCGACCATCAACAGGGTGATGCCGACGTCGATGCCAATCACGTCAGGGGCGGTCCACCCAGTACGCGGATTGAACGCATCGGCAAATCCGTAGTGCGTCCAGGCGTGCGGGCGCATCGCGCGCAGCGCGGCGAGACATTCCGCCGGGGCAAACGGCAACGAGCCGGCTGCCGCGCACGGGACGACCGTCCCATCAATCGGCGGCTGCACCGTGGCCGGCGGGCCGCCCCACGCTTTGTAACCGTCCGGGCCGTCGGAGGAGGTGATCCCCCACAGGTTGGTGGCGTAGCCGATGTCGTAGCAGAACTGCCGGTGGGCGAGGGTGGCCAGCACGGAGTTGCGCCAGTAATCGGCAAACGCGTCGCGCTGGTCACGAAAATCCACCCAGGCGTGCGAGTACTGGTGGGTGAACAACGGTTGGCATTGCAGATAGGTGCGGCCACCGTAGGTGATGACGGGTTCACGCTTCCACATGCGCCAGGTCTCAGCCGGCAAGGGATGCGTGGGTGAGCCGAGTCCGAGCAGGTAGAGAATCATGTGTTCGCTGTAGCCATCCCAGCGCATGCCGAGGAAACCGCCTTCCGGCGTCCAGCCCATCGAGAGCGTTTGGCCGCCGGCCAACATCCATGGCCAGTCCACCCGCTCGTAGATTTTCGTGGCGAGGTTCTCGATCTCCGTGCCGCGATAGTATTGCCGCGCGCTCAACACGCCGGCCAACAACAGCGCGGTGTCAATGGACGACAACTCGCAGTTCCACTGGCGCGCGCCGTTTTTCAGGTCCACGAAGTGATAGAAGAAACCGTGCTCGTGCGGGAGTTTCTCCCAGAGAAACCGCAGCGTCGTGAGCGTTCGCTCGTACGCCTGCCGGTGTGGTACCCAGCCGCGCTCGTCGGCAATGCAGATGCCGGTCAGACCGAAGCCCACCGAGGCGATGCTGGCCACGGGAAAGCGGTTCGTGCCGGCTGCGGCGGCCCGGTCGGCAATCATGCCCGTGGCAGGATCCGCCTGCTCCCAGAAGAATCGGAAGCTGCGGCGGGAAAGTTCGTCGAGAAATCGCTGGTCGCTCGTGGTGAGCGCGGCGGCCAGAACGAGCGCGAGCATCACAGACCCCAGTAGAACCAGGGAGTGTTTCCGTACGGGTCCATCGCGATGGGCGGGATCTGATACAGCTCGCGGACTTTCCACTCGATGTGCCCGTCGAGGAAGGCGAGGTTCTGGCCGGGGCCGTGCCGGGTCAGCGCTTCCCAATCGAGGTCCAAGGCGGTGACCACCCACGTCGGGTCACGAAAACTGGTGACGAGCCGGCCCGCGATGAATTTACCGCCGGCGGTGTCGTGCGTGTCGCAGATTTTGTAGTGCGTACACCACGTTTGGCTGTTGATATTCGTGCAGTAGATCGCCGACCAGCTTGGATCCCAGTCCTGCGGGCGAGCGGTCGGACAGTGAAACACATCGAAGTCGGCCGCGTATTTGCCCAGCACGCCAAACTGCATGAAGTGGTACTTCCACTGGTTGTCAATGTCGCTGCCCAACAGGATCGGCAGCCGATCGCCGTTGTCGGAGACGTACAGTTGGATGCCCAGATTGATCTGGCGGAGGTTGGATTGACAGGTGGCCTGGCGGGCCTTGTTGCGGGCGTTATTGAGCGCCGGCAACAGGATGGCTGCCAGCAGCGCGATGATCGCGATGACCACCAATAACTCGATCAGCGTAAAGCCAATCGGTCTTGTGTGCAGTGGCCTCATGCATTGCGGCGTCGCACGGCGGCAATCAGGCAACCACCCACGGCCAACAACCCAACCACGCCCGGCTCGGGAGCGACGATGCCAAACGCATCCTCCACGAAGAAAATCCCCGCGTCTGCCGTGTCCACGTCCTTGACCTGGACGATGGTGAACACCACCTCGTCAATGTTGTCGATGGGGCTGCCCACCACTTTGAACTGTCGCCACACGGACGTCGAGAGGTCGGCCGAGGAAAGCAAGAGTTCCACGCGGTTGGTTTCGACTCCGAGGATCTTGAACTCAATGCCGAGCTTCGCCGTCACACCCGGCTGCATCGGCAGGCCCGGGCTGGAACGCAACCAGGCGGTGTACTCCACGTCCGCCGCCGGCGTCAGGTTCAGGGCCACCGATTGGAAATAGCCTTGGAACGCTCCGGTGTCGGTCGAGCCGCCCGGCGCGAAAAACTGAAGGAACTGGTCGCCCGTCAGCGCCACGCCGGCATCTTCCACGACACCGCTCGAATCCGGGCCGGACGTGAAAAATCCCCAACTGGTTGGGGTCGGCTCCGTCGCCGGGGGAATCTCCGGGAACTCGAAGCTCCCATTGGTAAGAAGTGTTGCTTGAGCGACGGTGACGCAACCCGTGACCACCGCCAAGACAATTGCCAGTCTGTTCATTGGTTTCATGTGTTGTACCTCGTAACGGCCCCTCGGCCTATGCGGTTACCCTGACACTGCACCCGCAGGACCGGCGCACGGTCAAACTGACCGGCACCAAACCCGGCGGGCGCGATTCGTTCTCCAAAATCTGTCCCAACAAAACCTGTCCGGCCATGCGGCCCATCTGCCGCATCGGCACCCGGACGGTCGTCAATTCCACAAACCGCGCGGCATCCACGTCGTCGAACCCGACCAGCGCCACGTCCTCGGGCACGCGATGTCCCCGTGAACGCAACGCGTCCAGTGCGCCCAGCGCCATCGCGTCGTTGCAGGCGAAGACGGCTTCCGGCAACGGCCGGCCCGCGTCCAACCAACGCAGCATCGCGGCGCGACCACTGTCCTCGGTGAACGCGCCGGACCAAATCATCTCTTCCGGCACGTCCACTACCTGCCGGGCGCCGGCGAGGCGTTGTTCGGCATCGAAACTATCGCGCGGCCCGGTCAGCACCGCGATCTGCCGGTAGCCGTGACCGGCCAGATGTTTCATGGCGGCCGCGGCGCCGGCGACGTTGTCAATGCAGACTGCCGGCAAATTCGTGCCAGGCGCGGGCCGATCCAAGAGGACCAACGGCGTGCCCATTTCCCGGGCGCGGGCGAGGGCGGAGTCGGGGAAAGAGAGATTCAGGATCACGACGCCGTCGCAGTGTTTTTCCTGGAGATACCGCAACAGGATCTCCTGTTCATCCCCGCGACCGTGGGTGAACACCGTGGTGAGATGGAATTGGAATTCGGCGGCGGCTTCATCGAGGCCGCAAAGCACTTCCGTGAAAAACCCGCTCGCGATGCCGGGAAAGACGACGCCAATCATCTTGGTCCGCCGGCCCGCCAGCGTGCGGGCGGCGTGGCTGGGATGAAAATCCAACTCCTGAATGGCGCGTTGCACGCGCTCGCGAGTGGCTTGGTTCACCAGCGCGCTGCTGTTGATGACACGGGAAACCGTCGCAGTGGACACACCCGCATGCTTGGCGACATCGAATAGTGTTGCTCGCATCTGTGAAACCGCTTACAGTCTGGGAACGAGACTAATTGGAAGCGGTTTCACATGCAAGCACAATTTTTGGCCATTTTGGTGGTGGGGGCGTCTGGCGCGGCGTTGGCAGAGGAAAGGCCAGTCTATCAATGGCTGCTTTGCCAACAGCAGGCCACTGGGTTGCTCGGCAACCAAGAGGGTGAAACTTTCGCGGGAGTCTATCCGAATGCCTTGGCGGCCGTCTGTTTCCTCCACGAAGGCGACATCCGCCGGGCGGAACAGGTTCTTGATTTCTTCGACCGGCAATGGCCGGCCGAGTTCGCCAAAGGAACTCCCGGCGGTTTCCACCAGTTTTGGGACGCGGCCAGCGGCGACGTGCATGCGGATACGGACCGTTGGGTGGGCGACAACGCCTGGCTGTTGATCGCCTTGAATTATTACCGGCATCGCGCCGATCGGATGCGGTACGACCGGCTGCGCGGCGAGATCGCGCGGTGGTTGATCAGTTTGCAGGATGAAGACGGCGGGGTGTGGTCGGGGTTCAACAAGGACGGGCCGATGCGCAGCAAATCCACGGAGGCCAATCTGGATTGTTATGCGGCCTTGGTGGACCACCCGGCGGCGCGTGAGAAGATTCGTCGCTGGCTGCGAGACAAAATGTGGATCGCCGAGGAGCAACGGTTTCGGATGGGGACAACGGTCAGCGAGTCGGCGCTGGACTGTTCGGCTTGGGGCGTGGCCGCGCTCGGACGGGAATATGCCTCCACATTGGCGTATGCGGAGCGGACGTTCGGCCGGCGGGACGTGACGGAGGTGAATGGGCGAACGGTGTGGGGCTTCGCGGACTTCATCGACAAGCGCCGGATCTGGTGGGAAGGCACCGGCGAGATGGCCGTGGCCTATCACGTGGGCGGACAACGGGAGCGGGCGGAACAGGTGCTGCGGGAATTGCGCGCCGCGATGTTGTCCAGCCGGCAGCGCCCGGGAACGTGCGGGTTGCCGTGCGCCAGCAGCGATCCCGCGTGGGCCGGGGCCACCACGAAGATTTTCGTGCCGTCGCAGGCGTGGTACTTGTTTGGCGTGTGGGAATTCAACCCCATGCAGAATCATGCGCAGGGCATTCACACTCATTGAGCTGCTGGTGGCTTGCCAGCCGAAGCCCGCAGGGCGAAGGCCAATTCGAGCAGCGTTCACGCTGATCGAATTGCTGGTGGTGATCGCGATCATCGCGCTGCTGGCCGCGCTGTTGTTGCCGGCGCTCAACCGGTCACGGGCGATGGCGAAACGGGCGCAGTGCCTGAGCAACCTGAAGCAGATCGGGATCGCATTCTCGTTGTATGTGGACGAGCGCGCCGGGCATCTGCCGCTCATCTTCGGCGGCGCGCCCACGCCGCAGGACTTGTGGTATCACGCGGCAGGCCGCTACCTGTTTCAGAAGGACATCGCGGTGAACTGGCCGCCGGGAGGCGTGTACCGATGTCCGACGGCAACCGTGCCGACGCCGCACTACTCCATGGCCTACGCGGTCAACGGGGTCTTGCTTACCAAGATCACCGATCCGACAGCCGCGGTGGTGGTCGCGGACGCGGACGCGAACCTCGAAGGCGGCATGGCGATTCTCTGCCCGTATTACTCGCTGAATCCGATCCGGCACGAGGGTGGGGCGGATTACCTGTTTGCCGATGGGCACGCCGCGTTTCTGCTCACGACCACGCCCAACATGTGGACCGACTACCGTTAGCAGCGGTAACGAACTCGTCGCCCGGTGCGCACGCTCTGATAGATCGCCGTGATCGCCGCGACGCTCCGCAGACCTTCCGCGCCGACGCATGTCAGGTGCTTCTGCCGGCCTTGGAGCACGTCCACCAGTTCCTGAAACTGTCGGCGATGACCCTCCTCGGAAATCGCCATCGGATTGGCTGCCCCGCCGATGGCGCCGGTCTTCACCGCGAACTTCTGAAGAATTTCCGCGTCCTCGGGCCGCTTCTCCTCGAAGTCCCAGCACAGCAGATCGTCCTCGACGCACACCACCGTGCCTTTCGTGCCGCAGACCTCGATCCGTTTCGGATAGCCCGGGAAAATTTCCGTGGAAGCCTCGATCACACCGAGCGCGCCGTTCTTGAACTTCAGATTGGCGACGAGATTGGTTTCGACTTCGATCCGTTTCTTGGTGGGCCGGCTCGCGAAGGCCATGACTTCGACCGGGTCGCCCATCAACCAGAGCAACATGTCCACCGCGTGAATCCCCTGGTTCATCAGACAGCCACCGCCATCCAGCTTCCACGTGCCCCGCCACGCGCCGGAATCGTAATACGCCTGATTGCGAAACCATTTCACGTACGCGCTGCCGTTGACCAGCTTGCCGAGCCGCCCGGTTTCAACGGCCGCTTTCATTGCCCGGCTGACATCCTTGAACCGGCTCGGGAAGATCGCGACCAACTTCACCCGCCGCTGCCGGCAGGCGGCGATGATCTTGCGGGAACGCGCCGGGGTCACCTCAATCGGCTTCTCGACGATCACATGCTTGCCCGCGCTCGCGACAGCCAGAGCCGGTTCAAGATGCGCGCCCGACGGCGTGCAGATGGTCACCACGTCCAGATGCGGGTCGGCCAGGAACGCGTCGAAGTCCGAGTACGATTTGCACCCGTGTTTGTCAGCGAACGCCGCCGCCTTGCCGGCGTCGCGGCTGTAACAGGCGAACAGCTCGCCACCGTCCAGTTTCCGCGCCGCCTCCGCGTGCCGCGTAGCGATGTTGCCAAGTCCGATGATTCCGAAGCGAATAGGGGTCATGATGTTGTCTTGAAAATCTGCCCGGCCTGGACTCGAACCAGGAAATACGGCTCCAAAGGCCGCTGTGTTACCAATTACACTACCGGGCAATCAAGTACTTACGTAAATTGTCTTGCAACGTGCGTGAGTGTGCGTGACTCTGTATGGCAGATAAGGAGCTACCCGATGAACACGTCCGCCGAGCCAGCCGCACCCCAACGTTCACGTCGCAAACCGTCATGGCCGAAAATCCTATCACGCGCGCTGCCCTCTGGCAACGTTCAGTATCGGATCGACGTGCTGGTGGACGGGCGGCGCATCTATGAGTCATTCAGAACCGAGTCCGATGCCATCAGCCGCGCATGGGAGATGCACGACGACCGCCGGACTGCGGGAAGAGCAGGCTTTGAGTTGCCGATGAGCAAGCGCGTCGAGGCCGCCAAAGCCTACAAGATGCTCTCTGCTTTCCCGGACGCCAGTCTCACCGATGCCGCCGCGTTTTACATTGAGCGACGGCTGCGTTATGCTAACGCACCTACCATCAGAGACGGTGTGGAGTTCATCCTCAGCGAATTGACCGGCAAACGGAGTGTCCGAACAATGGATAATCTCCGCGCCCGCTGGCGCAAGTTTGTGGAGAGGTTCGGTAGCCGGCAATTCTCCGATGTTGAACCGGACGAGATCACCGCCTGGCTCGACAAGATTGCCAGCCATCCCGAAACGCGCCACAATTACCGGCGGCAGATCGTCCATCTCTACAACGTCGCTGTCACCGCCAAGCGATGGTGCAAGGAAAACCCCGCCAAAGACGCACGCAAGGATGAACGGCAGCACCCGGAACCCGGGGTATTCAGCATCGATGAACTCCGCGACGTCCTTTGCCACGCAGGCTCGCACAGGCTGCTCCCGTATGTTGTGCTAGGAACGTTTTGCGGCATCCGTGTGGCGGAGCTTTGCCGGCTGAACTGGTCGGACGTGAAGTATATCGACCGCTCCATCGTCATCCGCACCGATACTGCTAAGAGCGTGTTTCAAAAGTCTAAATCTTTCGTAAGTGGTTGGTACGATTTTACTTCCGGACTGTCTCCAAATCTGTTTCAAGATCGGGATGCAAAATGTATCCCTGTATCCCAGCAGTCTCACTG
>Ga0247727_10015516_pt1 | contig 12479 bp, 7 predicted proteins | sample WisWelCaveWW1625_FD_202498 | JGI IMG/M metagenome (GOLD analysis project Ga0247727, IMG submission 202498) | Biofilm microbial communities from Wishing Well Cave, Virginia, United States - WW16-25 | ecosystem: Environmental > Aquatic > Deep subsurface > Groundwater > Cave microbial mat | place... | reverse complement strand
TGGGAAAAAAAGAATACTGAAAATCGAAGAGGGAAAATCTCTGTAAAGAATTTGGGCGCGAATTGAGGAAGAGCATTGAAAAATAAGATCTTTCAAGATGATCGCCTCGAAATCCGGCGCGACGCGCACGGCGTGCCGCATATCGAAGCGGACACGGAAGCGAATTTATATTGGGGCATGGGCTACTGCCACGCTTTGGATCGCGGCATGCAAATGTTGCTCATGCGCATTCTCGGCGAAGGCTGCGCGTCGGAATTGTTGGAAGCAAGCGAGGAAATGCTCGCGGTCGATAAATTTTTCCGGCGCGTCAATTGGGCCGGCGGGGTGGAGCAGGAAATCGCGAAACTTGCACCCGCCGCTAAAACATTTTGCGCGGCTTACTGCGAAGGCGCGAATGCTTATTTCTCTCGCAAAACGCCGTGGGAATTTAAGCTGCTCGGTTACAAGCCGGAGCTGTGGAAAAGCGAAAACATTTTCACGATCGCGCGGATGGCCGGATACTTGACGCTGGCGCAATCGCAGGCGGAAATTGAAAGACTGTTTATCGAAATGGTGCAGGCGGGTATCAGTCGTACAAAACTCGATGAGCTTTTTCCTGAAATTTTGGGTGGCCTCGATATTGAATTACTCAAAAAAGTCAACCTCTCCGAACGTATCGTTCCGCTCAACGTGAAATGGAACAACATCGTTCCGACGATGATGGCCTCGAACAATTGGGTGATTGCCGGCAATAAAACGGCTTCGGGAAAACCGATTCTCGCCAATGATCCTCACCTCGAAACGAATCGTCTGCCGAATGTCTGGTATGAAATCGTGTTGAAAACAAAAAGCCGTTATGCCGTTGGCGCGACGATGCCGGGCTTGCCGGGAATTTTAATTGGACGAAATTCCGACGTGGCGTGGGGCGCAACTTATACTTTTATGGATGCCGTCGACTCGTGGATCGAGCATTGTAAAGACGGAAAATTCCTGCGGAGTGAAAAGCAGTGGGCCGAATTTCAACACCGCAAAGAAATCATCAAACGAAAAAAGGGCTCTTCGGTAGAAATCACATTTTATGAAAACGCGCACGGCGTTTTGGCAGGTAATCCGTTTGACGAAGGTTTCTATTTGACGACGCGCTGGACGGCTGCGGCTCTCGGCGCGGTTTCGATCAATGCGATAGTCAATATGTGGAACGCGACCAACGTTGAAGCGGGTATGAATTTTCTCGGTCCATTGGAGAGCGCGTTTAATTGGGTGCTCGCCGATCGTCACGGCAATATCGGCTACCAAATGTCGGGCTTGCTGCCGAAGCGCCGCGACGGTGTTTCCGGATTCGTGCCGTTGCCGGGATGGAAAAAAGAGAATGACTGGCAAAGGTTTTTTGATTATAAAGATTTGCCGCGCTGCGTGAATCCCGCTGCCGGGTTTTTTGTGACGGCGAATAACGATCTCAATCAGTGGGGCGTGGCGAAGCCGATCAACATTTGCATGGGGTCGTATCGCGCCGACCGCATCGCGCAACTGCTTGCGGAAAAAGAAAAATTAACGATTGCCGATTGCCGCGAAATTCATTATGAGGTTTACTCGCTGCAGGCGGAATATTTTATGCGCCTTCTCCGACCGCTGTTGCCGAAGACGCCGCAGGGAAAAATTCTGCGCGGCTGGGACTGTCGCTATAATCCCGAATCGGAAGGCGCGTTTTTGTTTGAGCAATTCTATCAAACGCTGCGGCGAGAAGTTTTCGGAACAAACGGTTTCGGCAAAGAGGCGGTTGATTTTCTCTCAAACGAAACGGGTATTTTCATCGACTTTTTTGATAATTTTGATCGCGTGTTGCTGGCGGAAAAATCGGCGTGGTTTGGCGGAGAAAGCCGTGAGAGTTTGTATCGCCGGGTCGCGGCCGAAGCGTTACAGATCGCGCCGAAATCGTGGGGCGAAGTGAATCGCATAAAATTGAAGCATCTTGTGCTCGGCGAAAAGCTGCCTATATTTGCGGGTTTTGATCGCGGCCCCATCGTTTTACGCGGCGGCCGCGCCACGCCGCATCAAGGGCAGATTTACAAAAGCGCAGGGCGCACGACGAGTTTTACGCCGTCGTTTCGAATGGTAACGGATTTGGCGCGGGATGAAGTTCACAGCAATCTCGCCGGCGGGCCGTCGGACCGGCGCTTTTCGAAATGGTACTGCGCGGATTTGGAGAATTGGCTGAATGAAAAATATAAAACTTTGACACCGTAACGCGACTTTGGCCGCAACCAAAAAAGATTAACACAGAGCAAACAGAGAGGGTAATGCTTGAAAAACTTTCTTTAACTTTGTAATCTCTGTTTGCTCTGTTTTCTCTGTGTTGAAAATTTTTGCTATTTTTGCACCGCGTGGCGCGTTGTCTGCGACAAACATTCAACATGTAATAATAACGGAGCCCAAATCTACGAATGCATCCTCCAATAAAGAAATTAAAATTATCTCTCATCATCATTTTTTCTTTTTTATTTGTTTCTCCTTTTATCCTCATGTTGATTTGGCAAAAACAAAATCCGGAACTGCGCTGGGACTGGGATAAAATTGACACGGCGACGATTAACTTCCCGCCGCAATTTCTCTGGGGCGTGGCGACGGCGGCATATCAAGTCGAAGGCAATTGCGACAACAACAACTGGAACGCCTGGGAAAGCGCGCGTGACGCGAAGGGCGAGCCGCGCATTAAAAATGAGCAGAAGGCCGGCTTGGCTTGCGATCATTGGAATCGCTACCGCGAAGATATTTTACTGATGCAGGAATTGGGCGTGAAGGCCTATCGCTTTTCGGTGGAATGGAGCAAGATCGAGCCGCGGGAGGGTGAGTTTGATGAAACGGCGCTGCAACATTATCGCGATGTCTGCGACGCGTTGTTGGCGGCGGGCCTCACGCCGATGGTGACGTTGCACCATTTTACGCATCCGCTCTGGTTCGAGCAAAAGGGCGCGTTTGAAAAAATGGAAAATATTGCCCTGTGGATTCGCTTCAGCGAGCGCGTGTTTCAGGCGTTGCACGAAAAAGTGAATTTGTGGTGTACGATCAACGAGCCGGAGGTGTTTGCAACACAGGGCTATTTTCTCGGCGTGTTTCCGCCGGGGAAAAAGGATCCGCAGCTCACCGGCGTCGTGCTTAAAAATTTGCTCGCGGCGCATACGGAGGTTTATCAAGCGTTAAAAAAACTGCCGGGCGGGGACAAAGCGCAAATCGGCCTCGTGAAAAATATTTTTCAGTTTGATCCGCAGCGGCGCTGGAATTTTTTTGATTGGATGCTGGCGCGCCGATTTAATTATCTGTTTACCGATGCCGTCATCGAGTTTTTTAAAACCGGAGAATTTAAGACGGCGACGCCGGGCCTCATGAACGTGCAATATGCCAACGCCGCCGCGCCGCAAACCCTGGATTTCATCGGCTTGAATTATTACTCACACATGCTTTTGAAGTTTCAATGGAATCTGAAGGAGTTTTTTAAGTTTGAGTATCGCCCTGACGAGATCATGACGGATATGCCGTATCCGATTTACGCCGAAGGCTTCTATCGCGCCATTAAAACGATTTCGCAACTCGGTTGCCCGATTTACATCACCGAAAACGGCATTGCCGACGCCCGCGATGATCGCCGCGAGCTTTTTATTCGCCGCTATCTTTATGCGATGTCGCGAGCCATGCAAGAGGGCTGCGACGTGCGCGGTTATTTCTACTGGTCGCTGCTGGATAATTTTGAATGGGCGGAAGGGTATGACATGAAATTCGGTTTGTATGAAGTTGATTTTAAGACACAGCAGCGCCGGTTGCGTGAGGGGGCAAAATTCTTTGTGAAAACCGGAAAAATTTAAAGAATACGTGGCGCAGGCCACCGAGTCGATCAAGCTCGAAAACGGCTCCTCGGAGAAAAAGAAAGTCATCAGTTGATCCATATTGCTCGCGAGTAAAAATATAAGCGCTGTTAACCCCCAGCCGCACCGGCGAGGCGGTTTTATAGTCGATGGCCGCGCCATATTCTTTGAACGGTATTTTGTGCTTTTCAAGCACTTGTCCTTCGCAGCCACGGCTAATAAGAGCATATTGTCCGGCGCCCCCCAAAAGCTGGAAGTTCGCCTCGGTGCTGTCATTGGAAACTGGGATGATTCCGAAAGGCATCACGCCCAACAGGAAACCCAGGAAACGATTGGATTTCATGAATGGCTCCTTTGCTTATTAACGACGTTACTGTAGACTCACGAGAACCAATACGAGGCCTTTACCTTTTTCGAGCGCCGTCATGGCTTTGCCAATAATCGCTCCTTGGGCCACAGCGTAATCGGCCACTTTCATCGCGTGACCGGGGGTGCCGGAAGTCGTCAACAGATCGCCGGGTTGAATCGAGCCGTTGGAGGCCTCGGCCCAGCAATACACTCTCCCAGTTAGCGCGATGGGGTGAGTCCCATCACCGATACTGTCCGCCTGTTTCATCATGAGTCCCGGATTCAGGCCATTGGCGCCGCTAACGATGCCGGCGACGGTGCGATCATACGCCTTTCCGGCAATACGGAGCTTTCCAGGCTGCTCCGGATCGATGGTTACCACCATGCCGGGTTGGACTATTTCAGCTCCCTCGATTTCAAACGGCTCCGCCAGATCGCTGCCGCCGGTGATTTCCAGGACCGGCACGACGACAGCGCCCCTGGAATTCTTGTTAAGATAAAGCCCATCTGCGACCGCGTCGATTTCATTGCCATCCAGAAGCATATTTTGTCCGCCACTTGAAGTAATTTTCAGGGTTGCCGTTGTTCCGGTGTTTTCTGGTCCGGATAATTCAAGTGCATGTCCTGTACCGTTTGTTTGGACATAGAGCGCAGAACTTGAATTACTGGTATTGGTGATATAGAAATATCCAGCTTGACCATCTCTTCGGAGATTCCTTGCATCAAAAGCAGGGAAAATTGGTTTTTTAAGTTTAACAACGATGGGAGTAATTATTTTGCCATCCGGTTCTGGTTTGGGTAAATCAGGAACGGGGAGTACCACAGGATCATCTGTATCTGTTTTGGTTAAATCAGGAACGGGCTTTACCATAGGATCATCCGGATCATCCGGGCGTGGGTATGAGTAGACACGAAGAGTTGATTGATCGCCGCCCTCGCTATTAATTTCTAACTGCGCCTCTGGTTCTCCTTTCGTTCCAATGCCAAGGCGACCACCCTGATCGATGCGCAGACGTTCGGTAAATACGGTGCCGTCCCAGTGTCCAAATAGCATCGATTGATTTTTAAGGACGGCAAGGTGTGCAATGCCACCCTCAAAAAAGAGACTGGGGATGGTTTCAAACTTTTTAAAGATGTTTCCAAAATTTTTAAGATGGAGCATTGCGGCCGGGTTTTGTGTTCCGATGCCAACTTTGCCGGCTCTGAAAATGCTGCCGGTGGAATCCTGCGCGCCGCCCCACTGTTGTTGCCCGAAGACGAGGCTATTACTCACGAAAATTGCCAATACCATCGCGGCTAAAATTTTTGATTTGTTCATGATTTCTCCTTACGGTTAAAGTTCTATTGTTCTCAATTCATGACTTCTCGGCCAAGCTTTTTCGTTAACTTGCGGATTCACCAACTTGTTGTCAAAATCCACCCAGATGCGCTGATCGTTGCGGCAGTCGCAGGCCCGGCAGGAGATGGGACCATGCTCGCGGACCGTGCAGCGGCAGGTGGACAGCTCGAACGGCCTGCGGTAACCCTCGGCGTTTTGCGCCACGAGATAGGGCGAGCGCAGATCCCATTTGATTGCCTTCGTTGATATCCTGCATGGACAGCGTGAACGACAGCTTATCCCGCGTGCGGGATTTTGCAGAGATGCACGCGATTTTCGCAGTCGAGGTGAGCTTCTTCTTTGAAGGCGTATTTATCCCGCTCCGGCTCTTGCATGACCACGCCCATGCCTTTGCCAAGAAACCGCTTTTCCAAACGCTCTCCGGCTTTCACCTTGCGCTCATCCAACTCTTTGATGCTGATGATGCCCTTTTCATTTAGGATTTCGATGAGGGCATAGAGAAACGAAGCGGCTTCGAGGAGGCGTTTGGTGTTGGAATTGGCGCGGCTGTGGGTGTAGAGCAGGCCGCCAATGATGACGAAGTCAGTATCGTCATTTCCAAAGGGAACCCGAGGGCAGACGTCCTGAATTCTTCTTGTGCACCGATTTGACCTTGACAGCGCAAGAAGTGCTGACGAGCTACACGCGCCGTTGGGCCGTCGAAGTCGACCACCTCTATCTGAAAGTGCGCTTGGGTTTGGGTGATTTCCGTTTGCATAGCTGTGAAGGCATCACCAAGTATTTTAATCTCGTCGGCCTGACCCTGGCTTATCTTTATTGGCGCGAGGTCGAAGACCAGGAGGTCGACGCCAAGACCTTGAGTGATGTCATCGCTCAACATCGACAAGATCAACAACAAGCCTGTTTACGGGCTTTTGGCGAACTCGTTTTAGAACGAGGTTCCGTTGATCAAGCGATGGCCGATTGGTATCAGCAAGCGGCTTAACCAAGAAGCGCACATCATCACAAAACGAAGGCGACCGGGCAAAGAAGTAGTCTGCCCGAAACCTGCGATTGGCTGAAAAGATCAGCCAGTTTTTGAAAAGGAACGCAAAAAATTGCCAAACTACAGTAACCAGAAAAAGACTTATCCCGATATGTGCTAATCACTTAATTATAGGATTGACTCTGAATCGGCCTTTAGTTTCTTTAAATAATTTTTTAAATTTATCTCTTAACGCGTCATCAACTACCCCTTCAATTCTCCATTCAACGATGGCATCATCGAACTTACTCAAAAACTCCAGGTCCTTAGCGATTTGTGTCCGCAGCGATTTACTAATTTTTAGTTTATTAACATTTTTACTCTCTCGGAAGATGACATTATCTCCGACACGGTAAGCATGATCAATAAATCGTTTTCCTTTAGAGGTCATGAGTTCAAGTTGCCTGACTCCTTCGGGTGGAAAGTTAGCCATTAATTTTTTCAGATTTTTATCCGTCATCAATTGGTCCAGTAGCATTCTGAGCCCCGGATGTTCGGAAGCTTTAGGAGGGATTTTTGTTACAACTTCCAGAGTATGACGATATTCCCCGATGTCTCCTTTGATTTGCGACTCAATCGGCGGTGCTCCCCGGGGCCGATCAGTGGTGCTAAAATGCTCGGTAAAGTCAGCATCTTTTGGCCGTAATCTATTTCCTTCTGCCAGTTCCTCAACTGCTTCCAGCCTTCGGATAACTTCCATTGGGGTAATATTTGCCTCGTCCAAAAGACGCAATATCTCCTCAACTTCCATATCCTGCGACTTTGCCAGTTGTTTGGCAAGCTGAAATCGTGCCCGCCCGGGGTCGATCTTAGCCAAAGTTTTGAGTTCTTCAATGGTTAAATCGGCAGTGGTTGAAAGTGATGTTCCAGCACCTTTTACACCTGCGCCCACTACGTCTACAGCTTCATCACCCGAACGTGAAAGGATAGTTGCCGCAGATTCAACCAGTTCCGAATTGGGATTCTCTGCCAAAGCTTCTTTTTCTAGCCGACGGACAACATCATCTCCTAAGTCGGCCTCCCGGCTGACCTGACGCAATGAATCAGCAGCTTCGGCTATTTCATCAACTGTACCAGCAGTCTTGATGGTTTTACTGGCCTTGGCTAATTTGCCAAATGCTTTAACTGCACCAGTGAGTCCGACCGCAGTTGCAACCAACTCAAATGCCAACCAAAAGAGTGATGGGTCATTTTGCGAAATCGCCTTTGCTTTATCATAATGAGTACCTGTTTCGGCTTTTTGCAGATTATACTCCTTAATCGACTGAGTGAGCAGATACAAATCCAGTGCGGTTCCGGCCACCAATGCTGCGCCTGCAACCAGACTGCTTCCCGCGGTAACCGGCGCTGCCAGAATCGCCAAACCGATAGTGATGACCGCAATAGCAATACTTCTCCACTTGCTGGGCTCTTCATCGTCAACTTTATCATCAATAACCTTATCCCGCATTGAACCCGGAACTACACCCATATTCGCTTTGGTGAGTTGAATTATGTTGTCTTTTCGCCAGATATTGATTTCACCACTTTCCAGCTTATTGGATACCGTCTCTATATCATCTAGCGTATTAAAAAGTGTATGCCCGATCATCCCTAAACCCTCCACTTTGGCTATACTTCGCAGCACATCAAGATTGTATCCCTCGCCCTTTTCGAAAGTGGCTAAAATCGGATGCCTGGTTTCACTTTCTGCCCTAAGCAAAGCAAATTCCTCTTCGGCCCGCTTAATTTGCAAGTTTTGATCATCATAAGCTAAAGCTCCTGAAGGTTTGGGTACCTGAACGGCTTCTGCCTCAGCGTATTTCCTGCTTTCCTTAAGTTCCTTTATTTGAAGTTGAATTTGCAGCAATTTTTCAGCTGTATTCCTTAAGTCTTTTCTTTTATCTTCACCCATGTCCTGGTCATAAATGTATGTCAATGTAGATCCCCTCGGATAATTACCCCTACTTATCTCCCGGTGAGTAAACCCATACTTAAAAAGCTGCTCATCAACGTCCAGCCTACTATTTTTCAATATCATTCGCATCAGATCCTTCGCCTGAGCTTTAAAAACTATTAAGAAATTCTTATTCTCTATTTCGAGTAGATTAAACTGTGTCTTGGCAAGTTCATAGGCTTTTTCGGCTTCATTTTTAATAGTATGAAACGTATCTCTCACAGAAATAGAATATTCCGTTTGTGTTCCCGAATATGGATCTGATTTAACTATATTAAACAGGGGGGCAAATTGGTCACTGGGAATACTTAACTCTTCTATTATGGGAATACTTACCTCTAGAAAAGACAGATAATCCTTGGCTCGCTCGATACCACCCTCTGCAATCAAATTCTCCAAATGGTATCTCATGTTTTCTGGATCCAGCGGTGCTATCGATTTCCTAAAATCATTTGGAAGGGGACCTGGCCCTTCATAATCATTGTATTCTATCTCCAAATGAGATTTTTCAATTGGTTTTGTCAGGAGATCACGCCTTTCTGCTTCAAGCTCAAGATAGTGCAGATTTTCACGGGTTTGAATATATAATGGGTTATTAGGGTCATCAAATCGACTCAGAGTCTTACGGGCGTTCATTACGTTACCGATGATAGCTTCATCAGATAAGTCTTGCGCTGATTGAGCAGAGAAAGACATTTTGGAAACTTCACTGTATTTGATTTCTATGCATTGATTCAGCTCGCTAATATAGGATTCCGCTTCATGAGTGAGGGTAGGATCTGAAACATCCTTATAGCTCGATTGCCAATTTCGAATTAATTCCAATTCTTTCATCAATTCGGTAAGCGTAAATTGGCTGGGATCGAGGCTCTGGCGGTACTTCAGGGAGAGAGGTTTGTCTATCTCCACTTTTAGTCTTCGAGCCTTTGATTCCAGAAAACTACGATGATCAGTGGGTAGAATATCTTGCTCGGCACTCTCCTCCGGAAAGAGATTCAGCCAATATTGTATCTCTGAGATCCTCTCACCTACCTCTTCAAAAGAGAGCAGGTTGACATCTTCACTCAAAAGTAGCGGTTGAATTCGTAGCTCTAATTCTCCTTTAAGGCGATCCGCTTCTGCCCAAAACTCTTCTTCTTGAGCCTCTATTATTTTGGCTTTCAGCTCGCGGAGGGTTAACTGGCTAAGGTTCAAAATAGATTGCTGAGTCTCTTCAGCCACATCTTCCTGCCTTTGAATGCTGTGATTTTGAGATAAAAATCGATTGGTGCCATTCTGCTGCACAACATGCGTCAGCTCATGCGCCAACAGTTTTCTTCCTTCGCTCGTTTCAGGCGAGAATTGACCAGGGCCAAAAGCGACATCTTTTCCGACGGTAAAAGCGCGGGCGTTCAGCGACCGGGTAGTCTCTGCGGCTCTTGCATCCGAATGCACACGCACTTGACTAAAATCTTGGTCAAGTCGGCTTTCAAAAAATGATCGAGTTGAATGATTCAAAGGCTGACCAGCGCCAAGATGGTGAAGAAAATTATTGGGAACGGATGCGCCTGAAGGATTTGATTGCGGTGTGACTTTACGTTGGATAAGCTGCTCTTGATCTGCCTTGCAATCCGAGCAAGTTCCTCCACAATGGCAAGGTGCTTCCTTCATCTGCACAACCTGCTCCGCCACACGATCGGCCTCCTGCTCGTAAATATCCCCAGGCTGATTGACAGCCAGCTTGGCCTGAATCACATTACCCACATAGCTATTCCCATAACTACGCTGCAAATGTCGCAACACACCCGCCTGCATCGAGGATGAACCCGACATGTTAGCCAGCATCGAACCAAAGCGATGCGGCGGTGCTTCGGGGCTGCCGCCGCCAATGGCGCTCACCACGCGCTGGCCGAATGTAGAACCATGGCTGGCTTCGTGCTCCGGCGCCGTTTGAATAACCGGCACAGGCGGGTGCGATACAGAGGAAGCTTTCGCTGCTTCAGGAGAAGCTGTAGAATGGGATTGCGCCATCAACGCACCAGGTCGTAATATTTTTCAAACTCTGCTTTTTCGCAAACCTTGCCGAGCTTTTGGTATTCGCGCTTGAGGGCCAGCACGAGATGTTCCATGCGAATCACCCCGCCATCCTCGGCGGCGCGGAAGGCCGCGGCGAGCGCCACGTTTTTAATATGGCCGCCGGCAATCTTGAACTTGCGGCTAAGAAAGTCAAGTTCTAATTCGCTCGCCAGCGGCGCTTGCACCGGAAAAATGCCCTGCCAAATTCGGAGACGCTGGCCTTCGTCCGGAAACGGAAATTCAATCGCGAAGTGCAAACGCCGCAGAAACGCCTCGTCGAGGTTCTTTTTCATGTTGCTCGCCAAAATGATCGCGCCTTCGTATTCTTCAACTTGTTGCAGCAGATAGCTGACTTCGATATTGGCGTAACGGTCGTGGGCGTCTTTTATTTCAGAGCGTTTGCCAAACAGGGCGTCGGCTTCGTCAAAAAACAGAATGGCATTGCTGTCCTGCGCCTCTTGAAACACGCGGCTGAGATTCTTTTCGGTCTCGCCGATGTATTTGCTTACTACGGAGGAGAGATCGACTTTGTAAAGATCCAAACCCAGCTCGTTCGCCATGATTTCGGCGCTGAGCGTTTTGCCGGTGCCCGAAGGTCCGGTAAACAACGCGATGAGTCCTTTGCCCAAACTGAGTTTTTGATCGAACCCCCAATCGCCATAAACCTTCGTGCGATAGCGCGCCTGCTGGCAAAATTCGCGCAATTGCGCCTGCGTATCTTTGGGCAGCACGAGATCGCTCCACACCCGTTTGGGAGTGATGCGCCTGGCAAAGGCAACGAGATGCTGGGTGGATTCCGTGCGGCAGCCAGCCATCAAATCCGCCATCGTGAGCTGATAATCTTCGCCCTGCCGCAGCCAGGCGCGCGTCTCGGCATGAGTGAGGGCCTGGCGAATCTGGCCCGCGGTAAAACGAAACGCGCCGGCAAGTTGGCTGGGATCGACCTCGGCGCCAACCGGACGACCGTTACGCAATTGCGTTGCCCACAGGTTGCTGCGCTCCCGGTCACTCGGCAGCGGCAATGTGAGGCTGACGAATTTGTAGCGGGTTGCATCTCTCGGTTGCCAGGGCGAGCGGCTTCCTAAAAAGACGAGTCCCGTGAACTGTTCCATTTCCTGTTGCAATACCCGCATGGCAACGAGGTGCATGGGATCATCTTTCGAAAGCTCGTGCCAACCGTCTAAATAAATCACGCTGCCATAAAGCCGGGCCTCGCGCAAGGCCAAACGCAGCAAGGCTTGGAATGGTGAGGCGGACTTCAGCAGTGTTGCCAAGTCGAGAACGAGCAGCGAGCGGCCCATGGCGCGGCAGACCGCTTCCGCAGCGGATTTCTTGCCGGCGCCGGCCGGGCCGTGCAGCAAGCAGAGCAACGGTGTATTGCTCGCAGCGAGAGAGCCGATCTTCTCGAGGCCGGCCTTGACATTTTCCGGGAGCATCAAGTCAGGCAGACTGATTTGTGGCGCCACCCAATGCGCGATGCGCAGATTGCCGGCGAGCCGTTGATCCAGCCGATCGCTGCCGAGAAGAAATTCCGCGATGCGATCGTCTATTTTCAAAAAGCGATTGAGCAAAGGCGCTGGCCGCTCGGCAGGGTCTTCGTGGAGCATGAGCAGGGAGGAAGCGAATAACGGCGCGCTTTCGGCAAACACCTCGCGGGCTTGGACGCGCTCGTGCAGGGCCAAACAAAACAATTGCAGCGCCAAGTCAACGGAGGGCCGTTTGCGGCTGACCTCGTCTTGCAAATAAGCGTAGAGTTTCTGATAGCGCAAATCCAGCTCGGGAGCCAAGGCCAGCAACAGCAGATCGCTCTCGAAAGAGTTCAGATTGAAAACAGCGCTGAGATGGGGCAGGCGCAGGAAAATACCAGCGGCCCGGCTTGCGCTGACACGCTGCTGGATTTCGCTGCGCAAGGTTCCGACTTTCCCTTCGACTCCGCTCAGG
>Ga0247727_10015515_pt1 | contig 12479 bp, 13 predicted proteins | sample WisWelCaveWW1625_FD_202498 | JGI IMG/M metagenome (GOLD analysis project Ga0247727, IMG submission 202498) | Biofilm microbial communities from Wishing Well Cave, Virginia, United States - WW16-25 | ecosystem: Environmental > Aquatic > Deep subsurface > Groundwater > Cave microbial mat | place... | reverse complement strand
CCCCAGGGGCAAAACGCCTGATTTCTCGGGGGTTTGGAATGTTGGGGCTAAAGCCGCGACCCCCTAAAACCATTTATGAGATAGGTTCTAGACACACTGCGCACGCTTTTCTAGAATGTGCTGACATCGTGACCGGTTGAGCGGTTTTCCATCGAACCGCCGGCTTCAAGGAGACCTGAAATGCGCAAGAGTCAAACCTTTCTCACAACAGCTGCCCTGCTGCTTGCTGTGACCCTGCTACCCCTGGCGGCGCAAGGACAAAATCAATCGGCACCCCGCAAGAAGCGCGTGGCAGTGATTGACTTCGAGTACGGCACGGTACGCACCGCCGTGGCCGGCCTCTTTGGCACGGACGTGGACGTCGGCCGCGGCATCTGCGACCTGCTGGTAAAACGGCTGGTGCAGGACGGCAGCTACACGGTGGTCGAGCGGCGCATGATTGACAAGATTCTGGCGGAGCAGAATTTCTCCACCAGCGACCGGGCCAACCCGGCCTCGGCGGCACAGATCGGGAAAATCCTCGGGCTGGACGCGATCATTGTCGGCAGCATCACGCAGTTCGGCGCCGAAACGAAGGAGACGAAAGTGGGCGGCGCCGGCGGCGGATTCGGCGGGTTCGGTATCGGCGGGTTCGGAAAGAAAAAGACGAAGGCGATTGTCACGCTGGATGCGCGCCTGATTGACGTGGATACGGCCGAGATTCTGGCGGTGGCCGACGGCAAGGGCGAATCGAAGCGCGAGAGCACCTCACTGCTGGGCGGCGGCGGAAGCTGGCGCGGCTGGGGCGCCGGCGGGGTAGATTTTTCCTCAAGCGATTTCGAAGAGACGATCCTCGGCGAAGCGATCAAGGGAGCCGTGGACCAAATGTCTGCGGGCGTGATCGGGGCGAAGGACAAGCTTCAAGTCCGCACCGTCATCGTCGAGGGGCTGATCGCCGCGATCGATCCGGGCATCGTGGTGCTGAACGTGGGCAGCAAGTCCGGGCTGAAGGTAGGGGACCAGCTTTCGGTGGAGCGGGTGGCGCGGGAAATTAAGGACCCGGCCTCTGGACAGGTGATCCGCCGGATGACCAGCAAGATCGGCATCATCGAGGTGACAGAAGTAGATGCCGGGTCGGCGGTGGCGAAGATTGTCTCCGGCGCCGGCTTCAAGGTGGGAGACCTGGCGAAGACCGTGACGCAGTAGGCTAACGCCAGCGTCCAGAGAAGCGAGAGCCTGTCGCCGGGAATAGGCCGATGTGCCGACCGCGGCCGCGGCTGAAGAAGAAAAACGGCGCGCCAAAGCTGCCTGTATTGCCCACGACGAAGAACGAGCGGTTTCCAACGCGCCCAAAGCCAATCGGTGCAAAGAGCGGCTGGGCGGAGCCACCTACCGGAGCAAACTGCGAGCCACCAAAGCGCGAAGTCCCCATCGAATACCCAAACCTTCCATAGCCTGCATAGCCGCCGTAACCCGCAAAACCGTAGGGAAGCACTTCAACCGGACGCGCCGCGCCGGCGTTTGGCTTGTTCTTGCCGGTGAGGACGTCCACGTCGGTCGGGTCGAGCGGGTGGCCGAGCTTGGGCGCGGGCTTGGCCTGCGGGGAAGTTGTCGTGGAGGTTTGCTCTTCAGTGCGCGGGCCAGGCTGCTGCTTTTCCTGCGCCGGGGTCAGCGAGGCGGCCAGGGCAAGGTTCAATAGCAGAGCAATGGTCACCGCCGTAGTTCGTCTCATGGCTCGCACCTCCTGCAATTCGTCCCATTCTACCGCATTGCACGACCACCGGCGCGACTTCGCAAGGTGTAGGGACGTATGGCCATACGCCCCTACAGCGGCTACTATCCAATCATGACCAGGCTGGGCGTGGCGATTACGGCGGCGACAATCACGGTGCTGGTGGCAGAGTTTCTGCGCGCGCGGAAGCGTCCGCTGCCGGCGCGCGGGTGGCTGGGGTTGGTGGCGCTCGTGGGCGCGGAATACTTGATGTTCCACGGCGTCGAGCCGGTGGCAACCTACTTCACGCCGATTGCGTGGACCGCATACATCCTGATGGCCGATGCAGCGCTCGTTGCCTTGAGCGGGCGCTCGTGGCTGCGCGATCGGCCGGCGGCGTTGGGACACATGGCGCTGCTCTCGATTCCGCTGTGGCTGATCTTTGAAGCGTACAACCTGCGGCTTGCGAACTGGAGCTACGTCGGATTGCCGGGAAACTTTGCACTGCGCTGGCTGGGGTACGGCTGGTCGTTTGCGACCATCACGCCGGCGATTCTGCTGACGGCAGAGGTGGTTGAAGCGCTGGGGTGGTTCCGGCGCGAGGAACCAGCGCCGTGTTCGATGCGCATATCGGCGGCGGCCGAACGCTCGATGATTGCGGCGGGTGCGGTGATGCTGGTGGTGCCGGTGGTGCTGCCGCAGCGGATGGGCGCGTATCTGTTCGGGCTGGTGTGGCTGGGGTTCATTTTCCTGCTCGATCCGCTGAACCGCCGACGCGGGCTGCCGTCGTTGATGGGCGACTGGGCGGAAGGAAGGCGCGAGCGGCTCTATGCGCTGCTGGTGGCGGGCTGGGTGTGCAGTTGGCTGTGGGAGTTCTGGAATTATTGGGCAGCGGCGAAGTGGCTGTACATCTTTCCGATGTTCCAGGAGTGGAAGATTTTTGAGATGCCCGCGCCCGGCTACCTCGGTTTTCTCCCCTTTGCGTTGGAGTGTTGGGTCATGTACGTTACCGCGGCCGCGCTCCTTGGCTGGCGTAGAGACCTGTGATGAAGTACAGACGAAACTCGGAATACGTCACTCGAAACTCGATCTGCTCCAGCCAAATTTCCATTTTTCAATTTCTGATTTCGCTTTTCATTCTGCTGGCAGCCTGGCTGATTGCACCTCTCGCCACGCATGCCCGCGGGATCAACCTGCCTCCCGAGGCGACCGAAGGGCTGCGACTGGTGTACAACGGCGAGGCGGACGCGGCGATCCCACTGTTCCGAAAGCTGCAGGCTGACCAGCCGAACGATCCTCTGGGGTACCTGCTCGAAGGCGAAGCGCAGTGGTGGAAAATCTACTGCACGGCGCTCGAGATGCGTTACGGCTCTATCGGCGCGTGGAGGCGTCCCAAGCAGCGCGAAGACGCAGCCTACTTCGCGCTGGCCGACAAAACGATTGCGCTGGCGGAAGCGCGTTCGAAAGAAAAACCTACGCCGGAGATGCACTTTTACGCGGGCATGGGACAGGCGCTGAAGGCGCGGCTCAACGCGTTGCGCGAAGAGCGAATGGCGATTGCGCGCGCGGGCGTGCGCGGGCGCGAGCAGATGCTGCGCGCCATCGCCCTGAACGCTACTTTCGACGATGCCTACATGGGCATCGGTCTTTACAACTACTACGTAGATACGCTATCGGGCATCGCCAAGGTGTTGCGCTTCTTCATGGGCATTCCGGGCGGCGACAAAAAGGAAGGTATTCGGCAGCTCGAACGCGCGATTGGAGCAAAAGGAATGGCGGAGGTCGAGGCGCGGTTCTACCTGGCCGTGAATTTGCGGGACCACAACCGCCGGTATGCGCGCGCCGCCGAACTGCTCGAGCCGCTGGTCGCCGAGTACCCGCAGAATCCAGTCTTCCGTCTGCAACTCGGAAATATGTACGCCAAGCTGGGACGCAAAGAACAAGCCGCGGCGCAGTACCAGGCAGCGGAGCGCCTTGCAGCCAACGGCAAGATCGCCGATGCGACGTGCGCCAAGCGAGTGCGCGAGGTGGCCAGCGCAGCGCTGAAGGCGCTTCCTTAGGAACGGAAATCTGAAATTAGAAAATAGAAATTGGCCTGGCACGTCGTATTGGGGATCGTCTCGAGTCTTGCTGGCTAGCGGGAGAGGCTCAAGCGGCCGCGCGAAGCGAGATAGGCCAGCGCGGTGCCGAGGACGAGGCCGATCACGTAGCCGTAGGGCAGGGCAAAAGCGACCAAGCCGACGAGCAGGACAATGGCGAAGTCAGCGGCTGAAGCGGCAACGTCGCGCACGAGTTTGACCAGCGCGAGCGCCTCAAAAAAAAGAATCACGCCCAGCACCGGCTTGGGAAACAATTCGATGACGGCGTGGAAGCCGTTGCTCAGAAAGAGCCCCAGCACGAGATAGAGCGTCCCCTCGATCACCACCGAGCCGCCGGTACGCCCACCGAAGGAGTAGTGTCCGGCGATCCCGCCCGAGCCGTGGCAGACGGGCACGCCGCCAAACCACGGCGCGACCAGGTTCATCAGCGAATAGGTGAGGCTGATTTTGGGCACGGTCACGCGCCGCTCGGGAAAAAGGTCTTCCGCAACCTGTCGCGTCGCCAAAATCGAGTTGCCGAGTGAAAGCGGAAGTTGCGGCAGGGCGAGAACGAAGAACCCGGTGACGATGTCGGCCCACTCCGGCGTGTGCAGCTCGGGCAGGCGCAGGGCGAAGCTGCCTTGCAAACTCCCCGCGCTCAACTTGAAGGCCAACGCGTAGAGAATTCCCAGCGCGATGATCAGCGGCGCCGGCGGCACACGGCGGTTACCGAGAAGCAGGAGTGTGACGACAAACGCGGCGGCGGCGAGCACGTAGCCGGCACGGCCGTCAGCGGGGACGTAGTCTTTGAGCGCGAGCGTCGCGAGCTGCAAGCCGAGACCGAGCTGGATGCCGCGCACCACGGATTTGGGCACGGCGCGGGCCAGCCAGCCAATCAATCCAGTCACAGCAAGCACCAGCATCAACACACCAATCGCCAGCCCGCCGCCGTAGAGCACGTTCCCAGCGAGCTTCTGCGTGATGACGATGACGGCCATGGCCTTGAGCGGCTGCACCGGCATGGGCATGCCGTACACCACTCCGGTCAGCGCCTGCAGGCAGCCATAGACGATCAACACGCTGGCGGCGTCGAGCCCGGCCACCAGGATCATCCCCACCACCAAAGGGAACTCAGTACCGATGTCGCCAAACGCTCCGCTGAGCTCGTTCCGATCAAATCGCACGCGGTTTTTCAGCCAGGCTAGCACGCGGAGAGGGAAACACAGCGAGGAGGCAAGGTCAAGAAGTCGCGAGGTCTCGACGTCGTGACCTCATGACCTCGTGCTCTGCGGGAAGTTATCGAGAACTGAAAACTGAGAGCTGACAACTACAAATGCGCGGCAGCTTCCTGCTCGTGGGCGTGGTAGGAGGATCGAACCAGCGGACCGGACTCGACGTGGCGGAAGCCCATCTGCTCGCCGAGCTGCTTGTACTCGGCGAATTCGTCGGGGTGGACAAAGCGCACGACGGGTAGATGTTCGCGCGTGGGCTGAAGGTACTGGCCAAGGGTGAGGATGTCGGTTTGCTGCGCGGCGAGCTCCTGCATGGTGGCGAGCACTTCGTCGCGCGATTCGCCTAGGCCGAGCATCATGCCGGTTTTCGTGGGGAGATGCGCGTCGAGCTGTTTCGCGCGGCGCAGCAATTCGAGCGACCGCTCGTAGAGCGCGCCCTTGCGCACCTGGCGGTACAGACGCGGAACGGTCTCGGTGTTGTGGTTGAGCACGTCGGGACGCGCGCGAACGACGGTTTCAAGCGCCGCCCCGTCGCCGCGAAAGTCGGGGATGAGCACTTCCACTTTGCAGCCCGGGACGCGCGCGCGAATGGCCTCAATGGTGCGGGCAAAGATGTGCGCGCCGCCGTCGGGCTGGTCGTCGCGGTTGACCGAGGTGACCACGGCGTAGCGCAGGCCCATCTGCGCAACCGCTTCGGCGACGCGCTCAGGCTCATCGGCGTCGGGCGGGCCGAGAGGCTTTCCCGACGGCACGGCGCAAAAGCCGCAGGCGCGCGTGCAGATGTTGCCCAGGATCATGAACGTGGCCGTGCGGTGCTCCCAGCACTCGCCCATGTTCGGACAGCGCGCGCTCTCGCACACCGTGTGCAGGTCCAGCGTGCGCATGATTCGCTTCAGTTCCTGGTAGTTCTCCCCGCCGAAGAAACGAACCTTGAGCCACGGCGGCTTGGGTTGGCGACCGCCGTTGTCGCTCACCGAGAGAGGAAACCCACACCCGCCCCCGGGGTGCCGCGGATTCGAAACGATGTTGAAATGAGAGGCCACCAAGTAATCTCAGTATGATCTTACGCAAGCGGCGCCAGAAAGCACAAGGGAAACGTCACTTAGCCACGGGATTACCTCTCAGGGTTGTGCGCGTCCCGTTCGCATGGTAACCTCAGGCGCTGACAGGAAGTGCCTAAAGTATGTTTACCGAAGAGGTTATACAACATCGAGAATAAATCGATACTGGCCAGGGATGTCGTGGTTACAAAGACTGAAAAACTCAAACGGCCGTCAATAGTGGAGGCCGTTTGTGAATTTCGTTTCACGAGGGGAGTTTCTTATTCGATGGTGCCGGGGGCGATTGCGGAGCGACTGCGCCGTCAGTTTCCCCGCTATGAGGTGCTCCCAGGCGCCTCATTGGCCTCTCTGCCTGAGGAAGTTCCTACGCCTCCCGTTCCGCATCATCGCTTTCGAAGCGATGATCCGAATGCCCTAATTCAAACGGGACCACGCCTGCTGACAGTCAATATGCTTCCGACTTACCAAGGGTTCGAAGTTTTCCGTGAACTAATACTGACCGTCTTGGAACACTATTGCTCAGTGGCTAATCCGGGCAATCCCATGCGCGTTGGGCTACGTTACATAAACCTGATCCGGCTCGTTGAAGGCCAGGGAAGCTTGAATGACTACCTTAAATGCACTTTCAGCTACCCAGAAGAGCTTCCGCGGCCACCTCGAGAGCTCGCAGCTCGACTGCTCTTCGATTACGCAGAAAAAGGCACTCTGGGCTTGTCGATAGCATTTCCGTCGCGCATTGGGGACGGCGCGAAAGGAACTCTTCTGGATTTGGATTTTTTCTGGAGCGGTCCGCCAGAATTTCCGTTGGAACAATTTTCATCATGGTTGGACGAAGCACACGGAATCATCTATACCGCATTCCTTTCGACCTTGCATCGTAGCGTAGTGGAGAGACTCCGCGGAGACAACCAATGAGCGTTCAAACGGAGGCGAGGGTGTCCGACCCTTCAATTGCGAGCATTATTTTCGCTCCCAGAGCGCAAAACTATACGCTCGCATCCGTAATCCTTGATGCGCTTTCAGAACAAACTTCAGGTCTTGACTATTGGCTAGACCCTGAAGAGCTTCCTCGACAGAAAATGTTAACTGGAATTGGATGGACGCGGCTTGAATGGATAGTTTCTGAATATCTACGCAACTATTATATAGCGCTGGAAAGTGATGTTGCCGTGACAGTGGGTGGACGACTTGCCGAGCGGGGAACAGAGGTAATTCCTCAAAGAACATTCCCTTTTGGATCTCACCTTAATCTACTGGGGGGCGGCGACGAGGGGATCTTCGTAGATCCGGACGAATCCGTTGAGCGCTAGTCAAGTATTGGAATGCTGCCTGACTTTTACGAAAGGGCCGGTAGTCTCCTCTCTCCGGGGGATATTTTTGATAGGCTACCCTACATAAGAGTCCCGAACCCGATACGAGTTGCCCGCAAGGTAGCTTTCTCCCCCACAAAGAGGGCACAGATTCAGGGGGAATTGCGGGAAATACTGGAAGTGGGAAAACATCAACCAAATCCTCCCTTCAACTTTGACCCGCCTGGCGAAGAGATGCTGGCAAACGGACGGATGGCGAAAGCAATATTCCTGACTTGGGGCAGCGAAGTAGAGCAAGACGAACGGCACGGTCACCTTCACAAAAAGGATTGGTTGATTGCTCCTGTTTTCTCGATGGTGGGCATACGTGCGGATGATGCCAATGCAATAAGATCAGCACAATCTCCGCGATTTTTTCCACTCTCAAGCCTACCAACCGAAACTGTGAGTGAATACTACGTAGACTTTAGGCGAATCTGTCCCTTGTCGGCGACTCACTTTCAAGGGTTACCTCGCGCGTGGCGCTTGTCACGCGTTGCTCTGAACGCTTTTTATCACCAATTGCTCTGGTTCTTCACGAGAAAGAAGATTTTCTTTCAACCGATCCCATGCACAAAGTGTGGACATCCTGTTGATCTTGGTACCGTTTTTGAGAGACAGCCAATCAATCCTGAACAAGAGTTGCCCTGACTTTTGTGTCTGTGTCTGCGTCTAGCAAAGAGACAGCGGCTGACCGCAGCCCACGCGTCCCGCCGCAACGTGCAACCGCAACTGGTGGCTTCGTCTTCTTCGGCGTCTTCTGAAGGAAAGTGATGAGGAAGGACTGAAGAAAGCTATGCGCGGGCTCGGGCTCTCGCCTGAGTCGCCCGAGTGGCAGGCCGCTTTGAGGATTTGGCGCGCCGAGCGCAGGCGCGGTTAACCGCACGTTCGAATGCCTGGTAACGAGCTTCCTGCTCCGCCGGCGGCAGCTTGGAAACATAGTTTTCGAAGAGGGTCGCCAGCTTGCGCGCAGCTCGATCCGTTTTGTGATTCTTCCTTGCTTTCATCGGTGCCTGACTCTCTGACCGCATCGTCTCATAGCCTCACGGAAGAAGCAACGCGCCGTCGGCGCTGCGGTGCTGGAATTGTGCCAGGCGGGGCGGCGGCGATATGGGGACACGCCTAGTCTGATTTTGCGGGGCGGGTGCGGAGGGCCCAGAGGATGAGCAGGCACATGACGATAATCAGACCCGACAGGTTCAAGAGCACGGCCACAATCGCTTCCCTCGACGGGGTGGCTCCCGCCGGCATGGTTGCGCCATGCACGAAGAACATGCCTTTGGCGCTCCAGAAAGCGGCAAGTTGAGCTCCCAACCAGTTGGCATAGAGTCCGATCAGAGCACAGTAGCGAGCGGCGGTGACGACACGTCCGGAGCCCAGTGACGCCCAGACGGCCGCCAGGCCAAAGAGCAGCGCGCCCTGCAAGACTCCAATGGTATGCGCGCTGAGCGCAGCACGCGGAGCCGCGGCAAAGGCGGTCGTGAAACCGGAAAGAAGCCCGAGGAGTGTCATAATGGCGGCGTGCGCTACCAAGGAGCGGTCCACGGTGAGAGACGGCAGACGGGTCTCGCTCATGTGTCCTCCAAAGTGAAGATGCCGCGGTACGTTATCACGACAGTTGAAAAGCTGGAATGAGTGTGTGTCTTCAGCTAGGTTGGGCCCATGAATAAGACCCTAGCATGGGAAAAAACTAGCACACCAAACAGCGGCAGTGTTGTGTATTTACCACATCTGAGGTCACACGGCTTTTCAACAGTATGAAATAGCTTAACTTATCTGTACGCAGAATGGCCAGCAGGGTGCTACATTTCAGTGCGTTTTTGGGGCAACCAATGCCGTTTCAGACGACAATCGGGCGACCCGTCGAGACGCAAGGAGTGGGCCTGCACACGGCCGTTAAGGGCCGGTTGCGATTGGTGCCAGCGCCGCCGGATACGGGGATCGTCTTCCGTCGCACCGATCTGGTCAACTTCCCCATCGAAGCGCAGGTGCGCAACGTCGCGCGGGTGAGCTACGCCACCAGCCTGATGAAGAAGGGCGTGCTGATCTCCACCACCGAGCATCTGCTGGCCGCGCTCTACTCCTGCGGGGTGGACAACATCTATCTCGAACTCGACGCGCTCGAGGTGCCGATTCTCGACGGGTCGTCGCAGCCGTTTGTCGAGCTGCTGGCCCAGGCAGGGATCAGGCGACAGCGGCGCCGGCGTCGCTACCTGCGCGTGGTGCGGCCGCTTGAGGTTGCGGAAGGCGACCGACGCATCGGCATCTACCCGGCCGAAGATTTCCAGGTGCGCTGCTTTGTGGACTTTGCGCATCCGCAGATCGGGCGACAGACGGTCGAGCTGCGCGTGAATCGCGAGACATTCAGCAGCCTGCTGGCGCGGGCGCGGACCTTTGGGTTTATGCACGAGGTCGAGTGGCTGCGCGCGCAAGGGTTGGCCCGTGGCGGCTCGCTCGAAAACGCCATTGTGCTGACCCACGACGGCATCCTGAACGGCCCGCTGCGCTATCCGGACGAGTTTGGCCGGCACAAGGCGCTGGACTTGATCGGCGACCTAGCGCTGTTGGGGCGTCCGCTGCGGGCGCGCGTGGAGGCGCATAAGGCCGGGCACGCCCTGCATACGCAGTTGGTCACGCGCCTGCTGGCCGACCCTTCGTTGTGGGAAGAGACCTCAGCAGAACCTGCCTCCGAACGAGCGGTGGCTCAGGCCGCTGCGGCCGATCTCCTCGCCAGCGACTGAACCCAGAAAATCAGAGACGAAGCAGCAACGCGGACGTGGTGTTTGTCTGGGAGGGTTCGGGACGGCTGCCTTCCTGCAAGTAAAACCACACGAAAAAGATCGTCACGACCAGCATGCCAATACCGACCCAGCCGAGCACGATTCCGGCGATGGCCATTCCGCGTCCCTGAAGCTGCGCGGGGTTGCGCTTGATTTCGTTTTTGGCCAAGTAGCCGAAGATAATCGCGAGGATCGAACCAATCCAGTACAGCCAGGCAAGGCCGAGCACCAGGCTGGCGATGGCCATACCGCTGGTCTGCGGCTGAGCAACCGCAGCCGGAGCGGTCGGCGCGTTCGTTTCCACTACAGGAGCGGCCGACTGCGCACCGCAGTGGCGGCAGTAGCCCGCTTCGTCCTGGTTCTCGCGACCGCAGTGCCAGCAATATTTCATCAAAGGATCCTGCAATCGCCCTTGAGGCGCACCGTCACTACTCGATCGGGTAACTCCCGGCGTCCGCGGGAGAGTTTCTGCGAGCGCGGATGCTGCCGGTCTCGTCGGTAAAGAAATGACGCTGGCCGGTGGTGCCGAGGATGACGGGGTCCGCCCAGACCTGGTAGCGGTCGGCGTAACCATCGCCGTCGTCGTCGTGAGCTTCGAGGCGGAAGGAGTAGCCCGACTTCGTACCTCCGGCGAGGGCGGTATCAATCAGGTCGGCGCCTTCGCGGCCGGGCGTGCGACCCGGGGGAGGTCCGAGGCTAGCCAGCGACGCCGGGTAGCCGCTGTAGCGGGAACGGTACTCGAAGCAAGCGGTGTTGATACTCCGCAGGGCGCTCACGGCCGATGCTTCGTTGGCGGCGATGCGCGCTTTGAGGAGATTGGGAATGGCAATCGCGGCGATGATCAAAATCGGCAAAACGGAAAGTCCGACGTAGCCCAGGATGAGGCCGGCAAGCGCCATGCCCGAGCCTTGCAGTCGCCCGGCACTGCGGCGAACTTCTGCACGCGCGATGTGTCCGAGGACCACGGCGGTGATCGCTGCGGGGAAAAAGATGAAGAAAATTCCGCTGACCAGGCTGCCGATGGCTTTGCCGCTGGTCCCGGGCGGAGTCGGAGGAGCGGCTGGCGTCGTCGCAGGCGCAGCGGCCGGCGCGGGCAATTCTCCTGAGAAGCCAAACATTGACGGCGCCCCCGCTGAGGAGTTTGTCGGTGTCACGGTCGGAGACGGCGTGGGCGTGGAGGGTTCTACGCCGGCCAACGACCGTCCGCACGACTCGCAGAACGCCGCGTCGTCGAGGTTCACCTTGCTGCAGGCGGTGCAGGTCTTCATCCGGCCTCCGACAGGGAAAGCGTCGCTGCCCCCTTCGTAACGCTCTCTTCCGGTTTTGTCAAATGGCCTGCCGCCCTTCGAACACCGGCTTCCGCTGGCCCTTGCGCAGCTCCTCGAGCTCCCGTTGCCGCTCCTTCACCTCGTTCGCTTCCAGCAGCCCTTGGCGGAACAGCCGTCGCAACAAGTCTCCCGCCGGCTTTTCCCTTTTCGTCGCGTTGCAATCCACGCAGCACGTCACCAGGTTGCGGTACGAATTCCGTCCTCGCCGCGCCCGCGACACCACGTGGTCCAGCACCCGCGTTCGGTTCCGCAGTTGCCGACGGCAATAGAAACACTCTCCGCCCTCTCGCCGGAAGAGCGTTTCCCGCAGCTCTTTCGTTTCCATGAAATCCGCCGCTTCAATGTCCAGCACTTCCTCCCCGGGCGCCGCCTTCTGGCAGCTCGGCATCTCCTCCGGCACCAGCACGTCCACGATGTGGCCATCCTTGCTTCGCTCCACGATTACGATGGCGCGTTTCGCCGCCAGGCTGCGCACGGCGTCCCGCATTGTCGTTGTCGAAAGCCGCGTGCCATTCGCCAGCCACAGGATCGAAAACCGCAGCCTCTTCTTTCCTTCCAGTCGCGAGTGTCGCGCCAGGTGGTAATACGCCGCCCGCTCGATCATCGTCACTCGCAGCCGCGGCACCATCCGGTCTTCAATGTCCCGCCACAACTTCCCCGCATCCACCGGCTTCGCTGTGCTCTCTTCCTTCTCTTTGCTCATCTGCTCCTCCTTCTTTTCTCTGCGCCCTCTGTGCCTCTGTGGCCATTTCTTCTGACGGTTACCTCACACCCACCACACACCCCTCCCCGCGCCCCAGGGCGACGCCCTTTCAAATCTCAAATTTCAAATCTGGAATTGCCCTTCCTTCGGTAAGCTCTTCCGGCCCGCTACACCCTAATCCCTAACCCTACACCCTTCTACCTGCTTCCTTACTTCCTTACCTCCCTACTTCCTTACTTCCTACTCCCTACTTCCATT
>Ga0247727_10015514_pt1 | contig 12480 bp, 12 predicted proteins | sample WisWelCaveWW1625_FD_202498 | JGI IMG/M metagenome (GOLD analysis project Ga0247727, IMG submission 202498) | Biofilm microbial communities from Wishing Well Cave, Virginia, United States - WW16-25 | ecosystem: Environmental > Aquatic > Deep subsurface > Groundwater > Cave microbial mat | place... | reverse complement strand
ACCTAGTGGATACTACAAACCTAAAGAAAAAGTTTTGCATCCATGACTATCACACAAAATATCAACAAGGTACCAAAGCTCCTTTTTCTGTTTGCATAAAATGTGGTAATAAAAGAAAAGTAATTTTCACAGAACACGGAGGAATTAAATTTACGCTACCTGCCTCTAAGCGAAGTGATTTCAAAACCTTTTTAGAACATTTTGAGGAAATGCAACAAGCACCCAACTGGTCTACAATAAAGTACAAGGGATCTGAATTGCCTGGAAGAGACGAACCACGTGAATTTTGTGAAAGCTGGTACACCATGGGTTGCAGAAATCTTGAAGGTCACAGACATCATCCACAAGCAAATGGCAAGTACTTTATTACTAGAAAACAAAGGTTTTGTTATAGACCAGCATGTTCACGTTGTAAACTAAAATGGATGTATCGAGAAGCTGATCATGCTGCCAAAAGATTAGAGAGATATGAGAAACTATCAGAAAAGAAGGCAAAACATATCGTAGTGAGTCCTCCTCCATGGGTATTATCACAACCGCTAGAAAAGCTGAGAAAACAAGCCATTAAGATTCTAAAGGAAGTAAAAGCCGATGGTGGGATAATAATCATTCATCCATTTAAGACCGATCATAAAACAGGCTATCTCTATGATTCGCCGCATTTTCACGTCATTGGTTTTGGATGGATAGAAGGATTAGCTGAAGCATACAAAAAAAATGGTTGGAAAGTAATCCCAAAGGGACCTAGAGATTCAACCTTTGCGACTGTTGTATACCAATTATCGCATGCTGGAATCAAGAAAGGAAAGCATACTTTGGTGTGGTTTGGCAAATTATCATATAGCGAATTGAAAATAAAAAAGGAGGAAGAAAAAGAGGTTTGTCCCGCGTGCAATGCAGAACTTGTTGAATTAAATTATTTTTATGTAGGAAAACCTCCTCCACCAGAGGCAAAAATCTCGATGTTTGTGGATCCAGAAGGATGGAGTGTAGTGGAAAGAAAACCAAAATCAGAATTGACAAGACAAGAGCGATACGAATATGCACTGGAAAGGGAACTTTACGATGCTAACAAAGGAATAGCACTTGCACTATGACTGAAACAAATCTCTATTAATCATAATCGAAACTATCATCTATTGCAAGATAGAAAGTTAACCGCGAAAGACCTCGAAAAGGAACTCAAGAAAGCTGCTGATGTATTAAGAAAATCACTAAACGCATCTGAAAATTACAAGCTTGTACTACCACTGCTATTTGTCAAAAAACTAAATGATGATTTTATTGAAAAAGCTGAATCCCTAATTAAAGAAGAAAAACTTAACAAAGAAGAAGCGTATGAAAATCCACGAAGACATACATTCTTTTTACCAAAAGATGCAGAATATCGCAAATTACAAGAGGCACATGATGATGTTGGTGCAAAAATTAACAGTATATTTCATTTAATTGAGAATACAAATTCAAAATTAGCAGGAGTTCTTGTCAATGCTGAATTTAACAACACAAAAAAGTATACTGATGAAGGGTTGAAAAAAATCATAAAAATATTTGGTGATCTTCATCTTGAAACATCTAATTTAGAAAACGAGGATGTATTTGGCGATGCGTATGAATTTCTTTTAGAGGAATATGCAGGTGAGACAAAAAAGAAAGGTGGACAATTCTATACTCCTAGACAGGTCGTTCGTTTAATGGTAAATCTAGTTCAACCAAAACCAGGAATGAGAATTTGTGATCCTACATGTGGTTCAGGTGGTATGCTAATTCAATCAAAAAAGTATATTGAGAAACATTTTCCCAAATCAGAACATGGCAACATTACTCTGGAGAGTCAGGACAGCAATCCAGATACAGTCAATCTTGGTAAAATGAATCTTGTAGTTCATGGAATTTCTGAATTTACAATTGAGGATGGTGATGTTTTAGAGAAACCAAAACTTGTTGATGGTTCTAAACTTAAGTTATATGATAAAGTATTAGCAAATTTCCCATTTAGTGAAGACTGGGATAATTCAGGCAAGGAAAAAGATGAATTTCGTAGATTTGTGTATGGTATTCCACCATCAAAGGATAAGGCTGATTTTGCATTCATTCAACACATGTATGCATGTCTAAATGAGAAAGGTCAGGCTGCAATTGTTTCATCTCAGGGAATTTTGTTTAGAGGAAGAGAAGAGAAAAAAATTCGTGAAAAGATGATTCTGGGGGATGAAAAAGAGGGAATCCAAGGGGATATTATAGAGGCAATAATTGCTTTACCTCCAGCGATATTTTATGGAACTCCAATACTTGGATGTATTCTAGTTCTGAATAGAAACAAACCAAAAGAGAGAAAAAACAAAATTCTATTTTATTATGCAGCACATAAAGATGATTATTTTGAACAGCCCAAACGCAATATTCTCAGAGAAGAAGACATTGACAAAATAACCTCCGCATTTCGGAATTATAAAGACATTGATGGACGATGCCATGTTGCAGATTTAGAGGAACTAAAAGAAAATGGATATAATCTTAATGTTACAAGATATGTGGACATTTCTGAACCTGAAGAAGAAGTTGATATTCAATCCACAATAGATGAGATCAAAAAACTAGAACAGAAAAAAGGAGAAATTGGAGTTCAAGTAAGTTCAAATCTAAATGAATTAGGTTTTAGGGTTTAGAGATGCAAGAGTTACGAAAACCAAGACAGGGTTACAAGTTTGTAAAATCAATGTTTGGAAAATATCAAGAAATTCCTGATGATTGGGAAATCATAAAATTAATCAATTTGTGTAAATCAAAACCGAAGTACGGAGCTGCAGCATCAGCATTACCTAAGGACGACCATTTGCCAAGATATATTAGAATTACTGATCTGAACGATGAAGGTACGCTGAGAAAAGACCAATGGGCTTCCATTTCTGAAGAAAATGCAAATTCTTATCTGTTATCTGAAGGTGACATAGTCTTTGCGAGAACAGGTGCAACTGTAGGTAAAACCTACCTTTACAATAAAGAAGATGGTAAATGTGCATTTGCTGGATATTTGATAAGATTCATTCCTAATGAGAAAAAACTAAACACGCTGTTCCTATTCTATTACACACATTCATACCATTACTGGAGATGGTTAAGATCGATACAAACGGAAGGTGTTCAACCCAATGTAAACGCAGAACAATATTCTCACTTACCAGTTACAACTCCACTAATAACCCAACAACAAAAAATTGCTTCAATTCTCTCAAACGTCGATTCTCTAATCCAACAAACACAAAAGATCATTGAACAAACTCAAAGACTCAAGAAAGGTTTGATGCAAAAATTATTGACAAAAGGAATTGGTCATACCAAATTCAAAAAAATAAAATGGCATTATGGAAAAATGAAAGAAATTCCTGAAGATTGGAGTATCGTACCTCTTGGAAAATTATGTAAAATCAGAAAGGATGGAGAGATTCAGTCCAATCTTTATGTAGGTTTAGAGCACATAGGACAAGGAAATAACATGCTTGAGAGCATTGGTGATGTAAAAGAATTCACCAGTACAAAAAATATATTTCTTAAAGGGGATATTCTGTATGGCAAACTTCGACCTTTACTCAATAAAGTTTGGTTAGCAGAAAGCTCAGGATATTGCTCAATAGATATTCTGCCACTAATTGTAACCGATAATATAATTGATAAAATGTTACTATTAATTCTGTCGTATCATGATTTCTACTGGTACGCAGTAGGAACATCTGCTGGTACAAAAATGCCAAGAACAAATTGGTCTGATATGAAAAAATTTCTAATTGCTCTTCCCAAAATTCCTGAACAGAAAAAAATCATTCATATATTTTTTAATATAGACTCTAAAATCAATAAATTAGAATCACAAAAGTCACAATATGAGACCCTCAAAAAAGGATTAATGCAAAAGCTCCTAACTGGAAAAATGTGTGTAAAAGTATGACTTTCAAAGTAGACGAAGGAGAAGAAGGGCAGAAATCCGAACTTCCAGCCTTAAAACTAATCGAAAAACTAGGTTACACATACAAGCCTAATTATGAAATCAATCAGGAACGAACAGATCATAGGCAGGCATTACTATATGGGAGATTGAGGCAAAAGCTTAAGGAACTAAACAAAGATAGCGACGGTGTATCTATTACAGATGATGAAGTGGAAGAGGCAATAAGGCAAATACATGAAGATGCTTTCCCTGCCAATCTAGATTTAGTTGAGGCAAATGAGCGAGTCAGGATAAAACTTGTTGGTCTTTCAAGAGAAGACGCACTTGATCAACCAATAAGTGTTAAACATTATGGGAAAAAAGGCTTGGAATACATCCGAATCAAATTCTTTGATTTTGAAGTTATAACAAATAATGATCTTTTAGTTACAAACCAATTTGTTCTGGAAGGATACAAATCTGATAGTATAGAGGCTGACATTGTAATTTTTGTAAATGGTATACCACTTGTAGTAATAGAATGCAAAAAACCGTCATCGTATGATTTTCTTAAAGAAGCTTGGAAAGACAACTTGGAAAAATACCAAAGAATGGGATTAGGATTTAGAAAATTATTCTATTACAATCATGTTATAATTGTAACCTCGGATATTGGTGCAAAATATGGAACAATAGATGCACCGCCAAACGCATACGCAAAATGGACAAGTCTTTACAGCATGTCAATTGAAGACTTGGAAAATAAAATTGGCAGAATACCTACTCCACAAGACATCCTACTTGCAGGGATTTTAGAACCCAATTCGTTACTAGACATGGTGAAAAACTTCGTAATCTATGAATCTGACACCAACAAGCGAATCAAAAAAGTAGCAAAACATCAACAGTATAGACTAGTTTCAGAATGTATCAAAAGGGCAAAGGAAGGTAAAGAAGTAATTGATAAGGGTGGAGTGATCTGGCATACTCAGGGTTCAGGAAAATCACTATCAATGGTTTGGTTTGCAACTCAGCTCTTATTCAAATTGAAAAATCCGCCTATTGTTATTGTTACAGACAGAAGACAGCTAGACAGGCAAATTCACACAACCTTCAAGGCATGCGGTTTTCCAGACCCAATAAAAATCAGAAACAAAGACCATCTTTCAGAAGAGCTAGAGCACCCACTAGGAAAGACCCTGATGACTACTATCCAGAAATTTGGCACCCCAGGCTCGTCTGTATTCACCAATGAGCGTGTTTTTGTGCTTGTCGATGAGGCTCACAGAACTCAGTTTGGCTGGAATGCTGCACAAATGAGACAGGCTTTGCCAAATGCAGTATTCTTTGGATTTTCAGGTACGCCAATTGACAAGAATCATAGAAATGATTTCAAGATATTTGGACCTCTAATTGATAAATATTCCTTTGAAGAATCAAAAAGAGACGGAGCTACACTTCCGGTAAAATATGAGGAAAGACTGTCTGATCTCTTTATCGACGATGATGAAAGCCTCGATAAAATCTTCAATAGAGTATTCAAAGATTTACCAGAAGAAAGAAAAGCTGAACTAAAACAAAGATATGCAAACAAATCAGATATTGCAGAAGCTCCTCATAGAATACAAAAAATAGTTACAGACATTATTGAACATTTTAACACGAGAATAGGAATCAACGGATACAAGGGAATGATTGTTTGCTCCTCAAGAGATGCAGCAGTAACTTACAAAAAAGAATTGGAAAAACAAGAAGGACCAATGGCAAAAATTATCATGCAATCAGAACCTGATGAAGTGGGAAAAGACAGGTCAAGCTGGAGAGAATTTTATCTTCCAGATGAAGAAAGACAAAGAACAAGTGAACAATTCAAAGATCCTGAAAACCCAATTAAGCTACTCATCGTTGTCAATATGTTACTAGTAGGATATGATGTACCTATTGTTCAGGCAATGTATCTTGATAAGAATCTCAAAGAACATGCATTACTGCAAGCAATGGCAAGAGTAAACAGATTGTATAATGCAGCAAAAACATACGGACTGATTGTTGACTATATGGGAGTATCAAGAAATCTCCAGAAAGCCTTGGAGATATTTGAAAAGGAAGACATTCAGGGGGCATATGATACATTAGATCAAGACATTATTGATTTAGAAGCAAGCTCAAAAATCATGAAAGACCTGATTGGTAGTCTAAAAGACAAAGAAAACTCAGAAATTGTTTTAAAGTTTGAATCTGAGGATTCGCAGGTAGAGCTGGAGTCAGCATTCAAAGATTTTGTTAAAGCATTAGATGCAGTTCTTCCTAGAAAGGAGGCCACAAAATACAAGATTGAATTTGATTTTGCCTGTTATGTAAGGGCCATAGTTCGTGCATACTATCAAGGCGACAAACCTGATAATACAATCTATAGCAGAAAGATCCAGCAACTCATTGATGACTATGTGATGTCTTCCGGTATCTCAATCATAATGAATCCAAGGGAGATTACATACGAGAACTTTCTAGCACATGCAGCCAAACTAAAGAACGATTCTGCAAAGGCGGCACTAGTTAAGAACAAGGCAATGCAGGTAATCAGAGAAAAAGAACACATCAATCCCGGATTTTATGGAACATTACGAGAGAGATTAGAAAAAATAATCATTGAAGAAAAAGCAGGCAGATTAGAAAATGCAAATTATTTTGATTTGTTTAGTCAAATCTACAACCAGGCAATAAAGGGTGAAGAGATTACAAAACAAGAGACTGGAATTGAGGATCCTTTTGAACGTGCGTTATTCTATTTACTTAAAAAAGAAATACATGATGAAAATCTTTGTAAAGACTTGTCTGGACTTATCTCGCAACTAATTAACGAAGAAAGAAAGATCATCGATTGTTTCAGAAAGGAAACATCGCTTAACAACATGTGGCTTGCAGCATATGACAATTTTCCAGCAGACAAACTGACAAAGGAACAAAGGGAAAGTCTAGCTGATGAAGTATTGAAATTGGTAAGGAGACACTTTGAAACACCAAATTAATTTTGGAAAATCCAAAATAGAATACTCTGTTATCAAAAGCAACAGGAGAAAAACATCTCAAATCACAGTAGATGCAGACGAGATTATAATACGAACACCTCTTACAAAGAGACACTCAGAAATAAAGAAAATAGTTGAAAATAAGGCACAATGGATATACAAAAAACAATTAGAGTTCAAAAAAAGAAAATCTGGAAAATACGTGTCTAAGAAATACACCAAACGATTCTTGATAAAGCAAGTTAATTTTTATGCATCAAAAGTAGGAACATATCCAGAGAAAATCAATATCAAAAAGCTAAGAAGCAGATGGGGAAGTACAACAAAAAACAATGTGATTAATCTCAATGAAAATCTGTTAAAGGCTCCAAAAGGTGCAATAGATTATGTAATACTACATGAGATATGCCACTTGAAGATTAGAAATCACTCTCATCGTTTTTGGGAATTATTACAAAAATTCATGCCAGATTATCTAGAGAATAAGCATTGGTTGGAAGTAAATAGTACTAGAATTGTTGAATGATATGAATATCGAAGTAATCGTAATCAATGACTATGATGATTTAGAAATGCGTAAGATGGGTACACTTGCCAAAGAAGCAGGTTTTGAACCAAACATAAACAACACACGAATGATAAGAGAAAGTGCGGGTGAACTATCATGATTAATACAAAAATTCTCTATGAAGGAGCCTACAAATCAAGGGTTCTCCAGATAGAAGTTAATCAAAAGAAATTAGTGACTCCTACATACTTCCCTTCCATTTCAAGTGTAGCCATTAGATTGCCTCTAGAACCGCTAATACAGTCCATCATTAGAAGTGGTTATCCACGATTATTAATTTCCGCTTATGATTTATCCAATCTTTCAAAGGAAAATAATAATCGTATTTCTAAAACACTGACCAAGTTCTCAAAAGAAAAAAATTTCTTATTAATAGATAGTGGAAGCTTTGAAAGTTATTGGTTTCATGACAAAAAATGGAATTTTAAAAAATACAAACTCACAATTAACAGAACAAAATCTGATTTCTTTACAAGCTTTGATAATATTCCTGATTCTCACTCAGATTATACTGATATACTAAAATCTACATATCTAAATACAAAGAAATCTAGCAAATTAATCGAAAATAATCATTGTATAACCGTCTGTCATGGACAATCTCCTGAGCAGTTACATGCGTTGATAAAAAAACTGTCCGCAAATGACAATGAGTTATGCCGTGTTATTGCAATTCCAGAACGAAGCTGTGGTAAGACATTACGTGATAAAATTAAAACTATACAAAAAATTCGAAGCATTCTTGATAGTGATAAACCAGAAAATGTTCTGCACATTCTTGGTTGTGGAAATCCACTTTCTATGGCATTGTTTGCCATGGCAGGTGCTGATCTTTTTGATAGTATAGATTGGTCAAGATGGGTTGTGGACTGGAGATCGCTAAACTTTACTGATTTTGCTAATCTCACTCTTACTGATTGTAAGTGCAAGGTTTGTAGAATTAAAAATATAGATGCAATACTCCGTGCTCTGTTACACAATCTATTGTTTTATCAAGACTTTATCTTGGAATTGCAACAGTCTATCATTCTTAAAGATGAATTGAATTTCTTGAGAAAGTATATCGATCAGAAGACTGTTTCCAAGATCGTCAACTTTTTTTAATGGTTTAAGATACTAGCAACGGAATAATGTCTTTGAATAACTTGCAAGTCCTGACCACAAGTCAGATTAGCGATACGTTTGTTCCAAGTCCGATCTTGAATGCATACTATCGATTAGAAAAATCTGTAAATCACCGAACTTGGTATAATCTATCGGAAGATCGACTCTGGCAAGAACTATGCTTTTGTATACTGTCAGGAAATGTAGCATTTGAACTTGCAAAATCAGTTGTACAAGTTTTGACAGAAAAGGGATTTCTAGATTACAGGTGGATGAAAGAAGACAACAAATCTTCCCTCATACTATTCCAAGAATTGGACAAACCACACTTTCAGCCTAGAAAAAAGAATGGTGAATTAAGAAAATATCGCTATCCGAAGAAGCGGTCTGCTGAAATTGTAAATGCTGCAAGAGTGCTATATCATAATAATTCTATAAAGAAAGTACTCTCTGACCTAAATTCTGATATAGAAGTAAGAAATTTTTTTGTAAAACAAATATCTGGTTTGGGAATAAAAGAAGCATCGCATTTCCTAAGAAACATAGGATTCTCTAATTCATTAGCAATTATTGATGTGCATGTATTGACATTTCTAAAAGAATTTTCACTTGTTGACTTTGACACAAACTCATCACTGACACCACAAAGATATCTTAGATTGGAAAAAACTCTCAAAAATCTTGCAGATTATCATGGACTTGACTTGGCATTATTTGATTTAGCCATCTGGCATTATATGAGAAATAGGTAATCATGAAAGTTGTATGCCTAGCCTCAGGCGGCATTGATTCTAGTGTGCTCATGCTTATGTTAAAAAATATGGGGCATGAAGTTTTTCCATTACATGTTAATTATGGTCAAAAGTCTGCCTCGATGGAATTAGGATCTTTTCATAAAGTCTGTGGATTTCTAGAAATTAAACCAAAAGTGATCGACATCCCTGGCATAGGAGAATTATCTATTGGTATGACAAAAACTGATTTTTCCTACACTGATAACCCATTGTTTCCAGCGAGAAACCTCTTATTGTTAACTATTGCTGCCGCCTATGCATATACTAAATCAATCAAAGTAATTTCGATAGGATCTTTATCAAACTCTACCTTTCCAGATCAAACTAAAGAGTTTATGAAAAATTCAGAAACCACTCTTAACACTGCAATTCAAGGACAACTCAAAATTCTCACACCATTAATAGATTTGAATAAACGAGAAGTTGTTGATTTGGCAAGAAAATACTATCTTCCTTTAGAAATAACCTACTCTTGTTACATAGGATCATCAAATCCATGTGGAAAATGCATGGGTTGTAAAGAAAGAGAAGCGGCAGAAAAAATACACATCTAATACTAGATGACTCAATAATGCTTAATATGATAAATCATCTTCCTAAACTGATAAGATATGGGTGGATCTGAAGGTAGTATTGACTTTTCTTCACGTGGTTCAGATACTGGCGAAAAAATTTTTCGATCAGCAACTGACGAAGCTGAAAGAGCTACACATCCAAGAATCCAAAGGAATGTCTTCATTAGCTTTGCAGTAGAGGATGAAGCACAAGTAAATCTTCTTCGCTCACAAGCAAAGGATGATAGATTTGATTTTCAGTTCAGAGATTATTCAATCAAAGAGCCTTTTGATGAGGCATGGAAAACTCAATGTAAAGAGATTATAGCATTGACCTCTGTAATGATTGTACCAATAGGTGAAACAACTGCAGATAGTAGTGCAGTTGATTGGGAAATTAGAGAGGCACATAGACAAGGAAAAAAAGTGATAGGAATGAGGATACATAAGGATGCAAATCATAGAATACCGCAAGCACTAAGAGAATCTGGTGATAAAATTATTGCTTGGAAGGCAGAACAACTTGGTGATGAATTACAGTAGATGAAGTGATATGGATAAACAAGAGGAATTAAACAAACTTTTTAACATAAAAAAGGAAGAATTTGGAGAAAAATATGACGACAGAATATTTGATCAGTACAAGCTATATATAGAAATGATAGAGGGTTTAAACGAACGCCGTGCTACAGCTAACAATTTTTTCTTGTCTATTAGCACAGGTCTATTAACTGCACTTGGTGTTCTGTTTAATATAGGAATATCTTTCATAACAAATAGTGGCTGGATTTTAATTGGCTCATCTAGTGGCATTCTTTTCTGTTATACATGGATTAGAACTGTAAAATCATACAGTCAACTAACAGCCGGTAAATGGGAAGTCATTAACAACATAGAACAAAAACTTCCATTAACACAATTTACAACAGAATGGAATATTCTAGGTAAAGGTAAAGATCCATCACGGTATAAACTATTGACAGATGTAGAAAAATATGTTCCACTCATATTCATAGGAATTTACGCTATTTTATCTGTAATATCTATTGCTTCAATGCTATTACAATAAAAGCAAAATATGTACTCAAAATGAAGATTTGTTTTTCCATCGTTTCTTATGAAATAGATGTATTAACAAATGATAAAGAAGAGATTGTACTAAAAAATCGAAAAATATGAAATTGTTAGCTTTTAGTTTTCTTCTTGTAATTCTCTAACAATCCTTTCAAAGAATCATTAAGCTTGAAAATTAGAATAAACTTTCTTATTACAATGATGCTCTGTAACTAGAGATATTTTTGACCAATCAATCACAATAAAATTATCCAACAATTTATCAAAAATCCTGCAAAATCTATATCGAATCAGACATGACTATTACTTGTAAGATAATTAATTTAACGAAAAGTAAGCATATAATAATGATTCTACGAGGCATAATTTAGAATTGGTTACGTTGAAATTATTGTTTTTTATACTGGTTCTTAGTTTTTCACCGGTTCTTGTTTTTGCTGAAGTACAAACAATATCAGTGGATTATGGAAAACTATACGACATAACATATGAGGCAAAAGACGTAACCGTTTTTGAAGTAATTCCAAATCCCGATGACTTGGAACTTATTTTTGTAATTGACGTAACAAGTCCAATTGCAACTCTAGAATTAACAATTCCAAGAGAACTGCTTGATTCTAAAGAAAATGAAACCGATGATGATTTTTTAATAATTGCTGACGGTGATTATGTTACATTCTCTGAAAAAGAAGCAACTGATGCCACTAGAACACTCTTCATGGAATTATCACCAGGCACTACTGAGCTTGAAATTTTTGGAACGCATCTTGTAGGCAGGTTATATGAAAACGAACCTGTATTAGAAGAACCAACAGAAGCGCCTACAGAAGAAACTCCTCAAGAAGAAACTGAAGAAGCCACAACTGTAGAGCAAACACCTGAAAAATCTGTTCCTGATGCAGAATCACCTGAAGAAGAGGCAGCTCCTGTGCCTGAAGAAAAACCATCTCAAACAATTCAAAACATATTTGACTTTTCTAAAATGCAAAACTGGTCAATACCCATAAACGAAAGACAGATGCAACAATTTGTAATGACTGCTGGTGCTTTTGTTGCACTTGTTATTGTACTAATAATCTTCAAAGGTTTACGAACAGAACAATCTCTTCCATAGAGTAAGACATCGTAAAATAAGGTTATACTGTAATTATTCCACTTCTGATTAGATATTGTATTCCTAAGGCAAAGTCCAAATCAGATATGCGGTTGTCTGCCCACCATCCAGCATTAGTTTTTACCCATCCAGGTATCTTGGTAGCACCGCTTGAACCTTGGTTCCCTGATTCAGGTATGGTGATGATGTTCTCTTTAATGAGATATTCTATGCCTCTGGAAAAATCTTTGTCAGTGATGAGTTCTTGAGACCACCATTTCCCTAAATTCTTTACCCATGAAGGAATGACGATTTTATCTGTACTAATTATTTTAAACG